>Ga0255219_1000003_pt1 | contig 180490 bp, 223 predicted proteins | sample Miss_Colum_RepA__FD_183037 | JGI IMG/M metagenome (GOLD analysis project Ga0255219, IMG submission 183037) | Freshwater microbial communities from Mississippi River, Louisiana, United States - Miss_Colum_RepA_8d | ecosystem: Environmental > Aquatic > Freshwater > River | place: USA: Louisiana...
ATCATTCCAAACGGCATAAGACTGAGCGTTGATTATTTCGACGTACAGTTTCTTAAGGTCCCCTAAGGCTCTGTAGATAATCGGATGGATAACTTCTATCTTGATATCGATGTATGAGAATCGATAGTTTCTTTTCTCATCACCCATTCTACCGAAAATTTCAGTAGAAAACAATCCCTCTGGATGAAAGTCAGAAGTACTACCATCAAAGAAGTCTAATACTTTAACAGGCTTTAGTCCTGTTAATAATTGGTCATTCAGACGCAATAGTGTTACGTTGAAGGGTACTGATGTTTTATTCATTTTTCATTAACCTTCCATTAGGTACTACACTGAATTTGTTTCAGATATAAAAATACCTTATGAAAAATAGAGGTTTAACATGGCAAGTAAAATCAATTATCAGAGCAAGGGTGATTTCAACCCAAGCACTGATCTAGATTTACCAGATTTTGAATTTGATGTTGAGAAACCTAAGAGCAACGGTGAAGTAGTCACTGGTTTAGGTAAAACTGTAGCTAGAAGTGCGGGTAATGCTATATTTAGCACCAACACTCTAGAACAAATAATCAGACGAGCATTGCCGAAGTCGTATGGCGAAACTTTAGACTATATGTCTGAAGCTTCAAGCAATATCAAGTCGCTATACAATACCGCAGTCAAAGAACTGCGTCCGGCAAACTCACAATTAAAGCAATCGATCAGAACAATACTCCCCAATTTAAAGGATAAGGTTCCAGGATCAATTGCAGATAGACTTAAAGAGTATTCAAAAGTCGATTCAACTTATTCTTCGGAACTATCTCCAGAGCAACAGCGCGAGCAAGCACTGATGATAGAGCTTGGCAACATGTTTCAAAGCCAAGCAGAACAAAATCACGAAGGACAAGTTAGAGAAGATCAAAGAGAACAACTCAGACAAGCTCTCGACCAAGTTAGACATAAGGATAATCTTGGTCAATTAAATGCAATCAGAGTTGGTATTGGTAGATTAACAAGTTATCAAGACAATGTTCTTGCTAATTACCAAAAGAAGTCTCTGGAACTTCAATACAGACAATACTACGCAACAGCTGAAATACTAAAGACTCTAAAACAGACTCAAGTAGAAAACAAAGCTGCTTACGAAGGTATCATTACAAATACTTCTTTACCTGAATTCGTAAAGTTAAGCGCCAGTAAGCGATTCAAAGAAATGGCCAGAAACCGTTTCATGGAAGCTGGTCAAGATGCCTTATTTGGAAGAACGGATTATATTCGTAAATACATGACGAATATAACAAATTCTCTAAAAGAAAAAATAAAACAATATGCCGAAGCCGGCAACGACATGACAGACATGCTTTCCATGGGGACCGACATGGCATCCATGGGTTCTGACATGGGTATGGATTTTAAAGACATACTGGCAGAACAAGTCGGCGGATTCATGGGTAATGAATATGTTAATTCAAAAATCCCAGGTATAAGAAAATTAGCAAATAAAAATAAGAGAATAGTTAGGTTTGGCAACAAGCTGGCTTACGGTATAAATAATGCTCCTCACTTAATTAAAAATAGTCTAAACGACTATGATAAGTTTAAGTGGATGTCTGATGATCTTAGAAACTTCCTATTGGAGACAATGCCTAATATTGAAGGCGGTGTCAACATGGATGTGGATAAGGCAACGTCAATGATGGATGTTGGATACACCAGCAAGGGCGTCAATAAGTCATTAACAGAAGTAATTCCTGGTCTGCTTTCCAGAATACATAGAGAGATGTATATTCTCAGAACTGGCAATGAGAATGTCGGTCTCTTAGCTTATGATTTTGAGAAAAATAAATTTGCTGATTCTAAACAATTAGCAAAAGACATTCGCAGATCAATGGTTTCTTCAGATGAGCGCAAAACAATATCTGATAAAACAAATAAATTAGTTAGATTCTTAGGAAAAGCCGGTGGTGGTAATTTATCTGATAGTCAAAAGAAATTATTGTCGGATAAATTAATAGAAATGAGCTTCCGCAGAAGAGATACTGACTTCAGTGCACTAGGAATGAAGTCAAGTACTTGGGGCGGCGGAGAGGATGCTAAACAACTTAACAATTTGTTTAGGAATCTGTTTGGATACGACGGTGTTGATGAGATGAATAATCCCATCTTCAAGAATAAAGATATTCAAGCAAAAGCTCAAAACATGATCACTCAGTCAATCCAAGACTTGACTGGACACCTTAGAGATCCTAGAGCTAGAATTCAGAACATGGTTAATCTAGGCCAGTACGATGTTCTGAGAGAAGCTGGTTTGTTAAATGACGCTAATGAACTTGATAGAAATGCTCTTTATCAAGAAATGCTTGGAGAATACGAAACCGTTCAAACTCCAACTGGTGAACGTCGTCGTAGAAGAAGACTGAATATCAAAAATGATAACAGACAGTTCACAACCTACAACCAATCAATTGGTTCTCAAGCTAACTCAACAGAGTCTGAAAGTGTAAGTGTCAATAGAGGAATGGAAGAGTTGACCGAATCCATAAAGTCAACAAGCATTGTTCCTCAAGCCAATCAAATGGCTGCCTCTTTATTGAGAATAGAGCAAGCTATCAATGAGAGCATATTGATTCAAGCTAGTAAATTAAGCGATAAAGAATTAGACGGGCTGTCTGCTGAGAGTCGTAAACGAAAAGGCTGGTGGAATAAGACTTTAGGGGAAGCTACTAAAGATACATTTTCTGGAGTCTTTAATTTTGGTGGTAGTTTATTTAAACACGCTAAAACAGTTAGTAAGCGGTTAGAAACCATTTTAGGTAGATCCGCTTCTGCCGGATTCAATGTCGGTAAGAAGACATTCCAAATGGGTGCAGGTATACTCGATAAGTTCTTAGGTGATGTTTATGTTGGTGATGAGAAATCTCCAAGACTCACTAAAGCAGCTTTAAAAGCAGGCGAGTACATTGATCAAAAGACAGGTAAAATCATAAAGTCCTTTAAAGACATTACTGGTACTGTTATTGATAAGACTGGTTCTGTTTTGCTTGATGCATCTGAAATTGAGAACTCATTTGTAAAAGGCAATAAATTAAGAGCCTTAGGAAGTTTAGTTGGTAATGTCGGTAAGTTTGCTTTTGGTGAACTTGGATCAAGTTTAGGAAGAGCCGCCAAGATTGGATCAATTGCATTTTCTAAATTTAAATCAGGTTCGGCATCAATTGCTAAGATGATCATTCCTGTTAAGGATATTTATCTTAAAGGTGAAATCGATAAGGACCCGATACTGTTTAGATGGAAGATGATAAAAGGTTATTACTTTTCCAAAAAGACAGGTAAAGTAATACGACATCAAAATGACATAGATGGCCCAGTCATCGAAATGAAGGATGGAGTAGAAACAGTCGTTCTCACTGAAGAGATGATCAATCAAGGACTTGTTGACTCCATGGGTAAAGAGATTAGATCTCTTTACATGAATGCCGTTGGTAGACTTGCTAAAATGGGTTTTGCGGCTGGTAAAACAATCTTGAGTAAAGCTGTTAAACTCGCAAAGGGAATTGGTGAAAACCTGACAGCTGGAGCTAGTTCTTTATTAAAAGGACTTGGTAGTATATTTGGCGGATTTACTTTCATGGGAAAGAAAAACTATGAAGTAAATAAATCAGCTCTTGATGTCCAAAAAGCAATACTCAAACTCTTGCAAGAAAGATTACCAGGTAGAAAGAAAGTATTTGGAGATCTTGACGGAGATGGTATCCGTGAAGGAAGTTACGAAGATCTTCAAAGAAAGAAATCCAAAGCACAGCAAGCCAAAGAATCCCTTTCTTCAAAAATGGGATCCGCATCAGGTCTTAACATAGCCGGTATGTTTGGTGGATTAACTGGAGCATTTAGCGGCATAAAGAACATGTTCTCAAAATCACCAAAAGAAAAAGAATCAGACGATTCATTAGGCGTTGGTGATATTGCTGCTGGAGTTGCTGGTGGTTCAGTAGGCGGTGGTATTCTTGGTAAGTTTCGAGGGAAACTGGCTTCTGGAGCTAAGTTACTTGGTAAGGGTGCTTTAGGAATTGGCAGGCTAGGACTATCAGCATTGGGTATGACTGGAGGTGCTGGACTTAGTGCTGTTACTGCTGGTGCTGGTTTACTAGCGCGTGGTGGGGCTGCTGCACTGGGTTTGATTAGCTGGCCAGTTGCGCTGACTGCTCTTGGTCTTACTGCAGCCTACTATGGCTATAAGCAGTATAAGAAAAAGAGAATAGACACACTGTCTGCTGTTAGATTTGCACAATACGGTTTTGATGCTTCTGAAGAAGAAGCTTTGCAGGCTGTCTTTGGTTTAGAAGATGGATTGCAAAAGCATGTAGAGATTAATGCTGGTAAAGGAAAAATCAACGAAGATAAAGTTGATTTTGAAGAATTGATTTCTGCCTTTGGTGTTAGTCTGGATGATAAGAAAGCATACTCTAAGTGGAAGGCTTGGTACGAAGCAAGATTCAAACCGGTTTTCTTAGGCCACATGGCTGTTTTAAGAACTAGTTATCCTGGAGTCGATATTGATTCTGTGGATTCAAAATTAGATTCGCAGAGTAAGCTTAAATATCTAGACGCAACACAACTTCTTGGTGTGGATTATGGATTTGTCGTGTCTCCATTTGCTGGAGCCAGGGTCCTCAAGATATCTGTTCAAGGAGTAAAGGGTGCGATAGAAATAGCCAGGGCAAAACTGCAAAAAGAAATAAAAGACAAAGCGGACTATAAGCCTGGTTTATTAGAAACGAAAGCTAGAGAACTCACAGCAGGTGCCCTTAGTGCAGTTGGCATGAAGAGTGCAGCCGATAAAATAATGGAGCCTTTATTAAAGAAAGATAAAGATGATTCTGTTGTTAAGGCCGTTAAGCAAAGTATCGAAGCTTCGTCCAGTGTTAGTGCCAACTATATACAAATAACCAAAGATAGACTAAGTGCCTTACAAGCTATCAGGTTTAAGCTCTACGGTTTGACCGAGATGAAGAGAGAGCAAGTTAAAGCACTCATGGATCTGGAAGTATCCGTATTTCCTCTGATTAGTTTTAACGATAAGAGTGCCGAGTTTACCGGAAACGGAGTTCAAGTACTTGATGCTGTTAAATCCAACTTCGGTATATCTGGATATTCTAGCCCTAGAGGCTACAAGTGGATGAGTTGGTTCCGAAAGAGATTCCTGCCTGTCTACTTGAATTATCTGCAAGCCATGAAGCTGGCTACTGGTAAGACCACTCAAGGTGACGGTGAAGCGATAATTAAACCGGACCAACAAATAAGCGTGGCTAACGCCATGAAGTCCAGCGTCAGTCCAGACGGTGTAAGTGTTTGGGAAGTGCTGGATTCTCCGTGGGAAGATTTGATTGTAAATACCAGTCCGGAGAGCGTTGATCTTAACATGAAAGCCTTGGTGGAAGTAAGCAAGGCCCAGGTGTTAGGTCAAGTTTCCAAAACAGCAAACGAGCAAGAAAAGAAGATAGCTGCTTATAAAGCAGCCAATCCTCCAAAACCAACAGGTAACATTGTTAAAGACACTTACAACAGTGCAGTTAACAGATTTACAAATAACACCCCATATAAGTCAATTGATTCAAGTGGTAGAGGTGTTAATGCTGTTGGAGATTTTGGCTCAGGAGTTACTATTCAGCATCCCGGAAAGGGAACCGGTGGTGATATAAATAAGATATCAATGCCTGCTGGTAGCGGTTACGATAACCTGAAGAATACAATTGCTGAAGTGGCTAAGATGGTTGGTGTGGACAATAATCTATTGACCGCGATGACTGCAATTGAGTCCGGTTTTAAGATAGACGCTAGACCGATTGATAAATCTGGCAGGTTGCTATCAAGCGCCGTTGGTTTACTTCAGATCATCGATGGTACTTGGAATAAGTTGATCGAAAAGTATGGTGCTAAGTACGGTATTGCTCCAGGTACTCCAAAAACAGATCCTAGAGCAAACTTACTACTTGGGGCCGAGTACATTCGTGAAAATGTTGAGTTCCTAAAAGGCAAAGTAGGAAGAGCTTTAACCAATACTGATGTTTATCTTGCTCACTTCTTGGGCCCGGGTGGTGCTGCTAAATTTCTTAAAGCAGATCCGTCAGCAGTGGCTTCTCAGATACTTCCAGATGCCGCTAAATCAAATCCTTCAGTTTTCTTTGATAAAGAAACCGGAAGACCATTTACGGTAAGTGAGATATATTCCACATTCACCAATAAACTCAGCAATAGACTCTCTAAGCTGGGAATAAGTGTTCAAACTCAGACTGCTTCTTTGAAAGCGCCTAATTCAGGATTGTCTGAAGTTAAACAAACTGTTGTTGGTGAAATAGCTATTCCGACTCCAAAGGTCGCTGCAGTAGCGGCCGTTAATCCGGTTGTTAGTGGATATGGTTCTAACGTAGCTTCGGTTCAAAATCAAACCAAACCTACAGTGCCTTCTGTCAATCAGTCTTTCGCTGGTTTTGACAGATCACCATCGCCTTCTTCACGAGAGATAGAGCAGCAAGTCATTGCAAATAAATCTATCATGAATGACAGAATGGATAGAGTCAGTAAGACTCTTGAATCGTCTCTTGCTGTACAAACAGAAATAAGAGATGCCGTGCTTAAGATTCTTCCACAAATCCTTATGAGAGATAAGAGCACATCTCAATCAGTTTCAAATAATGCTTCTCCAACAACTACTACAAAAGAAGCAACGAAACCTATTGTTAGCATGAGAAGATCAAACTAAAAAATGCGGGGAGGTTATCCTCCCTGCATTTATCTTGCAAGGAAATAAAATGGCTATCGATACTCAACTTCAGAGTAGAAAAATAAGAGACAGAGATTGGGTAAGACAATCTTTTTTAGTAGGTAGCGTAAACAATGACGGAGTCGCCACCTCTAATTTACAAGACATAGATAAGAAGAATAGATTTTTCAGCACTGCTTCTTTTAAATTTGTAGACACAACGCCTGGCGGTAATTTAGCAATAAATCCACCACCACAATACTGTCGCAATGCCGACATAAAAAAGAAATCCATACTTGTTACCGCAAAGCCTCTAGGAAGGTACTATAGCGAGGCTATAGACGACAATAGTCGATTGATAAGTATGCGTATGGGAGTGGCTGATTTTAATTCACTGACGACGTTTTGGACAGGTTTCTATAATTCAGAAATGGGAACCTTAGCAAGAACGGGGCGTCCTCGCGGTTTTGCTTTTACTGTTGGTCAAGCAATTGGTTTTATTGTACCGATGTTAAGTCTTCCATTATTAGCTTTGAATTTAGCTGGTAATATTTATCGTTTCTTAACTAGTTCGCCTTCTTCAAGATTTTATTATCACAGACCAACCATGCATTTGTATTGGACTGCTGTTAATACAATCTTAAATAACATTGCTGTTAATAAGGGTGTTATACCTCGAGTATTTGATGACGAGGCTAAAAAGAAGCTGGATAACACGTATTTGTTTAGTAAAGCAGATTATGAAAGATTTGCAAAACAAATGCCTGATTTGTTTCTAGATTCAGGCGGTATCTCAGCGTACGCAATAGCTACAAAAGCAATGCGCAATTCTCTTAGAGTCCAGCAAAAGTTCAAAAGAATGATTGAGGATCAAGGAGAGTCGGTTAACATGGTGGAGCTGCTTGATAAAATAGAGAAAGAAGGTATTCAGCTCGACAATACAAAGTACATGGGTAACTATAAAGATTTCATTGATCGATGGATGAAGAGTGAATCAAGAGTAAGTAGTGATCCCAAAATTGATGATAAAAGACAAGGTCAGCCAATAACTGAAGAAGAAGCACCGTCTTGGAAAGATTATCTAGACGCTGCCTTGAGTGACGGTGCTGAATTTGCAACTTTCCGAGTCGACGCTGATGGATCTATAAGCGAGTCTTTTAGTAATCAAACTGGACAGCCTGAGATTGCTGGTAAATTCAACAGCACGTCATCTAGCAGTAGAATGACTACTTTTTCTTTGTCGGGTGGTAATTTAGGAGATGGTCCTATAGCTAGTATAGCTGAAACCGTGATGGGTGCCACTAAAGACTTCATTGCTGGTCTAGCTGATGGGGTTTCAGCATCAGGTCTTGCAAGCTTAGCGGGTGGGGCTTTTGTAGACATCCCCAATGTTTGGACTGGGTCAACAGCTCAATTACCTAGAATGAATTACACGATGTCGCTGACATCGCCTTACGGTAATAAGTTGTCTCAATTATTTAACATATACTTACCACTATCAATGATATTGGCTGCAGCACTACCATTATCAACTGGTAGATCTTCATATACCAGTCCTTTCTTAATTGAGCTTTATGACAGAGGTAGAGCACAAACAAGACTAGGTATAGTCGACTCTCTATCCATAACGAGAGGTACCGCTAACCTCCCATTTGATAACAGCGGTAATGCCATGGCAATCGATGTATCGTTTTCAGTGATCGATTTATCGACAGTTGTACACATGCCAATTACAAGAGGATTTACTTTAACAAGTCCTATTGAGAGCATTTTTGCTGACGATACTTCATTTACTGATTACATGGCTATTTTAGGTGGATTAAGTATTCAGGAACAAATATACGCCACTGATAGATTTAAGATAGCGTTGACAAAGCAACTGGCTTCTATGAGAACATGGACTTCTGTTGCCAATGCAACCATCTGGCTTAATACCACAGTACCTGGTAAATTACTAAGCACCTTTTACGCAGGTCTTAATAATAGATGACGGCATAAAGAGGGGAATTCCCCTCTTTATGCCTTAAAGATTGTTTGCGAGATTGACAAGAAGTTTCTCACCTATTTTTGCAAGCAATCTCGGATCTGCTGTTTTCTTCTTAACTGGAGGATTATAGGCATTAGCCATTCTGGCTCTTATCCCTACAGCTGGGAAAAACCTAGCGATTTCAGCTTCTACAGTCGTTTGATTTCCGTAATGTAGAATGAGTGCGTAGTTTTTTCTTCTATCAAAATCAGATTCGGACTTTATACCGCGAAGAATAATGTCTTTAAAAGCCTGACTGCTTTTCTGCAATTTTACAATCGACATTCCTGTTATTTCATTACCTGGAACGTATCCGTTTTTATGCACATGCACGTCCCAGTTTGAATTTGCAGCAGACAATATTCCTAAGACTGCATGATAGTCTACATTCTGATCAAAAATATCAGTTAACTTCTTATAACCAAACGCACCTGCTAAATCTTGAGCAAAGTTAGGATATATGAAATCTAGTGATTTACCTAATTGCCCGTTAGCAAATGTAGATAATGAAGTTAGATCACTATTTTTGATCATGTCTGGGAATGAATTTTTGAGAACTCTATTTAGAATTCTGCCAGACATTCCGTTTGTCAATTGTGGTAGTAAACCATTGAGTCCTAGAGAATATGCTTCTCTAGCTATACCGCTTACAAGACCAGCAACGGCGTCCTCATCGACAATTTCGTAAAGAGGAGATTTAACGTAATCGTTAACGAATTTACCAACTGCATTTAATCCAGGTATATCAGCGTCTTTAACATACTGGACAATGCCGTTTATCTTAACTCCAACTTCACCAAAATCCTCAAAGCTAGATATTACCTTTTCTTTTGCATCTTTGCTAAGATCTCTGAAAGAACTGGTAATGCTTTTAGAAGAAGTGACAAGTCTTAAAGCAAGAGCGTCTTTATCGACAGTAACTCCAGTCTTTGTTACAGACAAGAGCTTTCCAACTTCAGCATTTTGAATACCAGACAATAACGTTTTAACGTCAAGTCCTGCTTTACTACTGATTTCTTGAATACTGGTTATTACTTTTTTACTGTCGACTTTATAGATGTCAGCCGCAGCTAACTGATCTCTTGGACCAGTGCTAAATATTGGTTGTACTAAAGGTTGTGACATTTTTAGTCCCGATTAACTTTACTACATCATATCGTTCGAATCCGGATTAAGAACTTTATGCAGTATAATCAGAAACATTAAACAAACATCAGCAATTATTTTAACCAAGAACAAACTACCAATAATAGTAATAATCGAAATCCCAATTGCTAAATTGATACATGCTCTCAGAATATCAGTTATCAGATTAAACAATCTTTATCCCTACCTTATTTAGAAAATCAGCAACAACAACAGATATCCTTAAGGAAATACTTTTGGAAGTATTGATTGGTTTTAATTCCTCTTCCACCTTGCTTAACAAGAGTGAGACATCTGTATTTGTGTAGTTTATCTTTCTTCTGTACTTCTTACGAAACTCATCGTCGCTACCGTAGGATAGGTTATCACCATTAATAACCAACCACATACCTGGTTCTATCGTTATTTTCTCTTTATTGAAAAAGAATTTAATTAGATTCTGCTCAACCCCATAGAAGATATAAGGTCTTTCAACGTTTGTGTTGTTTTTTAGAAAATCTAATACTTGTTCAGGATTTGATCCCGTCGAATCAAATTTAACTGCCAAGACTTGTACTGGTATTGTTTCGAATTGCATTTTAGTATTTATAATCAAAAAAAAAAAATAATAAAGAAAAATATAGGACTGTGAGAAATCACAGTCCTATATATCTCATTTTGCATTCATTCCAATAAGACGGAGTCGTCTTTGTTTTTAAACATTTTCTTATATCTTCCAGTCCTTCTACTAACCAGTCACAATCCTTAACAGGAATGATGTGGTTTTTAGACTCACCAGTTTTCTTATCTTGGTATTCGATAACGTAATGATGAGTAAAAGGTAAATCTGATAGACATAGCAATTCTCTCAGCTTTTTATTCTGTAGAATTTTTTGACAATTCGCATAAAGGATATCTTCCTTAAAGAAAGGTATCTCGTGCTTTTGAAATGTCTTTCCAAGCTGCTTGGCTTTATAACCGTGCAGCTGTCTAAGATGTTCTATTCCGTCTTGGATGTGTCCGTACGGGGCTCCGGATTTTAAATAATACCAGAACCCCTCCATAGATTGAAATGGTCCGAAGTAGGGATGCGTGAATGGTGATTTGTCAAAGTGCGACAACATTCGACCCAACTCAGTCTTTCCCTTACTGTAAACATTAATATGGTTTATACCATCCCTGTCTACAGTTATTTCGGAATCAACCATAGTGGACACCAACAGTTGTGCTGGTTGATTCATTAGCCGCCGGGCTGTCGCTGAACGTCTCGACTGGACTAGTCGTTTTATCAATATCAACTTGTTCCAAGATGATTTGATTAATCTTAGGTTGTTCAACCTCAGGTTTCTGTTCGTTGTTTTCTTTAGTAGAGTAATCCGTGGTAATTGGATTGAGATATTTCTTCTCAGCCTTTTCAATCTCATCAATGATCGGGAAGGCTTTTGGTTCTTGATATGCTGTATTGACGTCTACCAAGTGAGATACTTCTACAATTTTGTTATTCTCGAACTGAGCAACGATGATGATGCGGAAGCGTTTTACTTTCAAAAACATCATTGCTTTAACAAAGACTTTCCAAGTCATTGTTTTTCTTAGGAATTCTTTATTTAGATTACCGCGTATGCTGGCAATGTCTCTTGGATTGTTTCGATGAATTGCTTCACGTAGAGCATAATCTTTGATATAAGTATACCAAAGCTCATGTCCCATACCCATTGACAATACTAGCTCTTTGAATAAAGTAGTCAGAACTGTCGGAATGGAGCTAGACTTACCAACACCGCGATCTGGATTATGCAGTAGATCACGAAGGGTTTGTTGTTGGAATTTCTTCTTTGCTCGAAACATTTTAGCTTCCTTAATAAGACGACTAAAGAGTTTATTACTGATTTGTCGAACAATAAACTATTCCTCTAACTATGCTTGTTAGAGAAATAATCACTGGAGATAGCGTTCGTAGATTGTGTTCTTCAACTCCATATTCTACATCGTTATAGTTAGCTATACACTCTGTGAAATTTTCAATCGATTTTACAAGTTCCGGTAGTTTACTACTTGGAATATATCTGCCAGAACCATCGATAAATAGTAAATCGAGATATTGATTTTCTATTTTAACATTATACCTTATTGCATCGTAGGTGGTATATTCAATAATCGAACTTGTTATTGCGTTTAGTTTGCTAATTAGCTCTGTAAAGTTATTTGAAAAAGTTAGAACCATCAAGATGGATCCTTTCTTAGGATCGTAGTTTTTCAGATCTACACTTGATAGCGATTCTACAGCTTTTACCAAATCTTCTTTCTTTTGATAATTAGTATATTCGATTGGTGAGCTTTGCGATTCTACATATACACCACTTTCTCTGTAAGGAGTTGGAAGTATAAGATTCGTCACAAAATTGAAAAATGATTGTTTAAAAATTGCGATCATTTTTGCTAAATTAAAGGTTGTACTCATGTTTTATACATTTAATGTGAATGTCGATCATGTGCTACATACTACATGAGTGATATGTAACTATATACTTTTGTATTATAAGAATTGGAAAAAATCATGTCTGTTAATAACGAAATCGCCAATATGGAAGTATTAGACGATGATCAAGCGCTAGCTTTTACACAGAAAGCTAGAAGAAAGATTGTTAGTAAAATATTGGAAAAGGGAGAAATCCCTGAAGATAAAGGAGAACAAATAATGTTACTTCAAGCTCTAGACGGAATGGATAGAGCTGCTCTAGGTAATAAGAGAATTAAAGCGGATGAGAAGGCCAGCGATGCTCTTGGTGATTCGTCTGCTCTCATAGCGCAAATGCTCACTCAAATGGCAGGTAATGTTAAACTTGCTAAGTCTGAAGATATAGTTGATGTGGAAGCAAAAGACATAACTGCTCCTGCTTTACCAGATACAATACCTGATCCGATACTGGTGCCTGGAGAAACAACCATAGGCGCTCCACAATTAGATTATGATTCATTCATGAACAGCATGAACGGTAGAGAAATTCCACAACTCACCGATGACGATCAATAAGGCATAAAGAGGGGAATTCCCCTCTTTATGCTGTTGCTTTTTTAAAAGCATTCAACATCTTTTTACTTATGCTGAATACGGAGGTGTCTATTATTTTTAGACCAATTAATGGAGCGATGCTAAGCTCCATTGTTTTAAATGGATTCAGGTTATCCCTTTTGAATTCAGCTATTTTTTCTTCGCTTGGCTCGCAATCATAATAGAGAGATGGAGCTATAAAAATGACCGCAGGGATCGGCTTTGATACAAGATTATTTTGTTGAATATGCAGCCAGTCTGCAAAGTCATACTTAATGATCATGCAATAATTTTTCTTTATGAATTCTGGAGTTAAATCATCATTACTCATGCTGATTAATTCAACATCAGAACAACCGTGATTTAATTGAAATATGACATCTCGCATTTCTTCAATTTCGTCAGGTTCTAATTCATAAGGAAATATATTCACAGTCAATGGATGACCTAGATTCTGACCACCTTTCATGTTTTCAATCACAGCTTCTTTTACAGTGGTGTGAATGATTTCAAATGTTTCAGTTATTAAACTAAAGGGAAGAATGTCTGCTGTTCTCTTTGAATAAAGTTCTTTAAATTCAGAAGCACTTATTCCTGGGAATTTATCGATGAATCTTTTATGATAATCAGAGTTAAGAACATCGACCGCTTTATCAGCGTCTAAACTTGCGAGCAAACCCATTCTTGTATCTAAAAGACTATCTAGGTCTATGTAGATTTTTGTGTTTTGCTCACTCATGTTATTTCTTTTCCATGCTTTCCAATATATCTTTGTAAAAGATAATCAGGAGAACAAAAGTAACCAGCCATTTATTTCTTTTAAGAGCATCTTCAACTTCTCTCTGGCTTGGTAGTCTGTCGTTTATTTCTTTAGGAATGAGAGACTGCGTTTGCTCTTCCTCAGAAACAGTCATTGAATGACAGAGAATATCAATCATTGCATCTTGATCAAAATTACCACTGTTGAACAATGTCTGAAATCTAATGGTGGTGTTAAGAATGTAATCTCTATTAACCGCAGCGCTGAACACAGAATCAACAGTTGTACGAAGACCGATTGCGCTTGGGATCAGATAAAGATTTAAACCACAAGCACTGTTTAAAAGAAAGGCTTGTACTTTATTTCTCACATCACCAATGTAAGTTTCAATGGTTGATTTGTGTGCTGAAACAATGCAGTCTCTTAGAAAATCATTAAGTTCCATTATTGTTTCCTTAATTATTAAGTAGTGTGTTTCTTAAATGCATTGCTGTAAGATACGAACTAAGTGTAGTGGTAGCTTTGACTTTGGTGCCCAGTTTATCCAAATAACTCAAACTAACACCGCCGGTTTTATTGATAGAGTCATTCATCGCATTAAAACCATTCAAATCACCACCGCGATACTTTATCAATTCAGTGATTGTGTCGTCTAGTTGCAATGCTGCTAGAATCTGAAGTTCTGGATAGGATATCTTACTTCCTTTAGACGAACCTGTGGGTTGACCAGTCATGTGATCAATTGAACGATTATCTTCTGGAATACTGATCTTTTTAATCAGGAGCTGTGCTTGTCTACGAAGCGGTAGATCTACTACTAAATATTTTTTAGTAGTTAGGAATCTACCATTGCCTTTAGGATCTTCCATCCATATCTTCTCAAAGAACTCATGGCCTAGTTCCTCAGCAATTTTCAAATTGTTATCTATTGAGATTTTTTTATCTGATAGATTAGGAACAATTATGGCTAATCTACTTTTGCCAGTAGCAATATCTTGCATCAATTGATCGAAGGCAATATCGTCAAGAGACTCAAATAGATTTTTATAAATCTTTGTATTTTCACTACCTGGTAGTAATTTTTCAATATGGTCGATTATGAACTTTTCGACTATTTTTCTATTGGACATATTCATCACCATTGATTTTAAGACATAACATTAACATTCATGTCTTTGGAATGAATAGATAGTTTTTAACGTTTCTTTTCTTTAGCTCACTTAACATGTGTTGTGTACCTGGACTTACACCATCCCAAATAAGAAATGCTAAATTGACAACTTTAGACATCTCTGTATTTCTTATACTTCCGGCTGATTTACCATAGTAATCCCAAAAAGCCCGATAGTAGAAACAAGGTAAATTGTGTTTCTTACAAAACTCAATTATTAAAGTATCTACTCCCGGTGCTTTTCCAGACACAAAACAAAAATCTCGACCTTTTAGATATCTCAAAACACCCAACATCTTCTTCTCGAAGTAATCCCAATCATTATAGGATCTACTACCAGCAACAAGAACTCGATATTGAAAACTATCTATTAATCGGTCTTCTATGTTAACGCCTTCTCGTTTTCTTTCTGGCGGCGGCCCTTGCATTCTGTTTGTGTGATGATTTTGCTTTGCGTGCATACTTACTAGGCTTATCTTCAAAGTCACCAGACTGACAAGGAGATTCAGGATCCGGCAAATCTTCAATTTCCAAGTCGGATTCATCCTGTTTAATGTGTGATTGTGCTTGTCCTGTATTCATAGCTACCGCAGCCATTGTTGCTAGTCTTAGAAGTTCAGATCGCATTTTACTTGTGATCGGTTAAAAGTATGTAAAATAAAAGAGGGGAATTCCCCCTCTTTTATTACGTCTTGAATTTAGGCAAATCAAATTCAACAATACTAGGAATGACGCTTTCTTTCAAAAGCTTCTCCCATGTACGGTTATCGCCACCATCCACAATACAAAACCTCTCAAAGGGAGCGGCTTTTGGAGCATCCGCTAGTGTCAGTCTGAGCGCTCTATTTACAAGAAAACGCTTATGACCACTCTCGACATTATGGACATTTGGATCTAGAAGCTTTTGCCATCTTTTTGGTTCAGAGTGACCAGCTTCAGCCATTAGCTTGTCAACGACGGCTATTGGATCTATTGATTCTTCTACGTTTGATAATTCATTCATTTTATTCGACGATTACTACGCCAGTTGTTTCTGTTGAAATTTGTCCTACAGTCAATGGTTTGATTGTAGGTGATTTAATTTTTGATCTTTGTTCTTCGGTGAACCAATATGGAATATATTGACCAACACGCATTTTAAGAAGATCCATGGTACTCAAAAACGGAGTGTTGTTAGTACCTTCAAGAGCCCACCAACCTCTAGTGTTGAGAAGAATCTTCCAATCATAACCTAGAGCTATCAGATCATCGTAGAGTTGCTTAGGTGTGCACATCAGTTCTTCAGGAATATGGTGCCATAGATCATTAATCTGACACATTTCTGAAGTGATGTTCAGAGCCCTTCGCAATTCTGGGTGAGCATCAATTTTTCGACGAACAGTTGTTCTAGACAGCTTGATATCTGGCAAAAGAGATAGGTAATAGTTTTGAAGAGTACCTTCAATGCCGTACCTGTCTGTTGACTTGATATAGTGAAACTCAGTCAAGCTTGGAAGTACCCCGTCTTGCTGTGAAACAATTAGTTTCATAGCCATGCCCGAAGGACCAGACTTACTTCTGAGTTGACGAATTGTCACTTCGTTTAGATCTGTGTCACCTTTGAGATCGTCGTCAGAATCTCGAGGATATTCTGGCGCTTTGGTGGTATCGTTACGAAGAGGAGCAGCGTTATAGCAAAGCCAACAATTGTTCATCACAAAAGTGAACTTTTCCGGAACACCTTTGAGCTTAACACCTTGAGGAATGTGTTGTAGTTTCTTAGGAGCAGGTGCTCTAGGATCCATATTGAACTCAGACCCGATGTGTGCAGTCATCAGTGTGTATGAGTATGTACCGCCAGATAGCGCAGGGATCTCCATCAAGAATCGATTCTTTTGAAGACCTTGACGCATTGATACTGTGTTAGCACCAGATTCACCAAGACTGTTTTCGTCCTGCATCTTAATGACGTCTTGAGTGACGAATTCACTAAGTGAATCGATCTCAGAGAAAGACGGCATTGTAATTTCTAGATTACCGGTCTTTTCACGATTCCAAAAAGGAGTCTTAACGGTGTACTTAACCGCGTTCTTCTTTTTGTCATTCATGAATTCTTTTAGAATATCAAAGTATTGATCACCTTGATAAACTGTCTTATCAGTAATGGTCCACCGACCTGATTCCAGAATATCTTCACCACCGAATTCTTCAATATTGGCAATCATCCTCTTGAGATGCCATTCATGGATGTTAATCTCGGTGTCGTAGGTATTACCCATTGATCCAACGATTCTCGACATGGCGGTAAACGACATGTAGTGCATTACGGTGGATTTAAAGTTATTACCAATACCAACCACACCAGTTAGAAAACCAAGACCACCATTGAGAATACTCTCCCCGTGTCGTCCAGTCACATATGTACCTGTCGGAATATCGAGACAGGCGCCTACGTTAATCATCACCTTTATTGGTGGGGCTGCTTTAAAAGGATTAATTAGCATTCTTTCCTCTTTATGAGTAAAGTGAGTGTTCGTATCAATATATAGAAATATCTAGTAATTTTGTGACATATCTACTCTACACCTATCGCTTAGAATAGGAACATCACATGAAACACATATCCGTTAATATTCAAAAGACTGCTCAAGAAGAGCTTTTTACTGCTTGCAATAAGATTGCTTTAGAGTCCTATACCGAAGGTATAGGTATGGAATTTTTTACTGAGAACTTTCAGATAGTAGCGACAAACATTGAAAAGGTGTTTGACAACAGCTTCGATTTGATAAAAAACTTGTCAGTAACTAAGTTTCTTAAAAACTATACATTTGAATCACAAGTAAGTAAGATAAATTACGCAGCTATTGATCAGATAAAAATCACAATACCTGAAGGATTTACTGGCAATGCTAAAGAGTATTGTCAAGAATTAATAAAACAAGTAAGTCACGTATCCACTATCACAACCCAGGTAATACTGCCTTTTAATCAATACATCAGCTCTCTTATATCTGATAAGGATTTTGCAAAGGCATATAAGTCTAAACCAGTGTACCTGCATGACAGAGATGCCAAAAGAGAAGAGATGAATAAAACCATTTCTAAGTATTTTGGACACGGTACTCTGTCTTCTGGTAAATTGTCACAGCACTATCATTCAGGTGTCGAAGTTGCTGAAACAGACATACTGGTTGGTGAACTCAGCGATTCATTAGGCACTACCGACGTTGTTTCTATTCGTAAGATGGTTACTGATTCTGTGGATCTAATTAACGCACTTCAAGATCTTGTATCTAAGAATCAAATAACAAATCTATCTGATTCACAGAAGAGACTTCTTGCTGAAATGTGCACAACGATTGCTAGGGAAATTGAATTCTATGCAATAACTAGATATCGTGCTGATTCCTTCATCAATACTTTTGCAAAAACAAAAGAAGCTGTAAAGAAGATTCTTTAAGGACATAAATCCCATTTCGCCTTTTGAGCGAAATGGGATTTTATGCAGTTCATGCAAAAATTGTTTTATTTGACAGCAACTTCTGAATGTCTTCAAGCATTTGCTCGTAAGTAGAATACTTGAGACAATTCGGAACAATATCAACAAGACTTTTGGCCAGCGTTTGTTCACAACCTTTCCCATCAATACCGCAGATGATGTTTTCAGCGCCTTTGTTTCGCCAAATCACCTTACTAATGTGCACTGGGAACATGATGGCATTATCATCACTGCTCAATTCCATCAGTTCATTTAATTTCTTTATGGATTCCCTACGGAGTACTTCGTGGTTGACCACCATTCCGTATATTGAAGCCAAAAGAATAAGTCTTTTAGTACGATCGGGTAAATATGTTTTTAATTTTTCCGATGCCGCATTTTTAAATCTTTCGGTTAGATTCATTTTTCTTTCCGGGATCCTGATTTTTGGCGGAAACAAGATCCCGCCCAAAAAGATTGTTACTTGAAAAAGATGACTCTGGTATTAGAGTCAATCCCAGACCATATCCCAACATCATCACCAGCTTTGATGATTGTTGCGTATCTAAAGAGATTTTCACCAGCAGACCATGAAACAAAGTAAACCTTTGGATTCTTTGATTCGATTTTCTTAAGAGAATTTCTCTCTAGTGTATCGATGCCGATAGATAGAGTTATCTCTACATCAGCAGTTCCTCGTTCATTTTTGAACTTACCTTTGACCTTGATTGAAGAACAACCAACTCCAATGCTGGATAGTAATTTTGTTTCCACTAAAGGTTGAGCTTCTGTGGAATTTTTCTTACCTTGTTTGGTTTGTTGTTCGTATAGCGAATCGGTTATATCGGTCAAAACTATATCGTTTCGCTCGGTTATAAACGAATCCAATATTTGTCCAAGATCTTCTAAGGACTGATAAGTTCTCTCAGAGAGACGAGGAGGATTTTGTTCCTCAGTTATTGTTGAATCGCCTAATGTTTTCAAATCTTTTTTGAAACCAACAGGTGGTTCTATCAGAAGCTCTCCATAGATATTTAGCTTATCATAGATGTTTGCTGAAAAAACCTTATCTAGGTTAATCACATACATCATGTCCAAGCCATAAATGATTCGACTTTGGAAGTTTCTAATCATTTCAATAACTGGGTCTGGATGAGCTATTTTAATAACAGAACCAGTTCTATCACTCATCCGGTTTCCATTCAGATGATTATCCTTACCGTGGTTACCCGTGTAGTAAACACCCGGAGTAATTGTTTCTTGTCGCGTATTGAAGTAACAATACTTGTTTAAGAAGAAAGGATGTTTTTCATTCACAGACTTCCAGTAACCGTCCGGATCTTTTAGGTCACAAGAGTGATAATCTAGACTTCTAAGAGCTGTGAATCTACCTATTGTGGCGAGACTATCTGCTCTCTCATTTCCCGTATCACCGTCGTGTCCTTTAACCCATACCATTTTAACAGGTATGTCCATTGAATCTAATATCTTCTTAGATTCAAGGATTTCTTTCCAGACATCAGTGCTTGCGACTGGATTACCGTCTTTTTTAATCCAGTTTTGACTTGACCAGATCCTCATCCATTCATTAAATCCTCTGACAGTTAATTCACTATCACTGTTAATGATTGCAAAATCTGGCTTATGTTCTTGAATTATTTTTAGAGAACGATTCAGAGCCTCGGCTTCCGCTTTATTATTACTGACGTCGTTGATGATTTTAACACCATCTATGACTGTCCCGACTGTTCCGAAAGCATCGATATATTTGGTAATCGTTACTGGAAACTTTTGTGTTTCCAAAACAATGGTGTTTTTATCTTGAAAATCAGAAGATTTTACATCAATCAAATCTTCTTTATTAACATATCCAACAGAACTAGCAGAAATAGAGCCAAGTCCAATTCCTTTAGTCGGTTCTTTGCATTCAAAGAAATATCCATGAATACCATATCCGGCCTTACCTGGGTTAGGTTTGACACCACCATCTGCGTAAAGAACTATTCCGTTCATGCAAATCTCTTAATAAGTTTAATCACAATAATTACAGAGTTAGTAAATTAGTTCTTACAGCTCTTAAGATGGTCGACCATTGATTGGTTATACTTCTTCAGAACAAGAAGATACTGCTGTCTTGTTTTCTTAATGTGATCTAGTAGTTTTTTAATTATTTCTTGATCATTAAGATTCATTATTTCTGAAGAATCAATGATGATTTCTGGCGGAATTTCCGGTTTCTGGAACTTACGACAACCAACAAATATCTTAGCTATCTTATCTTCAGTTTTTGTTTTGTTCTCATTTTTATTTTCTATCGGTTTTTCTTCAGAATGTTTTATTACAGGTGGTGTTTTTACAACACTCTCATCTTTAACATCTGTTTTAAGAACTATTATTTCCTTCAATGGTTGCGTCTGGCCATTGAAGGAAATGGTGCTATTTATAGCACATCCTGGCAATGTTAAAAAAGTCAAGAAAGATATGACGTACTTTAACAAACCGTATTTATTGATCATTATAGATATCCTCTAATTCTTTACCAACCCAATGGTCCTTTTTGTCTTGTTTTTGTTCTATAACTGGTGTGTTCTTTTTACTGACTTCCTCAGAAATTCTAAATAGCTTAGATAGAACTAAATAATTCAATATCAAAGAGAACAGAAGAACAACGATTACGGAGGTGGTAAATTTATTATCCTTTACAATTGTCTTGAAAGGCTTACCACCAAAAAACATTTCACTTATAAAAGGCCATAACCAGAATAAACCTTTTATTAAATCCACTAACATTTTGCTATCCTTAATTTTGTGTACATATCCCGCGATTATATCTTTTATAATTAGAATTGTCAACTATTAATTTAACGTCAATGCGACGGTAGAGAGATTACCATGCATTCATCTAAAAGCTTCTGCAATATTTCTGCTTTTTTATCAAACACCCCTGGAGTTGTATCCGGTTTTGGTGAATTGAGTCAAAACAGCTATACCTTTAGTCGCGAAATTGGAATTCATCAAAAGAATTCTGTTCCAGGCTTTACCATTCTCAATCTAAAGACTGTAAATGATGCAGGAACTAGAATTGAAATGGATCAAATTCTGATTGATCAAGCAATATTTTTATCTAAAGCCATATACGATTATATCGGAGGGCTGGTAGGTGAAGTATTTGCTGATCAGGTTTTGCAAAACCTGCAACCTCTTTTGACTGCTCAAGGTATTGATTCAGTCATAGTTGGTCCTGTTTCTGAAAGAAACGGCAGATGGTTTCCAGACTGGATAAAATGGGTAAGTGATACTTATCCCCATACAAACGATAACACCATTTGGTTTAGTGATTCGTCTTTAACATCACAGTATTCGGAATACGATATAGTCGTTGTTCCATCTATAACGCCAATTGATAGTTTCTTTTTGGCCTACAGCACTGTAAACACCAACATTGCTAATCTGGATTTTTCAGACATTCAGACAGCTATTCAAGTTGCTAGAGGCATATATCCATTTACCTACCAAGACACAACGTACTATGATTACGTTAATCCTCTTAATGTAAATCAAAAGATACCATGCCCTTGGAGTGTCATTATCTATGGCCCGGCTGGTAATAACATCGATGCAAAGAAAGAAGCTATTGCTTCATACATCCTAGCTAACTCGACAAGAGATAGAACTGATTGGGTTAAAATCTTCCCCGATATATTCAGACGAACCGAGTTCATCCTTGCTCCACACTGGCATAAGTACGCCATTCCAAACAGAGCAATAGATGAAGGTGTGTATTCCCCTATAGCTCAAGTTAACCAGATTGGTTCCTTCTTAAAACTGGTGGTGCCGAGTTATACTCAAACTCATATCGATGATAACAGCTGTGTGTTTGGCCATAGTTTTAACTCGCTGGCAATAAGTTCAATCGGTAGCATTGAAAATAGAGATTCTAAATTCAAACTAACTGATTTTTATCCAGACTACATAGACGTACCATCCACCAGTGTTGATTTTAGCAGAATGGATCCTGCTACTCAACAATTTAGCACGCATCTTAACACCATGCTTTCAATTGCTGAAGACATGACGCAGTTTAGCGATGTTCCTGCTGGATACACAAAACTCATTAGAGATAATGTCTTGTTCGTTGTTCGCAATATGAATAACGTACAGTTCTTGGTTGCCTCTAAAGCATCTGTTAATTCTCTGATGGGAATTGTTTAATTTAGGAGCAATTAATGAATTTGATTCCACCAATCGGTGCCACTGGTGTTTATCAGCTATTGGCTCCTTTTAGTTCACAACTTGTAAGTGGTGCAATTTATGAATGCATGGCTGTTAGAACTCTAACAGACATCATCACTCTTGGATTAGACCCATTTACTGAGTATTACGAACCTAATGGAATATCTGAGACGATTTATAAAAATCATCTGGCAGCAAAGGGATGCATCGTCTCACTGAGATCTTCTTCTGGCAAGTGGGTTTACGTTCCTTCGCACTATATACAAAGCTATCCTAATATAGGTGGCATTAGATATACCGGATTGATATTGTCCGCAAACATAGGTCCTGTACCGGATAGTCTTGCACTGGGTCCTGTTCGTCAGAAAATAACAGACGTTATCAGTGAATATTTGGGAGTATCCACTTCTGTTAATGTGGTAGCAATAACAGATACAAAACTCATAGCTCAAGACATAGCTACTTCAATAGAAGCAAATAGACAAGCCAACATTGCAAATGTCAGAACAGACTACTCCAGATACTTAGAAGAGAAAAATAAAGCAGACGCATTACAAGTAAAGTTAACTCAACTTGAAAACTATATAGCCGCTAACATCCCACCTACACCTTGAATATACGATAATCATGAGTAGTACTAATAAAGATAAATGGAAACATTTGATTTTCGTATCGGATGAAAAGGCAAGTGTTAGATATGTGGCGGATATAGTTAAGAATATCAACTCACAGTTAACTCGTGGAATGTTTAAAGAGTTATCGGATGAAATGATTGAAGTCTCTAAACTTAATCTTCGTGAAGTCTCGGTACCATGTATTGTTGCAGTTCTAAGATCGACATATGCTTTTAGATCAAAGATACCTGGTTGGTTTGATTTAATATTGAGTGTTGAAGATAGTTTCTTAGAATCAAATAAGAATCCGGACAAATTGTTGCGAGGATTACTTAACCCATAAGGCATAAAGAGGGGAATTCCCCTCTTTATGCCGTTACACATTAGGTGCCTCAATATTCGAGCTAGATATCAATTTACCAACAGTGGCAGTACCTGCCACTTGAAGAGTCCCATCAATATCAATCTCATCCGCATCGATTTGACTACCACTAATCGGACCTCTTCCAGATCCACCTGAAGATATAGACCTGAGTCCAGAAGTAGTTGTAAGTAAATCCACTTTTAGATTTTGATTAATTGTGCAATTACCAGTAGTTGTTGTTTCCGGTACAGTATTCAAGGTTGTATCTGCCTTTGTGGTTATGTCGGTGGTTATGACATTAACACTATTGCCGGCTATGATGTCTATTTTATTTCCAGCCTTTATTTCGATGTTATTGGGAGCGTAAACTCTTATATCTTTACGATCTATATCGACATGCGATTCGTCCGCATTCTTAAGTTCAATTCTAACGTTGGTAGAATCCAAGCTGATAAAATTACCTATGTCATCTTGGAATATGAAATTACCATCTTTGGTATTTATCTGAAACGTATATGCGAATGGTTCACCGTCAGATTTCGAGGTATAAAGAGTTATAAGTTTTTTGTGCGTAGATATTTCAAAGAAGTAAGTATTACTTGCTGTACCTGTTTCAGATTCTTTTTGAGTATTGCTGAAAGCAAATATAACGGTCTCTAATTTACGAAGTTTCATGTCGTATTCTAGAGTGGTCCAATAATACCTATCTGTTTCACCATAGCGATAGATTACAACCTTTTCACCACGTCTTACATCCGGCGGGGTAACTCTATTGCTAATTCCAACAGGCAACCACGTCGCTCTAATTGAGGCAGTCACATCTATGCTGGTGGCGTATGTTGAACCATCTTTAGATTTACCACCCGTCTCCAATATGGAAACATTATCAGATATCTCACCATCTAAGAATGGAAGGTCTTCAATCGGTGTTACTTCTATGTCTTTACTGGTAAGTGGTTTATTAGCGGCAACTATGCCTAAACCGTATATGTGTAATTTGGTTATTTCCATTTTAAACCTTGTATTTTTTCATAGGGAAAACTTATCATCTGATAAGGTTAGTTTGGAAGAAATATACTCATGAAACTAAACTACATAGAGCTATTCAAATACAAAAGAATGGCTTTGAATAACATTACGTTGATTCGCATAACTCCAGAAACAAAGGTACAAACAATTCTGGGAACAAACGGAAGCGGTAAATCTTCTCTGCTATCAGAGATGACTCCTCTTCCTTCTAGTAAAGATAATTTTCATAAAGACGGATACAAGAAAATTAGCTATACCCATAACGGTAAAGAATATTTTCTATCCAGCGTATTTCATCCGGCTCAAAGACATTCTTTTAAAATCGGACAAGACGGTGAAGAACTTAATCCAGGTGGAACCGTTACTGTTCAGAAAGAATTGGTATTTCAACACTTCGGTATCAAGCAGCATCATCACGACTTGATAACGGGTGTTGAAAAATTCACAACCATGTCTCCAATCCGAAGAAGAGAATGGTTGACTGAGCTTTGTGATGAAAATTACGATTATGCTCTAGTCGTCTATTCGAGAGCAAGAGAAAAGCAAAGAGATATATCTGGAGCTTTAAAGCTTGCTAAGAAAAGACTCGTGTCTGAGCAAACTAAACTAATCCACGAAGAAGACATCAAACGTCTTAAAGATCAGATATCTGCTCTTGCACTGGACATTGATAAAATTTATCAAATAAGGAACGATAATCCTAAAACAGTACAGGATGTTCTTGATGATAAACAATCTATCGAAAATCTTATACAATCGTATTCAAAAGAAGCTTTTAAGATTCTCGCCGTTATCGGTAAGAAAGCAAACTTCATATCTTCCGAATACGATGAGTGTATAACGATTAAGAGAGAAGAAATTGCTCAGATTCAAACTAAGATCACTATAAGTAATCAAGAGTATCAAGATCTTAGCGAATACATGGCGCAGTTCAAGACGGAGGGTGGTTCTGATGGATCTGATCTAGATGAAAATATGAGAAGGCATCTAGAACGCCGTAAAACACTCTCTAGCGCGATTAAAACACAAGTTCCAATACTCGATGCCAATACTGCAATTTTTGCTTTAGAGAGCATTTATGAAGATTTGATGAGTATCTTAGTTAATCTTCCGATAAACGAAGAGGATTACTATACTCAATCAAAAATAGATTCTTATAAACAATCTATAAATTCTGACAAAGAAAAACTATTCGACTATGAGAATAGAATCAATCGCCTTGCTCATGAAAAAGAACACTATGACGCTTTAGAAAATAGCGATAGTGTTGATTGTCCTAAATGCAGTCATAAATGGGTAGTCGGATACAGTAAGAAGAAACATGATGAATTAAAAAACATCATAATTAAAGGAACTGAAGCAATCCAGGCTCTTAAGAAAAGAATCGAAGAGAATAATCAAAAATTACAAGAGCAAGAAGATTACTTCGATAATTTCTCCAAGGTTTTTAATTCTTTCAGGTCTGCTCCTGTTTTGAAACCACTATGGGAAGAGCTAATAAATTCAGACATCTTAAAGAAATCACCGTTCAACGCTATTCGAATGATTGAGCTTTATAAATCAGACGTTAGTAGAACTGTAGAGATTGAAACAATCAATAAGGATGTTGAGCGATTAGGTCATCTTATTGAAATTAGGAATAAGGCCAATTCAGAAGACTCCATTAAGGCTAAGACTAGAATTGATCATGTTGAGAAATATCTGGGTGAATTAAACAGACAGCTTCATAAGGCAAAGAATGAACTGAGTGAATTGATTGATTACCGAAACGGCATTGTCGAATTAGAAAAAATTCAAGATCAATTATTGAAACTCTCTAAAGAACATTCGAATAGCTCGCTCGAAGCTCTGGAAGTTTTGAGAAACGAAATAGCTACAGAGTGCCTTAAGAAATTACAAATTGAACTAGCTCAGAAGAATGCGATCTTGACTGACGCAATGATGCAAAATAACATCATTGCTGACATAGAACGAAACATCAAGTTTTATGAAGAGCAACTAAGTATCGCGGATGCTGTCGTTGAGGCACTGTCTCCAACCGAAGGATTGATAGCGGAAGGATTATTGGGGTTTATAAAGTCTTATGTTTCTAAAATGAACATTTTGATATCCAGAATATGGACTTACAGAATGGAAGTTCAAGATTGTAAAGACGCTGATTCTGAATCTGCCGAACTAGACTACAAATTTCCAGTAATCATTCAATCGGATGATAATAGGATTCCGGATGTATCTAAATGCAGTACCGGTCAAAGAGAAATCATCGATCTTTCATTTAAGATTGTTGCGATGAATTATCTTGGTATGTCTAATTTTCCTTTGGTTTTAGATGAGTTGGGTTCAGCAATGGATCCAGAACATCGCTTCCAAGTCGTGCATCTTATAAACTTCCTGATTGAGCAGTGTTCTTTTAGCCAGTTGTTTATTGTAAGTCACGATTATGCTCAGTATGGATCTTTGGGCAATATGCAAACTTGTGTTATCTGTCCAAACAACATCGTTGTGCCTGATAAATATAACGAACACGTTGTTATTAGCTGATACGGCATAAAGAGGGGAATTCCCCTCTTTATGCCGTTATATGACTTGATTAAATCCGTCTAACTGAGTGTTAGTTAAAAGATTCAATCTGTTTGCATAAGTTATGGTAACAGGAACAGCTACAGAGTCTATCCAGATTAAAGATTCTGGATCGGCTTCTAAGAGTAGTGATGTGGTCGTCAGAGAATTCAGTGCGGTGTTCTTAATGTCTTCTGCTGCCAGAGGATAACTTAAACTCAAATTAATCTGATTAAGTATTTCATGAATTGTGAAATCACCATCATTATCGACGTATATGGTCAAAGGAGTAGTTACTCCTTGAAAATGAGTCTTTAACTCTCTGCGACGATACATCAGTGCGTTACTTAGTTTTTGATAGTAACGATCATCGTAGTCTGTATCTGTGTCGAATTTAATCAGCGTATTTGGGTCATCCAGTATTTCTGGACGAGTGTCTAGTCGCTGAGGGCTACTGTATCTTACTTTAGATAAAGGTATTCTTATTCCTTCTGATTCGAATATCAAATCAGTTAGAAGTTCTAATCTACTTTTACCAAGGTCTTCATTGTCAATAACGACTGTCATATTAGTTTCCAGTTAAGGTTCTTAAAGACAAACCAATTTTCAAATAATGTCCTCGTCCGTACTCATATGGATCTTTCGGATCTTTTACATTATTGATATTATTTAAATTGGATGTATCAAATGTTTGGAACATGTAATTATCCATTTGATCGTTGACAACATTCAATGACCAAAATGGTTTTTCTTCAGTTACCCAATATTCACTAACTCTACCATAGCCAGTAAACAATGGATAAACCGGTTTGTTGTAAGATATAAATGTTCCAGGAATTTTACTAGTGGGTAATTCTTCTCTTTCGACAAATATATCTAAAGAATTTATAGCCACTAAAAATGATTGAGATAAAGTGGCGTATTTTCTCAACACAACGTCACTGGTCAACTGAGGGTAATTAACAAGATCTGGATTATTTTCATCAAGATCGAGTCCTAGTGACGATAAGTCTATATATTTCTTAGATTCAAAATATCTTTCAAGAATCGGATAATTCTGGAATTCAATAGCCACTATTGAATCTGATATTCTGTAGAATGTTTTTCTATCTAGAATATGCAAATAACCACCCAACACTATTCCCAGCGTCTTACCGTTTAGATTTAAACCTGTGTCAATATACATCACTTTACTTAAAGGGACGTCGGGATATCTTCTATGAATCATTGAGTCCGTTATAGGAATCAAATCTAATTCAGCAACATTGTTAAAACTATGTATGCCGACATTTGTTTGACCGCACAATCTTCTACTCTTTGCGCCATCTACAACTAATAACTTACTGCCGTCGGTATCTGTCAAATGAAACATTCCATTAACGGATACCAAGCAACGTGACTGCATCCTATGGTAGTCTGTATCTTGTTTAGTTAGCGCTAACCAATCTCTATCAGGATAAGGGGTTGGTGAATTAAGTATACCGTTTTGGTCAACTGGTGTTATTTTGTAACCAGATCTAACAGCATCTCTATATTTAACATATTTGTTTTCTATGGTGTACTTGCCTTGAACAGTGGGTAATGTTGTGTTTCCATTACTAACTAAAAACTGACTCAAAGTGTCATTCAGCACACTGGCTCTTGCTTTTATTTTTTCAAGATCAAGAGTTAAAAAAACATTTTGATTGAAAGTAGATTTTAGAGTCAAGTATACCGACTCGTAAGTCGAATATATTGAAACCATAGGAACATTAGAGATTTGTATTTCCTGCCATCTCTTAACGCCAACTTTCGGTAAACCTATGGCAGATATTAATTCGTACATGTTTTACCTTTTTAATAAAATTGCGGGCTTAACGCTTCAAATAATGTGATCTATCAACAAGCAATTTCATCGATTGCTAACTATAACGGCATTCAAAAATGAGCACTACATACGATTTTGATCCGACAGGAACTAACCTGGCAAACAGAGTGGTCGGTGAACAACACGTCGTCAACTCTTTAGACTTCAGAGAATACAATTTTGTAATACCTAAACTGGCTCCCTTCTTTGGAGAAAACGCAGTCATCAGCTTTACTGATGTCAATGGCGTTACCAGAGTATTGAATGAAGGTGTCGATTTTGTATTCTCGCATCAATTTATTCAAGCTTCTAAAGCTACTGCTAAGCCAGTCTTTGGATCGATAACTTTTTTAAATAACGCAACCACTGGTGTTGTTAATATTACCTACAATACAATTGGTGGTATTTGGACAATCAGTGAAACCGAAATAGCCACAATCATTGCTGAGGCTCTTTATAATCCGAGAGTGACCAGTTGGGAACAAGTTGTTGAATTACCAATCATGTTCCCAGTGATTGATCATGAATGGAATACAACCGATCTAATTGGTGCTTCGGATGTGGTCGCTTCTATAGAGGCCGTCAGAGATGCAGTTCTCGCATCTTCAGGCTCTCCTAACAGCGGGCACTTTACCGACACCAATAACCCACACCAGACAACCAAGGCTCAAGTCGGTTTAGGTAATGTTCAAAACTATCCAATAGCAACCAGCACTGAAGCTCTGGCTGGTTCATCAAATGCAACATACATGACTCCAGCTCTTGTTAAGCTGGCGATCGACTCTGCATCAAACATACCTCTGCAACAACACATTCAGAACACCAACAATCCTCACGCCACCACTAAGGCGCAGGTTGGTCTAGGTAATGTTGATAATTATGCTACCGCAACTGTAGCTCAGGCTCAAGCAGGTACTGCTACGAATTTATTTGTTACTCCAGCCGGTGTTAAAGCTGTTTCGGATATAGTTCAGCAACTATTACAACAGCACGTAGATGATCAAAATAATCCGCACGCCACTACGAAAGATCAAATAGGTTTCGTAAATCTCAGAGACTATCCGATTGCGACTCAAGCGGAAGCTGAGGCAGGATTATCTTCTGAAAGATATATGTCTCCTTTGAGAACACGACAAGCAATAGATGCATTGGCCGTTACTCCTCTGAGTAGTCACGTTAATAACATTGCTAACCCACACCAAACTAATAAAGCTCAAGTGGGATTAGGTAATGTTCCGAATTATGGCGCAGCAAGTGATACCGAAGCTATTGCTTTGGCCGCTACAGATAAATTAATCACTCCAATTACTCTTGGAGCTGCTTTATCTAAGTATAATTTTGGCTTTCCAGGTTTGACCGCCACAACCATAGCGCCGGTACTTCCAGCAGCATATAGCGGGCTCAGACTTGCCAGAATAGACAACACCACAATCGATTTACAGACCACCCACGCGTCGCTGGCATACATGGCTTGCCCAAGTAACATAAACGATGACGCTGCTCAATCTGATTTCTTATATCGATATACCGATCCCTTGAATCCAAATGGATCCCGCGCTCAAAATGGTCGCTATCTGAAAATGCCCCCTGCCGGGTACTTCCAAAGACCATACGATGCCGCTATCTCCGGGGCTAATCCTTATAAACTTCAAGAAAACCAATACGCATATGCGACAGGTTCTGAAAATGGACCTAAGTCATATCCAGTTTATGTTTGGATATGGTACTAAAAACAAAACAGACCTGCTGCATAGGAGAATTAAATGCCTTTAACACCAGTAAGATACGAATTAGATATAACCGGAGTTAATCCGAATAATAAAGTAACAGCAGAACCACATACTCTTAGCAATAGAAATGTGCGAGCCATCGCTTTAGAGTTCGGTTTATTCTTTGCTGACTCAGTTCAGATTAAAGATGTCGCAACTGATACTTATTTAAATAACACTCAATTTCAATCAGTTGAATTTCAAGTATTTCCATCAGCAAGATATGGTAAGAACATTTGTGGTGTAATCATCATAACTGATCCTGCTGTTTCTCAGAATGTGGAAGTCACCTATCAAGTTCTAGGTGGTGAGTATACTTCTAATTCTAGCACCATAGTTAACATGCTTCAGAATCTAGATTTAGATTCGAGACCTGTTAATTGGCCCTTGATCCTACACAAACCTTCCGGATTTAATCCGGCTCCACACTACCACGACATTGGTGATGTTTATGGTTTTGAGTACATAACTCACGCTCTCGAAAGATTGAGAACGGCAATTCTGATAGGCGACGAAGCAGCCCATGACGAGTTGAGAAGATACATAGACCAATGGGGTCAGACTCTAAACGGAATGATAAATTCCAGCGGTCAAAACATATCTGGACACACTACGGATACAAACAATCCTCATAACACAACTAAAGGACAAGTTGGTCTAGGTAATGTTGATAATTATGCTACAGCTAGCACAACAGAAGCACAAGCAGGTACGGCGAACAATAAGTTCATGACTCCTTCATTGGTTAAGCAGGCAATCGATCAATTTGCTGCTCCTCTTAACCACACTCATACTTTTGCTTCCTTGACTTCGAAACCAACAACACTTGCTGGTTATGGAGTTAATTTTGTTGATGTTACTGGAGCCATAACGACTGGAACAAATGTTAAGGTCAATGCCGCTGGAGGTAATTATTCTCAACTCAATTCTACGGAAGTTAGCTTCGTAGGAGCGAACACTTATAAGCAAGGTGGAATAAGCTGCACTACGAATATTGGCTTGAACAATGGTGGTACAATTGAGTATCAGGCAGCCAATCACTCCTTCTTAGGTAATGTGGGTTCTACTGGAGATATAACCTATTACGCCTCTGACGAGCGTTTAAAGCAGAACATAACTCCAATAACTGATGGTTTGAGTAAGCTTATTAAAATAGGAGCTTATCGATACAATTGGGATGTTGAGAAGTGCTCCGAACTAGGCTTTACTCCCGAGAGATATCAAGAACACGGATTGATTGCTCAAAAAGTAAATGAGGTGTACCCAGAAGCAGTGGGTCCTACTTCTTTCAGTCCTGAATATTTAACTGTTAAACATCACCGCATGGTTCCTCTGTTAATATCTAGCGTTATAGAACTTAACGATAGACTTAAGAAAGCAGAAGAACAAATAAAGATTCTTTTGGAGAATAAGTAATGGCTACTGCAACTGCAACTATTTCAGTGGCGGTTATAAAGCAGCCGCAATACTTAGGCTCCGGTACGGTTGCTGCTAATAGAGTAAGCATGGGTGATTTAAAGAATGTTTACGGCGGCAATACAAATCCAAAGATTTCAGAATACTACTCTGGAGGTAATTTTGTCTCTAAACCACCTCCAGTTAGTGCTTCTCAAAATGGAGTGATTCCAGAAAATGGTGATATAAGTTTGGGTAAGTTTCTGGGAACAACAAACGAATATCTTAATACCATTGAATATCCAATCATCAGTAGAGCCGGTAATTGGAGATTGTATTTACCTAAACTACCATCTGGTTGGCCTTCTGCCAAACTAGCAGGAAGATTGATAGGTGGCGGAGGTGGCGGAGGTGGCGGTTGGGGTAACGGAGCACCAAATCACGTAACTCCAGCCGCTGCCGGTGGTGGTGGTGGCAGTGGTATTGATATAGACTTAACTACTTTAAACACTAATTTTAATACCAACCAAATGACTAAGGTTGATCAAATAGCTGCTTCTGAAGCTAGTTATTTTGACTTAGTTATAGGTGGTGGTGGCGGTAGAAGCTGGAGTACTGGAGACTGGAATAACGGAGGAGATACTTCGCAACATCCGGGCGGTGCTGGCGGATATAGTTATTTAAACCTATACAACAGAAGTACTGGACAATCCTCTAATATTGCGACTTCTCCCGGCGGTAACGGTGGTGAAGGAGGTACTTATGGATGGTCTAATGCCGGATATACTGAAGGTGGATGGCCTAATGGTGGGCGAGGTGGTGCCGGTAGAGGCGCTTGGTTCACTGGTGGTAATGGCGGCGGTAACAGTTTAGGCGCTGGTGGTAATGGCGGTTACGCTGATGGATGGGGCTCAGACGCTGTCAATCCGGGAACTGGAGGCGGTGGCGGTGGAGCCAGAGCTGTCAGTTCGGATTATGGCGATGGCGCGCCAGGAGGCAATGGTGCTGCTGGTTATGGAAGAATAATACTACAGAAGGGTACATAATGGCACTATCCATAGCTCAAGACTATCTTGGTGTGATATTCGTTAAAGACGTGCAAGTCGATTTCACAGCTGTGCGAATAACATCCAGCATAGGACTAGTAACCGCATCCATATCTCCAGCATTACCAAATGGACTATCTTTAAGTGTTGTCTCTGGTAATGTAAAAATAACAGGTAAGCCAACTGTTGATGTTAACATGGCGGATTATGTTATTACAGTTAATGACCAGTCATAACAGCATAAAGAGGGGAATTCCCCTCTTTATGCCTTGTGTTATTTTAGGGATTGATTATAAACCCTAAATACTTCTTTGTATATGTTTCCAATTTTCTGTCTCTCATCTTCTAATTGAGTACTTCCCTCAATTAGTTCAATGTATTTAAATGGAATTTTTGGAATGTCTTGATTTAGATTATCTTGTATTTCTAAATCTATTTTTATCCATGTTTCTCCATTAAGTTTATTAGTGCTCGTATCTATTTCAAATTTAAACTTAACGCCTTGTTCATTTTCAACAGGTATGAAGTATCTTCTCTTTAACAGACCATCAGGACAAATGGTCTTGAACATCTGAAATATATCGTTCGTAACAGGTAGTGAAGCTTCATTACGTCCAGTTTGTTCTTTTGTTTTAATTGTTTGGACGTAAGTTACAACTCCATCTTTATTGATGGTTTTTCTGCAACGAACAGATCCAAGCATTACATCTTTATTCTTAGAAGGAATACCCCATTGTTCTTGATCTTCCCAACCTTGTGACAAATTAATTATCTCGTCTAGATTTTCCACACGAGCGTAGTATTCTAATTCTATTTCTTTTCTGGAATTTCCATCGGAAATATCTTCCATCGATATTTTTAAATGTTTCATTATTTCTAAAGAAAATGATTGATCTATACAATAATGAAACGGCATAAAAAAGAGATGGAGTTACCCATCTCTTTCAAGATTCAGCTGAGTATGAATTTAGTCAAATCAACGAATGAGCTTAGAAAAGAACCCAGTAGACTTTCATTGAAAGGTTTACCTTGAACAACAACAGTGTAGCTCATTGATAAAACAATAACAGTAAAAGAAAATACCAGAGAACCAACTAGAGATTTAATAACCCAATGCTTTAGCTCTCGATTATCTCTATTTTGTTCGTACTCTTCTCTATGTTTAAAAATATTCCACGGATAGGGTTGTCCGTGTGTTTTGGGCACTTCTTGCCCTTGATTATCTTTATTTAGTTCTTGAGTCATACTGCACCCCTATCGTTACTTAGGTAATGCCTTATCTGATTCTTCTGCAGCTTTTTCTTGGTTAAGCTTCCACTGTCGAATATTAGAAAAACGGACATTACATAAGATTATTGATTTCTGATGTTCTGTCAATGATGCAAACAGTATTCTTTCTTTTTCAGAAGGAAGAGAATCTAGATACGTGTCTATATCTGGAGGAGTTGGTAACTCACAGCCTTTGAGCATTTCTTCAGGAGGAGCAATAACTGTTGTCTTATGTTGAACAACGGTTATTACTTTATCCTCTCCTCTATTGATGATGCCGGTGAGGATACCTAAAGCAGCAATTACAGCTAAGAGGATTTCCATGATTTTAACTCACTTACATCTTTCGTGTTGTGGATTTTGCTTGCAATAGAAAAGCCAAGCTCCCTTTATGCGTTCCGAACTTATTTCACGTTCCATTGCAATTTTATTCGCATCGGTCTTTGGAAGAGCATCGTACTTCTTAATGATTGCTGTAATCTTTCTGTCAATGTCTCTCTCAATACCGCTCAGAATCTCATTTTTTTCCTGTAGATCTCGAGACAATTGTTTAATTGTCTCTTCACTTACTTTTTGAATGCGATTCTTAGATTCAATATCTTTTTCAAGATTAGCTTTAGCAATCAACAAAGAATTATTTTCAATGCTTAGATTGGTTAGAGCGGATTGTTGTTGCTTATACAGAAAAGCGAAAGTTACACCAACTATCAAAGCTATCAAAGTTATGATAAGCATCAATCTGTTAAGAACATTACTCATAAATGAATCACTGTTGGGTTTTTCCATTTTAACATTTCCTTATCAAAGTTCTCTTTGAGTTTACGATATTTCCAATAAGCTATAGCTATAGCGTCTATTGAATGTTCGTCCAATTTATCTAAACTTACTTCTCCAACGTAGTTGAGATTATTAAGTTTTAAGATGGCTTCTTGAACTTGCTCTTTTTTGGCATTACCTTTTGCACCAGTTGCAATTTTAGCAGTAGGTGGATCGACCAATTCAAGAGACAATAATCTAGAATATTCAAAACAAGCATATCTGATTGCACAAACCACCTCAGTTAATGCAGCGAAAGCGCTTGGTCTTCTTGAATTATAAAAAGGAGACTCACAAACAATTGATATTGGATTTACATCACAGAGTATCGAAATGATGTTTTGTTTATGAGCTTCTATTCTTGCAAATTTATCGCCAAATATTGAGGCGATTTCTTTAGACATTCCTAGTTTAGAACCTATATATGTCTTCGATGTTGTTTCTATTATTTCGAATGTGGTGACGTCTATATGCATGACACATAGACCCAGGGTTTCGGACCCTGGGTCTATGCCTATGATGCTACCAACATTACCAGCTTGAGCTGGTAACAAATTCATACTTAACCAACAAACGACCAAAGTGGCTCTGTTGCACCAACATCCAAAGCAACAGAAGTACCATTGTTCGCAGCCGAAGCAGGAATAAGGGTTGAAACAAAAGATGCAATTTGAGTTGCTATTGTTTCGTTAAAGTTAAACGTACCACCGTTAGAAGCATTGACCGTTATAACACGATCAATACTATAGCATAGTCCGATCTCAGAGATGATCGCATACCCTTCATCATTATAGATGATTTGTGCAACATTCTTAAATTCAGCAATATCGTCAGCTGTCAAGCTTAGATTAAGTCTTGCAGCAACAGTGGTGTAATCACCATCGACAGTATTGGTGCCGTTGTTATTAATTGCTGGAGGAGTGGGATTTAGATTCGATGCAGTGGGAACAAACGAGCTGGATGTTTCTTGTCCGTTTTGAATGTTCTTCTCTTCCATGGTTACGGTTAGATTGGTTTTATCTATCCGACGACCATAATACGCAATATAGGAAGTACCGTTATGCGTTTCTGTTCTTCTGAGACAATACTTAGCTCTTTGAACTGGAGACAAGTCGTTGTTGGTTTCTCTTAGAACAAAGGGAAGTTGATTATACAGGCTTGCATCAGTACCCCGATGCACTACTGGTTCAGGTTTAGCAATACCATTAGCCCCAACCGAGAATGAGTGACCGCCATTACCAATCACATAACATGCAATCGAAGGGAATTCACCGGCTGAAGGTAACGTGCTCGCTAAGATGCTGAGTTTTTCATTTACTCGTGTAAATTCCTTGTATTCCGGATCTACTTTGAGAGAGAGGCAAGTTTGAATATAACTGCCGTATATCGATCTTGTGTTATTGTCCACGTTTTTTCCTTACAAAGATAATCAAAATATTTAAAATCAAAGTAAAAAATCAATAATTCCATATATCTTTTAACATAGACTTATTCTGATCAGTCATGCTTAGATAAAGGTCAACTCCTGGCACAGGTTCTATTTGAACATCGCCAGTATTTATGACAGGATTTACAGATCTTACATCGAGGGATAGTGCTTGTCGATAAATGTATGCGGTTATAGAATCAGAAACCAAAGGCTCTGATGTTAACTCATAGTTTATCGTCTTATTAACGCGTATACCAACATTCATGTCAAATTCTTTCGAACCAAGCTCGAAAGATTGTTTATCGTTGATTGTGGTTTTAGTATTTTCCACATCTAAGACATTGACAATTTTATTTTGCTGATCCATTGTTTGTTCAAAGTTATCTAACCTGAGAACATTACAAGGAGCATCCATTATTGGTGTTGCATTGACAATAACAGAATACTGAGTTGAATAACTGCCTAACTGTTCCATGAGTTTTATCATGGCTGCTTGAATCTGTCTTAATCCAATCTCATCTTCTAAAGAACCACCTATTGCTTTCTTTAGTATTTCTTTATACAGATTCTCTAAGTCGCCATTGCTGTAGCTAGAAATATCTATATTCTGCTGAGAGAACCATTGCGCGTATGTTTGCCCAGCTGTGCCTAATTGGATAACTGAGTTACTCCAGCACCTAGACATCATTGCTATTTTTTGTCCTCTGGCTTCTGACTTCTGCTCAGCAACTACCATGTAGTATTGTTTAAGAGCTGCTTTGTGTAACTTCACACACCATCTTCTAAAAGCAAGTGTCGTGACGTATTGTTCGTTAGGCGGTAATTCCGATAATAGAGATTGTGCAAAATCAGAACTAACTCTTTTACTATCCACAACAGACATTAAATCAGAGACTCCGGGTCTTGGTAGTCTGAGTACTCTTTTTGCAATGATTTTCGGCAGATGTGTTAGTTCTATACCTATTGTTTTGTAATAGGCATATATGAATAATTCTAACGCTCTATTTGCTCTGATGGTTAGTACTTCAGCAGTGGATGGCATTTCAATAGGTAAAAAAGTCCTATACAAACCAGTACCGCTTAAATGGAACCATTGATTCAACAATGTGTCTGCAAGAGTATAGTGTTCACTTCCAGCATAATCAATCATTGTAGATTCTACTAACTTAGTCCTAAGACTGTTAGATAGTGAATTCTGCATTGTCTTAATTATCTTTGGCTCATACTCTTCTCTGTACTTAATGTTATCTCTTGCCAAGCTGTCTTCTTTATTAAGTACTTCTTCAAGAGTAAACAAATTCTTAGAATCAAAATTGTTTCTTGTATTCAGAGGATTCTTTCTGAACTTAACAATTGGTCTAAGTTGAGTAGGTTGATCTGTTAAATCGTGCTTCATCTTGTATTCTGCCAGAGGAATGCCTCTTACAGTTAACAAGTTATCCATCAACCAATGAAACACAGCGTTCTTACCATTATTTCTAGCAATGTAAGCTATATTTCTATAAAGAAACAACTGCTGTTTTCTACTCATATACGGAATATACCCATCAAGCATTCCGTGACTGGCTAAATATTGTTTGAGGTGGTAAGAGTGTACTTCGTTCGTTTTACAAGCTTTTAAACGAAAATTAATGATTGCTGGTACTAAATTCAAAAACAAATTACCCAGCATTGTAGCTGTGTATAAATTGTCTGACAGCTTGAATTGTATGTTATCCCATCTACCAAGATAATCATATATCCAATTTTGAATCTTACCAATTAGAGAATATTCGTGTTCTTCAATTAGATTTGGTGGATACGAAAGTATTGTTCCAGGCCGAGATTCTATGGCGTATCCTATGTCGCAAGGATAAAGAATGCCTAAAATCAATCTTTCCTGGTCAGGATATCGACTTATGAGTTCTTTATAGTTTCTAGTTCCATATTGATAAGCAGAGGCCGTACCAGTATGGATCTGTAAATTAGCTTTAGAGAAAGTAATTGTCTCTAAGGTGTCCAAAGAAACAACAGTCATCGGAGTGTCTTCAGAATGATATTCCCCTGAAACATTTAGGTAATACCTCCATGTGGTGGGACTATATTCATCAACAACTTGATCACCGTATTTCTCTATCAGTTGTTTATTTAAAGCTATAGCAGTATCGTGGCTCTTTATAACTATCGAAGAAGCCAGCTGTATTATGCTATCAGTGTAAATTTGATAATAGTTGTTTTTCATCTCGATTATACTCCAAAGGAGTTTTTTCAATCATGAGTAAAGATAAAGTAATCAGTCTTTCTTCTTCAGCTGGTGCTAATTCGTACCCGGCTTTGAATGTATTGACAAACAATCATGAACTTGCTGCTTTGGTTAGTAAATTGGTGGAACCAGTTAGAAAACCAACAAGAGACAGACAAGGTAATGTCATTGGTAACGGTACCAGTGGTGCTGAGTTGCAAAAGATATCTTTGGATAAAGCCAGAGATATAACTGATGCACAATCGATCATTCAACTCCTACCAGATATGGAGTTGTCGATTCAGATCTTAATCAGCTCAATCATGTCACCAAAAGACATGATGACTGGTGAGCTAACTTTCTCTGGTCCTGAATCCATATTGACAACTAAGTCATCATCAGCCATAACAAATTTGATCAGACAACATTTTGATCAGTCCTATAAAATAAAGCAACAGCTACCTAACATACTAAAGAACGTCTTGTTTGAAAGAGGTTCGCACGTATTGACCGTTATTCCTGAAAACAGTGTGGATGAATTGATTAATAGAAATCAAACCATCACCATGGAAGACTTGAATCAAACTAGAATTTATGATTCAAATGGAATTGTCAATAATTTAGGAATCTTAGGTAAAAGAGAAGTAGATTCTAGTTCTCAAAAATTTATCGGGATTGCTAATGAAAATTTTAGCGATATAAATCCATCTTCCGGTTCCGGCGAATTTTTAGTAATGGAAGACAGTAGTGAAAAGATAGAAATCAGATCTTGCCTAATTACTGATAACATCAATATTCTTCGTTTACCATTTATTGCTGACAAACTAAGAAGTCAGAAGATAAATAGATACGCAAAGAATGCCGGTTTGGAAAATATCAGCACCAGTACATTAGAAGTTGGTAGGTTGGTAAAAAGTAAAGATAACAAAGATAATCCTTTTAAGGATTTGACCGCAGGCAAGATTCAATCTATTCTCTATAAACAAAGTCCAAATAGATTTACCCCGATCATTCGATTAAAGGGAGATTCTGAACTTAAGAGAAGATCGATTGGTGCTCCATTGGTGATGGAGCTTCCTTCTGAATCTGTTATTCCTGTTTTTACTCCAGGTAATAAAAACAGACACGTTGGTTATTTTGTTCTTATTGATAACAACGGAAATCCCGTTTGTAAAGATAACACAATCGATTATTACAAACAACTTGAAGACCGTTTTAGTGGCAGTACAACTACGTCAGGTAATAATCAAGCCAGTAAAATAATTGAAATGGTCAAGAGAGGAATGGGGGCTACAACAGGAACCCACATGAATCGAGACCACGTTGATGCCATGGCTAAAGTCTTTGAAGACATGATCGAAAAAGATCTTATAGCAAGACTTAAGAACGGTATATATACCAACGGTGTAGAAATAGGTAGTAATGCTGAAGTTGCACGCATTATGATGTCTAGAGTTCTGGCAGGTCAAAATACTCAATTATTGTTCATTCCATCAGAGATGATGACGTACTTTGCTTTGAAGTATGATGAGAACGGTATGGGTAAGAGCATGCTCGACGACATGAAGATTTTAAATAGTCTTCGAGTTGTTCTGATGTTCTCGAATATCATGGCCAGTATTAGAAACTCTATCGGCAAGACCAACGTTAACATCAAATTAGACGAAGACGATCCTGATCCGCAAAAAACCGTAGACATGATGATGGATGCGGTAATGAAATCTAGATCTAATTCGTTCCCAGTTGGTAGTAGTAATCCGGCAGACATAGTCAATTATCTGCAAAGAGCAGGTATAAGTTTTACATATGAAGGTCATCCAGGTTGGCCAGATGTCAAGGCAGACATAACTGAGGCTGGTTTGTCATCAATTAAACCCGATAATGAACTTGATGAGATGCTTAGAAATAGAAGCATCCAGGCAACGGGTGTTACTCCGGAAATGGTTGATGCTGGCAGCGGTGCTGAATTTGCAACGAGCGTTGCAAATAATCATATTCTTCTGTCTAGACGAGTTCTTCAGATTCAGGAAATGATTGAGCCTGAGTTAAGTTCTCATGCTAGGAAGATATTCTACGCCACTCCTTCGCTTGTTGAGGAAGCTAAAAATATCATCAAAGAAGATTTTGCTAACAACGTTTCAAAACTTTCTGAAGACGAGAAGAAAATTTTCGAAGGACCCGAAGCTAAAGATCAATTAATTGATTTGATGTTAGATCAATTCATCAATGGAATTGAGCTGAAGTTCCCAAGACCGAACTCTGTAACGATGGAGAATCAAAAAGATTCTTTAGAGCAATACGTTGATTTGCTTGATAAGGCTTTGGAGTTTGTTATTTCTCCAGAATTTATGAATCAAGATATGATTGGAGATACATCCACATCAATTGATTCGATTAAGAATTCTGTAAAAGCCTATATGGTTAGAAAGTACATGATTGAAAATGGCATTCTTCCAGAACTAGGTGAACTAACAGCACTGGACGAATTCGGTAAACCAAAATCAGACATCTGGCAAGAACAAGAGGATCACTATAGAACTCTTGTTAATAATTTGCAAGATTTCTTAAAGAAAAGAGTCCCAGATAAAACGACCTCTGATTCTGAACTAGAAGCTAATGGCATACAGTTATCTGGATCTTCTGGAGGTGGTTCGGATTGGAATTCTTCATCATCTAATGACAATTCTGATAATGGATCGTCAGGCGGGAATGATTTTGGAATTGACAGTGGTATGGATGAATTAACTTCAGACCAACCTGTAAGTGATGATTCCACAGTCACTCCTGAAGCTGATTCCGATAGTGAAGCTAAGTCTTCGGCTGATGGTGATCAATCTAATAATCCCAGTCAGGACGAAACTGCATCTTAAACAAAAAAAAATAAGTAAGACATATACAGGATAGACCTTAGTGGTCTATCCTGTAATATGCCGTTGTTGATTAAGATTCCAGTCGAGCAATGATCAGGTCTTTATTCAAAGCCCCAACCACAATTTCGATCTTAACCTTATCGCGAGTCACAATGTAATTTGCTTTATTCAGCTCCACATGCTGGGCGTTATTCTTAAGAATATCACTAGCAATAGAATACAGTGCAGGAGTCAACTCAGGAGTCAACATCGAGACTTTGTTCGGGAAAGAAATGTTCAAATCACAAGCATTCAGATTGATGTGCGTCAGAGATACAGAGTGAGTCAAGCTCACAATGCAATCTGCTTTCAGCAAATCCAAATCTTCTTTACCAGTGATGTTCGCGATGATTTGATAAAGTTCAGCCCGATCAGAAAGACTAATGGTCTTAGTGATGATGTCGTCTTCAGAGAACTTCAGAGTTTCAGCAATTCGATGACCGTGTCGTTTACGCAATTCGGCATCAAGCACCATGGCGTCATCAACAAAGTCATCAATCTTAAGAGTCAGCATCATTTCTGTACTAAGGAAATGATTGACTGCTTCCGTCAACTTAGTGTTAACGATGTTGTAGATTTGACTGAAATCCTTACTATCATGCATCTTAAGAACGTCCACCGCTTTCTCAAACGTTGTGGCGTTTGCAATAGCGTTGACGAACTCACCATACTTCTTCGCAAGTTCAATTGAACCTTCAGTATCGCAAGCGCCGTTCTCATCAAAGTATTGTGCTGCGATTGGTGTGTGAATTTGGAAAGTAGTCATTGCTGCAGAGTCAATATCGTCGAGCTTGCCAGCAAAAATACTTTCGATTCGAGATTCATAAATAGAACTATCTTCACTCACCGTAACCGGAATGCTATCTGAGAATGACAGTTTAAACTTAGTCAGTTCTGGCTCCGGCATGTTCACGATCTTCTCCTTTTCAACTTCACTCTTATTACTTGGAATGAAACGACTGGTATTTCGATGTGTTCGACCAATCGCGTGCTTGTCTGGGTCCACAGTATCTCCTTCTCTGATCTTCTTTAGAACAACAATCACGTTATTCTCATCATCAACTTTCATGTATGGACGATGAGTTTTAGGGTTGTATGCTGGAATATATGGTTGCTTATCGGTGGGTTTCCATTTAAGCTCGCCAAATTCATACAGCTTATTTTTATCGATCACACTTGTCTTGGTAATCTCACTGGCAACAGGTTGTTGGACCTGTTGATTTTGAGAAGACATTGGTTGCTGATTAAAGTTATGATCGGGTAGATCAACAGCACTTACCGAGGAACTGGCAACTCCAACGATCGCATCCGAATTAAACGACTTATTCGATTGCCTCCAACCACCAGATTGCGCCGGTTGCTGAACTTGATCATTGGTAGGCAGACTCCAACGAGACGGTTTATCGGTGGTTGCGTTATTGCTAAACCGATTAGGGATCGTCTGTTGCTGCGATTGAGTCTGACGAGGAGGATGGTCCCAGCGAGTGTTAACAGGCGAATCCATGGTCTTTTGAGGCTGCGAGAAAGGGCTATTCTGCTGCATCGCATTCCATCGTGCCGGTTGGGTTTGTTGCATACCCATGCCTTGCATTCCACCCATCATCATGCCGCCACCCATTGACATAGTGCCTCTGGATTGGTTCTGGGCATTCTGAATCTGTTGTTGCAGATACGACATTGATCCAGCTGCTTTATTCGCTTCCTGAATCTGTTGTGGATTCAAGTATTGACCAAGAGCCTGATAGTTAAAAAGAGCAGCCGAAGCAAACCCTTGACAACATGTCGCTACTGCTTGACCAATCGCACTATTAACAGCAGTACCACCCTGCATTACTAGCAAAGTAGCTACATCACCAATCATCTGTACCAATTCGGCAAATTGTTGATTGTTGAAATGATTCTGCCCAAACATGTTGTACATGAACATTCTCAGAGGATTCTTACCGGCGTTAGCCTGAATCTCCGAGATGGCACAAGTTGTAATGTACGGAAGGTATTCAGCCATACCAGGATGAAGACCAACTTGCGGGAGAAAGTGTGGATTACCCGATACAACTTGAATTGGTTGCATCATCATCCGAGTTGGATCTACGGGTAGTTGCATTTGGTTTGTCTGAAAATTCATTGTGTTTCCTTTAATAGCCAAATCTTAAGAATCTAGATTCTTTTGAATGGCGTCCAGCATATCTTTAGTCTTAGGATTGCGAACAATAACACCCTTCTCATCTGTCATGCAGTGGAAGTTAATGCGTTCTCGTCCAGTCGGGCCACTCTTAGGCATACCGCTATATGCTGCTACTTCAGCAATAGAAACATGCAGTGCTTTACTTGGGTCTTGGATGGCTGCTCGATCATTATTCTTGCCTCGTCCTCTTCCAGAAGAATTAGACTGGGGAACAAGTGTAGAAGTTATCTTAAAGGTTTTGTTATCACCAGAATAACTGCTACTTGATACGACGCCTGAATCTTTAATCAGACTGTAAATCAAACCAGTTTTCAAATACTTACCGATGATGTTATCACATTCCTTATCAGTCAATCCCTTCTTCGCTGCAGACTTAAGTTTGTAGTGAATAAGGAAGAACGATTTAATGATGGAATAAGTGACGTGATACAGAACGTTTAGCTCTTTATCATACATCGTGTTGATCTTCGTTCGATAGTTCAACAACCAATCGTTAAAATTATTGATGATGAATGCCAGGAACTCATAGAAGTCGTTTACAACGATTCCGATCTCACGCATTCTCTCAATCATGATTGGATCAATGTATTCATCGAGAGATTCGATGTGATTCTTCATGTCGTCATAGATTCTACCATGATTGGTATCTCCAGAGAACAACATCAGACCCATCATCAACATCCAGTGCCTTGGATCATCTATGTAGCGAGCACTAATTTGCTGCGGGAAATGATCCGCGACATAATAGAACCCAGCAATAAGAGATCTTACGGTATCTGTGTATTTGGTACGAGGAATGACAATGGCAAGATTAGTCGGGGTGTAGAGTGATCTATTGAAATTCTTAGTCGGCTTAATACCGCTACTATTACAGACAACCCAATCTTCTTCCGGCCATTCGTTGTAATTGATGTTTTCAACTACAATCGGTTCACAATCAGCGAACTTTTTAAATGTTTCTTTCAGCCCGTATTTACAAAAGAGGTAATGAACCGCTGTCGTACATGCCGGAACCGCTGGTCGATTTTTTCTGTTGTTAGAATGGTAAATCTGACCATGCACAACAGGCACAATTTCACGCCTCTCTGGCGTCATATACTCGTAAGTCAATCTCTCGAATGTGAGCTTATCGCGCAACAACCGTGCAAAGATATTTGTTTCTCCAATCGAAATGACTCGATCAGAGATGACTGGAGATATGTTGAATCGACTGCCGCTGATAACAATGCTACCAGCGTCTGAAACAAATGGCAAATAAACGTATCTTGTTTGAAGTGGTTTTCCCTGAAATTCAAAGAAAAACTTCATCAAATACAAATCTGACCTGGCTGTCTCGAACGTGCTTCGAGTTTGTTTTTTAAGACCTCTTCGGGTGTTTCTTTTTCTAACTGCTTCAGCGTACTCTTCTCTAGGCGTACATCGTTCGCAACGAACATAACGCACTCCTTCAGGAAAGTCCTTAGAAGCAATTCTGAAGACATCATCAATGTATTTTTCAACATGCTTTAGATGCTTCGTTGCTAATCCATTTGCCAAATCTGGATTAAGCTTAGGAGTATCTTGATCAATTAGGCGAGCCAGTTCTGGATCGAAGGAAGCCAACTTGATCTCCTTTGTTAGTGGCTTTATTTATTTTGTTTCCTTACTAAACAAGGAAACAATACCGATGATTCCCAAGATAATTGCTGGTACTGACTTAATGAGTTCTGCTGCATTCTTGCGCTCCTGAGACGCGGCTTCATACCGATCTTTTACTCTCATTGTCTCTCGTTCCTGTGCTTCTCTTTCAAGCTGCATTTTCATTTGATGCATCTTGTTTGCGAAGTCATTAGCCTGTATCTCCATTTGTCTTTCTAAGTTATCTCTTTCCATTGTTGCTTTTTCCAATGAATTTTCAGATAACTTAAGATCCGCTTCAATCTTAGTGATCTTAGCTTGAAATTCGTTACACTTTAGCTGATCTTCATCTTGCCTGGTGTATCTAGCTTCATGATAGGCTTTATGGAGCTTAAAATACGGAGGTTCCTGGTCTAGTTCATAACGTTCCGCAAAACGACCAGATTCATCGAGTCTGCCGTTTTGTGGTTTGTTAGTCCATACATAGATTCCGTCGGTTCGAGTGCTGTCAATTACTGGATCTATCTTTACCACATCGTCACCGATGCGGAGCCATCTAGTTCCAATTTTTCCAAAATTATCTACAATATTGATGGAGTAGATAAAATTTCCACCAGTATTGTCAATCACCTCTGATTTTTGTCGATCTAGAAACTTATGTAACTCTGCTTCTCGACTATATGGGTGAAAGGGTATCGATCTGTGTCCTTTAGTGGATAGCACAAGATCTAAATCAGTTATATAAACCAGTCCTCCAGACTCTACTAAGTCATTCTCAAATATAACATATTCAAACTGATACTTACCTCTATTTAAATAGCCGGGTTTCTCATGAATGTTATATTCTTTAATTAGATTTAATTCTGGAGAATTATCGCAAATATGCGAATTTACAAACTCGATTAAGTTTTCTCGAGTCGGATGTGTGAACACATATTCAATTTGAACAACGAATGCATTGTTTGGCTCCGGTTTAGGAAGGATGTCAAATTTAATTCCATCTCTAGATGCTACTCCGATTGTTTTACATGTACCGTTTCGATATTTAACATGTCGAGATACGGGTGGTTCAATACGGCTAGAATGGAAATCAACTCCTCCGTTGGTCCATCGCTGAATGCTATTTGCCTGCTTATGTAGCATAACGACCTTCCAAGGATGATTCTAGTTCTGCTGGATATATTTCCAGCTCACGATAGTAATATGTGTCTGTTTATCTTTTCATTTTTAGGGCATAAACAGGGAGGCTTAGCCTCCCTGTTTATTATCTCAATAATGGACAGTTACCCATCCATTACTTTTGATTACTTCTCGTCAGTCCAGACAGCGATCTTGTTAGCGACCACTTCGCTCAGGTTGCTGACTTCCACAACACCCAGAACCGGCAGGTTCGTGACGTGCAGGAACGAAGCTTGAGCAGTCAGTTCCTTAGAAGTCTGACCGTTACGGCTGATCGGCAGCACGATGGTCATTTCAGGCTTGAAGGCCATGTTGCCGAAGTGCAGCGGGTTAGGCGTACCGCTGGTAGCGGTGCCGAAATCACCGAAGGTCACGAAGATCTTACCCTTGACGCGTTCGTCCAGAGTGGTGACGATCTTGCAGTTGAAGCCTTCACCCAGAGTGCGGATGTCGCCAACAACTTGCAGGTAACCAGCGGTCACCGGATCGGTAGCCAGGATGACGGTAGGCTTGGCAGCTTCACCACCATTGATGGCATCGGCAGCAGCCTTGTAACCCGAGTCACGATACAGGTTGTAAGCGATGTCACGAGCAGCGTTCACCAGAACAGCTTGAATGTCAGCAGCACGTTCATGCGACTTCGTCGAGTCGATGATTGCGCCAACGCCATTCACACCGAAGTCCAGAGGCTTCTTGATGAAAGCAGGCGTAACCAGATAACGACCAACACCCAGAACTTCCACGCGATCGAACGCATTGCTCTTTTCCAGAACGGTCTTTTCCAGAACGTCAGCAGCGCGCAGCAGCTCGGTCACGGCAGCGTTGCTGGTTTGCACGCGAGTAGCGGTAACCAGAGCGCGCAGATCTGAAGGATCCGTGCTATCACCATTGCCCAGAGGACGAGGGATAGAGATAGGAGCCAGCAGAGGAACGAAGTAGCTTTGCTGATAAGTGATGGTGTCCAGCAGCTTACCGCGTTGACGACGGTTCAGGTTCGAACGACGACCCTTCAGCTCGTAACCAATCAGAGTAGCGCCTGCGAAGGCAGCGACCACAGCAGCCACAGCGCCGTCAGTAGGGGCGTACTTGGTACCGTTAGCGTCGGTAACCGACACGACTTCCACAGCGCCAGCGTTCAGAGAAGTGGTCGAGTCTTGCAGGTTAACACTACCAGTCACGCTCACCGACAGAGCAACGTTCCAGTTACCAGAAGCCACAACTGCCAGAGCTTGCAGAGCGGTGCCGTCGTAACGCTTGGTGTCAGGCTTAATCAGCAGTGAGCTGTTTTCGAAGAACAGCTGCATCGTGCGAACAGCACCTTGTTGCGAAGGATTGAACACCGAGGTGAACAGTCCAGAGGTCGACAGACGAATCACGTCGTCGTCGGTAGTGCCTGCACCACCAGGAGCGCGCAGGATCAGGGCTTCAAGCGACAGAGCCGGATCGACTGAGTCGGTTTGATCCATCAGACCAGCAGCAACGAGAGTGTCGGTTTGCGAAATACCCAGCAGGCTGAACTTCTTACCGAAAGCCAGAGCCGAAGTAGTAACGTTTTCACCACCAACGCTAACAGTACGGGTAGCCAGAACGCTGGTGTCAACGAAGTTGGCGGCCGATGCAGCGCGGTAGACGGGCACGATGTCGGTGCTATCGTTACGCAGGATCGAAGAGTCACGCACAGCGTGAATGATGTTGCGACGGTTGAAGCTATCAACGGCACCCGATACTTGACGACGGAAATCATCAACCACGGTAACCAGCTCAACAGCGACACGATAGCCGAAGTTGTCAGGAGTAACCACCACGGTCGGGAACAGAGTTTCGCCGAATTCGTCTTGCTTAGCAGCCATCATGTTGTAAGCAACAGAGTAGATGGCGGCGTTGCGGTTGTCACGCTCGTCGTAAGCTTCAGTAGCAACCGACAGACGATCGACGCTTTCCATAGCAGGAACAACACGGTGATCTTCAGTCGAAGCAGGAGTTTGATGCTTTTGCGAGAAGTAAGCCAGGGGGTCAGCAGACACCACAGCAGCAACGCGCATTGCTTCGATCTGAGCCACAGTCAGGCTTTCCAGACCAATTTCCATGGCCGATTGCTTAACAGCACGTTCCAGAGTTTCAATGCTGGATTCAACGTTCTGAGTCGAAACAGAGTCAATCGACTCCATCGAAATAAACGACTTAGCGGTGTTCTTGCTAACGAAAGTGCTACCACCTTGTGCCAGGGCGACTTCCTGCAGTTTGGCAACCAGATGACCGATGGTCGAATTCTGAGTAGCCTTGGTCTTGTAAATAGATTTGCTCATTTTTATATCCTATTCATGCATGAATATTGAGAAAGGGTACGTCTTTTGAATTTTAATCAACAGACATCAACGACTCCAAATACAGAGTCATAGCTGGATGACTAGCAACACTCGTTGATGATTCGTACACATACAATTGCTTGATAATGTCACGAATCAACTCAGAACGTAAACTATGCATTTTCTCGGGAGAGAAACCTTGGTCATTTATCACAATACCGATTGCTCGATCTTGCAAGTCAATTAACTCATAACTCTTTTCAGAATCAGAGCTTATACCAAGTTTAGCAACAACACTGCCTTGAGCGTTGGTCTTGCTGAATAGTCTGTCTCTAATCAAATCTAATACGCCTTCAGTGTGACTGATGGCAGTAATTTGATTCAATAGATAAGACTGATCTTCTGGTGTAGCGCGCACACTCCACTCATAAAAGATATTGGAAAAAATCTTACTATTTTTATTTTTGAAGATTTTTAATTCGAATTCATCAGAGGCAAGAGCTGATATTCCTGCCAAATCAGACGCAGAAAGCGTTGATTTTATTTTAGAAAATTGGAGTAAGTCTGATGCATTCAGACCGTTTAAGCGCAATGCACTTATAACCCAATGCGGTATTAGATATATCTTGGTGCTGAACATATTCTTTATCTGTTTAGATGGAAACTTGAGATCATCATCTACACAATTGGTTATTTTTTCCTATATTTCTCTTTTCTATGTCGAGTTAAATCTCAGAAAAATTTAAAATAGAAGAAAGAAAATGGATAATAAACTGATCTTGATCCAGGCTATTACTCTTCTAGCTAGAGAAAGTCAATTGGAAGATGGTGGTGTAGATTCGTCCGCTATCATTCGACCTATTGCTGAAAGTGTTCAATTACCAGACATCAGCATTGGTCTTGTGGATTCCGAAAGAGAAATACTCATCGGACTAAAAAAGATTTGCATTGACATGTGTGATGCACCTGTCAAGAAATTTGAAGTACTAGATATTCTTCAAAAAGTACAATACATTTGTAGAAATGAAGAATCACTATATAAGACTCTACATAGTGGTATTTCTACAGAATTAGAACAAAATAAACTTAAGAAGGTCTGCGCTTCAATTCGTCGTTCAATTAAGAAACACGAAGATGAGAAGAAGATTTCTGAAATTCTTCAAAAGGCAGCAACTGACGTTAAATTCAACAGAGACAAAATCACAGACATTCACGCATTTGTTGCAGAAATGTATACAAAGCTAGATCCTTTTAGGACTGGTAAAGATGATGTTGATCCAGCGATTGTTGGTTGTGTTGATTTCAGTGATAAAGAATCTCTTGAAAAAGAATTTGAACTTGGTAAAGAGCTAAACGATGATCGAGGTATCCTTAAGACCGGATGGCAGGGTATTAATCGTCTTACTCAAGGTGGATTGAGAAGAGGTGAGTCGATTGTTGCGCTTGGTTTACAACATAATTTTAAAACAGGCTTTACTCTATCTTTATTTAAACACATCGCTCTTTATAACAAACCATTTATGCTTGATGAGAAGAAGAAGCCCATGCTTCTACATATCTCATTTGAAAACTCTTTGAGTCTTAACATGCCGTTCTTGTATAAGAACATCTATGAAAATAAGACTCTGCAACAAGCGGATATAGCTAGTAAAACTTCCGAAGAAATGGCAGCTTATGTCATTGAGGAATTGAAGGTTAACGGATATGAAATCAGATTCATTCACGTTAATCCTTCCTTGTGGACATATCTGGATATTCAAAACTACGTGACGTCTCTTGAAGCTGAAGGTTATGAAATTCATCTGTTGATGACTGACTACCTGAATATGATTCCAAAAACTGGTTGCGATAACACTGGTCCTCAAGGAAGTAACATTCGGGATTTGTTTAGAAGAATGCGTAACTTTTGTGCTGCAAGAAAGACAACCTTTGTTACCCCTCACCAGCTTTCCACTGAAGCAAAGATGCTTATCAGAAATGGACTAGAGGATACCTTTGTTAAAGAAGTTGCTAATAAAGGTTACTATGATAGTTGTAGAACGATTGACCAGGAAGTAGATCTGGAAATCTATTTCCACATTGTTAAGGTCGATGGTAAGTCATATTTGACAGTGCAGCGCGGTAAACATCGTTTGATCCATCAGACGAAGCCAGAATATCTTTATTGTGTTCTTCCATTTGAAGACATTGGCGATATTCGAGATGACGTTAATGGACCGGATACAACCCGTAAAAAGCCAGGTCATGGTCCTATGGGATCTACAACCTCTGTTCCTTTTTGGGATTTTAGTGGTGAAAACTCACCTACTTAAAATGAAAAAACTACTTAATAAACTAGTCACTAAGTTTTTTAAATGGATCGAATATGAAGGCATCATCGGTCCCCCTGGACCTCCCGGACCACAAGGATTGCGTGGTTTAGATGCCAAAGTACCAGATATCAACAAACATCCCGGATATACAACCATGTGTCCTTTTAACACTAAGGGGGATGGTTTGGGAATTGAAACAATTAACATAGATTGTAACTTCACTTCCTATTGCTTCAATCTGGAGAAGAATAAGGAATATATTCTTTCCTTTATTAATTACCCGCAAGAGCAATTTGCAGTAACTAAAATAAAATTACTGTTCATCAAATGTAAAGGCGGGTATATCAAGTTTGGTGACAATATTGTTTTTAATTCACCTTCTGAAATGCCGATATTTAAAGAAGGTTCAACTGTTGTTTTGGAAGTTATGACAATGGACGGTGTTACGTGGTATGCTAAAACAATTCATGGATATTGATGTTGATCCTATGAAATAAATAGGAGAATCTTCCATGTCTAAGAAACAATTAGAAGACCACATATTGACTTACCCAGATTCAAAGTCAAAAGAACTCACGGTATTTACAAGAGATGAAATCGGTGAACTCTACCACATCTCTAAAGATACTACTATCAGAGAATTTACACCAAGATTCTCTAAAAGACAAATGAGTACTGAAGACATAACCATATCTAGAGTTGTTAGTTGCCCAACAATTTATGGTTGTATACTTGCATATTCATCTATGCATGCCGATTATACGAATCTAATCACTAAAATAAATGACAAAGATTCAACGTGGAAAGGTGGGTATGTCATTTATAGATTGGATTACGAGTTTGGATTGAGTCCGAGTTCTAAATTGGTTCCTGATGTAAATTATACCGATGAAAAATGGTTAGTTGCTTACAATGAATTAACCAAAGGATACAGACCGACTAAGGTAGGTAAGATCTTTGCACAACAAATTACATATAAGCCAACTGATGACAAATTACCAACCATAGAAAGCATTTTGTTTATTGAGGTCAATGATTCTAAAGGTATTCAGTTAAGTAAGAATATAAAACTGGATAAAGGCTACTGGATTATTGAATTGCCAATATGGGATCATCAATCGTGGAAAAATCTATCTTTTAAGAACGATAATAACATTGTTGTTAAGCAGATAAACAGAGATGAATGGTTGTCTAATAAAGATGTCGTAGCAAGCATGCTTTCCGCAGAAGCTCCATCTTATTTTAATTGGTAGGGCATAAAGAGGGGATTTCCCCTCTTTATGCCCTTATGCTAAACTTCTATAGGTCAAAGCATTTCCTTGTTGAATCCAATATGTTCCATCAAATTTAAATTTGATGGAACCAACCCCTGAATTTAAACCAGCAGGATCATCATCTTTCTTAAAGATACTATTCCAAATTATTGTTCTTGCGGTGGCTGATTGCCTTATTGTGAATGTTAACTCATCACCAGTTTTAGCATATAACGGTGCATTTATTGTAACATCGGCATCCGGGACAAGAACTGTCACATTATCACCAACTAGAACATTATGCGTTACAGAGGTAGCTCTGTAGTTTCTGTTTTTATAAGATAATCCTTCGACATTCTTTACTCTAACTATAGGTAAAGATGAAGCGTTTGCTTCTATCGGATTATCTACTTGTGCAAAATCGCAATCACTTACATTTAAATACGTTGCTCTCGGAGGACTATTACTAGCAGCTCCAATCCCAATCACACCTGTTGCACCTGCTGCTTTTCTAACAGTTAAATTTTGTACAAAAAGAGTATTGTTAGCAAGTGATATACTACCAGGTGTGGTGACTGTAGCTCCATTTAAAATGAAGTTATTACCGTCTAGGTCCTTTAAAGTAATTGTGGTCGAATTTACAATTTGACCGATGCTGTAGAAACCATTAGCAGAACCAACACTGAGCACATTACCAGTTATCGATACAAAATCTCCCTGCTTCCATCCTAAATAAGCACACTCAATTGCTGCAGCAGAAGCAGAAGCAGAAATATTAGAGATCGTTTTAGTCTGCCAAACATTACCGGAGAATGAGAACCTAACCGCAAAAGCGTTAGTTGCTAATTCTTCAATTAATCCACTTATTGTTGTGTTTTCAGAATTATGTAACGTAATAGCTGCCGTAGTAGACGGCATGTTGGTGCAGACCATGTGACAATTTATTAAATTGTCTTTCGATTTCTGTATTGTTGATTCATTAGTAACCCAAACACCACCATTCGCAGGTACATTTGGTAAACTAAAATTGAGTTTATTAGACTGAGTGTCTATTAAGTAAGCGCCTTCAAATCTCTGAGCTGTTCCTGTGGTGTCGTTTATATCTATTCTACCGTTGACAGTTATATCACTGGTTCCAATAGAATGTAAGCCGTGTGAATTGATACCGCTGTGAGATAGTTCTAGATGAAGAATACACCCTGTTCCAGAGCCACCAGTCGGTGAGTTAGGAGTGCTAGGTAAGACACTATATTTACCTCTTGATATCGGCCTTACAGCTTGCACAGCTCCATTGCCGTCAACTTGAGTTACTCTATATACAGCAGGTTCATCAAAAGTACCACCAGCTATAGTTAAATCTTCTCCAACTTTATAACCTGTACCAGCGGAACATCTTATAAGTTTACCAGACGTCCAAGCAGTAAAAGTAGATCCGTCTAAACCTACATTGCTTCTGAAAGCATTGTCAGATAATTGTAACGTATCTGTTGCCGGGCTTCTAACTTGATAGAAGCCCACTAAATTCTGCATACCGTCAGAGGGAATATCAATAAATGACACAACCTCACCGGTTACTAATCCATGTCCCGCAAGACTTACTTGAACTGGATTGGCTGCAGTGACTGCAGTTGGAGTTCCGATTATTACTCCAGGAACAGCGGAATAAACGCCCTTACCATCGAAACCAGTTTCAATGTTGACATGGGCAGTTATATCTCTTAAATCATTTACCACACGGTTGTCCGGGGTGGCGTGATTCATGAACGATATTGCACCATTTCTTAGTATTCCAGCTTTTCCAATGATGTGAACTTTACCACCATAAACCTTACCAGTCTTGGTATATCCTAATGCTGAGAATGGTTTTGCGGCTGGAGTGTATGCTTTATATCCATTACCTCTGGTAGATATAACTGTAACGTTTTCTACACTAAAATTCTTCAGACTCTGGTCATCACAATACACACTGGCAGTAACTTGATCATCTCCAGTTGCAACGCCGTCGTCTCCAGATTCCACATACCCATTGGTTACACGAATATCTTCTCCGTAAAGTATGTGTAGTCCATCTTGAAATACTCTGGTTGCACCTAGTATTTTAAAGTTATTGATGTTTATTCTTTTACCGCTGATTCTAGTTGTCCAGTTGAGTGACCATAATCCAGCAATCATAGTTACGTTGTCGATATCGAGATCTTCTGCATTCATGTAATCCATGACTGCTAAATAATTCTTGTTATTTGAATCAAGAATTATATTTCTCAAACCCATCTTCCTGGCAGATCCATACCAGCTACCGTTTTTAAGTATCCATTTAGCTTTTATACACGCTACCTTGTTACTGGTAAACATGCTTTCAGAATAACTCAGATTTGTTACTTTTTTAAGAGTAGAACCATTACCATCCACTATTACAAACTCTGGATGATTGATACCATCGACGTTATATTCGTGTTCTTTTCTCAATAATGCTGTTAAAGGTCTTCCTAAAGCCAAGGCGTCGGAACTTGTATCGTTTAAAAATTCCTCAATCCTAGCCGTGTCATTGTATCCAGTACCGGGAGGTCCGATTCTGATGTCTTTTAGTTGATTTAAACTAATTAATGGCATTTTATTCTCCGAGAATTGAGAGCTAGTACGTTTTAGTACTACAATCTTCCCTGGTGTGTATTTAATTACAAACTTATGATATTGCCTAGCTCATACAGTACGGCATAAAAACGAAAGGATTAACCTTTCGTTTTTATGCATTTAACGTGATGTGTTAAATATTAATTCCAAGTTAGAAATTGAATATACTCGCCAACAGCATGATCTTTTACTTGGTTTAGAAGAATACTTAAATCCATTCCTTGTTTAAGATATTCGCCTTCTTTGGTATACAATTTATAAGCTGTAAAACTTGGATAAATGTATATCTTTAATAAATAAGCTACCTCACCATATATTTCCAAAGTTCTATTAAATATATTGAGCCTGGATATGTCCGGTTGATTGGTGAACTTTACAGATACCGATTTATCGTAGAAAATCTTAAATAGGATTTTAAGATAATTATTGATGACTGAATTAGAAATCAATTCATGATAAACTTCAGTTCTACCTGTTACTTCGTTGGTTCTGTATGGATATGTGTATCTTTGATTTGTAAGTATGATCGCTAGTATTTTTGCAATCGTGCTTGGAACCCTAACACTATTCCAGTAAAAGTTATCATAATGTTTTCTATTAATCGGAGTTTCATTAAATAGCATATTGTAATTCTCATGTATGCTAATTATATCAACACTAAACTTTTGTTTAATTTCTTCAGAGTGTAATAGTAGAAATGTATTTTCTGAAGTTTTTAAAATACTTGACAGTGTACCATCCATGATTTTACCTTTTTAAGCAAAAAAAAAATAACATAGAGCTTTTAGAGAGTAGGCATTAGCCTACTCTCTAAAGTATCAAGGACGTGAATTTGCTTGGAACTCACGCAACTCAGCTGTACGAACATCTTCCAAATACTGATGATACTTGGAGATGAAGCCGCGACTCACCAGTTTGCCGTACAAAACATCGTGCCCGTGATATTCGTGATTTTTGGTGCCGGTACTTTCATTTGGATTGTAATCCATGTCATTACCGGCATGCCGCATGATCAGGCTCCAAATTTGCTCACCAGTCAGTTGTTCAGCCAATCGCATGCGTTGCATGGTGAAAGGGTAAACGGGTGCCATACACAAAACCTCAGTGTCGGTGAGGTAATTGTAGATCACCGGGGTCGGAATTTCAGCTCGTGATACCATTTCGTATCGAACAACAAAACCAACGACTGGACTGGAATTGTTATTACCAAAAGCAATAACTGGCCGCCCAATCATCATCTCCATCTCAATGTTTTGATGACGAATTTTATTTTCTTCCGCCGCTTTCTCAATTTGTAGAGCTTTCCTGGTCATGATTGAATTGCTCAATCGAGCCATCTTCTTCGGGAAGAAAGCATACAGCATTTCAATCAGCAGTCCGTTTTGACCACTGGCTTCTTTGATGATTTGTTCATTTGTCATGTTGTTTCCTTGTGTATTCTTAAGATTGTGCTTGCTTGTAAAAAACTATCAGTGAAGAATTATTTTTGGGGGAGCTTTCCGATTGTGGAAAACCTGCATAGAGCCGTCTGAAAATACCAACACTGCAGTCGGACTGGTCATTGTATTCAAGATATTGGTAAATTGCTCTTTATATTCCCATTTCAAAATCTTGACAAAATCACAATTAATAGCGTTTCCAGAGACCATGTGTTCGACGTATTGTTCCTCAGTCAAATCACACTTGTAAATCGCGACGTCGTCTGGACGGTTGAACGTTGGTTCTTTATCAACAGTGATGGTAATTGCCATACTTAACTCACTAAATGCTGAATGTTGATTATTTCGTAATTATTCTTCTGGCATTGAAAGTTCTTCAATTCAATACCTTTTAGCGACTCAATTGTCTTTTGCGCTATTTCAATTGTGGTGAAGAATACTCCTTCAATTGTGGAGCCAATATCAGATTTACTCACCTTTCTAAAACAAGCTTCTGTCTTGTTATTAGAATTCATGATTAAACCAGCATAGACGAGGAATTCATCCTCGTCTTTTATGCCGATAAAATAAATCATAGATGGTATTTAGGGTGAGCCAGCGCTCGTCCGACCCAAATCTCATCGGCTTCACCAACGCCGACTCCCAGACCTTTGGATTCACCAAATACCTGGACACCTTCGGCGGTTTGCGTGAAATAACCAGCCCCAGTAATTGTTCCAGGAATGAAACAGTGTTTGATTGCATCGTGAGGAACCACTTCTGGAATCAAAATGGCACCATCAACGATGACTGTGCCTGCGATGATTTCGCCAGTCACGTATTTTCCTTTTTCGTACATTTTATTCTCCTTGATAAACAATGAATGATTGATTTTTTGCTTTGGAGATTTCTTTCCAAAGCATTTCAGGAACAGTGATGTCGTTGAAAGCAGGAATGAATGAAGGCATGAAACCGCTTGACTTGTTAACAAGGGTCGACTTCAGAATCCACCTCTTAGAAGAATCAACTCCAGGCATTTGAGAAGGATACCACCAATCCATGATTGACGGATTGATATTACTCTCATCAATGAACTTTTGCCGTATGACTCCAAATGAAATCATATCCTGACATGACTTGATCATCATCTCAAACAACATCTCTTGCATGCTGTCTTTCTGAATTTTCAACCATCCGTTGAAAACAAAGTAAACGCTTGCTTTGAGGTTATCGAACAAAAGCTCATCCAAAGGCTTGTTGTCAAGTTCCTTTTGTGCGTTGATTTCAATCTCACATTTCAACAGTGAGACCCCAACTTTATTCATGACTTCGTTACCAAGCATTTTTTCAAATGCATTGTCGAAGTTCTCGCAAGTGTAAATGCTCATTTGATTTTCATTGCGTGAATATCCCAACGATGATCGTAGAGGTCGTTGAGAAATTGTTGATGTGGCAACCAAGCTTCGTACAACTTCTCATCCAAATTCACATTCGGATCATAATGACACTTACCGCCTTCGACAGGGATGAGTTGTTGACAGACATATGGACGTTCATCGAAACGCAATGAACACCCAGTTTCTGTCAAATTGACACATTGACCAAAGTTATCCCCTCTGGATGTTTTGGTGCTCCATTGCTTACTGATTGATGTCGTCGGTTGCAAAACCAAAAACGAGTAATCGGGAGCTACGAGAGTATCGCTATCAGGGTAGATATCGATCTGATTGATGACAACCAAACCATCATCCATCATCTTATCGATGATTTCAAACTGATTAGTTTGCCCTTTGAGAATTTGGTTTGGCATGAATGAGCCGGGACTGCTCTTGCAGCACTGACCTCCGCAAGGTGTGCAGATGTCTTTGTTCTCGTTTTGAATTGGAATGACTTTTTGATTCATGACTTGGACCTTTTCGCCTTACACTAGCGTACTTTTTCCATTCTCCAGAATACATCATTTTTTCACACAGACCCTTAGCGGCTGAGAGCTTATGCCTCGGCATGTAAGTGGTTTGGTCTGTTATGATTTCTAGTTGGTTGACTAGATAGATGTTGTATCCTTTATTTTGTTTGTAGTTTGGATCGATTAGGAACATCCACTCCTTATCCAGGAGCAGATATTCCCAGCCATACTTATCGACTTGCCAATAACCAAACATTTTTATTTTGTCTTAACTTTTGCAATAGAAGTATAGACACCTTCTTTAGCCTTTTGCATCTCTGGATTTTCCAGAGATTTCTCATAGTAGTGTTTGTTTACCAACCAAATGGACTCACCTGTTGGGAATTTCACTTTTCGCAACATAGTAAGTTTATGACGATATTTACAGTCATATTGGTAATATTGCTCCAACAAGACACTACCATCGTCAAATACTTCAGATTCACCATTCAGACGAGTACGCCAATGTCCTGAATTTGTTTTTTGTTCGATATTGAACAAAGCCAATTCTTCAGAAATAGGAATGAATTGAAGTACAATGGTGAAACCAAATCTGTTGATGTGTTCCAAATCATAATCTGGACGAATTTTCAGAAGTTCCAAATTCAAGGCAATCATTTCTTGATAGATGTCTCGAACCCTGGACGTTGAAATGCTGTATTGTTCAGCCAAGTCTTTGACTTTTGCATTGTGATTATAGATTTTATCCATGATCACTTTGTTTCTTGCAGGAATTCGATTGATCTTTTCGAACAATCGGATATAGGCTTCATGTTGCCAAATTTGTCTGTTGTGGTAATCGATTTCCTCAACAGCTGCGGAATTAGTGTTAACAAATCGGACAGAGTTAGTCATGATTATTTCTTTCTGTACTTTTCAATAGGTTGAGCATTTGCATAAATGTCTTTTAGGATGGCTGCGCCTTCATCAATTCTAACAGACATTCCGCTGGCAAATTTATGACCACCACCGTTAATAGTTTTATGTTTAACGGCGTGATTAGAAACATCAAAGCTGTTGCTTCTAAGAGAAAAGACCATATGTCCTTCGCTTGTTACGAAGTACATGGCTGCGAAATCAATCGCGTAATCCGTGTATAGTTTCTCTCCGACTTCAGAGAAAAGTCCAGTCACGTTAACAACCGCACACAAAGCACCATCCCATTCGCCAACTACTGCTTTTGAAACAAACGAATCGACTACCGCAGATTCGTATTTCATCAAGTAAGGCGCTTCTGTCAATAGTTCACTGGTATCGTGAAGATGTTTCTCATATTCGCGAAAATCTTTAATTCCTTTTAGAACTGAAGTTACTTTTCTAGTATCTTCAATTTTGAATTTCCACAAATCTCGATCCTGAATGATTTTTATCAGCTCAGGCGGTTGTTGGTCTTTGTGAAAATATTCCCAAGCCAACATGGCTCCAGATTTATCCATGTCGAATTGTGCAAAAGGTAACCCGCTTAGCTGATCCATTGCTGTTTTATGATGATCCAAAACAATCAAAGAATTCGATCGATCATTTAGAGAAATCAGAGTTTCTTTTGGATATGAAAAATCCAGAATGAAAATGTTTGACCCAGACTCGATTTCCGGCAATGGTTTGTTGTAATTGACAGGAATATAAATTGCATTTTCCCTGAATTTCAGAAACGCAGCCAAAGCCGCTCCGCTACCATCGGTACAGTTTTCATGGAACAAGACGATATTTTTCATGATTTAGTTTCCTTTACTTATAACGTTTGACTTTGTGATCGTTAACGAAATCTTCATCCCAAACACAGAAAGCGCGATGCCGAATGTTGCTATTGGTAATCATACCGCCAGGATACTCCAGTCCACGATAACCGTATTCTTCCAACATCACGCGAATGCGTTGATAATTGAGTTTTCGATAAGGGAAGTGATGATGCTTCACCACTCGAAGGAAATCATCAAATTTCTCAATTTGAATAACTTTACGACGTTCATCGTGTACCCAGCTTCGAACCACAGACCCTGTTACTGGATCGCGTCGAGCCACCAGTCTCGAATTTTCACGAATGGTGACTTCAATCTTGTCAGCAACACACCCCCAATCAAAGAACATTTTCAAATATTCTTCAGGAGTGGTACGGTCGAGCATCAACATCGAGTCGTTGAACAATCTTTCAGGGAAATTGAATTCGCTGATGTACCCGACTTGTTTGGGTTTCTCTTTGTGATACGTGTAGTTGCAAGAAAGTGGTTGAGCTTTATCGAACAATGTGGATCGATCGATCTTAACCTCAATGAAACCTTCCTCAATCTTGTCAAGGAATTGATAGTGATCGAAGCTGGTAGCTTCTTCAATCTTTTTCTTCAAAACTTCAGTCACGTATCGACCGTACGCGATTTCTTGAGCGTGTTGTTTGGTTGCAGCTCTTCCTTGAAACAAGACCACTTTGGAGTCACGAGAATATCGCTCATAGTGACCTTTGGTACGATAAGTTTCAGCCACATTCTTCTTGGTGGTCAGATAAATACCTTGACCAACCAAACAACGTTTGTTTGTTTTGTTGAAGTCGAATTCTTTGATTTTTTCAGCGTCACCGCGATAGAGTGTGATCGTGCTCATGATTCAAAATGTTTTCTAAATATTGTTTCGAATTCAATACAATCGATTCAGTACTTGATTGCTTAAATCCATTTATAAGAATATCCCAATGTTCTTGAAGATGCTCTTCAAGTTCTGTGGATTTATTCCTTTTATTTATTCTATTTATGTATTCTTCTTTTAAAGATATGTCTGGATAAATTATTTTGTATTTAATTTGTCGTTTATTTAATTCTTGTCTTAGAATACCCCACATTGGTAAAAGTGGAATTTTACCACAGTTTTCATTTTCTAGAGCAAGATTTACAATTTCATCGACTCCCAAATACGGAATGTCAAGATCAATAAACCTTGAATTCTTCCTACTTAGAGTAGTTTTACCTGTAGCGTGAAAGCAACAATAAATCATAAGGGTCCTAATTATTAAGAACTCAATTAAAAAATCTTAATAATTAGGACAGAGATACAATTGTATCTCTGTCCTGTTTAGTTACTTCTTACCGAAATGTCGTTGGACAAAGCCTTCACGATTGATGATCGTGAAACCCATCTGCTTGAGTTCAGCAAAGCGTTTGAGAACCATCTGCGGAGACTTGTAAGGCTCTCCCGTCTTCTTGTTCAACAAACCACTCCATTGGACCTTGTAGCCGTCTTTGAGATGGTTATAATCTGGTCGACGAGAATCGACTTTCTTGAAGGCCGCAGGAAGCTTATCAGGATTCCATTTCTCATTGACTGCCACAATGAAGCAGTTCGAGCCATGGATCGAGAAAGAGATGTAAATTTTGGTCAGTTTCTTTGTCATGTTGTTTTATCCGTTACTAGATGCTAGTGGTTCATCGGGAGCTGGTGGATTAAAGGGAGACGCGTTAATTCTGCTATTTCTTTGAGTTTGAGAAAGATCAAAATCCCAGTTCAAATCTTTATTTGTTTGAAAGGGAATATTTCGATGTCCTACCTCATTACTGATAGACCCATGAATTCCGTGTTGAAACATCTTTACTGAGTCACGCACAATTTCGGCTGCTGACGGCCATCCGGTTGGATAATGAATATCCTCTGCGTGTGGATGTTCAAGACGTACCGGAGCAATATTGCTCCTGTCGTTAGGATTATGATTCTTCAAACTTTCAGAATCTTTGATGATTGCCTCATCTGATCGATGCTCTGTATCGAAAAGATAATTCTTAGTCTTGAATTTAAGAGTATCAGTCTCAATTTCAAATCCAGAATCACCTAGGGTGATTTTCAATTCAGAAAAATCACCTCTTGTAATTTGAGTAGTTTCAGAGTAGGCAAATTCAAATTCGTTAATTTTTTTAGTTCTCTTAAAGATAGTGTAATAACTATAATCCCCATTAATCCTTAGGAAATAGGTTTCTTCCTTTTCGTCAAAGCAATTAATGCACGAATATTGATCACCAAATGTGCCGTTTGTTTTAAGCTCATAAAACACTTCATTGGAAATTGCTTCAATCGAATTCACAATACTTTCGTTATGAATGTTAGATTCAGTAACGTAAGCTTTCAACAAATCGTAAGTGATCTTAATTTGTTGAGTCATGATGGCGAGTTGAATTATTTCTTTTGTGGTCATTCCTCGTTTGTAATTATCTTTGAAATATTCAATCACTTCAGGGAATTTCAAAGATTCGAAGAATTTAGAGTATCGAATTCGACCCGGACGACCTTTCAAGTATTCGTTTACCCGACTGTAATCGTTGGCGCAAATGATTGTCAGCTTCTTACCACCACCACACGAACCATCAAGAATGCTCAAAATACCATTTTGAGCAGACGTCTCTTCGTTGAGTTCAGGATTGTAATAATGCTTGTCAAATTCATCAAACATCACAACGATGTTTTGCTTGATCTTTGCAAAAAGATTTGCAAGCATATTCAGAGGAATTGCGTGATCAACAATCACCACTGGATAATCCATACCGAGTGCTGTTTTTGCGATCACCTGCAGCGTGGTTGTTTTACCAGTACCTTTGAGACCGTAGAGGCCAATACCCATGCAGGTGTCTTGGGTTTCAAAAGTCTTGAGGTATCGAGCTGTGTCTTTGTGGACACTTCCGTAAATCTTGGGAGGTGGGTTTGGAAATTCAGAAAGTTCCAGATAGAGATTTTTCTCCTCACCATCAAATCGGATTCGATAAATTCCAGTTGGAATTGCATCATGAATGTTTCCAGGAACCATCGTCATGGCGTCGACGCGGCCATCCGGATGAACATTAAAGGCGAACTTACGAAGATTTTGAGTAGAAGTCATTTTTGATCAGTTGATTTATTCAGAAATGTACTTGGTGATGATTTCTTCAAGAGTGTGACTGCGAAGCAAACCTTCGATTTGACCGACGGCTACGAGCACATCACCCGCGTCCAGATCAGTAGGCGCATCAATTGCCAGACGCTCTTCCCCGTCTTCGTATTTGATTTTTACAATTGTGAAAGAGCCGGGATCCCAGTCTAGAAATGTTGAAAACAGTTTATTCAAAAAACTGATGTCAAAAGCAGTGACTGCGCTTGCTTGGATTGGAATGAATTTGAGTTCCATGATTTACCCAAAATAAAAAGAATGTTTTACCTATTACACTTCAGTGATATGTATCTGAAGTGTAATAGGTTTTATGTTGTTTAGATCACGATGTCTTCAGCAAGAACAGGCGCTGGAAAATACTCCATGTAGTTCTTGCCGAGTTTCTCCCAGACCATGTTGATCTTCATCTCCAACTCTTCGATTGTCGAAGCGTGCGGATAGATCCCGGTGCCAAAGCTGATACTCAGATGTCCGATCGGTTCTTCAGCACTGACTTGCGCACTGAATTCATAAACCACTTTGACAGGGCAGTTGGCGGGCATGGAATAGCCCTTGACCTGGATGGTGAATCGCTTTCCTTGCGTGTCCTTGATGGGTTTGTAGAATTGACAAACAAGCCCACTCATCGAATCGGCAGGGGAAGCGATTTGATGATTGCGACGATAACCTGCTTCAACGAAGTGTTGTTCTGTCAATTGAAATTGATTTTTCACGTCTTTCTCCTAAGCTGTTGTTTAAAATTAATGATCGAATTATTGGTGGTTTTAGATTTCAACGATGTCTGTGTAAAACGTAGCTTTCATGGCGGATTAAATCCATTTTGAATTGCCAAGAGTTTAAGTTCGTATTGAATTTTGTCAGAATCCAATACCTTCCACAATTCCATGACCTTGAAATCAACTCCATCAGAATATTGTTCTGGATTTCGTTGTTTCAAAGTATCGCTGATTCGTTGGGCTTCAGATTCAGCGTACTCTCGAGACGAAAACGTCATGGCCATCAAGGAGTAGTTCTTTGAATCAGTTGTCGTGACTCGTGCAAGGCGAATATCGAGTTTCTTATCGGAGTTTGGGGGTATAAAAGTGATCGGATCAATGAAACGATCAAAAAACGCCATTCCGGCAATGTAGTTTTTCCCAGTGGTTTCAAGAACGTACATGCCTAGTTCCTTATCGAGGAGTTTGCTCATTGATGCTTGCAAAAGCAATCTTGCGAGCTTTGTGTTCTGCCGCCAATCGCATTGCTTTGTCCAGCTCTTCTTGAAAGATTTTGTCGGCGTGATCCTTCATGTATTGTTCCCATTTGGGATCAAGCGCAGTCTCAGTCAAGTAACCGTTGATTTGCTTGAGAATCAAACCTTCATCAGGATGTTGAAGAGAGTATCCCTTTCGATGCTTGTCGTGAAAGAGAATTCGGATTTGATCCAGCAATTTCTCTTTGGCGGTAGCCAGCAGAGTCCGTTCAGCATCACCTTGCAGTTTTTGCATCATGGACTCGATGAACTTTTGATCAATTTTGATGAGAGACATATTTTTGATTCAGAATGTGAATTTGATCGATGATCTTTTCTTCAAGAATATCGATGAAAGGTTGTTTTCCTTCCATCGCCAGATGACTCTTAGGTTGAAGAGATTCCAACCAATTCTTGAATTCATAAACACCATTGAGTGTGGTTCGGAAACTCAACGAATGTACACCACCGTTGTGAGGATAGCCGAAACGACTCTCCCAAGGAAGTCCAGGCCAGTTGTTTTGACAACTGTAGTACAAATAGCCTAGAAAATAGCCAGCGGGTTCGTGTTGGGGTTGAGACATGTCGATTCGTACGATTTTATCGTCGAATACGCCGAGTTGCCAACGAAAGTATTCAGTCATCATGACTGTATGGCCAAGTTCATTGAGTTGTTCGGTAATTTTCATGGTGTATTTTCTATTGTTTTAATATCGCACAAACGACAAAAGGTGGAATAAATTCCATGCTTTACACAATTACCCATTTTAGATGACTGTTGTTTTTCTTGAAAGTTTAATTACATTACCGTTGTCGTCGATAACCGGTTTTGATTTAGGGAAGAAAATCAAACTGGTAACGGGAAAAGTAATGATGTCTTTCGGTTTAGGTTTTACGCCGTTGATGATAACTGCGGATTGTTCAAGCCAGCGACGCACTTCGGAATTGCTTGCAGCAATGCATGGAGTCTCAATGGACATTGGAAGACTCGGACGCATCGACAGAAGGAATTCAAAGGCAGTAGTCGGTTTTACTCGATTGATGTGAATGATTTGGTCTTCTGCGATTTGTGTCATGATTTTTCAACTGTTGCTTGAGATTGAATCCAGAACGTCACCAGTTTGTTTAAAGTACGGACTCATCAAAACTGTTTTTGACTTTCGATCAGCGTTCACATTTGGATTAGATTTTACCAAAGGACGAAGATGACTAATAGGGTTATCCATTGCAGCAAGATCCGGATACTTCTTAGACCCAGCCTTATAGATTGCTTGCTTAACATTAACGCCTGATTCTAGAACGATCTGATTGTCGTTCCAGCGAATCTGGTAAAGATTCGTAATACCATTGTCGTACCAAGCAATGTTTTCGATATTCTTTTCAGTATTAAAACCAGAACGTTCAAGCGCGTGATATAGATCGACACCTTCAACGACAGATCGAGTGTTGTCTTTCCAGTAAACAGTGTATTTTTTGATTTTGAATTTATTACCGTTTACTACTTTACTTTCCATCCGGTAGATGGCAAATTCTTCATTGACGTATTGGTTAGAAAGCCGTTCAGCTTCCAACTCAGCTTTTGTTTTAGAACTGTGGACACGGGGACGACTGGTGAATTGAGGAAATCCAGCATCAGTCATGCGCGCAATGATGAAATGCGTTTTTCTTCCATCATTTTGTTTCACATTTCGCATTTCAGAAAGCATGAATCCCAACCAATATGCTTGAGTGGTTGGGTTGATGTAGTCGCTTTCTTCATTTTTACGGAAATCGAAATGTCCAATACACACTTTTTCGAATTCAGGTTGAAATTGTTTCGTCAAGATGGAACTGATCTTCATGATGATTATTTCCTTTAGTTGTGAAAATAACAAGGTAAGGAGTCTTGTTACTTATTTATTCCGGAATAAATAAGATTAATCCGGAATATGGCATACACAAACATACTTCCAATGTCGTGTTGGAACATACATACTTGTTCCAACATTACCTGAATGACTCCAACGTTTTGCTCCAGGATTCCATTGCAGAACGATTCGGCCAAAGTAATGGCCGTCACTATCGTAATGATCGAGCCAATGATGATTGGCTAGTTTTATTTCGTTTCCTGGAGGTTGAGGTTCGTCTTGAAATTCAGAATTTAGATTACCCATTTAAACCTCTTCAACGACGATATTGACTTGCTTGGCCATTTCCAAAAGATCAGTGAGATTCATATTCTCAATTTTCTCTTGAATTTTAGCAACCAATTCGTTACGAATTTGATTCTGAGTGATGTGTGCTACTTCATCAGGGTACGGACGTGAGCCTTCGTCGTAGACAATGTAGGTTTTGTTATCAGAAGTATCAGTGATTTGAGGCATGTCGAGTCTTTCACTCAATGTGGTTCGTACGGAGTAAATCGTATTAGTCTTTTATCGATTGAGCATTGTCAATTGACTTAGCGAAGAAATTTCTTTCAGCATCAGCTCCTGGATAAATAGTACCGGCTACGATTTGATCGGACGGACATTCATTCTTTTGAATGTATTTATTTACAAACCTTTCATCGACTACACGATCAAACTTGATAGTGTATTGCGATCCATAGATGTGTTTATAGGTCCATTCTTTGCTGAGAACTGCGAGTTCTCCAGGAACATCTACTGGTTCCAAAGACTTAGCAGTGTATCCAGAAAAGATAGTCGTTGTCATTTTTTCGAAATGAGCGTACTGTTTATTCTCAGCACTCTCGTGATTATCAGAGATGATTCTTTCGCATTCTCGAATCTTCTCTACCTTGTTTCGATCAGGAACAAGAACATAGAGAGGCTCGCCGTCGCAATCCCTGTTGAGAATTGCGACGTAGGCCAAAATGTGTTGATCCCATTGATCGTGAAAGAAGCGAACTCGATCATTGACAGCAAACCCATGTTTGATTTGCATGTTGTTTTCACGAATGGTTTTACCATTCTTTTCAACGAGACGATGAGTAACTTGTACATTAGACACTTTGATGTTCCTTTTAACTGGGGATTTTACACTGTTGATTGGAATTGGCAACCAACTCCATGCTCAAAGCTACCGCGAGTTGTTCGATACCGCCGTGTTGATCAATGGTGGATTTCATGGCTTCACGATGTTGATTGTCGAAGACAACCACATCATCACCCATTCGATAATCCGAATACCAAACACCACAGTAATCCATGGCCGCTTGTCGAATTTCTTGACTGTTCTTGATGCGGTATTCGCCTTCGATTTGCTCAACAAATCGAGTGACTGCTTCAGACTTCAGCATTTCGGCGACTCGTTCATATTGGTGGTTCCAGATGAGGAAGCGAGTCATTTCTTCGAAATGATACGTGATTTTTTGTCCTGTCTGAATTTCCCACATGCTGATGCCGAGAATGTCTTCAACGATGGCTTCTCGCAGTTCATCGTCGTCCATGGCGTCGATGGACCACATCACTTCACCATCGATGATTTCATGACGCACTGCACGAGAATCAATACATTCAAGAAAAGCAGACGAGTTCTTGTGATCGGGATGAAAATCAAAGTTCATGATGGTTTATTCGTTTAAAGTTGAATTAGTTCAGATTGAATCAGTTATTCTTGATGATTTCACCAACAACTATTAGGGCGCTACCGAAATCACGATGAAGTGTTCCCTGATCTGAATCATTCCGTTTGATGATTACTTGTTTTTCATTTAGAATGATGCTGATCTCAAAATCACCAGATGCGATTTTGATGGTCTTTTCAGTCGGTGTCTGGATCTGATCGACATTGTTGAGTTCGTAATGATTCTTACGACTCGCATAGATGTCTTGATTGTGGCTGAACAATTCCCACTTCTTGAAGAAAGTGAAATAAGGAACATCGTTCTCACCCCACTCCACTGTTGCGAAGTCTTCCCCGCAATAGGTCAATCTACCCTCATTGACCAATACCACTGTTTCGACAATTCGAAGAGGAATGTTAATCGTATCGAGTTGGTGAAGAATTCGACCAAGACTGCGACCGCTGTTTTTGTACTGACCGTATGCCATTTTAGTTTCCTTTAGTAGGTGAGCGTTGAACCAATTCTAATGATAATTTAGTATTGATTATCATTAGAATTGACTCTTAGAGTCTAAGGGTGGAATCCACCCTTAGACTCTCTTATGTTTGAACCACAAAGACCCCGTCACTGACGCATACGTCCTTGTACAGAATCCTGATCTGGTTACGCATGTTTCGAGTGATCACCGCGTAAAGCTTACCAGTTTCACGGCAGTGAATTTCTGCGATGGAAGCGCGATAGTCGTTCGCCTGCATGTGCTTGATGCAGTTCAGGACTGCCAAATCCACACGGGTGCTCAGATTCACCTTCATGATTTCTCGCTTGAAGGTGTACGTCGTCTCGATCGTCAAGATCTTCTTTTTGAGACGGTAGTTACCGTTGTGTGGTTTGGTGTCTTTTGCTTTTGCCATTTTAGTTTCCTTGTTTGACTATTTTAATAATAGTCCGGTGGTTGAGTATTTATTATTTTTGTTTTAAAGAACGAAGTGGTGCTTCTTAATCTTCGATAGCACTGCGATAACCGGGCACCGAAGAGTACATCTCAGGAACCATGCCCCAGCGGAACCCAAACTCGGAGACGCAGGAGATGTCTTCCAAGTATTCGTCGATTTCAGAAAAGTCTTTGAAATTGATACTCAGGTATCCACCTGTCACTTCGGAGAAATGCATGGGGAAATGCTTGAGTCCTTCAAAACTACTGTTCTTGAGAGGAATCATCTCAGAATGGTTGTTGAGGTAGTCGTAAAACTCACCGGAGGTGACTACCACACCAACACTGTCGCCACGGGAAGCATAATGCTTACCCTTACCAACGATCTTGTTATCCTTGATGAAGAGAACTTCACCATTCGTCATGTTCGAAAGTGCATTGTGATGCATGATTATTCCTTTATGATGATTTATCAGATACTGACCAATCCGTAGTGTTTGATTTCAGGAATGTCCGGATAAGGACAATTCCATTCCAGTTTCTTGCTGAATCGAGTTGCGATTTCTTGATCGATTTCTTTGATCAAGCGAGCCACTCCCTCAACGATAACTGGCTCGCGGTCTCGATGAATGTTATCTTTGAGGAACTCGTACTGCTCACTGAGCAGATGATAATGAACCGCCTTGTGTTTCTCGATGGCCTGTGGTAACTTACCGGGTTCTACAACTACGCGGAACACTCGATCAGCTGTATCAGAGATTTGTCCGTACGATGCGTGTGGATACTGATTGCGGAAGGAGACACCATCGGCAGTCAGAATGTATCCGTCGTACTTCTTTTCGGGATTCTCCGAAGTATCATTTGCATCACCAACTTTGTGATGTTCGATGACTTCAAGCTCAATGATCTTGAACTTCCAATTCAAATGGGGGGTTGAAATAACATATCCAATCGAATTGATGATCATTTTAGTAGCTTCATCACTTTCATGATAGAAGCCAATTGCCAAAATCTTTTCATTGAGTTGATAACGCATTTTGTTTCCTTTTACAAGAGTTCGCAGTAATAACCGCCGAGTTCACGATAGAGTTGTTCAGCGGTGTCTTGAGCTTCAACAAAATCCACAACTGAACCACTTGTATTAATTGGGATTTTGACATCAATCCATTGACCGAGTTTAGAATTCGGGATACGAACTGACATGACCCATTGAAACTCGTAACCAAGCTTCATGTCTTTGAAGCTTCGGAAGTCATATTGATCAATGTTGATGAAATACTTGATACCAGTCGAATCTTTGTATTTCTTCTGGTAACACTCAATCAGACCCGGCTTATTGGTGTATTTTCCAATTCCAACGTAGCCGGAGTTAACCAGAAACTCTGGAGTAATGGGTTGTTCTTTTTGTTTCATCAACGCCTGAATGGCTTGGATGGACAAACCAGACCATTTGGTGGACGCGCGATACGGTCTGTCTGAATTGATTCGATCCAGGAAACAGTTGATAGCTTCTTGCAAACCCTTGGGAGTTTGTTGAAAGTATTGAGATTGGCTACTGTAGTATCCGACATTTTTATCATCAATCATTGTTCGTTCACCAAAACGAACAATGTAACAGGATGTCTTGTTACCAGAATAACCAGCATTGAGTTCAAGCTCCAGAGTAACGATGTCTCCGGAATCAGAAATCCAAACCAGAAAGTCTTCACTCTTGTATTGATCTTCTGGCAAGATTTCATACATGTCACCCTTCTCACGCATTTGGAAAATGATTTTATCATCCACTGTCAGATTGGTGATTTGAATGAACGGAACGATGTAGCGCAGGGCTTCGTATTGGGTGGTTGAACATTCAGTTTCAATATCCTTACCATCTTGCATGTTAACAATCCAGTTATTTGTAGAAGGACTGCGAACGATAGACTTGATCTTGATGGTCTTTTGAATGAGTTGATTGATATTCATGATTTTTTAAAAGATAATAGCTAGTTTATTGAATGTAAGGATGGAGTTCAGCGTATTCTGGGTGATTGCGATATTTGTTTTGGAAATTCTCAGCATCTCCAAGATCGGAGAAGTAAGCTTTTAGCAAGTCACCACTGGTTTGATAAGTCATGTCCTTTCGATACCAGAAAGTAACAACGTACTTCGTATCTTCTTGCGGAATATCGATTCCACCTAGAGAAATGATGTCTTGATAATAGCTCATGATTTATACTTAATTTTAAACAAATGAAATATGCATACGGACTAAATTGGAATAAGATTAATCTTATTCCAATTTAGTTATATGTATCTGAAATTAATTTCATTGAATTGGATTGTTTTTGAACATCTCCTTCACTTCATCAATTGTTTTATCGATAAAGATGGAAATAACTTTAAAATGCCATTCTTCCTGAGGAGGAAAAGGAATGTTTGTGTTGAATATTTCTGTGAATGTTTTCCATCTCAGAGGAATCAGTTCAGGAGAAGAATAAGAGATAGATGATTTCAAACTTTCCAATTGATGAATGAAATCATTATTTTCCCCAGGAATTTCTTTCAAAATACTTTCGACAACATCCTCGATTTTTCTGTCAGACGGTGTTTGTTGTGTCATTCTAATTTCCAATTAAATTGGTTGGTGATAGGGCTGGATTCAAATCCAGATTACCCCAAATGATGTTTTTCACAATTACCTCACTGAGTCATGTCGGTTCGAGAACGAACCATGGCTTTTGCTTTCTCATCGCTCTTTTCATTGTAGAGTCGATCGAGGAAGTTCTTGTCAGTATTGCAGCGCTCGAGTTTCATGAACTGATGAAAGCCCTGACCCCAGCGCAAATGCTTGTTGTTGTGATGGTATTGCTGCACCATCGAATTGCTGAAAGTCACCATGCCGGTGTTGGAGATGTTGAAGTTTTCTTTTGCCATTTTAGTTTCCTTTGATGTTTGTTTGGATTTCTGGATTAATCGTCAATGAACTTAATCCAAGACTCACCAATTGGTTTGTAAATGTCGATCTTATCGAAGTACTTGTTTCCTCGATGATCTTCCTTGGGAATGTCGTGAAAACCAATCAACTCCTTAGGAGCGTCACTGGTTTGATGATGATTCTCGTCGTAACCATTGGTGGTGTCAACCGAATGATAGACGTCAAGTTTTGCCTTACAATGCGGACAGATTCGGGTCTGAAACATCGATTCTGGCATGTGGTAGTTTGACAATGTTGCGTTTTCGGTGAAGTAGTGACCATTGACACAAATCACTTCTTCGTAACCGCGATATCCCATTTTAACCTCGTTGTACGTTTGATCAGTTCGGATTGAAGACGGGAGTGGTACGAACCCACTCTTTACCAATTCGCTCGTAATTGGTATCTTCACCATTTGCGTAAAAGTCAATGGCTCGAGCTGCGCCAGCGCCGTAACCTGCCTTGGTGAACGCATCTTCAATGGTTTCACCGGTCACGACTTCTCGCTTACCATCCAGCCAGTAGATGGTGAATTTGTTCAGAGGCTTTTCTTCAGTATTAGTATTCATGATTTTTCTTAAGAGATGTCTAAAATTCAAACGATGAGTCAGATGGATGAAATCATACAGCAGGAGAATACATGTATCGAGTATTCTCCTTTTTATGCTGTAAATCATGATTTACATGATTGCTTCAATCCAAGGATTCACATTGAAAAGATCGAGATCTTCATTTTCCAACCAAGGTTCAACCGTGGACAGGAGGAAATTGTTGATCTTGTCGAAATTGACAGAAGCAATGAATTTTGGTTCAGCCAAAATCAACAATTTAACGACTTGAAGACGATTGAGTTCATGATTGAATCGATAACGAACGTGTTCGTCATTGATCGGATTGGTGAACTTCCAATACGCTGACTTAGGAGATTCCTTCCGAGGAAGCAACTTACGCTGCGAATCGATGCCTTGAAACTTCTCGCTGATAATGCCCCAGTTGAACTGCTTTTGCAAACAATCAACAGGCATGGTTGTGAATGAACTGATTTCGGTGATCGAGTACGATTTCACATCATGATTCTTTTCGACCATCATGATGACTTCGAACAAAGAGCTTTTATCCGAAACGCTGAGGTGATAACCAATGTTACCAACCCCACTTTGAATGTGAATGATGTATTGCACGATAATTACTCCTTGAGTTTGGATTCGATGATTTTAACGAACTTATCTGTGAAATAAAATTCGTATTGAATTTCCTGAGATGGGAGGTAACCGCATTCGCCAAAACAGAACAGAGTCTCTTTTGTGAATCGCATGGATCCGTGAATTCGTAAAATTTCGTTAGTAAATACAACGTCATCGTACGATCTCTCATAATGGTACGTTCTGGGAGATTTGAACATCTCAAAGAAGACAACCAGTTCTTTACCGAATTCCTTCTTCAAATCAAACACCACAGTTTTTGTTTCACTGTAGGGTCTGATACGGGATTGCATGTCTCCAGTGGCCTGGTAAAAACCATGTTCCGGAGTCATGAACATCACAAGACTTTTGTACAGCTTGATCTTTTGTTCGTCATTCAAAATACTCAGTCGTTGTGAGAGAGTGCCGTTCTCAGAAATGGCTTTGGAGAGTGCGTTTTTGAACACGATTGTCCTTCTATTAAAGATTAACGATTTGCAGCAAACCGTTTTTGATGTTGATCTGCAACCATGTCCGAACATTGTCGGGACCATCAATGGACATCATGGCCTGGATGTCTTTATGGTAATAAGTTGGGTGTGTTTGATCGATTTCCGGATAAATGGTCTTCATGATCCATTGGCCGAAAGTCAGATCGAGGTTTTCGTTCTTACAAATAGCTTGTTCGAACAACTCAAGAAGCTTTTGAGAGAACTTGATTCGGGCGTCAAGCTTTTCCACCGTGTCTTCGTTACTGTTATTCATGATGGTTTTCTCCTTAGATCGGTTCGAACGTGGCTTTCGGAATGTGCGATACTCGATCGCCGAATTTGTAATACCCGGCAATGACCTTGAGCTTCAGCTCCTTAGCTACGAGTTCAACCATGTCATCGTAGTGCTTTTGCAAAGCAGGAAGCCAGTTCTTTGCATTGGTTCGCTCTTCGACGGAATCTGACGATTCCGATTGTTCTTTGAAGTCTCGCAAACCACGCAGGATCGTGCCGAAGAATTCCTGCAATGTCTCCATGTTGGCGATGGTGTTTTCATCATCCCAATCGATCTGGCGATCAACCTTAAGTTTGGTCAGATGCGCTCGATCACCGGAATAATGCATTTGAAACTCATCGCCATTTTGACGAATGAATTTGTGAACAAACACTTCGGTACCTGGTTCGGAGTCAACCTGAACCTTTCCGACAAAAGTCAACATCTCAAGATGGATCTTGATGATCTTGTCTTCAGGTTCCCAGGGGTAATACAGATTACCAAACCGAGGACTGCTGGTTTTGAACTTGAAAGAAATGAATGGGACTTGTTCGTTGATTTGATAACGCATGATGGTTCCTTTAAGATTTATGTTTAGTTTGAAAATAATTATTTATTTCTTGGAGTATTGGTCAGAAATGGCACGTTCAAAAATGTCGTTCGAGTAACGATCGCGATCGACGTGCTGACCTTCTTTATCAAAGACCAACCAAAGACCGCCTTTCTCGATGTCTTCACGCTTACAGCGATAGTGAAGATCACCGTCGATCCAGATCTCGAATTCCTGATCGTCGATTTCTTTTCGAAATTCATGACGCGACAGTGAATCCAAAGCCTGCTTTACCGGACCATCTTGGGTGATTTGTTTGATCAACCACTCTTCAATAGACACCCAGCCGGATTCTGTTTGTCGAACAGTCTGTGACCAGGGATACTCGTAAGACAGCAGATAGACCAGCAGAATCTTGCCGTACGAAATATTGTTTTCTTTTCCAAGACCAGAGTATTGACGAGCCTTATCTCCGTGAGCGGTCAGCATCAAAGACAAAGGTTGCTTGATGTTGAGTTGTTGACAGAACTTGACAGAAACGTCTTCAACGTACTGATAGGGAACGTTGAGAAAAGGAGTGTGTTTCATCTTAAGCCTTGTAAGGAATGATGATTGCCAGTTGTTCAGAACGACAGCTCTTGAAGAATTTTTCAGCATTTTCAATGCAGTCGAAGTATGCATTGACTGGATATGCCATTTCGTAATCGTAGCCACCGGGAATGTGGTAGTAACTCACCAGGTGAGACGTATTTTCTTCAGGGTTGATTGTTCCACCCAAAGAAATAGCGGTTTGAATATTCATGATCTTACTTGTTAAAGTTTCGGATCATCAAATCCAATTCAATACTGGATTCAGTATTGAGACCAATCAGTGTGGTTGACACAATCGGTCGCTCGATTGGTACGTCAAACAGCTTGTGACTGCTGGTCCGGATTTGAATGACACATTTGAATTCGCAGCGTTCACGGCGAAACACGCAGTCGTCATAAGAGCGATCGCGATAAACTGCCTGAGTTACCGGAAGAATCCAGATGCTGGTATAGGTGATGTCTTGACGACCAAGATCATCGTTTTGCCGATTTCCGATGAACATCTCTTGATTTTTGATGACATCGTAAATCTCAGGACTGAGTTGGATTCCTTTGACTTCCAACTCAGTCAACTGGACAAAACTGGCTTTCTTGATGATCTCGTGTTTGAGCCACTTGATGATCTGTTGGCGTTGTTCAACAGGAATTTCTTCAAAACACTGATGTGTTGTTTTATCAGTGATCTGACTGATAAGCTCTTTTTGGCTTTCGCTCATTGTGTTTCTCCCTGATTGTTGAAGATCTCACGAAACATCTTTTGCATGAATGCAAGTCCAATGACTGCCGCTACTTTAGAGATTGCTATGGATGTGTCGTGATAAAGTCTATGAGGTTTGCTATTATTAACGAGCAAATCGTATTCATTTTGCAGAAGATAATCACCGAGTTCATCGACGTGATCTTCGTTGATTTTGATACCGATGTTACCGTGACTGTACTGAATGTTCAGTCGGAGATCCACCGCCAGCATTTGCGCTTGAACTGGATCATATGTTGGATACCAGTAGAGACCTCGAATATGATCGATGTCGACCAGCAAATTATCCAGCTCTTTTAAAAAACTATTTTTGTATTGAGCATTATCGAACATCTCTCGATTATGAGCAATCGCAGTCAGGGCGAGAATTTCAATATTCGAAAAGTTATTGAGTTCGTTCATGATTTCAGTAGCTAAAAAGGTTGTCGATTTCTTCCTTGCTCAAAACTCGATATTTGCAAGGAGTGTTGATCTGGGCTTTTTGCTTATCAGCAGAAGTCCACGAGTTTTCTTTTTTATGCTCGCAAACCCCAGAAGCCTGAAAGTAAGAAGAATCTTTGAGTTCACCATCGTATTCAATCTCGATGATGACTGCTTCACCATGACGAATGTGTCTGGATGCACCTTTGTTCTTCTTGGACGAGATTCGTTCGTACCAAGTAAAAGCTTCCATGAACTTGTTGGTAACAGTTCCAGGAATATAGTTGTTCTTCAAGTCATTCTTGAGAACGCCTTTGTAGAATTTCATTTTGAAACTCAAGAAGGTTATTAGCCTTCTTGAGTAATTAAAGTCTGTCTATTTTTAATTAGACACTGTTATTCAAACCGACTTGTGGGATCGGAAGAGAGCCAAGAATTGGTACAAAGATTAATGAATTGCCATGTGAATTCAGGAAAGTCTGGTTCACAAAACTCACGAGTCAGATCGTAGATTCGATAAATGTCAACCACGATTATTTACCCATGCTTTCTTCAATGATCACGTTCAGAATGATGGACACCTCCACTGGGTCATTGATGTACCCGACCACTTCGGAGTAACCCATTTTCTCAGAAACGATTTGGGTAAATCGTTCGGTGACATCTTGTTTGTAATGCAGATCGTTTTCGTCCGCGCGTTTGAAGACACGAACTTCAGTGCGCGTCAAGTCACCATCGCCGTGACTGGAATCCATGGCAATGGAGATCTGATAGTCACCGATGGTCATGACTGTGTTGGTCTGACGCATTTTACTGCGACGCAGCTCCTCATTGTTTTCGATCATGTTGTAATGAGCGCGAGGAGTATAAATTTGGCGGTTACCGATGATGCGATTGTAGTTCATGATTATTACCTGTTTCTGATTCGATTAATGATTTCGTCACGACCAAAGCCAGTGACACGATTTTGTCGGTAGAAAAACTTTTTGAGAAATTGAAAAGGAGAAATCAGTTTTTGAATGGTGGAAGCTTGCTTGTGTTTGATGATCTGGACGTGAGTTTGCAAACTTGCAAAATGAATTTCTTGTACCAAGTCATCAAAAGGAGTAGCCCAGTACCATTGGAATTCAGACTTAATAGCCTGCGCATCGATTATCTGATCGACTTCAGAATCAATCAGTTTTTGATTAATACCGTTGACCTGATTGTTTGTGTTTTTGTATTTTGTTTTCGAAGCCGGAATCAGAATTCGACTCATGTTGAGTTTTTCTTCAAATGAGACGATGATGGTGTAGATTGGCAAATCGGTGATGGATTCAATCACTGAGATGCTGAGGCCGGCTTCGTCGAAAATCAAGTTTACATCGACGAGTCTGGAATCAGTGTTCCAAATGACGGCGTCTTGCAAACGCATCAGGAGTTGTGTCAGTTTCTGAGTCTTGAAAAATGGATGGCAAGAATAGGAATTGTATTGCATGATTTTAAATTGATTAGTTTGTTTATGTTGAAGCTAACTCGTAATCCCAACATAAACAGAGAGTGGAATAGTCCACTCTCTGTAATCACGATTAGCTTATGGCTTGTGAATTAATTGACGGGGCTTGCGAACGCCTGAATTATGAATTTCAGGAATATACACAACCACATCAACTCCGCCAGCTACAGTGTGTGACTTACGTGTTTCAATCACAACACCAGCTGGATAACTGGTTTGCAAAAGAATACGAGAGGCCAGAGTACTGGTTCGCCGACGGACGCCAACTCGAGTGTCACTCATATTGGCTCCTTTCTTATTTGTTGCTTCATCAGATACATGACTCTGATAAAAAACTCATAGGTGGGGTTAAACTACTAGTTTTTCTCCTTTTGAAATGTGTTTCACAACTGATTGACTCGGATTATACATCCGAATACAGATCAGAGCGGAAAGTACTGTATTCTTGTCTTTATTCTTGATTCCTTTTCGAAGAATCCTCAGACTCCTAGCGATGTCCGTCGTGATGGAGATGATCAAGTTTTGATATGCTCGACCTTTTTCGCAAACACATTCTTCGTTAAAGATTTGTTGTTTTTCTTGTTCAAGAATTTTCCACATTCTTTTGTACGTGATACCGTCTTCTACGAACGTGGCTGCGACTTTAGAATACTCTGGAGGTATCATGTCGCTACTGCTGAAATCTGAAATGATTTCAAACAGTTTGTCTTCTACTTGTTGTAATTTCTGAAAAAACTCTTCATACATCGTCATAGAGACAAAAGGTTTCTTCAGTTCCAGATTGATGCTTTTCAAACCCTGATGAAGTTTCACGATGTTCCGGCGCAATGCGTCGGTGGGTTTGAACATCGCTTCAAATTCTGCGTTTGGCATTCTTATTTCTTTTCCCTGATGGCTCTTTATGAGCCGGATGGAATTAGACCATTGATTGTTGATGTACTTCGGATTTTCTTACCGCCAGCATCACCACAGATTTCAAGAGTGAAAACATCTGTTTTATCCACGTTGCCTTTGTAAGTAATCCAAACTGATCGATCTTGTTTTTGCAGATTGGGATCACGAATGATCTCATATGCTACAACCATTGCTTGTAGAAATGGTCGTACATTCATTTCAAAAGAAGGATCAATACCAAGCCCTTCTTTAACCTTTGCCCTGGAATGGTCAATTCGTTTATTGACCATTTCAAACAAATGAAAGTTCTTGGTTGTGATCTTGGAACGACGAATGACTGGATAATCTTCATCATGTTCCTTGCGCCATTGATGAGCAAACTCTAGCAAAGCAGCATTGAGTCCTCCATCAATGAACTTATTAAAAATACGCAACTTATTCATATTGTCCTCTCAGTACTGCCTTTTATAGCTCAAAGCTTAAAATAAACGCTCAGCTATAAAAGGACTTAGAAAAAAGAAAAGCTAAATAAAGAAATACACTAAGCTAATGCTTAGTGTTCAATGTAGTTATATGTAACTGAAATTTTTTTCATTAGAACGGCATAAGAGGTAGGGTAATTACCCTACCTCTTATATTGCTTTTTAGCGAGCCACTGGATCAAAACGGCTAACACCACTCACACGACTCGTTGAAACATGTTGGTACGTGTGAGAATTGTTTTCGATTCGCTTTTCAATATCCGCCAAAGACGTACCCTTGGCAAGCTCATCGAGCATGAACTTCATCTTGACTTCAGCCTTGACCGTCTCTTCATAAATTAGAGCCAATTCGTTACGCATGACTTCACTGCGAGCGGCATCAGCACGCATGATTGCAGCGTGTCGCAAACTCGAGATACGAGCATGTTCTTGCTTCAAAATCTGATCTGCCAGCTGTTGCTGAATCGTAGGTTGACGACGATTAAAAACCATCGCAAGCCAGGTGAACGGAAAGATTACCACTTCCATGATTTTTTCAACAGGACCAATCTTTCGCATTTGATCATTGTTGATCAATTCGTCCTGACGAAGGAAAGAGCGATGTGCAAAAACAGAAGTATTGGAAGTATTCATTTATTACTCGCTATTCTCTTTAAAGAGGTTGAGGATTGATTATTCACACACAAGAGTATCACAATCTTCTTGAACGATCGCTTTACTCGTTTTCTTTTGAAACCAAGAAACAGGGATGCTTATTGTCATCTCTTCTTTTCCAGAAACAAAAACAGTTATTTTGATATTTCGAGTTTGAACCTCGATGTTGAAGTTTGTGTTCTTCTCACCTGCATGATGCGTGATGACTTCGAAAATAGCTTTTGCCAAGTTCTTAGTCTTAGGTTTAAGAAGCTCGCCGCTGTTTCGAAGAAGAGCATTCATTCGAAGCGGACAGATATTCGAGATTTTAGACCCAGGAGAAGAAAACGGAATCAATTCATGGTTTATTTCTTGTTCGTACGTTTGGTGAGTCAGTTGTTTATTCCTGTAGTACAACTGTTGTTGACCCAAAACCACACCGCTATTGTTCAAGAACAGAACGATGATTGATTCATCTTGTCCTTTACCATGAACGTAATTTGTTTGAAATGCTGCGACCAACTTATTTGTTTTCTGGTCTTCAAATTCTTTGCACTTTGAGAAAAGAAAACCAATGATCTCTGATGCTTTTTCTTCAGTACAAAAATCAATGATTGCGGATCTCAGATTAAAGAGTCCTTTGAATTGAGTCTTGTCCAGGGACTGCAAAGTAGACATACTTGATCCTATTGCTTAACGTTATTTTGTTTAACACTCACAGCAATACTGATGATTTTTACTCACCAGTGACTCATTGGAATAGTTGTCTGTGTAAAAAATAAATAAGCACACAGACAAGTGACATAGATTACTCCATGTCACTGAAGTCATATGTGTTTATAAATCTTTTGATTTCAGTTTGTATACAGTTCGTCCATTTTTGAATAAACTGCCAATCCATGAATGCGTTTGTAATTCTGAAGCAGTTCACCGAGCTTAGGAAAGCCTTGCGGTTTACCTCCGCAATCATTTGCTAATTCAACAATCTTAACTGCGAATTCATCGGGTGAATAAACTTACCCATTAATAGAAGCTTCTGCCGATTGACAGTTAGATTTCTTATCTTTGAGAAGTTGTTTCAGTTCATCGATCGTCAAAACAAAATCACCTACTTTGAATCGCTTGTTTTTCAACTCTTGTGAATTGAAAAACTCATTATCAAACAATTCAATTATTGTCGACAGAAAAGCAATGTTATCGCCATTGGTCATTTTAGCTTCCTTAATAAAAGCGGCATAAAAGAAGGAGTTAAGAGACGAGTAGTTGCCGCTACTCGTCTCCCCCACGTCGGCAATTTAACCTTCCCAGGTATTGATCCAGCATTCCTTCTGGACTTGATTACGACGATTACTGTTTGTAGAGACTTTTGGCCGTTCTCTACACATTAGTTACTGATGTGGTAAATAAATACTCACATGCGATAACTGAAACCAAGAATTGAGTTTTTAGTTTCAATAGTCAGCATGATTTGTTGCCCAACAAAATGAATGGATATGATCCTCACACCTTCAACGTGTTTAACAGATTCATTGAGCTTATTCATCGCTTCCTTTTGATCTACGTTGTTGAGGATAGATCGAAAGTATTTCTGAACACCACAATATTGTTCATAGACTTTACTCAGTAGTCCATAAACTTTCAAATATACGAATTCTGGAATTTCCAATTTCTGTACTTTTCCAGTCTTCATGATTTCGACTTCAGAGGCAGCGTTATCGATGTCTCGGATTCGATTAGTCAATTCACAATGCATTATTTTTCTTATGGACGATGTTATCGGGGGTTATGTATTCATTATTCAAATATGCGATCTGACAAATATCTGAACGAAATAATTGAAGATACATACATACCTGATTAAGAATCTTCAATAATTCTTCGTAACCAGACACTTCTTCTGTTAAACTATTGTTCTTGTCCTGAGCTTTCTTGTGCAACAGTTGAATTTTACCAGAAATATAGTTTACTTCTAAAACACGATTTATGCGTTTAATAATGCATTGTAGGTGATGCTTATGCTCGATGTCATTATATCGAGAATGCAGAGCCATTGCGATTAAATATAGACTGTGTAGTCTATTATGGATGTCTAATTCAACTGAAACACACCGACGTTTCAAATTATTCAAGTCATTAATTTTTTGAATTTTACCACATTCAAAAAGATAAGCTTTATACCGATTATCTTGCTTTTGTTTTTCAAGATCACCGGTTATCGTACCTGTTGTATTTTGAGTTTCCATTTCTAATTCAATTTTCGATTATTGTAAGTTTGATTACACTCATCTTGATGATAGTAATCCTCGGCATAGCTTACAGCGGACGCTCTACCAGTTAAGACTAGCCATGCGTGATATAGTCTTTCTTTAAGAGTAAGCCAGCCTCCGTATTCTACCGGCTTAGCAATAAACCAAACGTATCTACATTGAGATGGTTTGCTTTTGTCAGTCACACACAACTGAACTGAACAATTTGAATCTTTTAAAGAATCAATTAGTTGAGGTTTTCGCATAGGTATCTCCAGTATTGTGATATGTGACTGATATATTTTTAATACCTATTAGTACCTTCTACTGCACGCTCTAGTCTGTCTTTAGTTCTTTTTGCAAAAGCTTCATTTGCTTTGTTCAGGTGAAAGATAGCTTCGTCATTCTCACAACAAGGAAGAATGTTGTTCAAAATCTTTGTTCGATCAAGCAAAATCTCAAGAAGAATTTCATTAGTCAAACCATTCAATCCAGCATTATCGATTGGACCTGATTGAAAATTTAATTTGATCTCTGTCCTATTAGCAAGATTGACAGTGTAATTAGTTCCTTGCTTACCTTTGCTTTCATCAAGAATTACAGTATCACAAGTTTCGTAAACCAAACGAGGCATGATATTTCCTTAAGATAATAATTGATTGAACTCGGTTTCACTCAAAATGGGAACTCCGAGTTTCTCGGCTTTTTGATACTTTGACTTTGGGTTTAATCCAGCAATCAAATATGAAGTGTTTTTAGAAACAGATCCCGACACTTCACCACCATTGGACTTAATGATGGATTCATAACTTAGTCTTGGTTTGGATAAAGTTCCGGTTATAACAAATGATTTACCAGAGAAGATATTGCTTACAGTTTCAACCTTGTCATATTGAATATTAACCAGGTTACTTAGTTCAACAATCTTATCCAGATTGTTTTTGATGTAATTGATTACACTTGTTACTCTAGCTGGTCCAAAGCTATCAACCAAAGACAATTCATCTGCAGTTGTATTGATAAGCTCATCGACATGCTTAAAACGATCTGCTAGTTTTTCAGAATATCCTTTATTGATACCGTCTATTGCTAGGGAGCAAATAAATCTAGAGAAAGAAACATCTCTGGATTTGTTAACCTGATCAATTATGTTCTGAATTGTTTTATGTCCGTAACCAGCCAGTCTTCCAAGTACATTGTAATCAACTTTATAGATATCATTAGGCTCAGCAATAGCGTTTAAATCGATCAGATCGCTTATGGTTGCTTCTCCGAGACCATCTATGTCCATACACTGCTTCGATACGAAATAACTCAACCTGGTGAGTTTTTGATCGGGACACTTAAGATTGCCTGTACAGTAATGATCTGCTCCATCTTTTATAACAGCAGAACCACAAGACGGGCAACCGATTGGCGGAGTGTAGATTACCTCAGATCCATTACGCATGTGTGTAACCGGCTCAACGACTTCAGGAACAACATCGCCCGCTCTTTGAACCACCACCCAATCGCCGATTCTCAAATCTTTTCTCAAAATTTCACCTTCATTGTGCAGTGTGCAATTGCTAACCGTCACACCGCCAACAAACACAGGTTCCAATTTAGCAACAGGATTAATTGTTCCTGTTCTTCCGACTTGATGATCGATAGATAGTAGTTTTGTAATTACCTTCTGAGGCTCAAACTTATAAGCGAATGCCCATCTCGGAGCTGTTAGAGTATTACCCATCAGTTGCCGATGGTGTAAATTATCGATCTTGTAAACAATACCGTCTATTTCAAATGGTAAATCATTTCTGATTTCTTCTTGTGTTTTGAAATAACTCAAACAATCATCAATGCCTCTGAGTAGACGACTGTGTTTTTCAACATCTTCAAATCCGAGTAGTGAAAACAACCGAATATTGATGTGGTGTGATGTAACAGCAATATCCAAATCACTTCCACGAGTGTTCATTGCGTAAGGCATGAACATGGCGTCAGACATTTCTGCGTATTTTGTATCGAGTTGTCTGATAACACCAGCAATTGCGTTTCTGGTGTTCTTATATGGTTTTTGTTTATCTTTTTCTCTCTCAGCATTTAGAATACTCATACTGGACTTTGGTAGAATTATCTCACCAATAATTTCCAATATAGAATATTCCGAACCTTCTTTTATATTTTTTATTTTCTTAGGAACATTTTTTATTTTGCTAACGGTGTGTGTTACGTTTTCACCTTCGACACCATTACCTCTTGTGATTGCTTGCGATAGTACTCCATTGACGTAAATTAACTTACAAGATAATCCGTCATACTTTAGCTCAGCAACCATGTCGACAAAACTAGGTTGAATTTTAAGCAGATTGCAAATTGCAATAATTTTAGAAAATGCTTCGTCACGATTGAGAGCATTATCAAGGGACAGCATGGGTGTCTCGTGTTTGACTGCTTCTAGTTTCGTGGTGAAATCAGAACCCACCAACTGAGTAGGGCTATCGCTATCAATCAATTCAGGATGCTGTCTTTCGATTGACTCTAGTCTTTTCTTAAGCGAGTCGAATTCTTCATCACTGATGACGGGATCATTTAGATCGTAGTATTGTTTACTGAAATGAATCAGATTTGATTTCAGTTCTTTGTACTCTTTAGAAATTGATCCCGTCATTTTAAAACTCACTTTTAAATCGTTCCATAAAGTCCAATTAGTCTCTGGACAGCTCGTTGATCTTCAGGATCACAATTCTTACTGGCTTGCTGAAGCAGTGATCCGTTCTCATGTTCCAGCGTGATTGTAAACTTTGTGATTTTTGAAGCCATTGTTCGAATGTAGTGACAAATCACAACTCTATTGACAACATCCATGCTATACGACAAACCCGAACACAGAAGAGCCTCATCGTCTCTTTGGAATTTGGTTAAAGTTTCATCGTTGTGTAGTTCTACCAAACGCTGATAGGTGGGTTCGTATTTTTGTCTCAGCTCTTGAGCTGGATTTAATTCAGCATTAAAATTACTGCATTCTAGAGCAGTCTTATTAAGCAAAGTAACTAGTTGACGAAATGCCGAATCAGTCAACATCAGCTTCTTGGTGACTCTGGAAGGAATTTTAAGCATGTTGGTAAATCGTATCGTTATTAGGATGCGGAATTAATTCACCTTTGTATTCAACAGTCCGCCCATTCTGCTGAAGGTAACTAACCAATAAGTTTGTAAAAAGATATCGATGACAAAAGTTTCCAGCCGGACAATAGCAACCAAGTACTATATCTTTTTTATTTAGAAATTGATCCCACAATGACCTGTCTGTTTGCAGACTATGCATCATTTTCTCATGGTATCTTCTGGAATACTCTAACATTCCTATTTGACCGCGTCTGTATTCGTAGAGGTCTTCCCAAGTTGGTGAAAAGGCTTGTATTCCTGATTTAACAGTTATATCAGTTATTTGAAGACCGAGATCTTTAGCATATCTCCATCTGGCCATTTGTATGGTCCAGATCCATATAACATCATTACTCATGATTGCTTGTATAGTTAACTATACTAATTGAGCAATCTGTAAAAAGTAACGAAATGAGCAGCATAAAAGAGAGGATAACCCTCTCTTTTATTTATTTTGGACTAACGTTAACTTCACTGACGTCGTCGGGATATATATTTGAAAATTCCCAATTTGGAAATAGAAGATCAATACCAGCCCAATTAACACTCAATGAGATTTGCCAGTCATTAAAAGAAATATCGTAGACGTACCGAATATGTGAATCTTCGGAATCAGAATCATCACAGTATCTAAATCCTTCTACTTTAAATCCTGGATTTGTTCTACATATCTCATTGAAATATCCATGAATACCAAATCTACCGCTTGAATAGATAAGCTTACTAAAAACAATACTTAGATTATCTTCAATGTTTTCAAAAGTATCTGAACTTTTAAGATTATGAATCTGAGCATTTCTCAATCGGATACTAGGAATAATTTTCCTTTTTTTGATATCCGTAAGCGATCTTAAACTATCTAGAACTTGTTTTAAATTGCTAAGATAGGTTCTGTCGGTTTCTGAAATATACCGATCAGGAAACTTGATTCTATATGTGATGTTCTTGATAACATCAGTGGCATTAGTTGTCAACATTTCTATTCTTGTTTAAATTCAGTTACAAACTTACCGTAATTGTCAACACCAAGTTTCTTCAGATCAGTCATCACTCCATTATCAGAATCAACTACTTTGAACGCTTTAGCATAAGCGCTTGATTCCAATAATTTACACATGTTATCCAAATCTCTGGATGATGCGCAAGAATATTCAGATCTGTTGTTTTCTATGGTTTGTACAATGATGGTTAACATATTTAAATTTTCGTTACTCCGGAGTCTGACGATAATCGATCATGAATGATGTCAGTTGCTTTACGGATGTGTTTAGCAGGAACGTTAAAGATTACATCCATGTATAGATCCAAAAGCATGTTCATGGCATGTTTGTCATCGTCTGGAATAATGTAATCTTTATTCTTTGCTTGGTTTTTAATGGTGTTCTTGATGACTTCACAGATTTCAATACAGAATTCATTGGCTTGACCGCCAAGAATACCTGGAACACTAACTAGCGCATTGATTGTGTTGTAGACATCAAGCAGTTGATTTCTTTTAGTCAAATCTAGTTTATTGGATAACAAACTAGTAATTGCTTCTTGAGCTATTTCTACTCTTTTTAATTGTTCCGATTGACTTAACAAAGCAACTGATTGTTTTGCCAGTTCTATCGTTGATTTATAGTTTGCAATTTTTATATTTGACATATTTCTAATTATTTTAGTACAATGCAATCTTTGATTTCTTCAGGGAAATAAAACTTTTTGTTGTTCTTAAAGTTAGAGTCAAGAATGATGGTGATGTTTTTAATATTACCATCTATGTTAGTCAGTGTAGATACAATGCCCTCGTGCCAAATACTACTTTGTTTTAAACAGAATTTAACCAATGTACCTACTAAAGGTATTTTACACTCTTGTCTAATCTCTTCGAAAACAGCAGCCATGTTAACTCCGTGAGAATAAGTCACATTAAATGGTGAAGTAATAAAAACTATTTTATGAGTTGTTTTGATTCAACTTCTAAGGAAATAAAAATGCTGAATATTACTCTTATTGACAACTGGAAATCTGCTTATCGTTTTTACACGATTTGGATTTATTCTTTTATTATTGGTTTTCCAAGTCTTTGGAATGAATTGGTTGCGGCTGGCGTTATTCAGAGCGACACATTGCCTGCTGAATTTAAGGCTGCCTTAGCTGTCATTGGTACAATCGGTATTGCTTCTCGAATAGTGAAGCAAAATTTAGAGAAGATTACACAAGACGCTGCTGCTAAACTGCAAGCAGAGCAAGCCGATTCTGGATCTTCAGAATCAAGCTCTAAGTAAAAAAAAAAGAGAGGGAGCAATCCCTCTCTTTATGCCTGAGGCATTTTAAGTCTTTGGTAGAGTTACTTCAGGTTTTTGTCCCTGATATTTACCACCTCGATCAGAATAAGTTACTCTCGGTCGTTTGCCTCGATAGAACTGAATCTGAAGCCCGCCTTCATTAGCGTAAAGCTTAGCAGGTAGTGGAGTGGTGTTAGCAAATTCCAAAGTCAAATAACCATTCCATCCTGGCTCAACAGGAGTTACGAGACAGTTAATCCCAACTCGCGCAATGGTTGACTTACCCACACAAATACCAACGACATCATCAGGCATGTGGAACATTTCCACAGTTCTGGCCAATACAAAGGAGTTTGGTGGAATGATGCAAACATCACCTTCGTGATGGACAAAAGCTTTTTCATCAAAAGCTTTTGGATCAACAATTGTGTTGTTGATATTCGTAAAGATTTTGAATTCAGGAGCAATTCTGAAATCATATCCAAACGAAGAAAGTCCATAACTTAGAATTTTCTCATTCTTTTCATTCCTATTTACAGAATGATTAACAAATGGGAAAATCATTGGTTTTGTTTCGAGTTTTAAAACATTATCTAAATTCAAATCTACCAATTTAATACTGGTGATTTCATCTTGAAATGATTTTCCAACTCGATTAGATAACTCTAATGTGAAAAGGTGTTCAAACTTATCAGACGTTATCTTTTCATTGTAAGGTATCTTTTCTAGAAACCATTTCAATTGAAAATCTTCTAGTCCGATATAAGTAGACTCTTGTCCAGATTGTTCTACTTCCAATACGGCGGATACTTGACAAAGTTGTTCAATCTCATGATCGCAAAGAATAGTCATGATTTATTCAAGTCCATTAATAAAATATTTAGTTTTGAATTTACCAGACGTAACAATCACTGTTGCTCCTTCAACGTAATAGCCAAGAATAATCTTTTCTTCGTCCGTGCGAATCATGTTCTGTCGGCAATATTGTTCAATTACTGAACGATAAGAGTGCAGTTCATGGAGAATTACTTCCGGGAACAAAGGAGTTGGGACTTCAAGTATTGCTTTCTCGCTGATGAATGCAAAATATTCATGATTGTTAAGTTCAGAATTACGAATACCGACAACATCAACCTTTTCGGGAAGATTAAAAACGTGACGATCGATCGGATGAACAAAACTAAAGGAGCAAGTGGTCTTCCGATTGTCGATTTGATCATACCTAAAAATAGGTTTAGCTTCTTGATTAACCATTTGAGAAATCATCTCAAAATTTTTACAAGTGCTATTCAAAACCAATTCAATAGAATCCGCTTTATTGAGAACATCTCTTTTAAAGACATTCCAAGTAATGGAACCACCATCAGTAATGTTGATTTGCTTATCGTCAATTTTCTTATCTTCTTTAGAAGTTAGGTTGTCAAATGGAGTGCCTGAAACAACAGGTTCTTCGATTTTCTTTGGAGTCCAACTATAATCATTGACGTCCTCAGGGGTAGCGAAACGCTGAGGGAGAGAGTCAAACAAACCCAGTTCAATAAATTCCTTTTTAGCTTGTTCGATCAGTTGTTGAGAAGGCGCTACAGTTGGACGAAGATAGTTCTCAGGTTTTGTGTTTGTCAGGAATGAATTAATAGCGTAGTTATTGGTAAGAGTTTTAAGACGGATAGAGTCTTGCAGATCTTCAATAAATTGTCCAATAACTCCGTTCTTAAAATTAATAACATCAGGAGTATTGTTGGTAACAATTTCCCAAATCAGATTTGATTTTTGTTTTGAAGACTGCTTCGAGCGATCCCATTCTTCAAAAATAGCTAGGAATTTCTGAAGAGTAGCTTTATGTTTTTGTCGAGTTTTGATTTCGGCGTGATTTTCGAATAGATGGGTAGCTAGTTCAAGTGCTTCTTTATAGTGCGGACTTGACTTATAGATGCCGAAAGTATTTGTTACAAACTTATGATCCTGAATGGTTTTAGAAATCATCTTACCGATTTCGCGTTCACCATTTGTAAATGTTTTAAGTTTTGCATTAAAATTCAGGTGATTAAAACCATCCCATACTTTAAAACCAAACTGAGTTTCATTTGAAGTATAGCCAAAACGAATCTTAGAAGATTCGACAGTATTCTTCATTGACTCGAACGACTTTTCAAACTTTGGGTCTTCTGAATAGTTAGACCAAATCAGAGATTTGATTTTGTACTCACCATCAAGATATGCAAGAGATCCAAACTTCTTGATGAAGTGATAACAACAATCACAATTGAATCGTTGTCGATGTTCTTCAGGAATACCCATCAGATATTCCACGAACAATGGATTCTTTGCGTATTTCTTACCAACGATTGGAACGATGCCAGGAATAACAGGTTCTTCATCCAAATGTTTAATATCAACAGAATAAACAGATAGATTAGGATTCAGATCAAAAATATCACGAACAGCATTGGTGATCATGGTATCGAGCTTATCGTGATTAAAATCAATAACGATGTCAGTCATTTTAGTTTCCTTTATTTAAAAGATATAAATAAGAGTAATGGGTCAATCCCATTACTCTTATATGTTTCTTACTTATTCAGAAGCATTTCTAGGACAATCTTAGTCCAAGGTTCGGCTTTACCAGTGTCAAGAATCTCCTGCATATCCATGTCACCAATCATCTCAATACCTTCATTTTCTTCATTGGACTTGAAGGTAACATTTTCATCAATGTCAAATACAGTGACAAGTGCGAAATGATAGATGCCAACGTCCTTATCGTTATCGATAAGAATGAATTGCGGGACAGAATCAAAAAGCAGATGAGAAATGGTTTCATCACTCATCTCGTCAGATTGAGAAGATAGCTCTTCGCGAATCTCGCGACATTTAGATTGTTGAATAGTCAGGAACAAATCAATTGAACCCGGCACTGCTTCGAAACCGATGGTTCCTTCAACCGGAACACCCTTAGGCATGACGTCATCAATTTCAATATGACCTCCAAACCCAACACTATAGTTACCGAGAAGTCGCTCTTCTCCCAAGCCCTTTGCTCGACGATAGGTAACAAGCTTGTTACCTTTACGGAAAACAGTGTAAGGTAGAATTTGACGGAACTGACTGTTCTTTTCAAGACCAGCGCGTCGGCCGATGAAAAGGTGGTCTTCAAGTTGTTCTGTGAATTCTTCAAAATCAAGACCAAGAATCTCTTTCTTTTCTTGAATCTGATATCGTTCATGAAGAGTTTCAAAATAACTCACCAGTGCGCTTGACTGAATTGCGAGAATGAATTCTTGATGCTTTTTTGCAGGTTGTTGATTTTGCGACATGTGTGGCTTTCGTGCAATCGGGTTTAAACAGGACTACCATGTCATATGGTAGTCCTGTATTTTTTAGCACTAGTTCATAGCCATAAGAAGTAATGTCGGGAAGCTATCTTGCTTAACAGCTACCTGAAATTTCTTTTGGTGATTTGTGACTTTACGATAGTATTGGTTAGCGCCACCTGAATAACAAGACACCGCTTTGCGGATATTATTCTTGTTTTTCTGAATACACTCAACCAAGACGTCAACACCAACATCCACATTCACCACCGGATTATAGATGTTACGATTTCCTATCTTGTCACGATGCCAACGCGGAATAACCTGCATTAGCCCAGCGGCACCAGCAAATGATTTAGCGCGAGTATTGAACTCACTTTCTTGCAAAATCATGCCGAGCACAAAGTGTGGGTCAAGCCCATTTGTTTGCGATTTCGCATACACCATCCGAACTGTTTCTCGAATCCTTTCTTCGTTCATGTTCGTTTTGGTGTTCTCGGTAATCCAAATCACAATCTTTTCTTGTTCTGTATAAGAATCAATGAAGTTTGCAATTGGATCAGCCAAGACTGTCATTGAAATAAAAAACCCAATGACAAAAGCTAAAGTTTTTTTCATCATACTTTCTATAACCTTAAGGTTTTGGGAACACTGATGAAAGTTCCCGTTTGAAAAATACTTCCGAAGAAGCCCAAGAGCTGAATTGCATCTCAATCCAAACTTAGTATCTTTCGATGTTTGAATTATGCTGGAGTGCCTTTACTGATCGTGGTTTTAGCACTCATTCAGGTTGTGATCGTTTTAAGTCAGATCAAAGACTTTTAACAGACTGTTTATCTGTCAGTTTTTTGGTAAATTTTGTTCACCAAATTTTGCCAATCAGATACGAAGTCATAGTCATCGAATTCACGACGTAGTGATCATTTACGTCACGAACTTTAAATCCTCCATCGTATCGCATTTTGATATTTGCAACCACATCAGGAGTGACGGTTCCGACATAACAGACTTCGTTACCGATTTGCATGAAAGTTGATTTCATTTTACGAATCTCCTAATAAATCTCTTTAAAAGAGAGGGTTTTTCTCGCTCAAGTTTTATTTCTTGAACAAGTTCTTTGATTGAAGAGTTAAGATTCTGTAACTCTTCAACGATTTCTGATCTCATACTTGAGACAGAATCAGTAATGGTGGAATGTCCTGAAGTCAACACTGATGCTGTTAATGTTTGTTCTAGTTTACCAGTTGATACAGTATCGTTTACTAGTTGTGAAAAAGCATCATCTCCAGATTGAGTTAATTCAAAATGAACGGGCTTGTATGTTTTAAGACTATCATTACTATTGATAATACTAATTGTGGATAAATTAGAAATTATAGATTCGATATTCTCTTGTTTGTCTTCTGGTTTTGAGTCGTACTTTTTCATGATGTCTTTAAGTATGTTTTCGACATCATGATCTGGTTTATTCTTTGATTCAATCTTTTTGAGATTACTGTATAAAGTAACCCAAGCTCTGTGCTTCAATTCCCAGAATGCTTCGATTGGTTGATTTGTTTGATCATTGAAATCTTCGAAGTCGAAAGGAAGATTCAAAGATATCGAATAAACGATCTTGTCATTTACGATACTTGAATCTACTTTAAACGATACCTGAAAAACAAACTCATTAGACTGAACTTGCATGTGGATTTTAGTATCATCCAACGTTACATGATTCAGTCTGTTTTCTTGATAAATCAATTGTCTGATGTTATTAATCGAAGATTTGTATTTTTCGATTTTTTCAAACATTGCTCGTCTTCCTTTTTAACAATATTTGTTTTTGGTTTACTCTTGACTTGGTATTTGTACATTAAAGACTTAACATCAGAAGTTACAATTCCAAAAAAGAATATCTCACCATTGAGCATACAGAGTTTTTGAGTATTTGGAATATTTGGAAGATAGACTAATTGCGAGATCATATTCTACCTTCCTTAATCTTCTAACAAAGGCTGCCATTCTTGCGGGAATGAACAATTAACAGCCGTCTTAAACAATGGTGCAATATGGCGGTCTTTATAACCAGCCAACCCGCATCCCACTGCTGTAACAAAGAACTTCTTACCATCTCCGTAATTGCGAGTGTAGTCGCAAAATTCTTTGATTCTGAATTCGATGTCTTCGAGTGGCAGAGTCTGGATGTATTGATCTTTTGTAGGTATGGCGTAGGTATTGCCTCGCAAACCAATACCTACGCCATACTTGGCTCCAAACCTAATAGCTGCTTTGGCAGCACCAGCACCATGAATGCCTGCTAGATTAGATCCAAATACGAATATCTCACCGTTCTGTGGTAGTGTGCCATTTTGATGATAAGTTCTCATTGTTTATTCTCCGACATAAGTGACTGGTCTTTTTAGTTACCAGTCACTTATGTTTTTATTAATTAATTAGATTGTGACAAAACAGTTGGAGCGGGAGGAACGAAAGATTTAGGTCCATCAAGACGCTTCTTCTTTGGTTGAAACTCACCTTTTCGTTCAAACTTTTTAGGTTGCTTTGACTTCTTTGGTTCTTTCACATCATCGGGTTTAGAAGTCTTGGCTTCGACCGTTTGTGTGTTATCCAATTCAGCTCGTTCACGACGTGCTCGTTCTTCACGATAGAATGGATATCCGTGAGGATAGTGTTGGTACTTACGACACATCTTCACCACAAACTTATCCGGGATACCAATGGTCGATTTCCCTTCATGATGATTTTCCATGGACATCACATGAACAGTGTATCCATTATTTCGACCGCGAGTGATGTAACTTGCGTACTCAGAGAAATGTCCGTTGATATTCGTTACAATGATGACTTCAGTTTTCTTTTCTAGAAGTTCATTGAATCGAACATAACATTGAGAAAAAGACTTACTAACATTCTCCTGCACGAATTCGTATTGTTTCGTTTCAGGATTGATCATGAAGTCATTTGCTTCAATGATTTCAACTGTCTTACCGATGCCTTTGTACAGAGCAAGGAGTTCGTTAGCCAGAGTAGTGCGACCAGAACCAGGAGTACCTTTGATGATGAAGATTTTCATATAGCTCACTTAAGTAGAACTGTTTACGATGGTGGAGTGTCTAAAGATTCGAACTTTAGTAAGTGCTTGTAGATTACTCTATCAAATTGCACACAGGAATCATTTACACCTATTTCTAATCCCGTCGAATTAGAAAATTGGAGACCTGCTAGTTTTCCAATTCCATACCACTCCAAAATATTGAATTACTTTGTAAAAATTAATCTACATTCTCTAAACAACCACATCTACAACACATTGATTCTGTTGCTCGAAATGACTGAATGGTCTTACTTGATTCATCGAGAGAAATTTCTTGTCCTGGATTAAAAAAAGAATGTTCACAATCAGGGTATAGGTGTGCTACGAGATGGATGAATATGTCCTTACGCAATGATTCTGAATAAACAGTCATGTGTAAATCATCTTTCACTCCAAGATAACTAGTTATAAAACGAATGTCTGTAAGCTCTTTGTGTTTGAAGACATGTTTAAATGGATTTTTATCTGAGAAAATTTTAACCAATTCTCTCTTGTGATTGATCCATTTATGACTGTTGTATATATTCTCAGGATATCGACCATACATGCCAGAGTCAAATTTTTCAACAACACTAGAAAGACTAATCTTCCAACCAGGCTGAGGAGCTTCTAGATAGAAACCATTTTTTCCAACATACAGATCAAAAGCATACCTTCCGTCTATAGGTATGTTTAAATATCCTGAGAATCTCATAATATCCTACTTTCCAGTTAAACGATCAATTCGTTTCAGAATTTTATCATCTTTTTTCTTTTGACGTTTTTCATCCACGGCTCGATTCCATTCTTCAATTTCCAATTGTTCTTTTGTTTTGAAGAATGGATTTGTCTTATATGATCTTGTTTGTTTATTGAGTTTCACGATTTGATTAGTTCCAGTAATTGCATCGGATTCTTTATGCTCAATTGTAATTTTATTGGCATCAGAATTGTTACGCAAGTCAGCAATTTCTGAGATCTTTTTGAGTTTTTGAGAATCGTCACATTCAATATCAACAACATCATAACCTGTCTTAGACAGAACAGATGCAATTGTTGAACCTAATAGTCCAGAATTCCCACCTCCTAAAACCACGACTCGTTTATTCATTCCGACTATTTCCTTGAATCAGTTTATAAACACTATTTGGAATTTCTTCACCAAAATGATTTCGGTAGATGTTATCAAACACTCTGGTTCTAATCAACCTTGTCTTTGCGATTTTAGCAGACGAAGAGTAAGCATCTGGAATATATAACAACTCCGATACGGCATGTGCTTTACAGAAAATTAAATCAAGAAGTAAATTCCATGATAGTTTAATCATGGGAGTTTTTTCTTTATGTTCGTCGTTTATCATTTCTGGAATTTCTTGCATTATAATTTCCTAGATACGTCATAAATAGGTAGTGTGGACTATCCACACTACCTATGAATTGGCTCCTCGACCTGGGCTCGAACCAGGGACCTGCGGATTAACAGTCCGACGCTCTACCAACTGAGCTATCGAGGAATGGCTATCAATATTTAATCAGATATGGACCAAATGTTCCAGTACAAACAATATATCTGATTTTTCGTATATCGTAATATTTCTTCTTGATATTAAATCTTGCTTTATCAGCCAGAATTACCATCTCAAACAATGGAGCAATTACGAGTACAACTAAAATGTTCATCACTAATTTAAAAATCAGCTCTTTTAGTCGATTCACCATTTGAGATAATCAGGTAAGAGTATTTGTGATTCTTGAGATGGTTTGAATTCAATCCCGAACTTCTTGAGATTGGATATCTGTTGTTCGTCTCCGAACTTTTTAGAACTATCCCAAGCCCATTGAAGTAGACCTTGTCTCTGAACAGGTCTACAATCTTTATTCTTCAGATCACAATTTGCATTGATCTGACCCATGTGGCGAGCAACGAATGAACGCCATCTACCTATTTGCCATTTGTCTTCTTTCTCCAGTCTTCGACCGTAGAAATACTTAGCATACCATTCCCACCAACCTAATGGAGAATCCTTCGTAGTCCAACCATTCTTCTCCCATTCTTTAAGGGACTGTCTTGATTTTACTCCGAAGTGATTTTTCTCAACATCAGGTTCTTTACTTCTAGGAAATACGTTAGGATGTTTATACCAAGAAGCAGGTAATCCTTTTATGGCTACGTTATAATGACAATCCATGAATACACCTAAATCCAACATTTCTTCAGGAGTATAGCATGGATAGAAAGATGTATTCCATGTATCTGAATTCTTTACCTTCATGACTCTTTCCCATAAATGTTATTCATAAGAAAGATGTGTAGTTTCTGGTGGCCGGGACGGGGGTCGAACCCGTATACCCTAAAGCGGGGGATTTTAAGTCCCCTGTGTCTACCAATTTCACCACCCGGCCATCTTCACTACATAAGTTAAATGACTTATGTAAATTAATACCTAAGTCATTTTAGTAATATATCATTGAATTTTGTTTAAAACATTATTCTTTACACAATGTTCGTAAAATTCTTCAGATATGAGTATCTCTCTGCCGTCCTTTATAACTAATCCGTTTTGTTGAAATTTCTTGAAAACCCTAGAAGCCATTTCTCTTGAACAAGACGATAGTTCAGATATTTTACTAATCGTCATGTTTCCCATGGTAATTACTCCTATTTTTCTTTCAGAGTATCTACCTATCGAAACCATTATTCTTTCTTCAACATTTAATGCTGGTAAAATAGCCGATCTTGTAATTATCTTATTATTTAAATTAGCCAGTTCAGAATAAATGGCGTTTCTGAATTGTCTATTAACATTCATCATGTCTGCTATAACTGATGATGGTATTTTTACAACATCGGTATTTTGAATACATCTAATATCAGTAATTGATTTTGTTTGACCAATTACGCTTCTTAGATTTATAACTTCTAGCATTGAGTAGAAATCAATTACCGACTTTCTATTGTATTTAGGTTCTTTTCTGATCTCAGAATAAAGAACAGTCATACTGGCTTCTACTTTACCATTTAGTATAAAAAATAGATTTGAATTATCTTCATCTTTTTCAATGATTAATTCATTCCTAGCATATTTTGTCTTTATCAAATTTTTAGCAATTTGATCTAATTCCAATGCAGTTAGGTTTTGAAATAAATGATTTCTTTTAAGAACGTCTTGAATTTTCATAATAGAATGTTTATATAGTTAGAGTATAAATACGGCATAATAAATCAATTATAGGTAATAAAAAAGTACAGGATTATATCCTGTACTTTTTTATTTATTTTAATGTTTTAACTTTTATTCAATTTAAGACCAAAAGAACCATACGGTCTCCATCCTGCGTAAAAGCTATATTTTCCCTTATAGCTTATAAGAGGTAGTGGAAATTTAATAGTAGGAGTGGGAGTAATATGGAATGTCCATTTATTTGGAGTACCCCATTCGGCTGTAGAATACACTGTTCTTGCGTGATCAGCAATACCGATTGTATAAAAGCAAAGATTGTGAGCGGGATTTCGAAGCCACCAAAGTATTGCTAACTTTAGAGTCTTATCCCGGCCTTTTCTCCAATTGTCATCACCATAATAGCCATCGTCATCATTTCCAAATATAGCCCAAAATGGATACAGTCGTTGGATGAAGTTTCTATCTATCTTTCTTCGCGCAGGTAATGTTTCTACATGAGGAAATATTTTAATAAAAATAGATTGGATTAATTTAAACATGTTTATTCTTTCTTTTCAAAAAACATAAAGAGGGGAATTCCCCTCTTTATGCCGTTATAACCAATATTCCCCGGAAGGATTATAAGTCCAATAATCAACTCTTGTCATTTCGTCAGATCCTGAATTCATTGTAAAACCAGGGTGACCGCCGGACAGCGGAGTTGGATCAGTGTAAGTTGTAAACAGAACACCGTTTATATAAACCTCAAAGGTATCGTTAGCAGTAGGTACAACTTTAAGAATTGTATCGGCTGTTAAAGTATAAGGTATTGATGTTTGTTCAACCCAATTTCTGGTTATTCTTAAATTAGAAGAATTGAAGAAGAATCCATAAGCTTGAGTCATTGTTGCTCTGAGCACAGCACCAACTTCAAAATTGAATGTGGTTTGAAGCGGTTGTTTTATCCTCATTTCTACTTGGGACATCGGACCTGTTTCAGCATCTACAAACCAGCAGTATCCTCCGGCGTTTTTAGAAACATAACTGCCTCTAAGATATCCTTCTCCATCGCAATAGAAATAGTCTAAAGCTGGATAACTACCGAAGGCTAAAGAGCCAGCCCATCTAGAATCTAATGTTCTAACAGCAGTACCTGATGAAGCTGAGAAATTAAACTTTCTATAAGCGTCCGGATCAGCTGTGGCTGCCTTAACATAAACAGTTTCAGAGTACTCAGACCACGATTCTCCTATAGAGTTCGTCGCAGTAATTAAACATCTTAGTCCAGCACCAACCATATCTAGCGTTGGGGTAGTCTCGTAAGTGTTTTGACCTATCAGTAAAGTATTACCAGCATACCACTGATAGGTGTAACCAACAGGACTGTTCGTCCATGTACCAGTTGTTACTCTTACTGGGAATCCGGATTGTTTAGATCCAGATATTGTTGCCAAAGTAACAATTTGAGGAGTGGTAGCCGATACAATAACTATACCTGCTGATATGGCTGTAGTTAAGCCGGCATCGTTAACTGCTGTTTCTACGAAATAAACCTCATAACCTATATCGTCGTTGGTACTAGTGTATGTATCGCTAGTTTCACCGACAATTAAAGAAGATATTCCGTTTAATTTTCGCATCCATTGAATTGTACTTGAATCAGCTTTAGGACTATATCTGGCCTTATTAGCTGTTAGTACATTTCCTATTACTCTGTTACCGGTGACATAAGCTTGCGAAATAGCTTTAGGGGGAGGCATCTCCATATAAGGATAATTGATGGGATCTCCTTGTGGAGTAAGTCCTCTTTCAGTTATCATTGGATGATACTGCGCGTTTAGATTGTAATAAACGCTTGTGGGTAGCAGACTTACATCATCATCATCGTAAGATACAAAGCCGGGATCGACATCTTGATTAGTGATGTTTAGATCCACTAAAGATCCTTTATAAGAAATACCCTGTAGAACAGATATGCCATCTCTGTTTGCAGTAGCTGGATCATAAGCCGTAGGCACAACGTTTCTTGCAAAGTTCGTATCGCTAGCTTCTAATACCCCAGCGTACGCAAAGAAACCTAACTTGGGAAGTTTACCAGTTGGAGTTCTTTTACCAGAGTAAAGTATGTTATTCTTAGCATAGAACTTCATTGGTTCTCTGGTATTCCATGCGCTGAATAATGAGGAATTAAAACTATCGTAATAAACGTTATTAAAGAAACCGGAAGATGAGTCGGCTCTTATTGCGACGACATTCTTATAAAAGAAAACAATGCCCCCGCCAGTTACTTGATTGTGCTCTGAATAGAACGGACCATCGCCGTGACCTATTACATTAGCAACATTGTCCATGAAGAATGTATTGCCGTAAATGTAAGGGAAATTAGCTAACTTAATTCCAAATACATCAGTAATAGTTAGAGCATCCACATACGTTGCTTGAGGCTCTCTTAAAGATATGCAGTTTTGTGGACCAGAGCGAATATGGTTGTATCTGAATATCTGACCAGTCGATCTATCTTTGATAGAGTCGCCTGCGTTACCGTTCTTATTTGCACCTATGTAGTTGAATTCATAAATGGTGTTAGTTGATTCAGAATAACTATTGTGCGTACCGGTATCACCAACTTCACCATTATCATAGATGTAGTTAAAGAGTATATGTAAATTCTTTAGCTGAAATCTAGGACCGTTATTAGGATTAGAGTTAGCAAATATACCACAACTATTATCGTGAATTTCACAACCAGAAATGGTAATGTAATCCCCACCCATGACCTTAATGCCAGCGCTGAAATGACCCCAACGTGTTTGTTGGCCATACATGTTGATAAATTCATTATCCTTATAGGCGGCCGTAATCTTTAGTCCATGGATATGGATGTATCCTGGCCGATAAGATGTACTAGCACCGATACCTAATGGTTGAATGATGTTAATTAAACCAGCCCCAGTGTGGGTATCGTTAAGTCTGGAATTAACCGGATCGTTTTCAGCTCCGATACCATTTAGTTCAGGTAATTGACCTTGTGGTCCTCTGACTCCAATGATTTCAATCCATCTGGTTATTTCACCCCTAACATGTACTGGTAGTACGTGTCTGTAAGGTTGTGCTCTCCAATAAACAAATACTCTATCACCAGGTCTGAGGTTTAACCAAGGAACTTCGCTTAATTCAGCATATTCCATTCCTGGACCTACTCTGAAATCATAACTTGTTAAATCAACACCGATTCGGTTTGGAAGAACGTGATAGTACTTCCAATTTATGTCAGTTATATCGACTGCATTGAAAACAGGCTGATCTCTTAAATTAAAAGGATTAGGAGCTATCTGTCCTGGTGTAAATTCACCATTGCGATACTTCTTAAACCAAGTTATGGTATCTTGTCTGGTTGGCACTGGTGGCAATATACTCATGATTAAGTTAGCGTTAGATTCACTAACTCCATCACTTATTCGATACGTCACCATTGGAATAAGACCGTAATAACCATTGGTTGGACTTACAGACCAGGCGCCATTTGAATCTAATGAGAATAAACCGGCAGCTCCAAAATCAATAACATCCCCAGGCTGATATGTGGTGGCATGACCTGAAACCGTAAGAGACACCACTGTCAGTGGAGATCCTTCGTAATCAAAGTCGTTAGTTAAGACATTGCCGGTAGAAGTTACATTAGGTGGTAATGCAACAGAATCAGTCATACCGACAGGACCTTGATTGGTGCCTGTTATGTTAATTGTTAGCTTTTCTAATTTAGAACCAGTTGATCTAGCATCCAATACTCTGTAGTAAATTTCTTCACTTGCGACCTGTCCTTGAGTCAGAGCACTACCTGCAGATCCAATTGTAAAAATCCAAGCACCGTCGCTGTTTAGTCTGAAAGTTCCATAAACGGTATTGAAAGTAGTACCAACAGAACGATTTCCTCCAGAATAAACTATTTCATTAACGGATATGAAATCTCCCTCTGGATCGCTATCGTTGGTTAAAACGTTGCCTGTTATTATTCTATTTGCATCAATAAGAGTTGCGGTATCCGGATTAGTAACCGGCATTTTATTAATGTTCTGTAATTGCTGGAATACTGAGTTACCGGCAATTGGTTTTACTTCTCCGTTTGGATACTTTATGTATAAAGTTTCAGTAACAAAAGAATATCCTAATTCTTTCAATAATAGATCTGACGGATCAGGCTGTGCCTTTGTCTCCGAAGATCTTATGGTAAATCTACTCATGATCGTCCTTGTTTTTTGGGTTGACTGTATCACACACGATACTTCAAAAAATACAGCATAAAGAGGGGAGATCCCCTCTTTATGCTTTAGGCGTTATCAGTCCAGTATGTGAATTCATTAGGTAAGTCGTTATCGCCTATACCTATTGACAATCCAGGATACCCTCCAGACAATGGGGAAGGATCATCATAAGTACTGAGTAATGCATCATTTACATAAATGCTGATGACACTACCAGATCTAGTTGCTCTTAGCTTATTAAGAGTTGCTTGACCATGATTCCATGCATTGATATAAGTTCCATTGCGATGGAGAGTTACCTCAGTTGTACCGCAATTTATTTCATATCCTTGCACAGCATCAAAGTTCAAGACTACTCCTAAATTACCGCCAGAGTTCCTGAAGTTCATTCCTATTTCAACAGACACATTATTGCCTTGAGAATTTTCATACCAAGCTACACCACCATTCCAAAGTGAAACGTATGAGGCAGTTAATGCTCCATTCCCAGTACAGAAACAGTAATCGTGAGGATATTGTCCTGCAGTTTGTCTGCTGTTCCACTTGGAATTTAGAGTCTTAAGACTGGTTCCATTTAATGCGCTGAAATTAAACTTACCAGTGGCATCAGGGTCAGTTATGGCCGTTATAACCGTTATCAGATTAGAGTCAGCTTCACCAAATTCACCACCAGAATTAGTTGCTTTAATTCTAGCAAAAATACTCTTTCCAATATAAGAATTGTCTGGAGTAAATGAAGTTGAAGTCTGTCCTGCTATTAGTGTTGAACTACCGTTGGTCTCTCTAACATACCACTGAACAGCGTAACTAATTGGAGTATTGGTCCAGTTACCATTATTACTTACAGTAACAGCAGAACCACTCTGACCACTTCCAGTTATAGTCGGTGCTGTTGTATTTTGAGGAGTAGTGGTTGTGGCTATATGGAATAAATCCGATTCAGATACAATGGTAGTCGATCCATAATGGAAAGTACATCTGAATTTAAGATCCATACCTCCGTCATCACTCACAACTGTGTAGCTTAATGATGTCTGTCCGGCAATAGGATTTGTTCCACGATACCATTGATAATCAACAGAATCAAACTGAGGGCCTATTATTGCAGGTATTGCGGTGAGTACTGATCCAATTCCATGCGAGCCAGTTATACTCGGAACAGCATGAACAACAGGTGTTCTTTTCTTACCATAGGGTGCTTGTACTGGTAATCCTAATGGCGTTAGTGCTCTAAGAATGACTTCGTTTTTGTGCGCCCCGTTTAAAGTAAAATACGGGCTCGTATTCATTATGCTAAAGTCATTATTTTGAATACTAGCAAATCCTGGATCAGCATTACTTAACGTTACATTCAGATCAGTTAGAGTTCCAGTGTATGGATTACCTTGGTTAACACTACCCGCATTTGGAGTTGCAGCTGGGTTAATCTCAGTAGGTTTAAAACTGTTTGTGAAATTGGAATAGAAATCAGCAATACCCTGATATCGGAAAGCCGAGAAAGGAGGAACAGTTCCGCCTTGAGTAGCTGCCTTAGAGTAATACAAATTATTGTAAGAAACTCCGGTTTGTAATGTTCTGGTATTCCAGAAATCAAATGTCGGAACCCCACCAGCATCGGTGTGTGCGCCAGCATAATCATATCCCGCTGCATCAAAATTAGCAACGCAGATATTATTGTAGAAGAAACACTTACCGTTTCCTCTTACTTGATTTTCGAATCCACCATATACGAAAATACCATCGCCGTGAGCAACCATACTTGCTTCGTTTATGAACTCAAATTGATTTGCATAAACGTAACTATAGTTAGCACAATTAACTCCTAAAGAGTCTACTTGAGTAAAGCCTATGCTAACAGTTGCTTGTGGATCACGCAAAGACATTGCATTTGCAGAGCCGCTCTTGAAATAATTGTATCGGAAAATATGTCCAGTCGATCTATCTTTGATCGAATCACCGGCATTACCTGGTTTATTAGGTTCAAAGTAGTTAAATTCATAAATCATACTTATTGCTTCAGTGTATGAATTATGAGTACCATAAGCCTCCTGTCCAGTCGCACCGTTATTGCCAAAACGATTAAACAACATATGGCAGAATCTAGACACCAATCTTTCTCCGTTACCTGGAGTTGAATTGATGAATACTCCAATTCCGTTATCATGGAAATAACAACCGGAAACAATCAGATAATCAACTCCAGCGACCTTGATACCGGCTACAAACTCACCCCAATCTTTATTAGCACCGGTGTAGTCCGTTATTCTTGAAGGAGTCATTGTATTTCTAATTTCTAAACCATGGATATGGATATAACCTGGTTTAAAGAAATTATTAGACCTACCGTCTAGTGGTGGTACGATAACTATCATACCTGAACTAGAGTGAGTGCTGTTCAAAGAACTTGTACTGGCTACTTCAATAGCGTTTGTTGCGTCCAATATTGGTTTGTTACCGTTAGAATCTTTAACACCAATAATTTCAATCCACTTTGCAGACGTTCCTCTGTTTTGCAGAGTGATAACATGATTATACGGCGTGGCTCTATAGTAGACAAATACTCTATCACCAGGAAGCAATTTATCCCAAGGAATATCTCCGATTTCAGCATATTCCATTCCTGGACCTACTCTGAAGTCAAGACAGCTGGAATCAGCAGCATTTCTATTTGGGAACCATGGTCTATAGTCCCAATCTGGATAGGTCCAATTTACAGCGTATGATGGATCGACTCTTACTTGAACTGGATTGGTAGCAATGTTTACCGGGGTAACGTCACCATTCTCATATTGATTAAACCAATTAACAGCTTGAGTATATTCGTTACTAACGTTAGGCAAGACAGTAACAACAATGCTTCCAGAAGTAACTGTCGCATTTCCATCTGTTACCGAGTACTGTATTGTTGGGAAGTAACCAGAATAATCAGGATCGGCAGTAATAGACCACGTTCCATTAGCATTTACTGTAACACTACCAACGTCAGTTAAATTAACTGTAGAACCCGGAGTTCTGTTAGTCGGATCACCACCAACTCTAAATGACGAAATAACCAATGAATCACCATCAGCATCAGTGTCATTGAGAAGAGCATTTCCTGAAACTGTACTGCCTGCAACAACCGTACCGGAATCAGCAACAACTATAGGTGATTCATTTCCACCCAGTATGTTTATTGTTAAAACTGACAGAGTCGATTGATTTGCATTTGAATCTACGATTCCGTATTGGATGGTTTCTGTAACACTATCTCCAATCTTCATTGTTCTGGAAGCTTGATTCAGTGTGAAAGTCCACGAACCATTTGATTGAATCGTAAAAGTACCGTGGGTTGTTGTAAATGCTTGCCCGACTGTTCTTGATTGTAGTGCGTAACTTACACGATTAACAGTGCGAGTATCATTTTCCGCATCAGTGTCGTTGGTTAAAACGTTACCAGTAACTTGACCGTTATTTGATTCAGTTATACTGGCCGAATCCGGGTTAGCTACTGGGTTTTGATTAATTGGGCCGGCTCCTTCTAGTACACTTACTCTTCCTGTCAAATCAGCTATGGCTGTTTGATGTTGTTGAACTAATTGTGTAAAGTAATTACCGCCTATTTCTCTAACTACCCCGTCAGGATATCTCAAAAAAAGTTTATCTGATAGATACGAGTATCCTTGTTCGTTTCTTAACAAGTCAGTTGGAGCGGGCGCTGTTTTATTTGCTGTGGTTCTTAATAATGGTCTTGACATATTTTCTCTCTATTTAAACTTTAAACTTAAGAGGAGGGAAATTCCCTCCTCTTACTTATAACGGATCCAATATAACGGCTATTTTAACAAGATATTGCTGTCCACCATATACTGCAGTTAATGTAGTATTACCAACATCTGGAGACACTCCGTGTGCTACCAAATGAGTTGGATCTACTTGACTTAACAGTAGTCTGGCCCCAACTATCCACGGACTGCTTATTGTCGGGGCTTCATTACCCCACGATCTACCTGCGGAGAATCCAGCAATTACTCTTTGATTTGCAGATGTTGCTGATATGGTTATTTCTCCATTCACACCCGATGCACCTTGTGAATCACCAACGCTGTTAACATAAGTACCAGCCACTTCATAAACAACAACGCTACATGTATCTTGAACATTAGACGTTCCAGTTACTGTAAAGTTAGAGCCAGTATTTGTGACAACACAAGTATATAGTTGATAAAAAGCAGAATTATATCCAATAGAAATATCTTGTCTCTTTACCCATGCATTACCAAAATTATCACCGATACTCTGCCCATTCATTACAAAAGCAACAAGAGTGTTACCTACTACAGGCGCAATGCTCATGACAACTGCGGCAGTCATTGCTGGAGTCGGCCATGTGTCTGATCCAGATGCAATTTGAACAATTTCTGCTGCTGATGCATTTGTAACTGTCCTAACATCGGAATAAACAACGGTCGTACCTACAACATTAGTTGCATCATATCTGACTCTTATTTGTCCAAGATGTGATGCTGTCAGTAACAATGTTGGACCGTTTTCACCAACAATATCGCTCCAGCCTGAACCAGTATTTACTTGCCACTGTCTGATTACTGTATCTGGATTATAAAGCCAAGACGGATCAGTGACTGATACTGTTTCACCAGGGACGTATATATCTAAAGAATCTAAAGCCGGTTGTTGAGCAGCCACAGGAGCAACCCTAGGAGGAGCTGTAGGATCTCTTTCTAAAGCTCCTAAGTCAGTTGATCCAATATTAGTCGGTCTTAAAGATATACCATTTGTTCTTGGATTAGGTTGTCCTTGAACAGGGTGATCTGTACCGACACTGGCAGGAATACCAGCAGGTAATGAACTATATATGTCTATTGCAGGTGATCCTGCTCCAAGTGACAAGTCGTGAAATTCTTTATTGATAAATACTGGATCAGAAGCAATAATTGTTCCTAATCTATTAACAGCGTGGGATGATGAAGTAGCACCACGAGCAGCACTGGCATCTAGGATGGTGGTATATCCCTGTATTAGGTTTGTACCTCTCAAATTGAGAGTACCTGCCAAATACAGTAGATTCAATCTGGCGATAGAACCATCAAACAAAATCACATTACCCCATGCTTCACACACTGTTTCAGGCCATGATAGCTGTATGAAGAATTGGTCGGCTTGATTGTAATTACTGTTATGGTAGTAAGTATTGCTAAAGAAATACAATTTCTTTCTGTGATTTACAGCAGCTGATCCACTGCCTTCCCACTCACCACCGCCTTCTGACCCATCTGATCCAAAGTGAATAGGTCTCCAAGCATTACCTGATAAATTCTCATCATTGATCAGAACATTACCATAAACGTAGTCAATGCCAAAATCAGGATATTCGACAAACGCATCTGTAAATTCAGGATGCACCATGTCAATCATTCTGGATGTAGACTCTATCCAATTATAACGAATGACTTCTTTACCGACTCTACTCTTATAGGTAGATCCACCAGCTCCATTGCGACCTCTGCCAAGGTAGTTACCTTCTATTAAAGCGTCGTAGCCTTGAATGTAACATCCGTGTTCATAACCGCTACCATTTACACCATTACCGTAAATGCGGTTATATTGTATTTTAATTCTCTGACAAGATTCACCAATACCGCCTGGTTTTGACATGGTGAATATGCCTTGAGAATTATCGTATATGACGCAATTTCTAACAGTCACATCACTGGTAGGTTGTATCCAAATACCTGCGGAGAATCCATACTGTACAGTAGCACCTAGTGAATTGGTATAGGAAGCATCAGCAGCAGCTCCTCTTATTTCCAAATTCTGGATAATGATCCATTCTGGATTTTCACTAGTTGGAGTTCCAGGTCTTCTTTTTATCGTAATTAGACCAAAGCCTTGATTATCTGTAGTAAATATGTCGGTATCATTACCAGGCATGCTTCCTACAGCAGTCGTCGCATTTCTACCATCGATGATTGGTCTATTACCATCCTCATCAGTTACACCGTTTATGATGAAAGGTGCACTAGCTGTCGCCTTAACGGCAAAAGCAAATTTCGTCTTGTAAGGTAAGGCTCTGTGGTGTATGTTAACAACATCACCAGCCATCATACTCGCCCAAGGTACAGTGTCTAATTCTTCATACGGAAAATCTGGACCAACATCGAATGTTCTTGTTCCAGTTATTCTGGTTGTAACTGGATTGCTATCGATGTTTATCAAACCACCTTGCAATACAATTGTAAGTATTCCAGTTCTCGAATCCGTTCCATCGGTTACTAAATATCTGATAATTATGTTGCCAGACATTTCAGAACCAGTTCTGTTACGAATCCAAGTTCCATCTGCGTTAAGTCTGAAGTTACCATAATCAGGAACTATAACAGTGGTTCCCGGAGAATGAGTACCAGCAACGCCATCAATTGTAAATGACACTATGGATAAAGTATCTGATTCATAATCTGAATCGTTACTCAAGACATTACCTTGCTGTGATGTTGCTCCTTGAGTAGATACTAAAGTATCATTAGATACAACGGGAGAACTATTTGTGCCGATTATGTTTACTTCTAATTCGCTGAATTTTCTACCACCAGATGTGTCTTCAACAGCGCATAGGAAAAATTCACTTACAGACTCACCTATTTTTAAAGCACGAGCAGCATTGTTTGGCGTGAAAGAGAAACTACCGTTTCTATTAATAATCATACTACCATAAGCAGTACTAAAAGAAACTCCAACATTTCTCGTAATAGAGTTGTTTTCGACATACGTTACATACAGCTCATCTCCGACGTCCGCATCGCTGTCATTCATCAGAATATTACCGTTTATGGTGTTATCTGAATCATTACCGCTGAATAAATCATCAATTGCGTTTGGTAATTTGTTTATTTGAAGAAGAGCTTGTTCTAGCGATGATACTCTGCTAAGTAACTCCTCACCACCAATTTGTACAATACTTCCGTCTGGTTTCTTTATGACTAATTTACCAGATACAAAAGAATATCCCATCTCTCTGATAAGCATGTCAGTAGGATCTATATTTGGTTTATTTTCTGTAGACCTTGTTAAAAATCTATTCATGATTGTTCCACGGTTAATCTTAACACATTATAATTCAGCATAACAGCATAAAGAGGGGAATTCCCCTCTTTATGCTTTACTATTTGTTCATATATGCGTTTAAAGTGCGCTTAAAGCAATCATATCTTTCCATCGGTGTTTTAAGATGATCTTTCTGATAACGCAAATAATCCAAAGTATTAGTTACGTGATCAAAATTGGAAGAAAGATAAACTCTGACTACGCAACTTTTACACAGCCTGTTATATACAAAGCAATAACATTGTTCAAATAATTCATTTGTAGATTTAACTGATTTAAATCCTAGTAGTTCGAGATATTCTTTTACATTAAGATTATCGTCAGCCACAAATGAGTAACCTTTATTTGACTCATTAGACTCAAAATCATCTAAATCAAAAATCTCAAAGAAATGAAAAGGATTACTATTTAGTCTTTGAATAACTTGAGGAAATAAACTATCAATGTGTCTAATCATTTTGTTTCTCTCATTTTAATAAAGGCTTGCTCTCTACAGTATTCAACAACTTGAGCGACGGTATATCCGTCAGCATTGATGATTGATTGATTGATTGAGTAGTTCTGGTCAATCGATAAGTATTTTGTATTCTTTAAATTCACCACCGTTTAAACTTAAATATAGATTATCGCCTATTTCTAAATTATCGAATGATTTTATTTCTTTAAGACAAAATGAGTTGATGACATCGATGTTATCACTTTAGACAAAAAAAAAATAAGATAGCAACATATTTAGCAATGATGGTTACAAACGCCATCATTGCTAAACTGCTTAATGAAAGATGTGGTGGGTCCGGAGGGACTCGAACCCCCGACCTGCTGCTTAGAAGGCAGCTGCTCTATCCAGTTGAGCTACGGACCCATTACCATTCTTTCTACATAACCTAGGTTGGTTGTGTAAAATTATACAGCATCATGTACTTTCAATCCAAATGTCTTTGGGAAATCATCCATTAACATTAGAAATTTATCTCTGATGAAATCCATATCCTCTTCAATTTCTTTCAATGTCTTTACAACAAAAGGATCGTTTTTATCAATTTCACTCTTAGCTATTTCCTCTTCAACTTTATTTTTTCGATCAAGTAAATCTGATATTTTAATCTCGACTTGTTCGTTCAGAATGTCGATGACCTCAGTAACAGTTTGAATGTTACCAACATAAAAAGGAGGGTTCGAATGCCCGCATGCTTTAAAAGCTTCTTTATAGATCTTAGCCACATCATCGTAAATATGCAAACCAGCGTTTGCGGCGGATTCAAGATGATAACTTTTAGATCTAGAAAAACGAGCATCTAAACTCCAAAGAGATCGAGGAATATAAATCGATCCATTATCCTCACCTGAAACATTATATTCTGAAAATCCATAATTGCAGATGGAGTGTCCAATTACGCCAGTCAAGACATATTTTTTTGTACCGGCATCCTGGAGTTCAGAATCATCTGCATCTTTTACAATCAAATTAGAATTACAACTCATCGGAATGATGAATCGTTTATCTGCAATAGAAAACATCTTTTGCAGAGGCAAAACCATATATGTTCCATTAGGCTTTGCTTGATAGTTAGAGAATGCAAAATGTTTTCCACTAACAACAATCAGATCTGCACGAAGATCAGTCATTTCTTGTACCAGTGTGAATTAACGACATTCTTCAATTCAATCAGTTCAAAATCAGATGAAACGAGCCGATCCGACATGCTGACAATTTTGAAGAACCTTTCCTGATCAATTGGTTGTTCACTGTTGGCCAGAACTCTGGCTGCAAATTGACCAGTCCCAAAAAAGTAATGTGATTCAAAATCAACATCATTAATGGTGACTGGATTTTCTTTATCAACTGGCTCAAAATCAATAATTAGATTTTGATCACCATAGATAACAATCACGGAACAATGGATTTTGATTCTTTCGAATAAAGCTCCCAAGTCTTTTTGAAGATCGCTGCCGATGCCATTTTTCATCACATGAACATCAATGATATTGCGAACATCATTCCAGTCTTTCTTGCTGAGAATGTGACCGCAACAAGCACCAGCGAACTTATTGTCTTCAGATAGATGGAGTTTCGAAAGTTTAGAATCAATCAAAACATGACCACGAAGATCACATACTTGCTTATCTGCTGCAAGACATGACCTATAAAGCATGACTAATGACATAATGGCATAAGGAGTGGGAATTACCCACTCCTGTTATGTTGTTTACATGTTGATGGGGGCGCGAGAACAGCCTTGACCAGAAACCTTAACAGTTTTGGCTGGCTTGGACGTTTGCTGCTCAACAGCCACGCCTTCTTCATTGAAAGTCAAAATGTCTCCAACGGAAAGTCCGGACTTGGAGATAAATTCAGCTTCAATCAAGGAACCATTGATTTGTTCAGACTTCGATTCATCCTTGATTCGAAGAATGACAGTATCGTTCAGAGCAATTACTTCAGCTTTGACTGCGGATTGGAAATCAAAGGCGCCTGGCTTCTTAATGAGTTTGATTCGTTGCAGATTAGGTTTGCTCAACATGGTAATTTCCTTTTTGAAAATATGTACGAGAGTACACTATTGTGATATGTGTTTAAAAAACTTTTACTTTTTAACTTCCATGTTTATTCCGCATTTAGCTAACATGCTAAGAATTATTTTAGAATTAGAAGTAGCTTGATCGAAGAAAATATATCCAGTATCGTCGTTTTCTTCTATTTTATTCAAATCTCGAACCGCGCATATGTGATATGTTGAGTTGGGAAGTGATAAAACTAAAAACGTCCTGATAGATTGTTGCCAGATATTTGGATTGTTTATCTGGATGGATTCCAAAGCTGCAGCGCTACCTGCGCAGTCATCCATTATTGGTAATGCTAAATCAATACCTAATACAATCCCATGTGGAATTTTTTGTCCATTTATATCGACACCATATACATAATTCATTAATTCAATTTTTTTATCCTCGAGATCAGGATATGTGTATTGCGGATCTGCTGGAGTTCTAAACATTTTTAATCAAGTAAAGTTGTTGAAATCAAGCTAAGTACTTTATGTTTCTTAGTAAACTCACCATATTTTACAAGATGTTTAACATTAGACTTGTCGTTTGAAATGACTCCTTTATCCAAATTATCATTCCAAGCAATGTATAGACTTTCGTTATCTAATTTCAAATCAAACATCTCGGTATTGGCGGATTTATCAACAATTAAACTTATTGTATCTGCCAACAGTTTAAGTCCTTCCGGTGTATCTACATGATAGAATCCACACCCTAATCCTTTATAAAACAAACGAGGATTAGGAGAAGTACAATCACCACCAACGCGAATAGATTTATCTGTATTCCACAATCTTTCGGCTGTCAGAGCATCAATACCTGGTCCTTTACAGATCCAGTAACTCCAGGCTCGTTTAAATTCCCATCCGTGATGAGTTCCGTAAACGCAAGTCTTTACTTCTCCTGACTGAGATTTGATTGCTTTACAAATAGTACTGTCAGGATCATAAACATAATCATTTCCTTGGTATATGTTTTTAATCCCAGCCGCTTTTAACTCAGCCATTATTTTTTGATCGTTATCGGGACGATCGCCGGCTAGATTTTCAAAGCTCATATTTATTTAGCTCAAAATTTTACCAGTACCAGTACTAGCAATTTCCGGTAGACTAAGATTCTGTACGAGACTCATACTACAAATAGGACATCTAGGACGATTCATTGAATTTACTGGATGATTTTCCAGTTTCAGAAATGTATGACCGAGATCACACTTATCAATTACTGGATTTAAAGCCAATACTTGTTTCGAATGCTCGCTTAGTTCTTTGTATTCTGATTTAGATGCATTATCAGTCAAAGATAGAATTCGATAAGCTGTAGATCCCTTATATGTCAAAGCATAGTATCCTTCTTCAGCCTTAACGACAATAGGACACATGTATCCAAGACTGATCAGTCTAGAATTACCTGATTTAGACGGTACATCGCCCGCACCAAGAGGACCATTCTTAAATGCGGCTCTGATGACATCTCTTTCAGCAGACGTAAAGTCCTCTACTTCCTGAATGATTTTCAAGGCAGCATTAATTTCCTCTTGAGAAGATAGCTTTGTTGAGACATGAATGATCTCGAATAGGTCTTTGAGTTTATAAGTCATTTAGATTGCCTAACTGGAATTGAAATAATCTTACCACTACCTTGATCAATAATAGACCCGTCGACTTGTTTGATATGAACTGGGATGTCTTCCCAGTCAGTAGCTATTTCCATAGTAATGTTATTTTCATAAAGAGTTCTAAATTGAAGTTTATCAGGTTCTTCACTATTTTCTACTCTCAAGTAACGCAGTTGACATTTAAGCATTAGAAATAAATAAAGTTAGTTTACGACATATACAGTGGTAGGAATAACTTCCTACCACTGTATGTTGTTTTGGCGGAGAGTGAGAGATTCGAACTCTCGATACACTTTTGGTGTATGCTCCCTTAGCAGGGGAGTACCATCGGCCACTCGGTCAACTCTCCAAATCAATGTTTGTAGAAAAGCTTTCTTGCTTTTCTAATTTTCACTTCAGTGAATTTCTTAGCGTGTTTATTCCAGCCAGAAGCTATCATCTCATCACTGACTGTCTTTAAACAATTTTGCCATCTCCTAGGATCAATGTCACTTGGCTTAGCACACACTAGTAAAGTAGGCATTTCTTTTTTTCCTAAAATGTTGGCGGAAGCGGTGAGATTCGAACTCACGGTAGGATCTCTCCTACACCGGTTTTCAAGACCGGGGCCATAAACCACTCGACCACGCTTCCTAATCTCTTCTATTTTAACTCAGCAATCCGACGCCAAGTCTATGGTCAATTCCATACAGCAACCCAAGGGAGTGAGAAGCCTGTTAGTCGAGGAATGAGTACTTTTCTCAAATGAAGGTAATTAGCCTTCACGGTCCTGATATTTCTATCGTTCAATCCAAGAACTGTGTTGCAGAGGCTCCACTTTTGGAACTTACAGAGCACGTCAAACGCTTCCGAGCTTGACTGGTATAACATTCTCTTGATACTCGACTCATTCATTAAAATCGTAGGCAATTATTCTGCGTTACCCCATTGCCAGGTCTCTATCACACGCAGCCTTTGGCTAGTCATTAGTTTCGATAAGTATTCTTATCTAAGCATCATCCGTCAGACTATTATGGCGATCGATTATCCGATAACCCACAGCTATCGCTTTGGAATTACCATTTACGGATAGTATTTCTACAAAGAATATCCTTGTCCGTCGACTCGTTTATTCTCATCATCGAATTCAGTTACAGAACCGCTGCAACCTCAACGACACGCCTGCAATTGTTGATGACACTTATTCGCAATCTATAGAGGAATCTGTGGTGCCGGGCTTCATGCGAAGCCATTCCGTTGATTGATCCCATCAGAGTCAAAACTCTTCCAATCTCTATAAATCACTACAATACACGCCTATACCAACGCTTTCCTGTTCCGGAACAGTTATACGTTGACAGAGTATTCTCTCTGTGACAGTATTGCTAGTTTATGCCCTTATTCTGGTATTCGGGCTCAATATGTTGTCTACCAGACTGACAAGAAGAAGTTGATAACGACTCGAGATGTTGTTAATCAGTTTCTCCAAAACATACATAGATTGTGTAAAATATTACATCAATCGCTCAATTTCTTTATTTCAACAGTATGGAATCGGTGAGGTTCATATTGTAAATTTACAGTATGAATTCGACCGTCATCACAAAGTATGATTACTGATGGAACTTGTAAATAAACTTCACCAAAACGTTCAACTGACGATGTCCATTTCAGAACTTCGCCAGAGACAGTTATACATGTTCTACCAATTAGATTAATTTGAATCTTCACGATTAGTTACTGTTTAAAGATTTGATTAGACCAGTAATAAGGAAATGCTACTGCAGATACTAGTGCTAGAAATTCAATGGTTTCATTTTCACGTTGATGAGTCCAGCATTCTTTATTATTGATATTACATTCAATCGCTGTCTTATCAATGTTATTGATAGCGTGACCAAAAGTAATCACAGACATGAAGATATAAAGAAATACAGAAAATGATTTCCAGAACTTAAAAAATCCAGTATCTCGAAAACGGATTGACATCATGATTTCCTTTATGTAATTTAAGTGTTCTTAAGACCACTATTCCGAACTTGTTTAATCGCCACTATTAGTTCTTTAGAATTATCAATTGGAGGAATGCTACCAACTTGTTCAATAGGGATGGTTGTTTGTTGAACTGGAGTTTTTACATAAGCGGTATTATTAGCCATTTCATCCAACACACTATTAACCCAATCGTGCCTAGAAACAATTGCTACTTTTTTATTTTTTAACTGAGGTGATTGTAGTGAATAATAATCTTCTATTCGTTCGACATAGAGTATCTCGTCTGGAACATCGCCAACATTCATGTTGTGTAATTCCGCTCTAACAGTTTTGGTCTGACCAAATAAAGTACAAGTTATGTTAGATTTTAACATTATGTTCTCCTAGACTTTCACTAATCAATATAAAGAAAAAAAAAATATATTGATTAGTGAACAACATATAGCCCGAAGGCTGGTGATTCGAGTCTCCACAATGATTCATTAATCAGTACTAAATATGTTTACTTAGTATTTAGCACCGTATTACTGAATCATGAAAAGGGAAACCTCGAATCACCCATCATCGTTGCGAACATTTACACAAATCCATCAGAGTTCTATACTCTGAATAATTTAGAATTGTGCATTCTCATTGTCGACTTGATGATGTATTGGTTGTTTTCATCAGACTTTCTTGAAACAACCCAATGATGGAGATGAATCTTAAAAGCTTTAGATCCGGTAACCAACCGGTTATATAGTACAAAAGTAATTGTAAAGCGTAGTACGAGAGGATTTCTCCTCTCGTAACCTTGACTCACACAAGGTCGTACCTAGCCAACTACTTAAGCGCTGCGCTTGCGAGTGGTCGTTGTGGTTTTGGTCTCCGAAGAGTCCTTCTTGATTTGATCTTCCAGATCTTGCTCGATCTTCTTGATCTCATCAATGCTGAAACCGCTGGTGCCGTGAACCACCAACACCAGAGGTGCGAAGTTACCTGAGTTGGCCAGTTGTTCAGCAGCATGAAAGCGCTTCACATTGGCGATGGCCGCATTCATTTGAGCCCGCGAAATACGGCTCATTTGGAGATGGTGTTTCTTTCGACCTTCCGCGAGATCGAGCAGCGTGATCAGTTGGTCAGCGATTTTCTCACTGGCTTCTTGCTGACGAGTAGCCATCTTGCGAGTCATCGCTTCCTTGATGTTTGCAGGCATCTGCTCGAAGCGAGAGAGTTCATCCTTTTGTTCAGTACCCGAGATGACACGGATGGCCTGAATGAGATCTTGAGACATGTTGGTTTCCTTTTTAGGTGTAAAAGAATAGTACAGAGCACGTATTCCAATATCGTGATATGTGTCTGAAATGTTTTTCAATCCAGATTTTCTAGCTTTTAGAATAACGGTCTTTGTACAATTCGGTAGTGGGTCATTTCGAATGAGTACTAGACTGTCTAAATTGAAATCGTTTTGACGAGGAAATGGGAGCGTAGATTTATACGTCTTTTCAAATTCTCGACCATCGCTGAATGCTTTAGGTGTGATAAAGTTAACTTTAGTTTTTCTAGCTAAAGACATTAACTCTAAATCAGAGCGTAAGTTATCTAAATCTAATTCAGTAAACAGCACTCGATCAAAAGACATCTGTTATTTCCTACATTAATTATGTTGGTAGTAAAAAATGATCAAGTAATAGACCTGATTTTAAAAGGATCAGAAGTTATTACTTTTGGATTATGTGGAAAACTAATCCACGACAATTCATCTACAGCAAAATGAGATTTGGTAAGTCCTCTACCGATTGAAATTGAATCTCCATCAAAATCACCAGCAAATTTCTTAATGAATGTTTGTCCATCCATCGACACTAGCTCACCAGCATTTTGAGGAATGATAACTCCTCCTGCTGATAGTTTCATGATATTGCTGGCTTTTACAATTGCTGGGGCGCAAGCAGCTCCCAAAAGAGCAGACATAAAACCGCGACGTGTAATGTGTTTAGTCATGATATTTCTAATATAGTGTTCGTTATTTGAATTGAATAAATCGTTTACACACTCAATTGGAATCAATACAATAATAATCGAATACTGAAATATGAATTACTTTTGTCTGAGCTTTCTTTTCACTTCTTGTGGATTTCAATCCAAGTTTTTCCCAGAAATACGAATGTGGTAGACCAACATCAGAGCCTCCAGCTCTAACCACAAGAGCAGATAGATGGGGGCGAGAATGTTTAAATTCCCAATCTGTTATTCTAGCCACGCAATCATGCATCCATTCTTCAATGTCTTTCTTTTTACAAACATCAGAATAATGGATAAATGTTTGTTTATACTTATTTTCAATAAAAGATGAAATTTCAACCAAATCGGTTGTTAGACACATTACTGCCTTAGAAACCAAGTAACCAGTAATTTCAGAGATTACTTCGTCTTGAATTCTCAATTGCCAATCAATGAATGCTTTTTCCATTGAAACGAACTTAATAGTCATTGGACTTTCCTTATGTCGGTGGACACGAAATAATAAACAACATATAGAGGAGGGAGATTTCTCTCCCTCCTCGCATTCCTGCTCTTTCCTCAATCAAAGAATTTAACTGTCTTTTTCAAATCCATTACAGATTTGATACTCATCAATTAAATCGGCAGGAATATCAGATTCAATAGGTTCGGATCATTATCACCTACTTGTTATTAAACCTGATAACTAGGTTTTGCTCAAGCGGCCAGGCGCTGAGCAAACGTGCTGTCGTTTGCGGCAGTTAAATTGAGATTTGTATGTTTCGATTGATTTCTCAATCTCTAACGGAGTTCTCATACTTACTCCGAGTAGTAATCTCCACTAGCTCACCCTGTCGAAACCAGATCTGGCCCACCTAAACAAACACAATATTGAATCTGCTTAGGTGGACCAGGTGGGAATCGAACCCACGTCCAGAATGCATTTGCTTTGATTTTCAGTTTCGGTATTTCTACCTCTACACACTACCATTTATACTTCAGTCCAAGTTCTGCCATTTCTAATATCAGAAACAGTTGATTTGGATATGTTGTATTTATCAACATAGTAACTGTATGGTTCTTTTCCGTATTTGATGTTACTAACCTGCTCTATTGTCAAATGCGAATTATTTCTAACATTAATACCTTTAGCAGATCGACCTTTATTTACCATATCATCCATATTGTCTTGATGAGTGCCTGCAAATAAATGATCAGGAGCAACACATTTACGATTATCACAATGATGACAAATCATAATACTGGGGTCAAGAATCTGACCACCAATAAATAATTGAAAAGCCCATCTATGAGCGCGTATTTTAGACTGTTCCTCTCTAGATCCAACTGATATCTGACCGTATCCATCTTGATTGAGTTTACCTGTCCACTCTATACAATCATTATTTGGATTAAGTTGAAGTTTGTCTATAAAACGTTTTAAGACTTTTTCATCAAATACGATATCTGGATCTAGAGAATTTGACATGATGCGTCCAAGAATTATTGTACGGAATTGTGCCACCCCCGTACGGGAGGCGCAAGGAGATCGAGGGTTTCTAACTCAATCATCGGCGCCCGCTAAAGAGTCCTTTCGAGACTCTACCTACCACGACTTTACGACCAACTGCAACATCGACGTAAACTTGTTGATTTCTCTCTACAACAAGTAGTGATGTTGTAATTTATTACCAAAAAGGATGTTGATATCCTGGATGAAACGGCGTGTTATAGAAAGAATGTGGATTAGGAATGTTAAAAATACTACGACTACACAAATTCAAATAACGATAAAAACCATTTAGCAAATCACGAGATTGTGATGTAAATTGAGTATATGGGTTACCATTGGGTTCAAAAGGTTTATTTAAGAAATTAATAAACTCATTGAGAAGTTCAGCGAGTTTATCTTCATTCTCAGTTTTGACACCTACATGAAATCCATAAGTTACAAGTACATTCTGCAGCATATCGACATGTCTGTATACAATCGATGGGTTTACCCTCATAACGCTGCATCGCTCCACAATACCGTTAATTGTCAATTCATTATCAAGAAGAGATTGATCAATACTTAAATATGGTCTTTCTCGCATGCTTTGTTCCATCAAGAACAAAACAGCATGAAAAATAGTATTATAGGTGGTTGCATTCTTTACATTAAACATTTTAATTTCCTACGAATCATAAGAGACAGGCTTAAGCCTGTCTCTTATATGTTGTTTACTTAATTACCAGTAAAACCAAACGTACGATTGCGATTGTTATTCAACACATCGTCATCCTTACACAGTACATCAGCCAGAACTCCACTCTTATCAAAATCGATGAGAGGCAATCCAGAAGCTTTACGCGCAGTAATTGATTCTTCAATGGATAGTTCTCGGAACTCAATGATGTCGTAGCAGCGACCTTTACGAAGTAGTGCAGGATCAACCTTATTCAGTGATGACAAGTTAGTGGAGATGATCACCTTCTTATCAGGATCGTTTACAACACCATCGACGAAATTCAACAAACTAGCCAGATCTTTATTTCCTTCTTCACGGCGTGTCAGGAAAGCGTCAGCGTCTTCCAGAACCAAAAGATCGTGACCAGAACTATAGAAATAATTCATGAGTTCAACCGATCGCATGGTTGGTTCATCGTAAACAGTACAGACTTCTTTACCTGAGTGAATAGCGAGGCTACGAACAAAAGAAGACTTGCCAGTACCTGCTGGTCCAATCAAGAAAAGAATTCCAGATTTGCTTTTGATATAAGAATCAAAATACTCTTCAGGAGTTTTATTGAGGAATGGGTAATATTCTTTCTTTGCAACTTCTGCTGTTGATTTACGAATCGAGCGACGAGTGCTTTGAATACCTTGTTGAGTAATATTCAGAGTAAAAGCGGGATGTTGGTCGTCGTAAATGTGTTCAAGCAATACCTTTTCAATGGTTTCATGGTATTGCTGAATACAGGTAACCGTAGCTTTTGTCTTATCAGAAGAAACAGTGACAAGGATAATCGCCACAGTATTGTCACCAGTTTTAACCAGTTTATCACTGATGAAGATATAACAATTAACATCATTCTTACTGCCAGTGACGTGTGTACGAATATGACACCAGTCACCTAGATTCTTGATGTCTTCAATCATCTTGCGATAATTAAAGTTATCTCGAAGACCGACTTGGGCTTCGATGAATCGAGTCTCCACACATTGATTCGAGTCAAGAGCTTTGATCTCAAAGATATCTGCAAGACCAATTTGAACATTGGCTTTCAAGTAGTGAGAAAACAATTCTTTGGTAGAAATACCGTGAGTTTCATTTTGTTCGATCAAAGACATTTCAGTTTCCTTATTGATGTTAATGTTACTACAAGTAGCAAGTAATTTAGAAAGAGTATTATGAAATATGAATTCTGTATTAAAAGTTTTAATTCTTATTCTTGTATTTTTAGTTCCAAAATAAGACCTAATAAATTGTCTTTGTTTAATTGGTGGGTTTATGGTTTCAAATATATGATAAGCTGAACCTGAAGTATCGTAACATGTTAAAAGGGCAGTCCATTTATAAAGTACTATGGATATATTGTCTTCTTTTGGAATACTAAACTTATCAAGATTTCTGTAAAGATGCATCGTCCAGTTGATCCTTGTTAAGCATCGGGTATACTCTTACAAGATACGCCATATCGTAATTCATTGTTCTAAATTTATTAGGTTCTTCTATAAAACCGTGTCTTTTAGTTATTCGCTTTCCGTAACAATCACTCGGAATTGGTGCTAATTTAGTACAATTAGAAACCACCCCAAACCTTGCATCCGCATAACGGGCATAGCTGTGTAGTTTATGAATGTTAACTTCCCTAATGGGGCGTCTGAATGATTTAAATATCGGAACTTCGTGTTTGTTACTGAATATCATTTTCAATTTCTCTGATATGAGTAAAAACTCTGAGAGTTTGATGAGAATATATTGGCAATCTCTCTACCGGAGTTGGTCTTCTTAACAATTTGGCTTTAATAGATAATTCTCTAAACAACATCGGATCTGTTGTGAGTTTGTATCTGTGAAAGTCAGCATGCTTTATGTTGAATCTGAATGATTCAGTACAATTCATATCCTCAATACCGTTGTAATAAATCATACTGAGTATACTGAACAAATGAATTTGACTAGCTCTATGATTAGGGTCCAGTAATGGATTTTCTGAAAACTTTCTCTCTGTTTTAAATAACGCCATATTTAATCATCATTCTTCAAAATTGATAAACATGTTTTATGTCTATCAGAATTAACTGATACTATTTCAATCTTACTACCTAAATCTAAGATAGTAAATGTTTTATCAGAATCAGGAATGGATATATCCAATCCCTTTGATTCTTTGAGTGGTTCAATTTTAAAACCATTAATGATAACATTATTCATGATTAATTATTAGGATATGGATTATCAAGAGGTTGGTTTGATTCATAGTACCATCTACCAGCAGCCACTTCTTGAGCACGTTCATCTAGCTCTGCATTTAATTTTTCAGCTAGTTTCTCAAGTAGTAATGGATGATATAGATGATCTACCCAAAGACATGGATTTTCTTTGGATTGGTATTGTGAAGCTGTTTCAAAGATAACATCGCTATCAACTGTAGTAACGCCACCATCAGGCATTACCATGTAAACATCGTACCATTTTGTATAATTCTCCATTGTAATAATTGGTTTGTCTGACGGCTTACCAATATACAAAAGAGAAATATTACGCTTAGATAAATAAATTGTGTTATCCATAACTAGAAAGGTGATTTAAATGAAAATAAAAAAGACTTAAAAGTGATCTTGTAGGCGGATACTCATTTTGGTGCCCGGCTTGCAATGAGCGACATGTCTATTATACTGAACGCTATGATGGGAAACAACATCCGATCTGGGGATTCAATAACAACGAAGAATGTCCCACATTCACGCCTAGTTTAAACATGACTTCTATCAGGCATAAAACAATGACTGATGAAGATTGGATTGAATACGACAAATTAGTAGCTGAACAAGGTGAAAGAGCACCATTAAACCATCCTAAGTTCAGATATGTCTGCCATCTTTTCATTACTGATGGTAAAATCATTTATTGCGGAGATTGTACGCACGAATATGCTGGTAAAACAATAGACTTACCAGATATTCCTGAGCACACTCAAAAAATTAAATCGTGATATAAAATAATAAAAGAGGTAGGGATTTCTCCCTACCTCTTTTATGTTTACCACATCAACCATTCACGCCACTGACAGGGAAACTTAGCGATGAAAACAGGATCGTATTCACCACCAGAGTTCACCAACTTCAAAGCTTCACGCACGTTGTGACTCTCGTTCTCACGATTCCACTTCTTGCGATAGAACTTGGCGGGAGACCAAGCGTTGTAGTGTTTGGACTCACCGTGAATGGTGTGGTACTTCTCATTCTTCTCGCGTTCAGTCATCGGACGATACACGCAGTATCCAGCGTGACCGTTACCGGTGTGGATGAACTTGTCGTATTCAGTGTAGAACCCGTTGACCTTCGAACCATACTTGTTCGGGTGTTCGAGTTCCCAGTTCTTGCGACGGAAAGTGCGACTCATCTTTGATTCTCCTATGTGATCTACATAGGCGAGTCGTGACGTATTGTTTCATCAGAAATTTTTTCATACTGTTTTACTTCACAACGATTTGATCTCCACAATAGGAGCGAATGATGTGGTTGCCTTTATCGCGTCCATACGAAATCCCAATTTGCTTGATCCAGTCTTTGTAAGACCCATCAAACTTTGTAAAGGTGTTATCACCTTTGTAATCTGGATCAGACCAAACAAAATTACCATGAGGAGTTTCAACAAAGAACTTTTGGCCAAAGTCCCATGAGAAATGACCGACGGAGTTCAAGAGTTGTTCGCGGTTGATTTCAGTTTGAGCTGTTTTGATTTCCATTTCTTTTCCTTCGATTGCTTTAACCATCTTAAGAGTGGTCTCGAATATGGGGTTTTCGTAAAGCTTGTCCTGCGCAAACTTTAGAAGAGATAGAACTGCTCTCAATGAACCAGTGGCGTGATCGAATGGAATATATCCATCTGTTCGATGATCTAGTTCGCTTAGATTGGCTGGATTATGAAATTCATGATTTTGTGCAAGAACATTCCAACACAGAACCGCATCTTCCCATAAATCGTAAGACTTAGGATCGGTTATATCAACACCTACCCCAGAAGCTTGGCTTGCTACGCAATCTGCAAGATATGGTAGTTTATGTCCTGTTGACAAAGCGACGACTACCGTGTTATTCGTGATGTAAACTGAATATGGTTTGATTTCTTTCATCTTTAACTCCAAAAGTAATATACTATTATAATTAAGATGTAAGATCAGATTCAGAAATTGGTCTTTTTTGAATCATTATCAGTTTCATTGTTGCAGAATACTTTTCTACATCAAAAACATTTTGACGATAATTTGGATGACGGTGTGTTATGATGTTTATAACTGTTTGTCCGAACTCATCTATTTCAACATCCTGATCTTCGAGACTAATGTTCTCATCATTAGCCATTTGAAGAATCATTGTTTTATCATCATTACTTGATATTTTACCACGAAATGATTCAACCTCTATATTGTCAATATAGATTTCGTCCGCAACATCGATTGCTTTAAAAAGAGTGGTTTTAATCATTTTTAAAAATCATTGTTAATTTTAAACGTCTTCCACTATTAATCAGATTTAATACTTCATCATCTTTAGTGGAAAGATTATCAAGAATAAGCCAACCCTTTGAACTCAATCTCAACGAATAGACACTAACTTCTTGCAATAGGTCGCTGGGATTAACTTTCAAACTTTGACATATTTTGATAAAATCAGAAAAGCTTAATGATGAGTTTCCATTTTCTATTTTGCAATACGCTGAAGTTTGTTTACCTAGAAACTCAGCAATGTATTTTTGACTTAGCTTTCTAGCTAACCGGTATTCTCGGATAACTAAAAGAGTTATAGAAGTCATTGATGTTTTAAACATATGTCAAATATTGGAGTCTGGATTGTTATTGCTTTTTACAGTGTCAGCTGTATGGGTGATTAATTCTTTACCCAGAACAACTCGATACATTTGAATCTTCCGATTTGAATCTTCACTCATTCTATCATTAATAAATTGATTTGCTTGATCAATTGTATCAAAATCTTTAAAATCAACACCGCCGTCTTCGTAATAACCGTCGTTGTGGAATACAAAAACTTTAGACATAGTGATTTCAACTCATTTGTTTTTAACAACATGTCCGTCATTTGAAATTACTTCACGACCAGACATGAATTGAATAATGTCGTCTTCGGTGAACAATTTGTATTCACCAAAAACATTAAGAGAGTTATCTAGACCAACATCAAGGATTCGACCTTGTCCTTGGTATGAACCGTGGCAATGCCCGTGCGCATGGTAACTACCATAATGTTGCCTATGCCAAACATGCATTGGAAAATGGAACATGCACAGATGTTGTCCATCTTTTAATTTCATTTCTTTATAGTCTTGAAATGAAATTACTTTATTCGTTTTTACTTTCTTCCAAGTAGTATTACTGTCATGATTGCCCTTAATGCAAACCACATGACAATTTATTCTTTCAATTATTTCTACAATTTCATTAGGGTCTTTGCAGAAAATAAAATCACCCAATTCAAAAAGAAAGTCATTTCGTTTGACTGTTGAATTAATAAGATCAATGACCCAATCGGTATGATCTTCAAGAGTCGTGACTGTGCTTCTTTTTGTATAGTCGAGAATTCTTTTATGCTCGATGTGTAAATCTGATGTAAAGTAATTAGCCATGATATTTCATTTATTATTTCTAAGACATAAAAGAGTGGAATTACTCCACTCTTTTATACCCTATCTATCCTGATTTGAACTCAGTCATGTAACTGGATTCTCAGTACTAAAACTTCTTTCTTCAGCAATCTTTGTTTGTATTGCAAAATTTGCATATAGCTTAAGATCTTGATGAATTTGTTCTTGAGTACTAATGCCTTGTTCTGACAACGCTAGCTCCCATGTCCAAGACTTATCAATTGGTAGATCACTATATAGTTCATGATTCTTGGTAGTGACGTGCAGTCTACCAGACGGAGTTTGAATCATTAGACCAATCGTATCTCCATTTTGAAGACCGCTAAGTCTCGTAGCTCCATACTCAGCGACCAATAGTGAAATGTAAAAATTATTTAAGGTTTTTGCATCTTCTATTTCTTTATACAGTTTATTTCGCAAATCTAAAACATGATTCAGTAAATCATTTTTACAACAAAGCTGTTCGAATAGTTTATGGTTTTCTTTTTCTAATCTTGCTTCTTTGTCTGATTGAGTCTTATTTTTATTTGAATTAATGATCAAATAATGACCCAGTAATCCAGCTAAGAACATCAAAAATGCAAAAATCAAAAAGCTGTCGGTATTCATTTTATCTCCAATGCATATTTGCGCTAAGAACAGTCTGATAAATAGACCGTCTTAGCACAAATAATCAGATAACAATAGCTTTGTTAATAACCACATCCTCGACAGGAACATCCATATGCATTCCACGCCGACCTGTCTTGACTTTTTCAATTTGGTCAACAACTTCGAAACCGCTGATGACTTTACCGAAAACAGCGTAACCCCATCCTTGCTGTGTCTCAGACTTGAAGTTCAGAAAATCATTATTGGCTGTATTAATGAAAAACTGAGCCGAAGCAGAATGTGGGTCTGAAGTACGAGCCATTGAAATGGTGTACTTTTCATTTCCCAAACCATTGTTTGCTTCGTTCTTAATAGGTTCTTTAGATGGAAGTTTATCCTTCATTCCAGAAAGAAAACCACCTGCCTGAATCATGAAACCTTTGATGACTCGATGAAAGGTGACTCCTTCATAGAATCCCTTTTCCACATAATCGATGAAATTAGAAACAGAACTAGGAGCTGCTTCTTCATTCAGTTCAATTTGGATGTTACCAACATTGGTTTGCAATTCTACAATCTTTGTCATTACTATCTTTCAGTGAAAAGGAAACGGTTCTCGGATTGACACCACGAGGCCAATCTTGACATCAACCCGGCAACCGTCGACTGTTACTTCTATTTGCAAAGATAGGTGATAACTCACCTGTTGTATATAAGGTCACATCTCTTTACTGATGCTTCTCCGCTACCTGCAGATAAAGGGCTATTCTAGCTTCTAAGGGAACTGGCATTATTCCCTCCACCGTCAACCAATCACAAGGTAAGTCAACCACTAGGGTGTCTCAAAACCAAGCGACCAATTAACACGAATAATCGCATTGCTAATATAAATCAGTATAAGTCAAAATGCGACAAATGACTTTACTTTACAGGTCGTTTACCATACTAATGTTTCTTCAACATATTCTGGCCTGTGTGACTACGACTCCACTCATATCTCTTATTCCTTTCGTTCCTTATTATGTTGTATCAGGGAAAATCAGAGCACCAGGAGTAATGGTGGGCTTTTCAAATTAAACAGTTACCTTGTAAAAAGTAACTATCTTGTTCAAGTTAGTAATATGTTACTGTAATGTTTTTTAATCAGCTCACTGTTGGTGAACCCGACATTTTGTTAGCAATAGATCGACACAAATCAAATTCTGAACGATCGTTCTTTGATTGAATAACATGAATCATCCAATCTCGAATAATGTCGATTTCAGTTAGTTGAGTAATATGGATAATCGGAATATTCAAACGCTCACAAATCTGAATTTCTGCTTCAATTCCTTTTGATTCTTTCCAACCATCCATTTGATAGACAAGCATATACTTACAACTAGAAAGCATTGCTTCATCCAATCTACCCCAATTCTTCCAACCGCCTTCCATGGCATTTGGTGAGTGTTGAATTAGACCAACATTGTGTACAATTGGAGAGATGACGGGAATACCAGCATTAATTAGCTCAACTGCTTTTTCTGCAACTTGTTTAACTCTGGCTTCTTGAACAGACTTATCTGGATGAGAATATGGTGAAGCTAGATAACCCAACATTACAGTTTCCTTTTAAGTGGTTGTTAACTAAAAAATATAGATAGCGTGTAAAAAAGGATAGTCGAAAGACTATCCTTTTTTTGTTTTTAACAAGAAGCCATGGTTGCTTCGGTATTCCATTTCTCCTTTACCAGAGAATAAATATCGTCAATATTAACTTGCAGATATTCTACGTTATTCGGATTACCTTCTTTATAACGCATGGCCACTGCGTTTCCAGTACAATATCTACGGGCTTGTCTCCCGGATTCTTGAAGAATCAAAACTTCACCATCTTCAAGGAATGGGATCAGTCCTTCGATCTTAATTGATTCATCAGTATCTGGATCCATGTCTGAAAACAGATTATGACTTTTAGGAATAAGTGCGTACCTGGTATGATCGGGTTTATTTCCATCTGGAGGAGTTACTTCAACAACTTCAGCTTCTAGTTTTTCAGCATAAGCCATAAAACCATCAACATCTTTGACTTTGACAAAATTAGTTCGTTGAAATCCGTAATAGTCTGACATTTTGATTTCCTAGGTCATATATAGGTAGCGATAATTATCGCTACCTATAGGTTTAGTATCTTTGTTTGATATCGTTAATCTGATTAATCAACTCTAGTCGATCACCAGAATTACTCAAAAGAAATTCATGGACTAAAGAACAAGCTTCTTTCAAATTAGAAGTCTGCTCATTGGTTCCTTGGATTGCGTCAAGTTCCAACTTAATCAACTCTATGATCTCTTGAATCAGATCTTGATTATCTTGTTCATCAAGTAATTCTATCTGATGAACAAAATTAAGAATAGTAAGAGTGATAGATCCAGCAATATGGATCTTGCCTAAATCCTCTATGAATTGTTTACATATGTCTTTAAACATGATTTCCTCTAAAGGTTTAACATATCATTTTACTTGATTCCTAATTGAATCAAGTAAAACCATCTTGTCTTCGGGAATAAGAATACTCATTTCTAGATCCGCGTGAAAATTAATGTACGAGTAATTTATTCGATGATCCCATTCAACAATAATTAGCAATTCATCGCCACGCATAAGAGATACGTCTCTTATGTAACCGGTTGCTTTTGTAATTGGAGCAATTGCTTTGCATCCAATCAACAACTTAGAAATATTATCTAAGTCATAAGGGTATTTTGCTTTAAGATTCTTAATCCAAGGCATGATTCTTCACTTAATGCTAAATGTTTCATCACTAAAGGATGCATTTTCAGGAATTGTGTAATAAAACATTCCTGTATTCAGATATTGATTAAATAAATTTCCCTGCATGAAATCATTCACATCATCAATGTATGTTTTAAGACAATTCAATGATTCTGTATAAATTGAATTCAAAGGGCATCCGGCTTTACTGATCTTAATCTGAACATCGGCAGGATAAACGGTATCTCCATGCATACTGATCTGCACGGTAATCACATCATCAAAAATGTAAGTTGTGGAAAAGATTTTACGTTTTGAATGGTAATGAATGATTACTTTCGTATTTTTAAAAGTAATCACTCGCTTGAAAGTAGTCATTCGATGAGACGGGTGAAATTCTACACCAACGTCTCCTTTATCATTCTCACTAAATGGCATTGTGAGAATATATTTACGAATAGCAAGCAAAGTCGAGTTAATTAATTGCATTTTTAACCTTCAATTACGAGAATGCCATTACCATGATTAATCATGACTGCTTTTCCTGGTTGATCAAATTGAAAACCAATCTCTTCAATCTTCAAAATTCTACTCTTAATAATCGAAGAGTTGTTTACTTTTTCTTTTATGACGTCAACCAAATTGTCATAAGAAGAACTAGAGTTGAAAACTCTAGAGTTAAATTTAGAAGCCAAACCAATAGAAATCGCATAACTACTAATCAATTGGGTTAGCTCATTAAACAATTCTGGACAATTAATTTGCTTGATGAATTGATCCATGATCTTTAAAATGTTTGAGTTCGTTATATACTTTTTGAATCAAACTATCATGCTTCCTAGATAAAGAATTCTCTAAAGCATCGATGTGTTTAATAAGTTCTGAACGGATGTGATCTTCTGGAAAACCGGCTCTTAGAAGATGAATGAAGAGATCCACTGTTTTTCTTGTTTCAGTGTGATTTATATTTTCAAGTTCTAGCAGCAATGTATGTGGTTCAAGAGACATAAGCTTTTAGATCAATTAGGCTTTCAAGAACACCCATTAATTCTTCATCTTTTGGTTTAGAATCAAGAAGAGATTCTAAACCAAGAATATGTTTTTTAATTTGATCTTTTATCTGCCACTCAGGAAACCCAGATTTTAGAAGACAAACGTATGGTGATAGACTTTGACGGGTTTGTAGATTGTCAATTTTTTTAATTTCTAACAGGAGGCTCATTGTCTTTCCTATTCTCTTCTTTTTCACGAATCAATCTACAGACAGTAGTTCTGAGTCCCGGATAACACTCATGAACACTACCCATCAGCTTAATTCGAGTTTTATTTCTCAATCCAGAATTTGGATCACTGTTACTGGGATCACTCAGATGCTCAAGATTTCTGTTCTGAGCATATTCGTAAATCTTTGATTTTGGAGTGCAAATCAGCGGGCGAATAACGTTGTTATTTTGATATTCCAGAATTTTAGGAGTACCTTGGAAAGTACTCATGATGTACCATTCGACAGCATCATCAAGATGGTGACCTGTGAGTACCATCCTGTCCATGGCTTGAAAGATCTTGTATCTTTCACGACTCCAATAAGCTTCCTTTGAACCCGGTCCTTTGAATGCTTCGATTTGTTTAACAAGCAATTCAATACCTAGTTCCTTAGAAAGATTTTCAGCAAACAACTGTTCCTCATCGCAGAAATTGCCCCTGTGATGAATAAACAACAACTTAACGTCTACTTTTCTCTTTACTAGCAAATGAAGCAATACAGCAGAATCCACACCTCCAGAGAAAGCCAGGTACACTGGTGTATTGATTCGCTTAAAGAAACTAATTTTCATTTTACAATTATTGTTTATCAATTAGAACAAACTCAAGTCTTTGAAATTAAAGTAAATGAGTTCTGGGACCTAATTCGTAATGATATTTGTAATTACGACATTTGTATAACTTACCAATTTCTTTTTTCCTAACGCGGATAACTTCTTTAACACTAACCCAACCAGTGTAATCAGGAATCTTTTTGATTCTGATATTTTTAACTTCTGTACAAACAGATTTTGCACTTTGGGAAATCGGCTCAATAAATGCTGAGTACGGAATACCGTAGGTTTTATCTTTCTCAACAGTTATTTTAAATCCCTTGTGAATAACTGATTTGATTGTCTTAATTGTTCGCTTATGTTTAAAGCGATATTTCCAATATCTTGCTATTTTGGTATTCTTCATTTTCAATATATTGAGTTGGTTGATAAAAAATAAATTAAAGTTTAGGGCATATTTAGGTAGGTAGCTTATCGCTACCTACCTAAATTATGTTGGTCGGAGTGGAGAGATTTGAACTCCCGACCATCTGCTCCCAAAGCAGATGCGCTACCAGACTGCGCTACACTCCGTCATTCTTCAAACAACTCTTTTTGATTTGCACCGATCTCTTTGAGAGACTTACCGTAAATCTTCCGAGCATTACCACACATCCAACAAGAACAAATCTTAGGAGTATCGATAACCATTCCGTTATGTTTATCGGAAAGATTACCACCCCAATACTTTTTACGATTCTTCTTCAAACGTTCACGATGATGAATGCGAGTTGCACGTCTTGACATTTTGTTCTCCAGGAGGTCCTGACCCGGAACAGGTCAGTATCTTGGAGTAAAAATACCAATTAGTAGTTTTCTTCATTTAAAATATCCATCTGCCATTTTGGCAATTGAATCGATGTGCGGAATCCAAATAGCTCGAAGAACTGGATCTGTCCAAACATTGGCAGTCAAATTCTGAGCAAGGAATTCATTGCTTTGAGATGTAGTCTTTGTAATTTGACCAGCCGCAACACCAGCTACAAAAGAACCAATTGTAGCAAGATTACATTTTGCAGGAGTACCAACCAAAAGTACTGGATAATCTTTATCCTGACAATACCAAGCAGCGATACAGCCAGTGGAGTCCTTCATGAAAAATCCCTTACTACCAGTACCGCCAGGTACCTGTGAGGGATAACATGCGAGTACGTCTTTAACTTCCTTGCAAGATTTAGAAACTCCGGGATTCGGATCAGTTCCAAAAGTGGTATTGTTACAAATGTATGTGCCTGGAGTAAAATCTTTACTAACCCACTTTGAACCAGCGCCATAAGTTACTCTGGTATCTTTCAGAATGGTCATGGTTTTACCACCAGACACATTAACAACTTGAGTTTGTGCTTGGACTGAACCCAACATTAGAAATGTTGAAAAAACAAAAAATAAAAAGCTTTTCAAAGAATATTTCATGATTTTCTCATTGGTGGAGCGGGCGACGGGGATCGAACCCGCGTCATTAGCTTGGAAGGCTAAGGTTCTACCATTGAACTACACCCGCAGATTAAGAAGAAGTTCTTCTTAAGATATTGCTTTATTTGGAAGAAATACAAGAGTACGGATTAGCATATCCATCATTCTTTTCAGGATCATAAATCAACGTACCCTTTTGAGCAATGCAAGAATTGATTGTTGCTCGGAATTTGTATTGTGTCGAATTAAAATACAAAATAGACACAATTGAAAGAGCCAAAATAATGGCTGCGACATAAATAGAAATCGGAGTATCTTTATACGAACTCATGATTTATAGTAATTTAGTGGATGGATGGTGCCGGTTGACAGTCTCGAACTGCCGACCTATTCAATAATTATTGGTTTCACCCAATAACCCCTTGGCGGTTTTTCTATTGAATATATTTTACACCATTTTTCAATTGTCTTATCGGAAACACCATAATCCTTAGAAATATGGGTAGTGGGTTTCGACCAGACTAACTTCTCAAGAGTCTCTTTAGAAGGTCTATCTTTAACTATCCGTGCTCCAATTTTTGAACAGTTTGCTGAGCAATATTTAAATTCAGGATAAATAGGGTATTCGCAAACGATACACCGTATACACCCCAATTTAATTCTTTCAGAAAATTCTTTGTTTGGTTCAAAAGAATATTTATTCATCCAACCATGCAGTTTAGCATGCATTGGATTTGAAAGAATCAACAAATTGTCAGGAGAATTATTTTGTCTATTTTGATCCAGATGATGAACTACTTCTCCTTCTAGAAGCGATCTTCCCATCAGATTCTCAGCAACAACAATATGTTCGTAAACATATCCTTCGTAAGATCCCGAAGCTATAGCTCTCGGATGATATGGCATCTTGACCAAAACATATCCGTTGGTATCAATTGTTCGTCTAAAAAGTTTGTACATGATTTTGATTGGATGGTGCCCTGTCTGTGAATCGAACACAGATCGCCGCCTTACAAGGGCGGTGCTAAGACCTTCCAGCTAACAGGGCACTATGAAACAGAAACAAATACAGATTTAGAAAGAACTCTACCAACTGAGCTAAACCGGCGACTTAGATAACAAACCAAGAGTCAGGAGATATTTCTATCTCCTGACTGAAATGGTGGGACGAACTGGGATCGAACCAGTGACCAACGGATTATGAGTCCGCTGCTCTAACCACCTGAGCTACCGTCCCGTTATCTACTAAACCATGGAAGCGTGTGCTTCTTTCCAAATCATAGATGATTGTGGTAAAAAAGTATTTGTTTTTCCATATCTATCAATATTGTAATATGGTTCTGAAATACTTTTGATTACAACTCTGTTTTAAATCCGTACTTAACAATGGACTCAATCAGATATTGACTTGAGTCTGGTTCAAAATACATGTTCTTTCTATCAAAGATTAAACACTGATTAGAACCTCTATCGTGAGCGACTAAATCTAGAAACAAAAATACATCCTCACCATTTGAGGTAAGAATCCATTTCATGTCATCATGTTTATTTGTCTTGTCGCGAATGAGTCCAGTAATGGGTCTTTCTCTTAGTTTCCTACAGTAATTCTTATAAATTACCAAACTGACACAATGATTTTCAAGATAATCAGATGCCACCTGACCAGCATTGTTATAAATCTTGTTGTAAGATATACTGTTTGCGTTTAACTTATTCCAAATATGATTAAACGCAACTCTGCTCATTTCTTTCAAAAGTGTTCTGACTGAGTCAGTTCTCTCGATGCTTCTTAGAAAAAGAAGATATTGTCGAAGCGTAACGTCTTGGTAATTTTGAACAATCATTTTATTTATGTTTAATTGTAATCTTTTTATCTTTAAGCCAATTTGGAATATTTATTTTCTCTACAGTTAGATACTTTATTTTAGTTTTATCGGTTTTCCATTCAGTCTTGATGTTGTTTACATCATTGTTATTTTTAATCCACTTATCTGAATCATTAAAAACAATTGTGTATACATATACTTCTAGTTTATGTAAATCTTCTAAACTAAAAGATGTATTACTTGTAAGTATATCTATCACATTCTCGTCTAAAGATATTTTATCAAGAGTGTGCTTATGTTCTATAGAACTTGCAAATCCTAAGGATATTGCTTCTTGCCTACTGGAGGTGGCGTATAGAAACAAATTACTCTCACCATCATCCCACTCTACTAATTCTTTAGAACGATAATAACCCGGCATCAGTTCCTCATGATGAAATGATGATCCGTGAAATAAATACTTAGGATTGGTATTATCAATACCGTTTGGGTGAGTTATGTTTAAATGTTTCATAATTACAAAAAAAAAAATCCTATACACAACATAAGACAGAGGGACCATCCCTCTGTCTTATGTCTTTCAATTATTTCTTATTGCTAGAAATGTCAGTACTATTAATCTCAATCTTAGCAGCACCAGCTCGTGCTTTGATGATGTTAATACCTTCCGATTCCAAACCCGCTGCTCGATAAACCTTCACAGCAGTAACAACATCTACCGCTTCTTGAGTTTGAGGCGAGGGATCAATCACCAAAGTAATGTCTTGTAGATTAATTCCTTTTTCCTTCAGTTTGTCGCGAGCTTCTTTAAAAAGGAAATCTTCAGAATCTTCCACAGTTACATCAGTGATATCCTTATCATCAGAGTATTCCGTATAAATACCGCGAATAAGTTTATCGATGAGAAGGTTCTCCGCCATCTCATATTTACCTGCTACATCATCAGCGCTGATTTCAAGACTACCGCCAGCTTTACCAAGATACTTAGCGTATTTGATATATGCAATCGGGTTCTCAATTTCGTAAACATACGAAACTCGAATGATTGCTGTGACTTTGTCTTTGAAAGGAGATTTAAATGAAACATCGCCAGTCATTGCAAAAGCAGGTAGCGCGACATTGTACTTACAGACCTGTCCTTTTGCTGTTGAGACAGATTTACCTGTATCAATCTTAGTCCAAGTTGCACCACAGTCATTTGTAGTGATAACGTGGATGTTTGCCGGCGCATAAGAGCAAGCCTGAATTGCGATTGTAAAAATGCTCAGCAGCAGAAGCTTAATGTAGTTTTTCACGTTAATTACTTTCATTAGAAATTTGTTGTTGAATTTGTTGAATGTTTTTCTTAATAGAATTTCTATATTCTCTAAGTTTGAGGAAAACAAACTTATAAACGATTAGAACAAATCCTTGAATACCGGTCATTAGAAAAATACCCATGACAGACATGCTTTCCCAAGCAGATGTCTTGAAAATATGCATAACGCCATAAGCGTTTAACATAATGACCAATGCGAGTGATAAAAACATCCACTCATTCAGAGTCAAAACTAACTTTTCAATTTTTAATCGTTCATTCATGATTGTTGCGTGAGTTATTTGATTGGTTGATGATTTTAAAGATTTTGGTTAGTCTCTAAGTTTATATTCGCTTATGAGTTGTGATATTCTTCCAGCAGAAAGATTTAATTTTTTAGCAATATCGTTTTGCGATATTCCAAGAACTAAACATTTTCTTATAAAAAGATACTTTAATTGTCTTACTGATTCTTGCAATAATTTCAAGTTTTCAACAAAATGCTCATCGCTGTTATTTTGTTGTAATTCAATCAATGCTTCTTTCAACAACTCTATCGATTCCTGAAGGATGTCTTTAGAAACATTGACTTCAACCTTATTTAATTGCATAAAAGTTTCTCACAAAAAGAAAAGGGAGTTACCTCCCTTTTCTAGTCTAAGAATTACTTCTTAGACTTTGGTGCGATTGTTGAGGTGTATCGAGTAAATCCAAAAGACTCAGTCGGGTTCTTGATTTCATTCCAACCGGGCTGAGGAGCAATCTTCCAATCCGAACCACCCTCTTGCAACTTATCTAGATTGCGAGTCATACATGCTTGAAGAGCACTGACCTTTTTACCCAATTCGCCAGTTTGTTTAAACGGACGAGTAACCAGCATGCTAGGGGCAGCCAGGAAAGGGTTATTGATCACACCCATGTTGCTGTAGTTCTTGCGAACCAAAACGTACGGCGCAGAGGGTTGCAGGTCATACGGAACCAAGGCAAAACCAGAGCGAGAATTGAACGACATGATCTTACCGTTCGGATAACCCGAGATAGTCATGTATGCGTCAACCTTGTTATCCTTGACCAACTGTTGAGCTTGTTCGTCTTTATCGACGTCAACAAACTTCATACCGTAGGCCAGAGACCGCTCTAGCATAGGACCGACAATCCGAGCAGAACCCACCAGTGCAATTGTTTTGCCTTTTAGTTCGGAGAACTTTGTGATTTGGCTACGAACAATTTGAGTCTTGGTGTCGCCTTTGACGAGCCCCATGAATTTGTCTTCACCCTTTACGGCCACGGATGTCTCACGACCACCTGCCTTGACCACAATGTGAACCAAGTTGTAATTCAGAGGAAACACCGACTGAAGATTCGCAATTGCATCGTCGGTGTTTCGAAGAGTCGTCAAGATGTCAACCGTAGCCATCCCGATGTCTGCTTGATTTTGAGCAAGCAGATTTACAGTGGTGAACGATCCATCAGTCTCAACTGGACAAAGATTGACTTCATCAGAGCAGACTTGATTGATATCTCGCAGAAGATTTGAAAAGCCTTTACCCTTTTCACCAGCTGCAATTCGAAGATCGCACTTGCGAGCTTCTTGCAATTCATCTGAAGCTTGAGCGTAAGGCGTCGCGCAGACAACAACAGCCATGGCGAGGACCTTACCAAAGATCCAGCCGAAATAACGATTTTTCATTTTCATTTCCTTTTAAAGTTAAGTATGTTAAGGCAGATTGAGTTGTTTGTTGGGTTGACCAACCGCAGGATCTGCTTGCGTGGGAACTTCTACGTTATCCTGTTGTACTTCTTGAATGCCGCTTGGTTCGGATTTCTCACCCGAAGAAACAGCAAATGCAACAATGATACCGATGATGAAAAATGCGGTGACGACCGCATTAACAATACTGATAAACTTAGAGTTTCCAGTTTGCTCTTTGTTTTCCATTTAAGACACCTTCGTTTTAGAAATGACAGATTGTCCGGAGATAGAGGAAGAAGGATTGTTTTCAAGACTAGGGGTTACTTCCTCTACCATACCCATGTCTAGATTTTTAACACCAAAATTTGTAGCTGTAAAAGCTGCTTCGAGTTCTGCAAAACTTTGATTATACTGAATCGAAATTTCATCAGAAGCGGTGTTGTCAAGGAGCATATCGGTGACTGCATCGCCTTGAGTTTTACGAATTGCTTCGCGAGTGGTTCGTGAAGCTTGAGCCCAGCTGTAGCGGAAACGCTCGTGTTCAATGTGTTTGAGATATTCTTCTTGCTTCTTTGCAAAATCAGCAAGTTGAATTCGCTTCATCTCAATGCCGCGCTCCATGAGTTCGAGATCTTTGAAGAGATCAAGCAGATCTTCACCTGTCTTCTTCTTTCGATTCTCAAGCATCTCACGCATGCGGCGAGTGCTGGCAATCAAATTAGTAAGTTCTTGATTGCGAAGCTCATAGATTTGTTCGCCTCGACGATACATGTTTTCTTTTTGAGCAATTGGATTCTTTCGAGCTTCTGCTTTTTGAAGTTCCAATACTTCATTATCAAGTTTTTGCATGAACCATGGAATGAGTTTCCACATTCCAAACAATGCCGCAATTGCAACTGCCAGAACGTTCAATGCAATGACTCCGGATGCTGCGAGCCATAGAACTTTACTGAGAATTGCCAGTACTGCAATTGCGGCAGCGATTGTTCCATACTTAACACCCTGTGGTGTTTTTAGAAAGTCAAAGATTTTCACTTAGTTTCCTTTATTAAACTTAATACAACAAAATCAGAATTAATGAACGATGGTTCCGCGTTCTTGAAGATATTCGTCGATTCTCTTTTTCAATTCATCAACTGTACACTCGCCATCCATTGGTTCAGAATAATGTTCCGAATATAGGACATTTGCCGTACAATTTACACTCAACGATATTTTCACATTTTCAAATTGAAAGATATCGTCTTCGATTTCTTTCTTAGAATATGTTTTATCACTCATCTAACTCTCCAAGAAGTTTAGTAATGTATTGGGTTGTTGGAAGAACGCAATCTTCCATTATTTGTTCATATTGAGCAAATAGAGCTAAGTGATAACTCTTATCAATCTTGTTCATTCTGAGAAAACAGATGAACAACTCGGAGGCGTCATCCGTATAAATTGGTACTTCTCTCTGAAACACCATTACCGGAGGATCTTCATTGGTTGGAGCTTTAGCATACATTTCCGAACATTCAGTCATGCGATGAGAAAGCTTTACCAATTGCCAATTACAAAGGAATGTGAAGTGTCGACTAAGTTGGGATTTAAAATAGTCCCTCATGAAGCTTTTGATTTTGATATCTGCTTCATTCATTTCTCTATTAGACATGATTGCCCTTATTTAAATAAATGAGAAACTGACGCCAGTCATTACACTTCAGTGATATATGCTTAAATTATTTTTGATTCAGTAAAATGTTTAAAGAATGTTTTACTGAATTAAGATATCTAGCCTTAGCTTCTTGATTTAATTCATTACTCTTGGAGATATCTTTATACAACTGATCCAACACCAATACATGATCTTTTAATTCTTGAGGAAGTGAATTAAAGATGGTAACTTGATGATCTATCTCATTGATAAGGGTATCTATTGGATTTTCTGGACCTAACGGGAATCCTCTAGTAACTTGCAATTCTCTAATAAGATGCGATGGACCGTTTATAGCTGTTAATACCTGAATCAACGCTCCACGACTAACAACAATGTGTTTTCTAGAAAAATCAGATTCTGGATTATTCACGATTCATCCTTATGTACTGCGTTTGATGCAATTGGTATGATGCTCGCTTGTCTTTTTCAACGAATCAAAATAAGAAGAATAATGTATTGCTTCTTTAATAAGTTCTTTGGACATATTCATTCTGGTAGGTTAATCTATCTGATTTGGTAAACTAGTAAATAACAACTAATTATGACAAATCCTAATCTTCAAAAAACAGAACTTGAAAACTTTATTGATTTAATCAATCTTTGTTCACAAGTAACATTTACTCAACAACACATTCAATTAAGCATACCTCAAGGACTTGCCGTCATTGAGGGGCGTTTTGAGAATACATATATAACTATAACCGCAACACCACAGTCTCCAATACAAGGAGATAAGTTGGTCAAATACAGAAGAATTGATTTATCTACTGATTTTGGATCTATTCAATCCACATTTACATATCCGACAGGTACTCCAGCATCAACAATTGTTAACGATGTAAAGAATCTATACGGAATACTACCCGATTCAAATATTCTGTCTGAATCAATAACTCAAAATAGATTCAAGATCAAAGCCGATCCTCTGAGTCTCATTTATACTGGCGAAAAAGAACTATACATTAACTACGTCTAAAGACAAAAAAAAATGTATTAGCAGAATAAGGGGGGCATAGCCCCCTCTTGTCAAAAGCCTAAAAGATGATCGTAAAAAGTTTCGATATTTTCGTGTTTTTCGAGAATGGCATCGCCGTTCCCAGTGAAGCTGTGGAATTGATATGGAAGGTAGCGGCCCACGAGTCTCATCCTGTATTGCTCTACTTTATCATAAATCATTAGGCATGCTGTTTCCAGTATGATTCCTGATTCGATATTGTTGACTCTTCCGATATCATAAGACCATTGAAGTCTTGCAATCTCGTCCGAGGTTTGTTCGATCAATTTCTTTATCCTCTGTACTGCAATCAATCGATCAACAATGCAATCGAAAAATTGAGATACAAAAGGAGCCACATCGCTAATAGACCCTTTATCATAAGGTGTGTTTCTACTAGGATTGGTTTCGTCTAACGAAAAGACAAACGATGTAATTATCTTATTGATTTCCTGACCGCAAGGAACAATGAAGTAACGAGGCATTTGATTGAACAAATGTAATTCCTCAGTAGAAAGAAACTGATCGATGTACATAAGACCTTAGTAGTCCTGTTATACTGATTATGTAATATGTATTTGTTATTTTTTTCATTACAGCATAAAGAGGGGAATTCCCCTCTTTATGTCACAATGCTTCAGCTTCACGCCAGTCTACTTTGACAGATAACTGCCATGTACCAGCAGCATCCATTGCAACAGGGTTTCTTATTGTTAAGTATTGATCGGCATTCAAAACCAATTCAGAACATTCGGTTGCGCTGAATTCAAACACTTGTTCAAGATAGTTACCCGCTGTTCCAACATGAGCTAAAGATATGGTTGCTACAGGCTCTGACTCAAGGACCGCACTAGTTAACGTCAGTGCACCAGTTGTTGCTAATCTAACATCACCACCATTTGACGGATCACAAACTGAGTTTGCAGAAATAGAGGTGTCTTTCTTACTTACTGCACCAGACGCAACACCGGTACCGCCGGAGCTAGCCGTTATTGATGATCCTCTATGAATTGTCAGTCGTCTACCGGCAGTTAGTGCTGTGGTAAATGTAACTAAGCAAGTATACTGGATTCTAATTCTATCTATGTATACTTTTTTGGTAACGCCAGTACCTGACCGCATTACAAATAGGTTTGATCCCACAGCCAAAGCTGCAGCTATAGTTCCTGTTGTTCCTGAGTAAACATATCCGTCACCTCTTGGAACTATAACTGATCTTAATGCTTTTAAAGAACTCTCTATTTTTAAAGGTGTCGATGTAAGTGCATCTTCTATTACAGCCATTTAACTTCCTTTCACGATTAATGATATTCCTGATATTGCTGTACCGTCTGGACTGGTTATGTATGGATCGTAGTTTCCTATCGATGTAACTTGTTTACCAACAGCAATAATTTGATCCACCTGACCATTACCGTCGTTGAAACCTTCAATCTTTGGCCACTCTGGATCAATAGTCATAATGACTGAACTACTGTACCATCCAAAGAAACCAATAACCAAAGCATTGGTCGTAGTGGTTGATGGATTATCGATTGTTTTCACACCAGCGCCACTGCTGGTCATTTCCGAATAGATGGAAGGATTATCAAAAGGAGTTACTTGGTTGTGATTTTTAATCACAACAACTACCAATGATGAGAATCTGTCCTGATCAAATTTTATTCGTCTTGTAGCAGAATTTCTATTTGATATACTGTAAAAAGCATTAAACAGAAAATCATTACCCAAATTATGACTAGATGGCATAACTTTAGTAAAGGTTTGACCATCGGTATAACTACCATCATCGGAATCTCTTACAGTCATTCCGCCTTCGCCATTGATGACGTTATATTTAGCAGCATACGCCAATATTAGATCACCAGAAGCGATGTCTGTCAATACTACCTCAGGATAAACATCCCAATCACCAGAAACACTAGATTTACCTGTTTTGTAAACAACAGGTAAAGAACCAGAAGGTTGAGTTGGTGCTTTAGTTACTTTATAACTTAAATTAAAGTAACCTTTTTGTAAATATGGAGAATTCCAATAAACATGAATCTCACCCGTCCTAGCAATTGCCGTAAAAGTAACAGGACCCATTAATTCATATTCATCCGGATTTGTGCCTTTATCGGTATATGGTCCGGGCATTGGAACTATATCGATTCTATCACCGATTGCAACTGTGTTATCTGTTATTGTTATTTTTCCAGATTTCCTAGCTGTTGAGCTAAGTATTACCTGCACATCGGTGTAGGTTGTTGAGGCACCCGAACCCCCACTACTATCGAAAGCTCCAATACTGTTTCTTACAATATTACTAAGTGCCTCAATTGCCATTTTTTAACCTTTAATCAGTGATCTTAACTCTCAATGCATTGTTTCCTGGAGCAGCATCCACAACAATGCGAATCATGTTTACTGTAGGTCTTTGTATTTCTACCAGAACCTCATCATAATTACCAGAGTTTCTGTAAACAGTTACATCAACATCTCTTGTATTGAGATTATGAGTTATGTCGTAAGAAGTAGTTGTGGTATCTCCAAAAGTTTGAGTAAACTTTCGAGAAGCAAACTTAGAGGCAGATAAAGTAGACGGAGTGATTGCTTTGTTAGCGTTCGTGCCTGTATCTACTTCAGCCAGAGTGGCTAATTGAATCTTACCTTCAACAGAGGTCGATGCCGGAGGAACGCTTGATCCGAAAGAAGTCCAAGTAATGGGATCTGTTCCAACAACGGCAACTGTTGCTGACTGTCTGTAAGCGGTGCCTGCGCTTGTACCTAATTCAACAGGAACGACGGCTTGGGTCAAATCATCTGCCGAATTAGCGTCTAGTGCTCTGGTCATTGCGGTCGAAGGACCGTTCCAGATATAAATGCCGTTTTCAGAAGTAGTTGTTTGATTAGGTAAGAGAACTCTATCGTTTACAGACATAGCTTGTCCGTCAATAGATGCTCCTGGACTGGAAATATTGATATTATTAGGTGCTGCTACCTTTACGGTATCTTTCCAAGCAAGACCCTCAATAGCTTGTCTTAACTGCGCAATGGTTGCTGGTTCTTGAGGATCAACACCGTCAGGCAGTCCTATAATTCTAGCAACATTATTAAAATTAAGTGAACGTAAGACGTCTAAACTCATGATTATTCCTTGTGATTATGAACATATAACTCTACCTTGCATTGGTGTATCGAAATATATAAAGAAATGATTAACAGTTGTGTTAACGATTTCCGCCATCATCTCTTTACCACCAACTGACAATATAGTTACGTTTGGATTTCGCCCTAAATTGTGATTTATGCTCCATGTATCTGAAGCTGTATTTATGATGAACTCAATGGGTTGTGGAATTAATCCAGGCTCACCCTGAGGACCTGCAGGTCCGGTATCACCTTGATCACCTTTAGGTCCAATCGGACCCTGAATACCCTGAGGACCTGCAGGTCCCATTAAACCATCTGATCCCGCAGGTCCTCTTGTACCTTGTAAACCCTGAGGACCTTGTATGCCTTGCGGACCTTGGATACCCTGGGGTCCAGCGGGACCTTGTGGTCCTTGAGGACCTTTTAAAGATTCTAACCATTCATCCTCAGTACCTATGAATCCATTAACCTTGGCTATCTCATAAGCATTAAGAACAAGAAATCTAAGTTGTTCAATGGTTAATTTTTTATTTGTACCACCTTGTACAATTTCCAGTAGCTCACTACCAGATATACTAGTGGCTTGCTGCATTGTAGAAATCTTAGACATAGCGGCAACTTTACTTTAATATAACATATGATTCATTATTAAACAGCATAAAGAGGATGTTAATCCTCTTTATGCTTTAGAATGTACCGCCGTCAAATACCTGATCACCAGGGGTAGCTGTCCCTCTTGGTTCCCAAACAGATCCATTACAATCGTAGAATAGATATGGTGCAGCAGTACCAACTAAAGCGTAATTAGCTTTATTAGTGGCCGGGGGTCTGTTTTGAGTCAAATTTTCAACCGTAGTATATTCACCTACATATTTGTTAGCAGCGGATACCAATTGATTCAAAACATAACCTTGTCTAGCTGATAGCGCTGAAGTTGTGCTCTGATCTGTTAGTGAGTCCGAAACTATAGCACCAGGACCTGCAGGACCCTGTAAGCCCTGAATACCCTGAGGACCTGCAGGTCCTTGTGGTCCTTGAGGACCTGCTGGACCTGCAGGTCCTGTATTTCCAGTATCACCTTTTGGTCCCGCTGGACCAACATTACCAGCTGGACCAGCTGGACCTTGTAAACCCTGAGGGCCAGTTGCTCCAGTAAGTCCTTGAATACCTTGAGGTCCTATTGGACCTGGATCTCCCTGAGGACCTACGGGTCCTCTGATTGATAATAGCCAGTCTGCTTGAGTTCCTACAAAACCACCTTCGACTGCTACCTGGTAAGCAGACTTACCAATAGATCCTGTAGGACCTGTAGGACCTTGTATGCCTTGCGGACCACGAATAGATTGTAACCACTGAGCTTCTGTGCCTACAAAACCATTCTGCACTGCTACTTCATAAGCAGATTTACCGTTTGGTCCCTGCGATTGTAAACTAGTTAATGGTATCTTTTTATTTGTACCATTTTGAATAACCTCAACCACTTCAGTGCCGTTTAGCGCACCAGCGGAAGGCATTGTAGAAATCTTAGACATAATTAACTCCTATTGGAGATTTGATAATTGATTTAGCACATTTAGCGCATGTCATACAATCTCGTATTTTCTATATCTTAGTCAGTAATTAGCTTAATAATTTGAATTATACATTTCTTGCCAAGGAGAAATAATGAGTAAAATAAGTGAAATGGGTCTTGCTGGTCCATTATCAGGTAATGAATTATTAGAAATAATTCAGAATGGTCAAAACAAAAGAATTAGATTAAGTGACTTAGATCTAACCGCAGCATCAGCATATGAGATTGCTGTTAATAACGGATTCGTAGGTACTGAGGCAGATTGGCTGCTATCTCTTAAAGGGGAGAATGGACTAGATGGTGCTCCGGGCACACCTGGAGCAATAGGTCCTGTTGGTCCTCAAGGTCTGTCCGGTCCATCCGCTTATCAAATAGCTATTTTAGCTGGATTTAATGGCACTCAAGCCGAATGGTTAAACAGTCTAAAAGGAGCCGATGGTGCACCCGGACCACAGGGACCACAAGGGGTCCCTGGATTAAATGGTGGTGCTGACGGATTGTCAGCTTACGAAGTAGCTGTACAAGACGGATTCATTGGTACTCAGTCGGAATGGCTGCAATCATTAAGAGGACCTCAAGGTGAAGTCGGACCTCAAGGTATACCTGGTCCGACTGGTATTCAAGGACCTGCGGGTCCGCAGGGACCACAAGGTCCCGCAGGTCCAGTTGGTCCAGCCGGAGACGCTGGCCCCCAAGGACCAATTGGATTAGCTGGACCCCAGGGTCCACAAGGTCCTCAGGGTATCCAGGGTAAATCCAATTATGATTTAGCTGTAGATTCTGGTTTTCAAGGAACACTCCAGGATTTTGTAGCCACGATGAATGGTGTCAAAGGCGACACTGGAGATTCTGCCTATCAACTAGCAGTCAACGCTGGATTTATAGGAACTGAATTACAATGGCTACAATCGCTAACTGGTCCAATAGGACCACAAGGGTTACAAGGACCAGTAGGACCACAAGGACCTACTGGTCCTAAAGGTGATCAAGGTGATACCGGACCACAAGGACCGGCTGGTCCTCAAGGTCCTCAAGGTATAAAAGGAGATGAAGGCATTCAGGGTCCTCAAGGACCTGCAGGTCCTCAAGGACTGCAAGGTATACAAGGTATACAAGGGGAAGTGGGTCCTCAAGGACCGGTTGGAACAACCGGTCCAGCTGGTCCTAAGGGTGATACAGGTAATCAAGGACCGATAGGTAAATCGGCCTACCAGATAGCTCTGGATACTGGATACGTCGGTACGGAAAATCAATGGTTACAAACATTGATAGGTAGTCAAGGACCACAGGGTCCACAAGGACCAGTGGGTCCTCAAGGAGCAGCTGGTAGTAACCTACTCGGAACTTTTGCAAATACAGCTACATTACAAACTTCACATCCGGCCGCGACCAATACAGGATCTGTTGCCGTAGTTGGTTCGTCAAGTCCTTTTAAAATAAGAATAGCAAATCAAAACGCATGGGTACCTGCTAGCTCGATAGTAAAGAATGTATCGGCATCCAGAACTATAACCGAGCATGATGATGGCGATATTCTCAATATCACCAATCCAAACGTGACTTTGACAATAGCTGAATCCATATACAATCACAAAGATCTAAAAATAAAGATACTTGTAAATGACAATACTGTTTTTGCGCCAGAATCAGCAAATGTGAAAATTAACGGACAAAGTAGTTCAATTACTGTTAATAAGTCTTCTGGTTTAATTGCTGAATTATTTGGAACTGGTAATTTAAATAATGAATTTACCATAGCTCATAGTGGTAGCGGTGGGTCTGGTGGAACTGGTTCTGGAGGTTTTGTCTCTACAGCTCCAACTATAGTTGATACTGATAAATTCTCTGCCAGATATGATTCAGCTTCAACAACTCTTGGGAATGCTCAAGCTGGAGACATGATTGTGGTCTTCTTATCAAAGTGGGCCAGTGATTCTGAAGCAGTAATGACAATCAGCGATAACCAAGGTAATGTATATACTAAAATAGATTCAAGCATTAACTTAGATGGTGCTGGTTTCCGTTATACTGCGTTCTATACTTTCTGCACTCAAGGAGCGGTTTCTACAACAATAACCACTCCTTTAGTCGACTATAACAGCATGATATCTCTTCTCATAAGAGGAGTTGATTCTCAAAATCCATTTGATGACGGCGGTACAAGGAAAAGAGCCTACCTAGATGGAAGTGGTTCTCTTACCATAGATAATTCAGTTACCACATTCAGTGATGATTTGGTACTGGCTTTAATAGGTTGGTACAATAGTTCGATGGTTATGACTATTGATCCAGAGTGGCCGGTTATAGATGGGTTTAACGATGGATCGAGCCAAACCAATCAAATGGTTGCTATAGGTAAAAGAGTAGATGCTGTTGGTAATTATGACCCTACCATAAGCACTGGGTCTAATTCGACTAGAATTAGTGGAATATCTTTGGTTCTTAAAGGTATGTCAGATTCATCACAATCTGTCATCGATCCTGGTACGTTCTAAGGCATAAAGAGGGGAATTCCCCTCTTTATGCTGTTATTTATTTTGTTATAAATATTTTATTATTTAAAGAGGTACCAACTGTTCTTGTAAATCTTAGATTGGTTATTGCTGTTTCTGAGGGCAAGGGCGCCCATCTGAATGATCCATAATCCGTATATGTATCATAAACAGTATATGCACCACCATTATTGGTAGAATATTCAACAAGAATTGTTACCGCTCCAGCAGTCAAATCCGGAACAATATCGACATCAAAAGGTACTGAATTATAGCTTGACGTATTAATAACAACAGGATTATTACCCAACAGTGTAACTTCAGGTTTCTGAATAGAATTATCTGCTTTAGTACCCTGAGCAGCGGTAGCGAAGTCTGCAATATTTGAATACAGGACATCACCTAAAGTAGCTTGATAATCGATGAAAAATTGTTCATCTAATTTTGAATCTACTTGCTGTTTTAATAATCTGCCTTGATTAGCTGATAAAGCTTCAGTGCTCGATGTACTGGATAGCGTATCATTGATTACTGATGGTCCTGCGGGGCCTTGTTCACCAGTATCGCCTTTAGGACCAGCAGGACCCTGTAAGCCTTGAATACCCTGAGGACCTGCAGGTCCTTGTGGACCAATAGGTCCAGATATACCTTGTTCGCCTTGCGGACCTATTGGTCCAGCTGGTCCAGTTAATCCAGCTGGACCCTGGGGTCCAGTGTCACCCTGATCACCCTTAAGAGTTAGTAACCATTGAGTTTCATCTCCTCCAAATCCAGCCAATACCGCTACTTCATAAGCTGACAATCCATCGGTTCCGGCTGGACCCTGAATTCCCTGTGGACCTTGGATTCCCGCAGGTCCTTGAGGACCCTGTGGACCCGCTGGTCCTTGAGGACCAGTATTACCAATACTACCTTGCGGACCTGCTGGCCCAACGGCGCCAGTATCTCCTTTGGGTCCTATTGGGCCTGGATCACCTTGATCACCTTTTAATCCTTGAGGACCCGCTGGTCCTATTGGACCTTGTGGTCCTATTAAACTAGCTAACCACTGCGTTTCGGTACCAATAAATCCATTATCTAAAGCATGCTGATATGATGTTTTACCAGGTGAACCTTGTGGACCTATAGACCCTTGTGGACCCTGGGGTCCGGAAGTTCCTTGAGGACCTTGTGGACCAATAGGACCAGCTAACGATTGTAACCACTCGGCTTGAGTACCTGTAAATCCACTATCAACAGCGTGTTGGTAAGACGATTTTCCTGGGTTACCTTGTGGTCCTTGTGGACCAACGGGTCCTATATCACCAGTGTCTCCCTTTAATCCTTTTAGACTGTTTAACCAATCATTCTGAGTTCCTACGAAACCAGACATTAGCGCTATTTCATAAGCAGACTGTCCAGTAGGTCCTTGTTGACCTTCTGGACCTCTCTGTCCAATTAGACTGGCTAACCATTGCGTCTCTGTACCAACGAAACCATTTTGAATCGCGACATCGTAAGCGGACTTACCGTTAGGAATAAGAGACAAAAGAGAAGATACCGTTATTCTCCTATTGTATCCTTCTTGTACTATTTCAATTAACTCTATACCTGATAATGGACTAGCAAGGTCCATTGTAGAAATCTTAGACATACTTGTTCTCCATTTAAAGACAGTACTGCATATAAATCCAGCATAAAGAGAGGGGAATCCCCTCTCTTTATTACTTACCCAATATCCGACTATTGGAAGGTCTATCAAACTGATAAATTTTAGAAGATAGAACTTGATTAACAATGCCTACCTTATATTGGTTACTGTCTTGTTCTTGAGGAGAGCGCTGCGTATCAGAGATACGAATCCACTCGTTCATGAACGACAGGGGATTTTTCTGAACCAAAGTATGTTGACTTTGATTTTCCAAACCCAAAAGATAGTAAACAGGATAAGCTACAAAACGAGTCCAATTCTGGAACGTTTGCAGGGTACCACCAGGCAATTGCTTACCATCTGGTAGAATTGTTTCAAGCCAGGTTAGCTCGGATGTTACAATCTCATCAAGAAGACTGATGATTGTTGGTCTGAGATTTTCAAGAGCTTTCTTTCCGCGTTCGGTTGCCAATTCTACTTTGAGAATTTCTTGACCAAACTTAGCATGGATCTCGTATTCATCCTGAGCAATCTTCTGGACAGCCATACCGATTGGTTGGAACAAACCAGTGTTGCAAATTGAGAAAGTTACTGCAAAAGATGCCATGAATTGGATTCTCTCCAAAGCATAGTTCGCAATCAATCCGAGGATCACATATTCGTAAAGTTCTTGAGAGTATGAAATCTGACCAAGTGCATATTTATGACTAAGCTCGTACAGCTTAGAAAAAATAGATCCCACTACACGCATGCGTTCGTGAGCTTCTTTGACTTTTGTGATTTCTTTGAAAACATCACTGGGATCATCAAAGGAGAGTCGTACAATTTCTGAATAAGTCAGAGCATGTAGATTCTCATTATCCATGATTCGACCATATCCAGTCCATACTTCACTAGAAGTAACAAACGGAGCCATGATAGGTACAAAACACCTGGATGCTACTGTGTCTGCTTCCCATTGCCACGCAATGGTTTTTATCATTGCATCGTAGATATCGCGACTACATGTCTTAAATTCAGTATTACAAGTACTGAAATCAAATTCAATTTCATCCCAATCAAGAGTCTTTAGAGTCTTATAGATTTTCCAAAGTTCTGGATGAACTCGATTGATGGAATCGTAAAACCCAGGTTGTTCTCCAAAGAAGATGGGTGTCTTCTCGTATGTCGATTTTTCAGTATTGAAAATCTTATTAGATACTTCAGAATCAATAACGATGTCAGTCATTTTAGTTTCCTACAGGAGGGAGTTTTATCTCCCTCCTGCTAAATTGTTTACAAACTACAAGCCCCACCAGCACATCCGCGTTCCTCTCCAGCATTTGCCAGATCTGAAGCAGACATATCTGACGAACCTCTTTGGACTGCGTCCAATTCGTCTCCGTCAGCAGTATAGCTATTAACGTAATAACGAGTCTTAAGACCTCTGCGAATACCGTGTAGATAGATATCCATGATTTCTTCTTCATCAATCTTATTGTCTTTACTGATCTTCTTGTATAGGTCAGCACTGATCGATTGATCTGTAAACTTTTGGAATATTGAGTAAATGTCAATCAGACGTTTAGTCGGAATATCCCAGGCAATTTCGTAATCATGACCCATCGTATCGCCTTCAGGCGCTGCCCAGCGGATAACGATGTTATTGTCAGATTTGTTAATGGTTAATGCTCTGATAGGGTATAAGCTATTTGCCCCACCAAGAGCCTTAGAAGAGGCTTCTCCAGGCATGTAGGCCACCAGAGAGCTGTGCCCAATACCGCCATTTTCAATGATCTGTTTCCTAAGGGTTTCCCAGTCATAGCGATATTCGAACTTACCTAATTCATCGACACCGCGATTATAAGTGTCAATAGGAAGCCAACCTTGAGGCCACTTCGTTTTATGTATCCAAGGAGCAAGACCGCGTTCCTTGGAATGTCTCAGAGATGCCTTGATGGCAAAATACATGTGACGCTCAGCCACCCGGTGAGCAAATCTCAGGCCAGTTTGATCTGAATATTTGACACCAGATCTAGCCATTAGAGTAGCCAGTCCCATGATACCGACTGCAGCATTGCGGCGACGCTTAGCAGTATATCCAACGTGAGGCAGAATGTAGTCAGCCATATCCGTTGTTCGGTCGATCATGTAGTAGGCATAGTACATTGCTTTTTCATATTCAGCGTCGTCTTTGACGTTGGATACTTCAATGGCTGCCAAGTTACAAGTAGAGACTTCACCTTGACCGTGATCTTCTTCCATGTAGAGATACTTAACGGAAGGGTAATCAATGGTAGGTTGAGTGATCTCGACACAAAGATTAGATGACCAAATCGTCTCCAGATAAGGAGTGTGACGATTAATTTCATCCATGTTAGCTTGATACGAAACTCCTGTTTCGAAAGCCTCGTTAAACGACGAGACAATCAACTTCTTGGCTGAGACGTATGTCTTTTTGAAACCAGGATCATTTTCATATTTTTCGTAGAGATCGATGAAATTATCAATATCTCCACTATAGAAGGCACGATCAAGATCTGGAGCGTTAAAGCAATTGAATACAAAGATATCTTCGTTTCTAGCTGCCTTGTAAGCAAGCCATGCATTACCCATCATGGTGTAATGTAGATCTCGATTCTTTTTATCTTCTGTCGAGCGCGGATTACTTAGCTTTGAGATAACCAATGCTTCAGGATCAAATGCACTGAAGAAAATATTACCAGCACCGCCTCGACCATTTTGCAAATTGGCTCTAGTTGCCTTACCAACCGAGTTCAGATAAGGAAGACGTCCTTGGTGCTGAATCAAACCACCTCTGACAGGATCACCAATTGAGCGAGTACGAATATTACCACCAATACCAGCAGACGCAACTGTCTGCATGTAGGCAATGTGGTCACCGGCAGCTAAAGAGCCAGCGCTATCAGAAGAAGTGAACAGACAGCAAGATGCATAGCTATTCAGATAAGTGCCTAGATTCACGTAATTGGGAGTAGGCGCAGATAGAATCTTTCTAGAAAACAAATCGTAAAGATCTTTAACCTTTACCATTCGCACTTCTTTGTCTGTTTCTGCTTCAGCCAAAGCCATGGCCATTCGCATGTAAACAAATTGTTGAGATTCGTATTCTTTCTTCGTCACTCGATTGCGAAGAGAATACTTGTATCGAATATGATGAAGTGCGAAATGAGGACACTCAAGATCACGATTGTGATTAATTACTTTTTCTAGCTCTGCATATTCTTCATCAGAATACTTAAGAGTCCGCATGAGTCCAGCGTCTGCTAGTGCTCTTTGAACAGACTTAATCGAGGGAGGTACATCACTTCCAAAGATATCCTTGTAGATCATTGAAGTGTAGAGACGCCCAGCCATCAAATAGTGGGACCAGGATCGACCTTCTAGTGTCGATTCAATCAAGTTATTCTGGAAGTCTCTAGATGTAATTTCCTTTGGACTTTTGTAAATTGCCTTTAGCAAAACTGAAGGCCAATCGATTCTATCACCAACAAGTTCGGCAGCCCATTGTGCCCAGCGATTTGGTTTTTCAGCAATGAATGGCTCACGCTGACCATTTCTCTTGATTATGGTTTCGATCATTTCCTAGTCTTTCGCAACTGCTTTGAAAATGGTTTTTGATTGTTAATTTAGCAGACGACTGAGTTACAATTATACATTCTCACCCTTACGTCAACATATTAAAACAGGCAAAAAAATAAACTTTTATTCACGCAATATCATATTACAATTTATGCTTTTTTAGATAAATTAGGGGCAAATAAAAGGAGGGAATTCCCTCCTTTTATTATCCTAGTAAACTCTCCATTAATCTTGGAGAACCGTCTTCCATGAGACGAACTGAACCATCTTCCATCAAACGCACATTCTGATGTTGTGCTTGGAAATAGAATTCACTTTCAAGCCAAGCAAATGATGCAGAGTTATCTCTTATCTTTATTCGATAAGAGTCAACCATCGATGTATGTAGCTCATTGAGTATTTCTGAAGGATCAAGATTTAAACCCAAAGCTTCATTGATTTCAGGAAGAACTTCATGGGTAAAAAATGGAACTCTTTGAATTACTACTTTCTGAATTTCTTCAGCAGGTAATGTGTTCAAAACAGCGAGGCTTAATCGCTTGTATTGGATGTTTTGATTATTGTAGAATTGAAATTGTCTGGGTGTGAATGTTAGTTGTGTATTTCTACCATTCGTTCCTACGACAGGGGTTAAATTTGTTAATGTGAAATCTGTGTTGTAATTTAAATTAAGCCCGTTATTCAGGTTAATAAGGCTAACTAATCTATCCAGACTTCTTCCGGAATAAGGTTTGGTTCTGGCCATTTCTTTATCCTATCTTACCAATCGAGCCAACCGGGTCGATTTTCGTTTTTAATGTTGGGAATGAGTTCGCTAGTATCACAAACATCAGAGATGCTCTCCAAAGCAGCAACATCAGATACTTCCATATTCATAATTGCTGCAACTTGTTCTCTACTCCACTTAATAATGTCGTTAGAACGAGTAGAGATATTAGATTCTTTACCTGTGTCGAGAAAGACATTGACAACCCTAACTATCTCTGTTTGTCCCAATCGATCTACTCTTGATACTGTTTGATCATATTCGTGCGCTCTAAATGGCGAATTCATGAGTATAACAGTATTAGCCATTATTAATGGTACTGCTGTTGATAATGAGTCAAACGTAGCAATTAAGGGATTTATATCCTCGTCTTTTTCAAACGATTTAATTATTTCTGATAAGTTCTTATTTGTATCGGCATAAACTTTCATTGGTTTATATCCGTTTTCTTCTAGGAAAGAGAACATCTCATCAACCACAGCGACATAGCTTGTAAATATGATTGTTTTCTTCTCGGAAGAGTCAATTAAATCAAATATACTAACTTCGTCTTCAGTTTCTTTATTAGATCCTGATCCCCAAGACAATTTCATCTTCGTGGTATTTCTAACGATATCTACATTACACTGTTCTCTTTGTTTTCCTAATATTCTACCCAATGCTTCGCCTTGTACTTTTAAATAATAATACTTATAAACAGACTTACTGTTTCTAAAATCTTTAACCATGTTAGATGGTAGATTTGGTATTATTACTTTATTTTCGTAATTATTACAAAAGGCTACTTCTTCTTTATTATTCATCGGGTCTAAACCGCCGTGTAGAGCGTTTGCGTATTTTTCATAGCGCAGATATTCATCATGCTCTTCTCGCGTCTTTATCGTCTTTTTAAAAGCTTCTAGGCATGTTTTATAAATGGAAACATAATGACCCATGTTGTTTTTATAGTATCGAAGTCTCTCATCTATAAACTTCGACATTTTAACTCTTATCTCGGCCAAAGTATATTCTTGCCCATTAGACATCCTTACGTCAGCTCTTTTTACTTCAACAACATTACCGACAACTTTGGCTTTTTCAATTTTGAAACTCATAAAGCCAATTCGGTTTGCTAGTATATCGAGACCTCTTGCAACACTTACACCAAAGATCTTTTTGAATCTATCGGCAACATCTTTATTAAAGAATGAGTCTATGGTTGTCATTAAAGATATTACTTCGGAACCCATTGCTTTAACGGGAGTTCCAGACATCCAAAGTACGTGATTGCAATTAAGTATAGAACAAAGTTGTATAAAGTATTGTGTTCTGGCTGAACTCATGTCGTTGAAATTATGACATTCATCCAATACCACAAATGGTTTCTTATAAAGCTGTTTTACTTTGTCAAAGAAAATAACAGCTTTTTCCAAAGATTCGTAGTGGAAAACATAATGAGTGTAACCATACTCAAGAGGATCATTCGATCTAGAATCCCAAACTTTAAATCCCGGTCTTAAACAATCGTTAAGAGTAGTTCTCCAAACTCTATCAATTGAATTAGGCGGAACAACAGCCACAAATACATCAGCTTCTAAGGAATGTGATAGGAATATGGATGTTAGAGTCTTACCGCTTCCAGGAGCTGCGGCTAAAAGATAACCTTTTAGCTTAAATTTCTGGACCATTTGATCGTAAGTCTTTATAAATTCTTCCTGATGATCCAACGGACTGAAAAGGATATCTGATAACTTACCCTTATTCATCATTGAATTATACTCAGTCTGAGTCGACTTAAGCCAAGTGTCAGTATATATTCTGTCTATTATTTTAGTTATTATTCTCGGACCGACTCTGTATGCTTTTTTATGACTTAATAAAGTTCTAAGAACATAAACAAAATCAGGTAAAAAGAAGGAATGCATAATAAGATGATTTCTACCAACTTCGTTGAAGAAATTCAATCCTATCCTACTGGTTCCCCAGACTTTTTCCATGTCCCTTAATAATTTCTCTCCAGGTATACCTTTTATCTTAACAATGTTATTAGATTCCTCCACACTGATGGAGCTTAGTAGTCTCATTATCTTTTCTAACATAACTATCTCGTAAGTTATTTTAATCAAATGATTTCGATAAATAACAGCATAAAAGAGAAGGATTTCATACCTTCTCTTTTATGCCTTATTCATTTAACCTATAAACATAAGTTCTAACTTTATTACCTTCCGGTAATTGTCCCAGTTCATGGATTTGTTCTACTCGGTACTTATGCAGATGCGAGAAGTTAAAGAAAGCATCTCCTTCGTATGCTTTTTCCACAATGGTGATGTGGATCTCTTCAACTCTGTGATTCTTAAGAACTTCTTCATAAATAGAAGCTCCTCCAATTACCCAAACAACTCCAGGATTGGAAAAGTTAATTGCTTGTTCAATTGATTGACAAACAAGAGCGCCTTTTGCATCGTAATTGTGATGTCGACTGATAACAGTATTTACTCTATTTGGAAGTGGTTTAAATTTCTCAGGAATGGATTCCCAAGTCTTTCTTCCCATTATAACTGAGTGACCTTCTGTTACCTGTTTAAAGTAACGCATGTCTTCAGGAATTCTCCATGGTAAAGTATTGTCTTTACCTATCACTCCGTTTATGGAGCACGCTAAAATTAGCTTTAGTTTTTTATCGTACATAATTTAAAAAAAAAGATGTGGATAAATAGATAGGGGGTGATCCCCCTATCTATGTTTAGTTATCAAACCGCCGCAGCCGGAAACTTAATCGCTGGATGAGATTCGTAATTTTCAATCTTGATATCTTCGATTTTAAAATCTTCGATATTTTTGATATCCGGGTTAAGAACCAATGTTGGCAGAGGCTTAGGCTCTCTCTCAACTTGTTCGACAATAAGATCAATTTGATTTTTGTAGATGTGGGTATTTCCACCCGTCCAAATAAAATCACCAACTTTCGTATTAGTGACCTGAGCAACCATATGCGTGAGAATAGCATAACTTGCAATGTTAAAAGGAACGCCCAAAGGAACGTCGGCTGATGTTGAGTTCAATATGGTTCGTTAATCCATACCCGCACCATGACGTGCAGCTGCATGTTTCCATGCATGACCAGACTATATCATCTTTCCTATTTGGAAAGCTTTCTGTTTCGAACCACTTGGTTCTACTCTACTTACTTCCAGCGTTTGCTGTGTTTTCGATAGTCGTTGAACGTGCCTCCAATCATTGGAGGATTCGCTGCTGGTTGTCCAATCCATCTCGTTTTCAAACCATGGCTTTGCTTTGCAGCTCGCAGTGGTGAAATGGCTCTAAGGAGTTTCTAGCAATTAAGAAAGTTTTCTAATGAGATTACTCTCAAAAGGCGCTCAGTAATTAACGCTGATACAGAAGGCATGAAAGTCTACCACTAGGAATTCCAATTTCCTTAGCAATCTTAGCAGCGATTTTGAAACCACTCTCTCCAGATTCTACAGCTTGAGTAATTTCGATTATTCGAGACTCATGACCAGCAGTAATGATATCTGCGGTGATTTCTTCCAAAGGAATTGGTTCCACGTCAAACTGGAACAAGCAATGACATGCTGCCAAAGCCATTTTACCTTGAATAACATTATCTTGAGGACTAATGGTTTCGTCAGGCAGATCGGCAGGATTCCAGGCAGTAACAATGATGCGTCTAGAATAAGGACGATTCTTAATCGTATCAATTGCTTCTTGAAGCTGATCGATAACTAGACCTGATGGAGTTTTCCAATTGCGCCATTGTGCACCATATACTGGACCGAGATCACCGGATTTAGCAATCGTATATTCAACAAATGGATTAACACCACCGTCAAGTAGAAACTTCATGGTTCCTTTAGTAAAACCATTCTTAAGTCCATCTTGCATGTATTCGTTTACTTTGGTACGAATAACATCTAGTGGTTCTCCGATATTGTAAATACCAGATTCGATATCTGCTTTTTTCAGATAACCAATTACCTGTTCCTCATGCAGATTATGAGCTTTAGAATATTCTGAGATCAATTCATTAAAAGGACGAATTCTTTTAATGACAGCGTCTTCTTTAAGAGCCCAGCTGTCCCAGATGTGTACGTCTTTTTCAAGAAGATAATTGATGTTGGTATCACCTTTGATGAACCAAATCAGCTCTTCAATGATTCCTCTGGTAAATACCTTCTTAGTCGTCAAAAGAGGAAAACCTTCTCGGAGATTAAAACGCATCATTGCACCAAAAATAGCAATCGTTCCAGTGTTGGTTCGATCGTCTCTCTCAGTGCCGTTTTCCAAAATATTCTTAACAAGATCTGTGTATTGTTTCATTTTAGTTTCCTTTAAAAATTGTTGATTTTCTGAAGAGCTTGAATAATCTTTAGACTTGTTTCTAAAGCCAGCAAATCTGATTCCTCAAATGTCACCTCATTGTTAATTTCTTCAATAACCAAATCAAATTCAGTCATATTCTCAAGATGATGGTTTCTACATTCTTGAAATTGATTAGCTACTAGGTGATGGTGTGCCTCAGGTTTATGATCAAAAAAATCAAACTTACCACGAGATTCCAGTCTCTGTAGGGAAACCCCTACAGAGACTGTGATGTAATAACGCATTTTGTAGAATTGCTCACCATTCAAGATGTAGTCTTGAATGTGATTTACCAATTTCTTATCGAAGTCAGTTTTACCCTGAATAGCGTATGCTGAATCCATATATCGATCCAACAAAATTACTTTTCCAGTTTTTAACTGAGGTACTAGAATTTTCTTGGTAAATTCAGCGTGGGATGATAACATACCCAATAGCATTGCCTCATTGCTTGGTTCCTCACCGCTTTGAAACAACGCTGTTCTTGCCATTTCGCCGTAAGGAGTACCTCCAGGCGCCCGATATGACTCACAATCCACGCCCGCCTTTATCAGACACTCTTTAACTTTTTTGACAAATGTGGTTTTGCCACTTCCGTCAATACCTTCAAAAATGACAGCAATTCCTTTACTCATTGCGCTTCCATATTCTCAAGAGTAGATCGATAAGTATCGGGTTGGAATACCCGATACCCGTTCTTGGTTTTGATCTTCAGAGAAACAGGAACCATACCTTCACCGATCTTTGCGATTTGTCGAAATACGCGACGGTGGGTAAACCAGTTCATACCTTTTTCGATAAGGAAGGGTTTGTTGATCCAAACATTTCGATTGACAGTGGCTGTCAACTTTCCTTCTGAATCCAAGACTTGAAAACTAACGACTCCGTCGGGAGGTTTGTTACTGTTTCGGACATCAGGTCGATCACTGATATTTACTGGACGTTCTTGAATATGCATGGTTATATATCCTTGCTTTTCTTGAAGACGCTCCAATAAGTTGGGTATCTGAATAAAAATAAACAGATACCCAACTTATCACAGGTCTTCCAAACAAATGTTCTGTCATTTGCTTGTTGAAATTAAAATGGTTTAAAAAAGATAGAGCATAAATGGAGAGATTTCTCTCTCCATTTAAAACTCAGTTAGTGAGTAGAATTCCTGTTGATCCTCCGTAAGGAATGATTTTAAATCCGGTAATGTTTGTCGATGAAACCCAAATCGACGTTGCCGACCAGCATCCAGTTGATCCAAATCTTCTTATCAGCATCAATAACGCGCCAATGCCCTCGCCTCCAATGCAGTCTGGGTGACTTGCGTTCACCAGAAGCAATGGCTTCGGAATTACTCTTCTTATCCTTGAACTGTTGGGCCAAGTCAACGATGTGGTAATTCTTCAAGGGAGTTTTACCTGCCTTGATTCGCTTCTTGTTGATCTGAGAACCAGCGGTGATCTTGACGGATTCGGCAATCTTTGCATCCAGAGCAATACAGATAGCCAAAGCCTGACGTTCGGCCAATGCGATCGCCTTTTGCATCATCTCGTCTCGATTGTTCAGTCTGAACCATTTGTCTTTCTCAAACTCAACAAAATGCGTGAATTCGATTTCATGACAAACACCTTCTTCCTGTTCTTGGCTGGCGAGTGTTGTAACGCTTTTGCCATGCATGCGGAATTCAAAAACAGTGATCGGGTACGGAAGACGAACATCGCTTGTGAGATACTGGAGCATGTTACCCAAGGCATTGTACCAATCGTGTTTGACGACAATGGTATTGCTGTGCCTGATCATCCTTTCCAAAAGATCCAGATTGGAGTATCGATCAGCGTCGCTAACTTTGGAGAAATCCGGAGCAAGGGGATAAAGCCCCTTGTGAATGATTCGAGATTCCTTTTGATTGATCACGACTTCAGAAAGCTTGTGACTGCGAGTGTGCTCGTTCGATTCGATTTGCTCAAACGCATTTGCTTTCATCCAATTGTCCAGAATTTGCACAGATCGTGCATCTTCCATACGACACTCCAGAATCATCTTGTGGTACTGAAGCAAAACAAAGAACTGACGAGAATATTCATCCCCCAATTGCGTCTTGACTTCATTGACGACCTTAGACTGATACTTCTTAAAGTCTTGACCTTTCTCGTAGTACTTACCAAACAGCTGAGCGAGCTTTGCAGTCAGAATGGGGTTCGTGCCGACATTGATGCATTCGTCAACAGTTGTTTTAATTTCTAGAATTTCTTGTTGAGTAAACATGATTGCGAGCTTGAAAGAAAAAAATGAGTAGTGAACATAAATGAGAGGGTTTAAACCCTCTCATTTATAATCGAATTGATCACGATTGAAGGCGCTTGAGTCCGAATTGGACAGGCTTGTACAGAAGGACAAGCGATGTTGCAAAAGACAGAACCCCGGCGATGCCGCCGAGCTTGTCCATGGTGAAAACGCTCACGTTGGCCGCCACGATGAATGCAGCAATGATGACTGTCCAACCGGAAAAGAACTTGAAGAGTTCCATGTTAGTGTTGTCATTCATGATTTTCTTGCATTGGAGGTTGGAGTTTACTGCATTCGGGTTGTAATGCGAACGGCCAATTTGATTAGACACAGACTTCTTCATTTTAAAAGCTCCTAAGGTCGAGTTCTTCGGAAAAGCACTGAATCAACTTATAGAGACAGTACATGAAAAGGACAACCGCGAAACCAAGCAATGCCAACGTGGCCAGCGCACCAATGGCAAGCATGATTTCATAAATTATCAACAGGATGAAACCGACAATCATCTTGACAACTGGCCAGATGATGATTGCAAGGATACCCAGGGCAATGAGTGTTGTGATTTCTTCCATATTAAAAAATGGAGATGAGGTCAGAGATCAAATTCTTGATCTTCTTTTGAACAGGAACAATCCAATTCCTGTTCATGTGGTCGTAACCATTGTAAACGCAGATGCCGTAAATGGAGGCGACTACGGTGGTGACTTCAGAGCCGAGATTGGTCTGACTCACTCCCTCGATCACAACAGGGACTGAAGTCAGGTAGAGGCTGTAAAAGAAACCATAGGCGAGGACCTTCGAAACGATTTCCGAGGTCGATTGATTCTGAATGCTGAAAGCGGTGTTCATGATTGTTTATCCTCTGTGATTTGTTAGATGGTGAACCTTCTTCATACTGAAAGGTCCGTTATAAATTATTATTTTAACGATTAGAAAAAAGGGGGAGTGGCGACCACTCCCCCTCGACGCCTAATTTATTGCTTAGGCGGCAGCACCTGCAGCGTCACCCAGGTCAGGACCAGTAGTGGGTTGTTGCTGTTCAGCAGATTGTTGTTCTGCTGCGGTTTGAGTCTCACCGGCCTTTTCTTCGAACTTGTTCTTGCGATTCATCAGAACGTAGAAGAAGTTGTTCACACCAGCCATGCCCTTGAGGACCTTGTTGGTCAGCCAGCCCGTGAAGCGCATCAGTTGGGGGACGATCCACTTCATGAAAGCAAACATGAAGCCTGCAAGCATGAGAATCATAGCGATGGCTGCCAGGATCGGGTAGCCGGCGGCGACGATCAAATTGGCGATCAGACCAATCAGATAACCGACGGCGAAACCGGTCGAGAAAGCCAGCAGGAAAAGCAGTGCGTAGAAAACTCCTTCTGCCAAGTTGGCGACAGTCTTCTCGCCACGACCGTAGAAAATGGCTGCCTTAGTTTCAGCACCCATCTCATTCATGGCAATCAGATGCTCGCGATCAGTGATGATTTCTTCACCAGTGACAAAACGCAAATTTTCGTTGATGTGATCAACGTCAACGCGAACTGCAGCGGCGACGGTGACCTTGGGGAAAGCTTCGTGAGTGGGGAAAAAGGAATCAAACATGATGGTTTCTTTCAAGTGGAAAGTTGTTAAGCGAATTGAACGGTTTCAACAAAATCACCGAGGTGATTGGCGATAGCCATCCAAAAATTGAAAGCCTTCATGAAAAGGCCGGAATGCAGGAGGTAGATGAATGCGATGCCCGCAGCGATCCAGCCCATTGCGATCACACCGGTTGCCGAGACTACCAAGGCAATGATGTAACCTGCAAAGATGCTGCATCCAATCGAGAACAGCACGAAGAAGAGCGCTTGGATCAACTTACGTGTTGTCGATGCATTACCGCCTTCGACGTTGGTAGTCATTGTTTTTTCCTTACTCTTCCTTCTTTTGGAAGATGTTGCGGATGCCATTGTTGACGTAAGAGCACAAGGTCAACGAGAGGTTCGTCAGACCGTTGCGCAGCGGATTGAGGAAGTTCTGAGGCCACAGCAGGAAGTAAGCCCAGAAGATGAACTCGACCAAGACAGCGATGAAGCCGCCAGTCAGTCCAAGTGCGGAAAGAATCATGAAGATCACCACGATGCCAACCACTGCAAACGCAATATTGACAAAAACCGCACAGATGAAATACATGAACCTGGCAAAGTTCTGAGTGGAGTTCATCGACCAGCCGTTGAACTTTGCGTAAGTGTGAATGTCGTTCGATTCCGGGTTGGTGACGGTATCTTTGTCGACGACTTGAATCACAGCCGTGTTGTCGATTTCAACAACACGAACATAAGTGCCTGCTTGACGGTCCGGGAAGGCTTCGTGACCGGAAAAGAAGGTGGCGAAGGAGGACATTCTTTTTTCCTTTAGTACAAAAAGAAACTGCTTTAGAAGCAGATTGGAATAAGTATAGCACCTATTCCAAGATTGTTATATGTATCTGAAACTTTTTTCATTACAATTTCAGATACTCTACTGCGTATCAACCTCGACGTTCGATTTCTTTTAGATAGTCATTCATTGTTTGTTCAACCTTAGAAGACAGAATCTCATCTGCAAATTGGTTGAACACAGTCAATTTTCTTTCACAATCAGGCATTGTGCCGGACTGCGAAAACTCGACAATGTCTTGAATTTGAAAATGCTCAGAGCACTTTTGAAAAATCTCCGAAGTTGCCTCTTGAACAAATTCCGTCATAAAAGAGATCCCAACATCTTTCGGGATCTTTTGGACGACCATGTCGTAGGACATTTTATCCAACAACACCTGGCTGTGTTGTTTGATCTTGGCATCCAGTCCGGAACGAAACGAAAACTGGACAATTGCGTGAACGATGGTGGGATCAATCATGATTTAGATGAATTTGTTTTCTTCGGAACACCAGATCAAGGTGCTTTTGATTTGTTCTTCGGTGAGGTTCGAGTAAAAGTCCTTGTAGTCAAAAACTCGCACGCGCTCACCATTGGAGTAGATGGCCTTGATTCGACACATCGTTCCGACACGAATCATTTTGCCAGGCATCATCTTACTCAACTCACGAGCCTCGATGTCCGCCCTTTTGTTGCTGACATAAACCAGAACATTGTTGAGAGGATTCACAGATGGGATTTCCATTTCCATCATGTGTTCGGCATAATCCTGGTTTTCAGAATCAATCATCAACTTGGTCATTTTGTTTCCTTGTTTATTAATGTAATGAACTCAACAGATGGAAGTACAAAAAGAGGGTGGAATTAACCACCCTCTTTTTGTTTACAGGTCGTACTTCGAAGTCATCTCATCGATGAAATCGGTGCTGAGTTTTTCCAGTTTTTCTCGGGTGGTTTGTGAGATCATTCCACCGTAACCCTTGAGCTTCTGACCCAACTGGCTGTTGTGAAAATCAATCAACTCAATGATGGTTTCGGATTCGAGGTGATCAGACAAATCAACAGCGAGGGTGTGTGTCATCTTGCGAAGATGATCGCTGGTGTGCTGGTCCAGAGCTTTCGAATTATCTTCACCATTAGCACTACTCCAGAGTATGTTCTCATACTTCAGGCGAAACGAGTCGATGTAATGCAGCATGCCACTGACATGAATCAGAAGCAAAGCCTTGTTGTAGTCATCCATCATTTCGATCGCCATCGATTTGTGGATGTCAGCCTCATCGTCCAGACCAAGATTTGCGTAGATGTTGGTCTTGATCTTTTTGTAATGCTGTTTCATGTTGTCTTCCTTATTTAGAAGTTATCATCTTGAGAGTCATAGTAGTCCATTTCAGACTCGTAGTCTTCTCGGTCTTTCCTGACTCGCTCCCGATGCTTCTCTTTACCCCAGCATTCTTTGCAGATTATCAGAGGCTCATCGCCTTGGGGTGCGTAGAAATCATACCACTTCCAAGAGATCGCATCTTTCATCAAAACTGTTTTCGAACAGTCGTGGCAGACTTCAGATTGCTGGCCTTCGTGTTCTTCGCATTTTTCATCACATTCCCTGCAACAAACAAAAGACGAAACAATGCCGAAGCTGTCCATTTCACGACGAAGAACCTGAGCCAGATTCAGATCAGACCGAGCATGTTCACAAGCACCATCATCTTCAATGAGTGCCTTCTTCTGTTCTTCAGTCTTACCTTCAATCCCGACGTTGGTAAACCAATTCATGTTGATTCTCCGAGTTACTTATTTCGATTCAAAACGAATTTCTTGACAAAACGCTCCATGTCCGTGAGTTCTGAGTCCGGAAGATTCATCAGCGGGTACAAAACTTCAGAAATGGAAATACCAGGCATACCAGCTTCGTTGAGAAGCTGGTCAACGTATTGACTGACATCCGGGTTTGGATGGGTCTTGAGTTGGAAAAGACCGTTCAGCCAGAAAACACAAAGTTCGGTGTTCTTCATTTGGTATTTAAAAGAATTGTCTTTGGTCTATGTTTATAATTTTAACCAAAAGAAAATCAATTAAGTTAAGAATTGGAATAAGTATAGCACTTATTCCAATTTAGTTATATGTATCTGAAAATTATTTCATTGTATTTAATAGTTTGGTTTAAAAGTATCTTTCTTAATGTAAGCGCGATCTTTGTGACTGTACTTTACATTATCTGGAAACATTTCGGAATACATTTTCAAGTCAATGCTGGCTTGAGGTTGAGATATTCCAAAATAATACATCAATGCATTTCGGTCAGCTTTACCGTTAAACATGATGAAACATTCAATGAAACGCAAGCGTTGAGTTACTGCGTATGTGACTGTGTTTTTAGACATGTTGATTTATATTGGTGTTTATTCGAGTTAGTCATATGTATCTAAAAATATTTAGAACATAAAAGAGAGGTTTACCCTCTCTTTTATGTCTTAGAATAGAAATGATTGTTTCGGGTCTGGATATTTCTTAAACTTACTAAGTATAAAGTAAAAGTATCGTCTATGCATCGGTACTTTTAATTCTTTCATTATTTTTAAGAATACATCATCAGCCACGGATCTATTTATTTTTTCTACTTCACCATTGACTCTAAGTTTTAGCTTATAGCAAAGATAGTCGTGAAATATTCCAGCTTTAAAAACCGGATCATTCATAGCCATGTTTCTTGATAAGTTAAAAGGAATGATTGGACCAATCGTAACAAAGTAGTTTGGTATATTTACGTCTATTCGATTTCCATTTTGTTTAAATGAAAAACTTATACCGCCTACCACTCTCCAAGATTCGTATCCATCTTTCATTCTGGAATTATCAACGTATGGCTCTAGTCTCTTTACTGAATCAAATCTTGAGACATGAGTCATGTTGTGATATTGTCTATTATTTTTCATGATTCTCTCATTAAGAATAATCCGCTATTCCTAATCCAATGTAAGTTGGATTTTCATTAGAATTTAGCTTCTTCTTTTCTTCCTCGGTCAGTTCTTTAACCAATCCATTTTCAGATATTTCTTTTAAAATATCATCTTCAGTCAACTCGATAGGATCGCTCATTCATAATCCTTTAAAAACTTGACGTTTCACAAATATAGCAAAATTAGTAGTCGATATATATCTGTTATTTAAAAGACCATCTCCGACCATTTGAACATAGTGGTGTGCTTTCAAAATAACGCCTTCTACTTCTTTTAGTACGTCGTCTTTAAGAAATCTAAACTTAACGGGCATTCCTGGATAGATTAAACTCATATCTGAATTTTCCCAAGACAGACTGATCATTACTCCGTCTCTGGCTGCTAGTTTTGACAACTCAAATTTAGCATTGGAAGATATTCTCTCGGAACTCAATGCTGCATTATTAAGACCATTTGGTCTATTAAGAGTAACAAACTCACTGTTGTTTTTACCACGACTAACAACTGCTTTGTTATCGGAAATATCTACAAAACTTTCCATGTACTTATTTGCATCTGAAAAGCGCAATCCATTACCCATGTTTAGCAATTGAGGTTCACTGACATCGGTGAACTTTGTATCCCCAGTTGCCAAAATGATTGTGTGTGAACCTTCGGTTATAAACGATTTCTCATTACCAGGCAATCTTCTAGATGGCACATTAATGATTGTCATTATTTTATCTGTGGTATTGAAACGCTCAGTATTGTACGTCGGATAAACGAACCAATAGTCATCTTGAAAGTAATAACTAAATCCAGTAGAATATACACCGCCACATTTCTTGTGAATGTATCCTGGTACATCCACCACCCTCGTTCCTTGCGGAATGACAAAATGCTCTCTTTTCTCAAGATTATCAACCGGAATCATATTGACTCCAAGCGGCATCATTTCTGAAGAAATTTCAACCTTACCAGAATGAAGAGTCAGCATCGATTTAATAAGATCGTCACAGCTGGTATTTCTGAAAACACCACCAACAGTCATCATTCTCAATTGATCTATTGTTGTAGGAATAAGTTGAACGTCAATAGTCAATAATTGAGTTATATTCAGATTCTTTTCAGTTGACTCGTTCTTTGTATTTTGCTCTACCGCCATTGCTGGCGGTTTTATGACGCTTGCTACATATCTGTGACTCCAGCTGGCTTTGCTTGGAATCAATCTTTCAGCGCTATTTTTAGTAGAGGAGAATTTATACAAAGTCGCTTCTAAGTTATCGAGGTGTGGGTAGAGTTTAAACATCCAATCGCCACCAGGAATCACCACACTTACCAATAACTCATCACCAAAGTTATCTTCATAATCTCTGGTTACATCTATCGATACTAATTTGAAAATATCGACATCTTCTGCTGGTGTGTGAAATTGAAGCAACCATGCTTCGTATTTTGGATTGGCATTATTGAGTATGTTCTTAATGTCCAGTCCAAGAACAGAATCCAATATATCCATTACTGACCTCTCTTGACAAGACTACTGTACGACAGTTTTTGACCACCGAGAAATTTTCCTCTTGACGTTTTGTCTTGGACATTAGAGGATGCGTCATCGTGAAAACCGTATGGTCTCTGCCCTTGTGACTTTTCCTCAGTAACAAAACTCGTAAAATTATTTCTTTTAGGAAATACTCTTTCTGGTTCAGGTTCTGGTTGTGTGGGTGCAGAACTTTTATCAGATACGAATCTTATACTTCCTTTGTACTCTTGTGGTTTTGTGGAAACTGGAGTGCTGAAAATTTTGGATATTCCATTTAGCTTCTTCATGGAATCTGGCATTACTGCTTGTAATTCACTGAAGAATTCTTCAGTGATGTGATATTTTGCATGTTCGTAAATTGAATTGGCAAAGTCATCTAGTTTCTTTAGGTCTTCTATCGGGGCTATAGAAAGATTACGAGTATGTCTAATTTCTGACATCCAGACATTAAGATGGTTTGTGATTCTATTATAGATTTCAAGAACTGTTTCTTCTGAAGGAATGTAAATTTGTCCACCAGAATGATAACACTCAACCATCTTATCGATTGTCCACATGACCGTTATCTTTTCATACGGGTCATCATATTCACGCATACCTGAAGTCGGTACTCCAAAATATTGAATATCCTCAGTTGTGCGAGTGTGAATCAAAGGCACTCTTATTAAAAATATTTCTTTGAATATTCCGTATCTTGAATCACTAATAGGGATGTTGAGATCTTGGGAATTGCTCATGGTTACTCTTTCTTTAAGACAGAGTGTGGGAGCAATTCCCACACTCTGTTATATGCTTCTTATCAATGACTTTATTAAAAACAGAACAATTGGAACGTAATAGAACTGATCAAGAGGATTCCATTCTGGGATAGAGTCTGCAATTTTCTTAACAGACTTTAAGTCCAGTGATTCGTCTTTTATGTATCTTCTAATCATTACTTCCAGTAGGCTTTGTTTGCCAGGTTCTGAATCGTTTTCATAAAAGGCTTGAGATAAAACGTAATAACCATCTTTAAAAGACGGATGTATAACTGGCGGTTCATTATCGATAGATGGCTTACCTGGTAAAGTAAACCCAGACAACACATCATCTACGACATCGGAGAGAGTTTTTGGACGAAGTTGTGATAAGTAACCACCTATTGATCTCAATGAAGTCTCTGGAGAAGTGACATCACCAGTTATTGTCTTTGGCACTCTTGTATATGTATAGTCTACATTAACAGAGGGATCGGCCGGATAAATTACTTCTTTTATGCCGCTGAATCTAATACTCTCGTGCAGCGGTTCGTAAGAAAACATATTGCTGTAGACTTTACCAGCTTTTGTAAAGCTGTGTTTTAACAATACTTCATTCTTAGTGAACATTGCGTCCCAGAAAGAGGTGGCTCTCAGAGTATTGTCGTCGTCTACATTTAGTTTTCTGATGTATCTTATTTCATCAGAATCCCAGGTGGAGAAATTCTTCAAAATAGCGGTGGTATGATAGTGATCATACGTTGGAGTATTTTGAAGAGGCACCAGCATAACACTGTATTCTCTACTGAAGAAAGATTTGAAATAACTATCAGCAATGTTTCTGTAGCTATTTTGGAGTTGTTTAAGAACAACGTAATCTTCTTCAAAAAGAAGTGGATTCTGTCCATGTATCAGAAAATCTTTTTGATAAAAGAAAGTCTGTATTACCTTAGAGTTAAGATCGTTTCTTCTCTGATTAGACGAGTAGTCAATAAGAGAATAATCTATAACGTGACACGTTTGAGTCATGATGCTCATTCTGGTCACGTTTGTTATTTGGAATACACCCTCTCTTCCAGAACCAATGTCTGCTAAAAATACATCACCTTCGTTAGGGATAACAAAAGGATAGACAGTAGCGCTACCTGTGGTAGTCATTGTTTTGGAATCAGAATCCTGACTGGTTACCAAGGGACTGGTAACCTTTAATTCCATTCCATTTATTAATTTATATTGCTGGTGAACTGGATTCGTACCCAGACCTTGTCCAGCAGAGGCATTATCTTTATTTAGAATTTGACTATAGTAGTTAACACTCCAAGAACTACCTTCAACGTGAGATAACAATGAACTAACCGGAATTAGTTTGGTATCAACAGTGACACCTTTGTATTCTGGTTTTGCTATTGCTACTGTGATTGGTTTTGGAGCATCAACAATGTCATTTTTTGGATTAACTAATGGCATTTTAATTCCTATTACCGGCACCAATCAATAATGACATCACTGTATTAAACTGATATACTGAATTAGTTTTATTTCTGGTGATTTCATCATCGATTAATTCCAGAGCATTGTTGAAATCTTTTCTAGTCATGACATTACCTGGTAGAGGAGGTCCAATAACTAGTCTAGTATGTATGTCTGGTTTAAGAGCTTCAATAACTTGTTTTGCAACAGTGTAGTTATTTCTAAGCCTATCTTTGGCTTCTTGATTTAACATCACTGGGTTCTTGTGCACAGATAGTCTGACATGATACACGTCTCTAAGACTAGGTGTGTACTTTAATCTAACCATTAGACTAGAATCTACTTCGACTCTATCGAAATCTAGTAAATTCTCAAATCTATAAACACAAACGTTGAATATAGATCTATCTAATTTACAGAGATATGGATACTCTGTATTTAAAAAAGAAAGTACTTCAGGAGTTAACTTGTAATCGTCAAAATCCGTCAGAGTCATTAACGCTAATGGATTATCTTGATCGATTGAAGTTAAGGCAGTGACAAGTCTTAAAGTGTTTGGTGGTATTTCAGCCGGGATGAACTCGTCAAAACTAGGTATTGAGATTCCAGGTAAGCCGTGTTTGCTGGGAGATCTTGTCGATCTCATGGATGCTAGTGCTCTGGAAGATATGGAGTAATTAGACTGATAGTTGTTGACTTGAGCTGGTGCTTCAGTCGGCCTGTACTTCGATGATAGCAGTTGATTGTGTATCATCAACGGATATTCTATCTCACAACTCTCAGGTCTATCATACTTGAATAAGAAACTAAAATTCACATTCCATCCACTGTGATCGGAATCTTTGGTTCCTTTTTCCGGTTCACCTTCTATCTCAAAATAACCAACTACTTCACCTTGAGTTTCAGCTATAGCCCACTCTGGATTATTACCTATGGCATTGGTAACTATTGTGGCTTTCTTTGTAAACTTTTCTTTTATATAAGTATCAAGATCTTGACCATACCCCGCCACATTCTCACGAAGTCTGTGCAATTCTTTCACAAGAGCCATGCATTCTTTTGGAATCAAATAACTATAAGTTACCGTAAACAGTCTTGATTCTCTGTTTGCTGAGATCATAGTTCTCATTCCATCTATCCAGCGCTGTGCTGAATCGTGGTCTGTGAATCTATGTGTTATACTTAATCGAGCATCTACCGGAACATAAACTGGTTTAATGTATGCTCTGATTTTATCATCGTAGTAAACATGCGGATTGTCGTCGTAGTAAACAGCTGTAGACAATATTCTAGTGGCTTGTGCCGTTTCATCTAATTCGACATACCACTTTGGATCTGTTCCGAAAGCATTGAAATCTTCATCGACGCCAACACTTGAGCCCGGTTGTTTGTTTCTGTCGGTCTCACCGTCGTATTGTATTTTTGTTGTATTTGGTATACCTGACCATTCCATCACTTGCCTGACAATGTCAAACACGACGGGTCTGGTAACACTTTCTCGCAAACTTGCGATTGGAAATATAACCTTAGGCACTTTTGCCTCCTAATTGTTCATCACACGATAAGAACAAGACATACCAAAAGGCATAAAGAGGGGAGATCCCCTCTTTATGTTTATTGCTCTGATTCAGCTTTCTTTTTAGAATCAAATTCCTTAAAAGCTCTAATAGAACGCTTACAATAATCCAAGATATCCTTAGTTGTGTCTATTGTGGTGTCCATTGCAGAATACTGAATACCCTTGACAGCGATCGGATATATGGCGGTTGCAGTTATTGCCTTGATTGATTTGGCATCCTTACCTATGTCTCTAGCTGACTCTGCAATTTTCTTCAATTCGGAATGCAATCTTCCAAACTCAATGATTTCGTGTGCAAAGCTTTCAGCTATCTTACTTATTTCCCAAATCTCACTTGCAGATAGGGCGGGCAATCTTTCCCTATCCGGTATGACTTCCATATTTCTAGCAACACCGATTTTATAGCCAGAAATATTTTTATCACTATTTGGAATTATTGCATAGATATATCTTTCTCCAGGATGTGGTCCTGTTTGATAAATCTTGTAATCTGAATCCGAATACATGTCCTTTAGGAATACGGGTACTCCATTAGGTGTCATGATTTTTTCAATTGGAGTAAGTAGTTCTTTTTTAATTTCGGAAACAACAGAATCCACCTGAGAATCTTCGGCTGTCTTTAGTTTATCGAGTAACGTTGCCAAGGCAGCGTAATTCATACCGTGATATGCGGCACCAGACAAATTGACCAATCTTCTATATGCTTCTTGAAGATTTCCGCCACCTTTACTCATGTATAAAGATGAAGCCAGTCTTTGACTGATTATTGTAACGTCTCTTCTTCTTATTGAGGTTATACCGGCTAGTCTTCCTTGAATAACTTGTAATTCAGAGAGAATAGACTCTGCTGCAAAACGATAGTAATTAAAGTTAGCCAGTATCTTATCTATGGTGTTTAGAATAGCTTGAATTATTGCTTTGGCTATTCTTTTTATTTTATCTGTGAAAGTTTCGTTAGATTCCAAACCTAAACTATCGACAGAATTGTATTTGGAATACATGGATTCAAAAGCAACAAATACAATATTCATTGCTTCAGTCGATAAATTATTTTGTTCACAAAGTTCCATTAACTCAGATAAGTTACATGCATCTTCCAAACACATTTGTAACTTATCATTAATTTGTTTGTTTGTTAAATTCATAAAGGATTCCTCTTTAAACAGAGAGGAAAATCCTCTCTGTTTAAATTACGCAGTTTTAGTGTCTAGACAAACGTTAATATAATCTAGTCCTGCATTGATAACTTTGTAAGATTCTGCTAATGGAATAGATAGCATCACACTAGTTGTTGTAATGATATTTTTAACTAGGTGATAAATATCATTATTTATTCTTTTTCTTTCCGCAAGTGATCCCCAAAAATTAACACTATTATTATCATTATCAATAAAGTTAATCAGATACTGTTCAGCATTTTCTAATTTTTTAATTAAATCTATCGAGTCTTCTTTAGCTTTATTGTATTTGGTAATAAAGCTATTAGCAACATCTAAGATTTCTAATAATGAATTAAAAGGTAATTTTGACCATTCTAAATTTGATAGGTCTGTATCTTCTATATTCTTTTTGATTATAAATTTTGCATATCTTAATCCCTCGGTTGTTTCCGGAACAAGACAGCTCATATTTATTCCACCAGGTAATGATTCTGGATAGCTATAAGGGGTAACATGCTCTTTGGGTAACTCATTGATTTCATTAGAATGAGTTAATTTTTTGCTGCATGTTTTAATAAGGGATTGTTTAAAAGATTCTAACAATTCGCTAGTTGTGGGTTTTCCTTCAAAGTTTTTATCAGTTAATAGTTTATTAAAACTATTATTTAATTTGATACCAAAATCTACCCGCATGAAATATGCGGCAGACTCAAATGTTAGCATATATGCCTTCCAGGCTTTAGTAATTTGCTGTGGAATATCGGTGTATGTTTTACGACCATCGATGTACAGTGCATTACTTATGCGTTCGTTTTTAAAGACACCATTAGGATTGTAGTCTTTTTTAGATTTATTTAAGAGTTCTGTCAAATTCTTCACTCTAGATTCAACAGTATTTAATTTATTAAAAATACTTTTTATTAAATTCTTTATAAAAAGTATTGCATTCTTTATAAACGATTTAATCATTTCTGGAATCTTGGATAAAGTATCCGATATAGATTCCATTGCTTGTGCTGCCGTCTTATTCTTAAAATCAGTATTCGTTATAAGTTTAAATTCTAGCGATTCGTTAATTGATTCTAAAGAAGCCCTAAGCAACTTAGCTTCAAGTTGAGTTATATTATCGGTTCTTGTACCGATGGAATCTCTAATTGATTCCAATGAATGACCGATGTCCCCAATGACATCAGATGTCATTTCCAAATCAATGATGAGTTCTGTAATTTCTTCTAAACTGATACTTTCAGCTTGAGCTATATCGGCTTCGAGCTTTTTTATTTCGTTCTCTTTGTTTTGCATTTGTACAACAGTCATTAATGGAAGTGATTTATTTTTCATGGTTAACTCACAATTTGTTTAAGCTATCATAAAATAGGAAAGGAGGTAACCCTCCTTTCCTATTATGTTCTGTTACTTCCAGGCAGCCATCGAATAATCGATGTGCTTGAGTATCGTTCTGCTATTGTTGAGCGAGAAAGCAAAAGCTCTATGATGGATACCTTGAATGATTTTCGGCAGAGTTGAAGCTATTACTCTGAGCAGTTTTGTTTGTTCTGCTTGAGTTATCTTTTCTGCTCTTTCATTCAAAGCGTTAGCGATTTTCTTAGAATCTAGATAACGATTCTTTATATCATTGAAAATGCTAATGTCTTTTTGGAACTTACGAATTTGACCGCAGTTCTGAATCACCATCTTTAACAACTGGTCTTGCTCTCTCAGATCCGAAATAGGAATGTCCTTATTGATTTCAGACTCTTCTGAATCAGAATCGACAGGGATAATCTTAAATCCGAAACTAGATATTGAATCAATGCCTTTAGGAACCATTAAAACGGCCGCCATTGAACCCATTAACTCTGGAGACATCAAGACATCAACTCCATCCGGAACGCCGTACGAGCTTAAATTGGTATCTCCGTTCGTAACCTTTAAAAAGTTAGCAGAATAAGACTTCTGGACAACAGCCATTAATTCTTCAGAGAATTTATCCGCTGAAATTTCAGACTCTGACCCATCTAAGAGCTGAGATACCAATTTCTCAATCTTCTTAGCAGGCTCCATGTATGCTGCGCGAGTTGCAATTTCTGTTAGATCTAATGTTCTATCAAACAGATATATCAGACCAACTGAGGGATCTCCAGACAAAGCACGAGCCATGTCTTTGTTTCTGTAAGTTGTCTTCTTTGGAGCGCCGGTGAGTTTACGACTCTCTCTAAGCTTATCAACTGCTGCTTTTTCAATTCTAGCGGCTGCATTGAACGACATTGCCAAATAATCACTTATGAAATCATAGGCACGATTAAATGCATCTATGATCATTTCCCACAAGCGCTTGACAAACTTCTTTGCTTTTTCTAGAGTTGTATCTCCGTCTTCTTCCATCGAGATAGATTGACTTGAGATACCCAATTTGATACAAGCTTGTTCAACAGCAACAGCCAACACTCTTTGAGTGGTTTCAGGAACTTTATCTTCAGGATTGGTAGGAGTTGCCGCAACCAAAATATCTTCAAGTGAACTAGCTGTCTCAATTGCTTGATCTATTTGACCAACACAATCTTGTTGGTAGCCTTGTTCAAAATTAAGATCGGAAACTATATCGATAGCTTCTTCGGTATTTTGTTGAGTTTGCTCTACTATGGCGTTTTCTAAAGCTGCTTTTAATTTACGCATTTTACTTCTCCTAGTAAAAAGAATAAAAGAGGAGCCGAAGCTCCTCTTTTATAATTGCTTAAGCAGCAGCTAATTGCTTAGGAGCTTCCTTACTCTTAGTGCCTGAGGCCAGAGCAAGTTGAGCGTAATCCAGAGCAGCGTTATGTACTCTGGTGGCTTCAGAAATCGAGATGAATGAGAAACCTTTAGCGACGTTAGTTATGAATCGATTAGTGGACTTGATTACGCTAAATAACTTACCAAGAGTAGCATCACCATCCTCGTAAGATTTGTCAATTCCTTTATCAGAAGCGACCAGAGAAATTTCCAAAATTGCTTTCTCAATTTTCTTATAGTTTTCTTCAAAACCTCTACGAATCTCGACAAATCTGATAGCTTCTTGAGCTATCTTTTCGATTTGTGAAGAATTCAGATTAGGAAGTTTACCAGATCCTTCGTGATTATAACTACCGACACCAATATTAAAATTAAAAGGGTTAGATCCTTCAACAGGAATGTGTGCCCAAATCATTCTGTTACCAGGTAAAATTGGAGAGCTTACTAAGGTAGTTCCTTCCGGACCTTCCTCTATACCGAATTCAGCAGCCTTACCTGTATTGCCGGCTTTTAAGATTGAAAGGTTCAGCAGCTCAGCAACTTTGTTGAATTCTCTAAATTCACTCCTGTCATTGACGAGTTGATTGATGTTCTTACGCAGATCAGATAACTTATCTGCCAGATCAACCAATTTTTGCGATTTAGCAGGAGATGTAGCCTCAGCAACGAAATCGTTAATCAGCTTCATTCCACCAGCTAGATCGGCAGGAACAGAAGTACCGACAACCAGCTTCTTGAACAGACCAGGAGAAGTCAGTTCCGAAGAAGAATTACCCTTGAAAGTCTTAACAGCTTCCAGAATCTTCTTAGCACGAGCTTCAATGCGTCCGGTGGCAGTAAAGATACTCTTGAAGAAGTTAGACAGGAATTCCAAGAACTTCTTAGCACCTTCAACAATGGCAGCGCCAAAGCTCTTGAGCTTACCAGCAATATCTTCCATGGCAATGGTGGTTGCACCAACGCGCGAATGCTTACCTTGGAAGGATTCCATCGAAGGAATACCACAATAGCCAGCAAGACCAACGCGCTCGTAAGCAGCCTCAACAGCAACAGTCAGAATACGAGCAGCGTCATCGCTCAGACCACCATTTTGAGCAGCGTCAGAAGCGATTTGACCGTATTGAGCGATTTCAGCACCAGTATCCAGCAGAGTAGACATTTCACCGCAAACTTCTTCAGCTTCGGTAGCAGCTTGAGTAGCTTGTTCCAGATCGCTTTCGATCTCTTCACCTTGATCGGCCAGCTCATTCTGTTCGTCTTCCGACAGAGCAGGCTCAACAACAGTGACGACCACGCGGGTTTCTTCAGGAACACCAGCTTCAGCCAGGGCAGCGGCGGCAGCTTGAGCGGCAACTTCAGCAGCAGGAGCTTGGGGTGTGGGTTCCGAAGCAGGGACTTCGGCGGCAGGAGCTTCGGCGGCAGGAGCTTCGGCGGCAGGAGTTTCTTCCGAAGGAACTTCAGCTCCAACTTCAGGAGATGCGTCAGAAACTACTGTTTCATCAGCAGCGGGAGCAGATGTAGTTTCCATCTCAGAAACTTCTCTTTGTAGTTGTTCGATGAGGGCCTTCTTCTGTTCGACAGTTTGGACTTCACCGGCTTCGGTTGCAGGAGCAACAGGTTCACCTTCAGGAGTAGCCACCGGGGTTTCAGCAGTAACAGGTACTTCGGCCGAAGCGGTGGTAACCACGACTTCAGCAGCGGTCTGAACTTCAGGAGGAGTTTCAGAGGTAGCAGGAGGCGTGGTCGAAGCAGGAGTTTCAACAACTGCATCTGCAGGCAGTTGTTCAGAAGGATCACGCACTTCTTCGTTTTCCATCGAGGCTGCCAGGTTAGAGATAAGAGTTCTAGAAATACGACGCATTTTTAATGCTCCATTGCAATGGTTTTTGATTGTTAAATATCGCGCGACACGATACAGTAGGACTAGAGTCGCGTCCAGTCCAACCTATAGGATGTGTTATCAGTTCTCACTTATGCCAAACAGGATGTGTACTGTCATGGCAAAATCATTGAATCCGCCTTCTTGGGATAACCATTTCTGAGTTATCTCAACAATGCTTGGTCTATAGTCTGGGTTTTTATTTCCAGAATATTGGAACAACTTAGAAGCGTTAGGTCCATGTGTTATTTTAGAAGAATTATCTTCCTCTGGACCAACTAAAACATTCCAAGTCGAAAGAGGAATATCTCTCTTACCGGTGAGTATGAACTTGAATGTATCTTCTAAGAATCTTTGATGAATGTCACCAAAAGAAGGGGATTGAAATTGTGCAAGGTACCATGTATGAAAATTGATAGATCCAAAAGCAAACAATGCTGCTTTTAGAAATCTTTCTCTTCTTTCGAAAGAACCAGATCCATGCATTTGGATTTCTTTAAAGATACCATCAACCATCAGGTTGGCTGTTATCTTTTCAGATCTGCCTTGACTGAATAAAGATAAATCTACAGTTAATCGAGTATTAGGTCTAGCGTTATCGGTTTTCACAATTGTGGTGCTTTGTAGACCACCTAGAAAACCTCTTGGATGAACCTTAAAGCCTCGATCAAGACTGGTCGAGAGCTTACCCATAGTTCTTCTCCATTTCGTTTATATCGTACTGCTTCTTTTGAACAAGCTTTTCATAGTACTGAATTTCCTGTTCGAGCTTAGGATTTTCCTTACCAGCTTTTTCTTGCTGAAGCTTTAGAATACGAAGGCGAAGAACTTGGACTTCATCCTTTGCTGCCTGATATCGCGCAACCTGCCATTCAGCGATTGACATGCGAATGAAATAGATAGGATTCATCCAATGGCCAGAAAAACCCAGCTTAAAAGGATCAATCTTATTAATGCCAACGGTGGCGGTTAAAGTCTTATTTGAAGATTCTGTTACTTGCGCTTCAGGTATATCGTTTATCTTTTTAGTCAGCTCATCCTTTTTCATGATGGCTGTCTTGAACGCATAACAGAAGTTTTGAAAGTCCTTCTCTAAAGATTCACGGTCAGGCTTAGATATAGCCAACAGCGCTTCTTCAGGATCTGCTTGATATTGACTCGATTCAGTTACAAACACAAAGTGTAGGAACTTACGAGCCATACGGTTAACATAGTGAATGTTGTCCGTAAATTGAATGATGTTAGCTTGTTTGTAATTGATTCCGGATGCGGCGACAGAAGTGCCGATGTAATCAGTTACTAGCTTCTCACAGAAATCAAGATTATCAATGATCGTCTTGATATTCTTACTGATGTAGACGATGGCGTTGTCTGAACCCGTACCGACGGTACTGCGGAACATTTCCATCTTCTTAGTTACTTCTTTATGCTTGAAGTTGGTTCTTCCAAGCAGTTTAGCGGCTTCGTCATAAATGTCTTGAAGCTCACTGATTTCACCACGAGTAATCCGGATATCTTCCAGAATACGATCTCTGCCAAAAGAAGGCAGCATCTTTGATACAAATTTGATGATGTCCATTTTATTAACAGGCCCAGCGCTCACGCCAGGCCAGTCCTTTTAGTTGTTAGAGAGCCAGGGACTTGCCTTCACGGAAGGCATTGAGAATCGCCATGATGTCGGTGCCGCCATCTTTACCAGAAGATTTAAGTTCACGAGCACCAACTGTTGTTGCTTCAGGAATACCACGGAAGTAGAACGTTACTCTATCCCATTCTTGGTCAACAACAGCCAATATCATCAGATACGTTTCTTCAAACAGTTTCTGACGTATTTGATACTTATTGAGCGAACCCATTAAAGCATCTTCCATCTTTCTGGCTGTAGCTGTAGAAACAACGCACAGATTAGACGCACTACCAACAGAAGGTTGACCGCTCAAAATAGAAGCAACGGCATTCTTTGTTCTGCGAGCAAGTATGTGCTGATAAACACCAGACTTGTCTTGTACCAAGTTCTTCTTATGTGCGTCAATCAAATCCTGACAGAGGATAAGGTCTCGAACAAATTCAAGACGACCGGATCTCCATCCGTGCCATCTCTCCATGAAAGAAGTATCTTTTCTACTGGCGGAGGTAAGAATATGAGCCAGGTTCTCTGAAGGAATCGTGTTAGCCATCAATCTGATTGAGATTGGAATGCTGGCTTTTCTCTCACCCTCTTGGAACTCAACATTTACAATTTTACCAACAGCCAGATTGGCTGCTTCCGTAATTGTTTTAGCCGGATCCTTAATGGACGAATAAGTTGATTTCTTATCGGGATCAATTATATACTTGGCGTCTTCAATTGCTTCCATTGCAAAGCTAGGAAGTTTGAAACTATATGAGGCGCTTTCAGCACCAATTCCAAATCTTGTCAGGTCACCGACTGGTAGTTCATCCACACCGATGCGGTTTGGATTGAGTTTATCCAAATGACCGACAACATTGATTGATCCTATGTTGATAGATAAGCTAAAAGCTTGCAAATAGTAAGCTGTGAACATCGATAGCAGTGTCTGCATCGTGTCCGGCAAAATAGGAGAATATAAAACCTCCGAGTCAATCAGAGTAATTGGCTCAACTCTAGCAGGCTTAGTGTATGAAATATACGAATCAGCTGCGCGTTCTGACTGGAGTCTATTAATAACTTTGGACAAACTAGTTAGTCCAGCTTCAACGGTCGTGTCTAGCATTTTCTATTCCTTTTCCAGGATTCTTAATTATGTCATTATTACAATATTCAGATCTACTGTCAGGTGATCCGTCCAACGAAAAAATAAAAGATGTGGTTGATCGAGTTTTCTCGAATACATCTACAGGTTCAATTTCATCCGCAATTACAGATACCATCATTGGTCTAAACCACAGACAGCAGCCTAACTCTGTTCAAATTAATAGAGATTATTACGGTCTTACTTTTTTCACAAGACCCAGAATGAACATGAGTAGTGATAACTTGAGACAAGTAAGAGAGTTTTCTCCATTACTTACCACTGTGGATAAATCACTACCCAGAGCAATTAGAGCCATTCTTGACACTGAATGTCGCAACACCGAATTACATAAATTTGATCACGGTTGTTCGCTTGTGGACGATAACCAATCATTCATACCGATATTGACAAATCAATTGATTAGTATGTCTGGTTGGCCCGATATCGATGTTCCGACATACACGTCAAAACCAGGAGCATACAAAGAGGAATACGGTCACGTAGACGGTATTACCCGGATATACTCTTCATACGATATCACTGCTAATTTCAGAAATCTAAGCGGAGATCCAATAATACCATTGTTTTTGACATGGGTGCATTATGCATCTTTAGCATTTACTGGAATATTGGTTCCATACTACGATTCCTTAATTGAAAATGAAATAGATTCAGTTACCAGAATTTATAGACTGGTATTGGACCCCAGTAAGAAGTATGTTCAAAAGATAGCGGCTTGCGGCTATGGTTTCCCTGTGAACTGTCCTATAGGAAACGTATTCAATTTCGAAAGTGGTGAGCCTTTAAACAGAGCCAATGATCAAATTACAATTAGATTCAGATGTTTTGGAGCCATCTATAATGATCCGATTCTAATTGACGAATTCAATAAAACAGTACAAATAACTAATTCAGACATGTCTGATGGTTTTCGAGAGAAGACTCATGTTAAACTAAATGCTGATACTGCTGTTCTGTTTAATCATCAAGGCTACCCTCGAATTCACCCTGATACCTGGGAATTAGAATGGTGGGTTAGAAAAGAAAAATATCAACAACTATTAGGAAGTTCTACTTCCGCAGAATCTGATGATTCAGATTACTTTGTTATCAAGGATTAAAAATGACAACCAGTGTTCAGAAGTTATCTTCGGAAGTAATAAAGTACAAGAACGATCCAGCGGCAATACAAAGAGCAGTTTCTAACATGCTTGTTGAATTGACAAACGGAACGATAGATATTGTTGATCCTAGTAATCCTTTTGTTTTCTGTCTTGAATCTTCAGCTATTTTAACAGCAAGTTTCATGTCTGAAAACGAAATTCAGAATAGAAAACAGTATCCTCTTTCAGCACAAACATCCGAAGATCTTTATCCACACATGAGTGATAAAGATTTTGCAGATATATTTGCGCTGCCTACCTCCGGTAAGTTTGTTTTCTTAATTGAAAAAAATGAACTAATTAATAAACTGGTGACTGATCCCGATACTGGAGTTAGGAAGATTGTTATTCCTAGAAATACAACAATCACTGTATCTGGTACAAAATTCTCGCTGCAGTATCCTGTTGAAATTCGGCAGATGACTCACGGCGGTATTCAAATCGTCTACGATGGATCACAAGCATCACCACTGCATGTTCTTACCAGTAATTTGATTGACTGGATACCCATTGCATCGGACGACGGTACTGAATACATTGGTTTTCAGTTAGAGATGCATCAATTTGACATCATAACCAGAACAGCACCAATTACTCAGGCTTCGGCTTTTGTTCTCAACGTAGACATTACCGATTACTATTACTACACGCGGGTGTGGATTAATAATGGTGATGGGACGTATACTGAGATCAAGACGACTCACACTGACGACATCTATGATCCAAGAACTGTTACTGCTGTCTTAAAAGTAACTGATAAAAGAGTAACCATTAAGATTCCTCAAGTCTACATTAACACCGGGCTTGTTAGTAAGACTATTCGAGTTGATGTTTACCAAACTAAAGGCGCCATCAACATGAATCTTGGTAATTACTTGAATACTCAATATCAAGTTGACTTTATTGCACTGAATAAATCTGAAGAGAATGCCTTTGTAGCGCCTCTTAAGAGTTTAAGAAACATTCAAGCAACTTCTAACTCGATAGTTCAAGGCGGTAAAGCCGAGATGTCTTTTGAAGAGTTAAGACAGAGAGTTGTCAAAAATGCGATTGGTTCTCCAGACTTACCGATTACTCCTGTTCAAATTGAATCGGCACTGCAAAGACGAGGCTATAAAGTTGTCAAAAACATAGACAACATAACGAACAGAATTTTCCTAGCGACAAGAGGAATGCCTGCACCTGCTGAATCCGATTTATTAACAGCAGCGAACTCAGGAATAGCTACTCTTTCCATAACAGCTAAAAAAGCAATAACGTACGATACGATTGTTGATAACATAACAACAATCACCATAACTCCGGATACAATATTCAAATTAAAATCCGGAATATTGGATATCGTTCCTCAGTCTGAAATAGACGTTATTAAGAGCCTTCCAGTTGATCAACAAGCTACAGTTATCACGAGTGGAAACTATCTATACACGCCCTTTCACTATGTAATGGATTTCTCAAATAACGAATTTGATCTTCGCGCCTATTATCTTGATAATCCGGAGATTGTTAATAGATCATTCGTTTCTGAGAACGACACAACTTTATTGCAAGTGGGAACTGGCTCTAGCACAATAAGCAGGAATCCG
>Ga0255219_1000012_pt1 | contig 62012 bp, 66 predicted proteins | sample Miss_Colum_RepA__FD_183037 | JGI IMG/M metagenome (GOLD analysis project Ga0255219, IMG submission 183037) | Freshwater microbial communities from Mississippi River, Louisiana, United States - Miss_Colum_RepA_8d | ecosystem: Environmental > Aquatic > Freshwater > River | place: USA: Louisiana...
GTAAAACATTAAGGTCTTAGGTTCGATCCCTAACCGAAGCGATTTTAATATATGTATTTTAAAATACTTATATTAAATATATTTAAATATCAACTTAAAGTTAACAGTCTGTATTTAAACAGTAAACATGGCAAATATATATGAAAATATTGTTAATGAATTTAACAAAAGAAGTTGTCAGTTATTAACAACAAAAGAACAACATAATGAAATAATTAATAATTCAAAAAAATGTAATTATAAACTAAGATATATTGCTTCATGTGGTCATAATCATATAGTTTTTTATAATGTATTTAAATCGCGTGGAACAGGAATAGTTTGTCCAAGTTGTAAAAATAAAGAAATTGGAAAAAATATTAAAAATAAAATAGAAAATAATGAACTATCAAAAATTTGTAATATAGAACAAGAATATAAATTTATTAAATCATTTCAAGAGTTAGTTAAAAATACTTTTAATACTATAAAAACATTTGACGGGTGTAATAGCGATTTAATATTTAAACCAAATAATGTATTAGAAGACATTTGGGTTGGCATTCAAGTAAAAACAACAAATGCTAGACATTTAACTTATAATTTTCATATAAATAATATTTATAAAAATTGTTTAATTTTATTATATTGTGTTGAAGATAATAAAATGTGGTTAATTCCAGAAAATATTATTGGTGAACAGAAAAAAATTTCTATAGGTTATAATAAATCTAAATATAATATTTATCAAATTAATGAAAATACTGTTATTAATAAATTAAATGAATTATATAATAATACAAGTAAATTTATTTTTAATATATTAAATAATCCCACAAATTTTTATCAACAAAGGGAACAATTTTTTAGAAAATATAGAGAAGAAAAGATACAAATTTTAGACTTTAATTATGATAATATTGAAGGAACTGTTTATGATTTTAAAATAGAAAATTATAAGATTCAAGAAAAGGTAACAAAAATAGATAATGAAAATAGATGTTGTTTTCAACTTTGTAAAAATAACGGTTCATCTAATAAAATTCAATATGATATTGGTGATAATGACTTTTATTGGTTAAATTGTGATAATAAAGAAACATTTTTTGTAATTCCAGAAAAAAAATTAATTGAACAAGGATTTATTGGAAATAAAATAGAAAATAATAATAAACAAACCTTAAAAATAACTGTTAAAAAGGAACTACATAAGAAAAGTTCTTGGTTACAATGTTATATGTTTAATTATGAAAATATTGATACTGATAGATTATTATATTTATTCAAAAAAAATTGAAATGAAATATGTTAAATAATTAAAAGTATATTAGAAAGAAATGGAATCGCAAATTAATTTGACTCAAAACTATGATGGAGTACAAGAAGGTGATAGATTGATAAGTCTATTTCACGAATTAATTGAATCAGAAGAATGTCAACGTTTAAAATACCAGTGTTTAATTGATCCAGTAACCAAAATTATTCAAAACGAAACTGCTTTGGCAAAAATGTGTAAACGAAATACATTAGATTTTGATAGTGTTTATAAGCAACATTTTATCCAAAAGAGAAATACATTTGAACTTGTAGAAGACCCTTACACGAGTATGTGTATGGAATTTGTGATGCGAAAATGGCATTAAATATAAAAATTATAAAAATATCTAAAAAAATAAATCCATAATCAACTTTGGTTTATAAACTTTTTTTTCATATTCATAATCAATAGAATCCAACTCATCATAATATAAAATAAGTATTTAAGAATAATATTTTTTTCAAAAACAACTTAAAGACAAAATTCAATAACTAATTGGTAACAACTTATAAAGAAAATATGAGTCATATAGTTTACCAAATAAAGGCAACTTGTCCGAGCGGTCAAGGAGACAGACTTGAAATCTGTTGCGAAAAATCGCGCGTAGGTTCAAATCCTGCAGTTGTCGTTTGTATTATTTTATTTAATAAATAGAATAATATTTTTATAAAAATTGAAATAATTATAACTTAAATAGTTTAAGATATACAGTTTACAGAATGACCAGTTTTAATACCGCTACTAAATATTTTACTAAGGGTTTCATAACCATTGAGCAAGAATCAACTCTTCCAACCAATTGTTTGCCATTTGAAAATGCCAAATTTGGGTTACTTAATTTACAAGCAATTGCTTGTGAACCATCAGACATAACACATGAATTAGTACTAACTATTGACCATTCAGGTTCAATGGATACAGATTTTAAAATAGTACAAGCAATTTATACTTTAAAAAATATAGTTGGTTATCTTGAAGAACACCCTAATATTAAAGCAAATGTTACTATATTTAAATTTGACAGTATATTTACTAAGGTTCTTGATAGAACAAATATTACAGAAGAAAATTATAAATCAATTGAAAAAACTATCGAGAAAATAAGATCGCGTGGTGGGACAAATATTGAACTAGCGTTGAAAGAGACAACTAAATATATTAATACACTAAAAACATTATATCCAACTCATCAAATTAGTCACATATTTCTGACAGATGGTGAAGTCACAGAAGGTGAAGATAATACAGATATTTTAAAACAACTCGTAGACAAGGATATTTATAATTATTTTATAGGTTATGGTAAAGATCACGATGCGAAACTACTAGGAATACTTAGTAATTTTCAAAAAAGTTCTTATCATTATATTGATGCAATCGAAAAAGCGGGTCTAGTTTTTGGAGAAATTTTACATGGTATTACTCACAAATTATTATACGACTGTGAAATAGTAGTCGAAAATGGAGTAATATATAACTACAATTCTAATTTATACACAGATAGACTTTATATTGGTGATATTGTTGGCGAGTCAAATAAAGTTTACCATTTGTTTACTGACAATCCGAGTAGTTGTTATGTTCATTTAAAGACTAAAGAAGATACTACTTCCAATGAACCATTAGAAATACATATATTCCAAGAAACAATTCATGATTTGAGTTTTGTAAATTACGCATATAGACATAGAACACTGACACTTCTTGGTGAAGTAAAAGAATGTCAAGAAAAGTATGACAATAATAAAAATAAAAGAATAGGGGATGAAGGATATTTTAGTTATGATAATATTAGTGGTTGTAAAATAAAAATGCAAAATTTATTTAATGAACTGTTAAAATATATGGAAGACAATAATGATAAACAAAATAAATTTATTAAAATGTTATGTGATGATATTCATATTTCGATGAAAACATTAGGAACACAATATGGAAGGATGTGTATTAATTCAAGACAAACATCGCAAGGAACTCAAAGAATTTACACAGTAAATACTACACCACTTGACCGTGATAAAGGTGTAGCAAATACTCGTTCTTTTGGATATGATTCAGATGATGATTGTCAAAAAGCACCATCACATTTGGTTGTAGATATAGATATCTATGAGGTTTCTAATAATTGTATGGAAGACTCACCATATTTAACACAGACTGCTAAAAATGTAATGCGTTCGATTAGTTATGTTTCTTCAAGCGATAGTGAAAAGGATGATAAAAAGGATGATAAAAAGGATAGTGATGATGATTCATTAACGACTTCTCCATAAATATTTCCAAACACTGCTAGCACCAGGTTCAACACCTTTAATATCTAAATTATAAGGACATGAATAATCTGACGAAGAATTAAGCGCCTTACAAGGATCACAAGGTCCATTTAAAAATTTAAACCCAGGTATTTCGCTTTCCAAATTATTATAATCCACACTACTTTTTTTACTTGTTTGCTCGCCAAAAATACCTCCCTTACCTGTATATTCAGTTTTTTCTAAAGAAGCGTTCCCATTATCATCTATATTACACTTTATTACAGGATTCATATGTTTTATTAACCCAGATTTGTAACCAAAATTACCAAATCCACTAGGTAAATCTTCATTATTATTTTTTGGTCCATCATTTATTTGTACACCAGATATTAAAAAATTACCTTCTTTGGTTTCCATAGATAACAATTGTAAAATAGCGTTTTGGTTGTAAATTTTCCTTGCATAATTAACAGAGTCGCCGGAATATGTTCTTATAAATGTATTACGATTAATAGCGTCAGTATACAAGTCAATCACTTCTTGAGACCAAGGCCACATACCATTTTTTAAAAAATAATCCAATTCAATTGGTCTCACTTGTTTTTTTATTATTTCCATATCAAAAACAATTTTGGGGTTTATTGTATGTTGTATTTTTAAAAATACTCCCTCTTTTAATTTAGATAATTCTGGTGATAATTCAAAACCTTCATTTTTCGCTCGTATTATATCTACAAAACGCATAAATATTATTAAAATTAATCCCAACATTAATCCATATCTATAATTATTTACGCCTACAAGAATTACAGATAATATCAATATAATTCTTCCTAAAAATGTGTCAAAGAGAGAAACAAAAAAGGAAGGAATTAAATATATGATCAACCATATAAATATTAGTATTGTTAGTAAACCTAATAACATAGTTTTATTTTCATCATTTACAAAATCTTTTATTTTTTTTAACATATTCATAATAAATAACTATAAAATAATATAGTTATTTATCTACTAAACTTGAATCCTAACGCCCAGTAGACCCAAATCCTCCACCGCCCCGCGCGGTTTCTTCGCCAAGTTCTTCTATTGTATCCACAATTTGGACTAAAATGGGAACTAAACCAGGTGCGCAAATTTGTACATATCTATCAAATTTTTTTCCCCAAAAATCTGCTTCAATATTAGAATCATTATCAGTTGTATCAATATTTACAACATCAAACATCCCAGTTAAATGACCTCGATAACCAGCATCTATAATTCCTACAGAATTTGCCAAACGTAATTGGGTTTTAGATAATGATGACCTAGGATACATATAATAACCAGTATTAAAACACTTGCCTCTATCTGTCACCATTTGTGCCGAACAAGATATCTTAAAATCGAGTTTGTTAACTGGAGTTCTATCTTGCCAACCAGGACCAAAAAAACGAGTCTTAATTCCATATTGATCTAATTCATCATCTTCATTACCAGGAGCATACAAATCAAAACCGGCATCAATATGCTGAGGTGTTTGATATATAATTTTATTATTATGATTACTTGCTGCATTGGTATATGTATATTTTAGATTTTCATCATCAGAATCAACAAATATTTTTAAAATCATAACTCTTTCATACGTTTCAAGTAAATTATTAATGATACTGACAAAGGTGGTATTTATATTATTATTTAAAAAATGTGACATTATACTTTATAATAATATAAACAAACAAATGTTTATATTCTTTTATTGAATTTATTTAATTTCTTCCTCTTCAATTAAATCCAATATTTTTAATCTATTATAAAAAACACGGCGACTCATATTTAATTTTCTCTCTTCTATTTTCATTTCATATAATAATTTATCAATCTTTTCTTCTATATTTACCGCACCTTGCTCTTTTGCTTTAGATAACAAATTATTTAATTTTTCAATCTCATTACGGACTTTTGTAATATTTTCATAAAATATACCAAATTTATCACGCATGTCACTAACAATTTCATCATAATTTTTACTTGGCATCTCCTCAAATATCATAATTTCATCTATTTTGGCGCTATCAATATCCTTATTTTTACTATCCCAATCTTTAAAATAAAATAAGACTTCGCCTTTATTAAAATCGAGTAAAAATATATGACCATATATGTCATTCTTTTCATTTAATATGTAACCCGCCTCTAAAATATTAATATAACTGCTTTGGCAGTAATGTAATAAAGAAGACCAATTAACATCTTTATTAACACTGTCAAAATCTGCGAAACATTTACATTGTTCTATTTGTTCAACCTTAGGTTTATTTTTCGCCACAATAATTTTTTCAAATGCTTTTTGTAAATCCTCTTTGGTTTTAAAATGTTTTATTAATACATAAATCTCTCTAACCAAAATTTGCCAAAGTAAATCGGCGTCATCATTTACAGGCATTAATCGTTTTTTTTTGCCGATTATATATCCAAATGCACCTTTGGTTACCATTATTATTAAATATAAAATCTAATAATAATTTTATATAGTTTTTATTTTAAATTTTTAATTATATATTTTATTTTATTGATTTATAAGTGGTGATGTTTGAGGAAGTTCAGTAGTATTTGGTTGTGATGTTGGTTCCCAATACCAAGCAGGAGGTGTCAAATAAACATTCGATGTTCCACAAGCATTACCAACACTGCTCATACGTATACCACCAGTTTTAATACCAGTACCCGTTTGAACCGCAAAAGGAAATGGTTTTTGAGGACCAACCGGATTATTACAACCGCGTGTAAGATACAAATTATATTGACCATATGAAACGGGTTGGTAAAGTGTTTTGGTATAAGGAGCGTTGCGCGCCATATCATTAAACTTGAAACGAGCAGTTGATCTTCCAGGAGTACATAATGTAGGACCACAACCAACTTTATGTCCTTCATATGTTCCAATATTATTAACTTTCAAATTACAAGTATTTGCCGCAGCCAAATTTTGAATATACAATCCTTGACTAGCGGAATCGGTTTGATTTCCAGTATAATTAGGTTGAACCCAATAGTTAGGATACTGACCATTATGAATCCATTTATAACGTTTCTCCAACATGCCTTTAGTAGACAAAACTGAGGGTTTAACATAAATATATTGTGTGCCCATGGTATTAATCTCGCTAGAGTTAAGAACTGGTTGAACAACTGCTTGTTTACTTCCAGCATTAGGAACCGCGCCACTATATTCACCTACTAATGTAGCCGATGGATACTTTCCATAAGTACCACCAAATCCAATAGGTTGTGTACCCCTATAAGGTGTTCCAGATTTAGACATTCCATATGTTTTACCCACATATCCTACATTTCTATGACCGCCATTTATAGAGAACCCTACCGGACCGTATGTTTGTAGCGCTTCTTGTAAAGCTACTGTGGCGTGACCAAATGGACCCTGTGGTAACCAAACACCTCCAGGAGCGCTACCAGAGCGTTTTGAACCATATTGGATTACCGATTTTCTTTTAAAAGCAGTTAATGACATATATAACATATTATAAGATAATTAAATCTAATCAAAATATTCAAAATATTCAAACAAATAAAAACAAAACAAAAAATTAAATAAATAATAAACAACGATTATTTGGTTCTTCAACTAAACTTCTCTCTAAGAAACAATAAAACTTGGTATTTTTAACTAATAGTGCATTCAACAGTCGTTTCAAATTATTTTGTCGTATTTTGTCTTCTTCATTCCAATCAATTAAATCATATTCTCCTAATAATCCATGTAATATTAAAAACCCCAAACTAAAATATGATACCTTATAATGAACAAATGATGGTATTTCTTTTATATGAATTAATTCAGGTGCGAAAAAAAAATCATCATGAGTAAAAGGAAATGATATTAATAATTTTTCCTCCTCATTTATATCTAATAAAAACTCATCACTTAAATAAATAAATTTGGTTTTATCCACTACAATTAAATTTTTTGGAGAAAACCCTAAAAAGGTCTTTGAAAAATGCGTAATTAAATAATTAAGTTGTATTACTAAATGATATGTCATTCTTAAAACCAAATTATAAGGTAATCTATTTGTTTTATTTTCTCTCTCAAGTTCTTTTTGGAAACTCAAAAATGTTTTAACACTCGACGCTTTAAATGATAATGTGTTGTATTTCTCGGTAGTTGTTGCACCTAATATAATTTTTGTTTTTGATATTGACTTTATCAACGCTTCATTATATGAGTCAAAAAAAAATGTAAATGACTTGTTGTCTTTTTCATCTTGTCCTATTTTGAAATTATCGTTTTTAATTATTATGTTCATTTTTTATAATTTAATATAATAATATTAGTCTTGTTTTTAAAATAAAATAAAATAAAATAAAAAAAGGAAATTTAACCTTTTTAATTTAATTAATTAATTTTAAAATACAAAATATACAAAATATATTAATAAATATTACACGTTATTTAATATGTATAGTTCCTTTAACCATACCAGTTCATTACTGACACATATTTTCTCATCCATTAACATATTATATTCGTGTTCCAACCTACCTGCTTTCTCCATATACACGCTAAGTTGCTCCTTTAATCTTCTGTTTTCGTCAACTATATAATCCATTTCAATCATTGCCGCGTCTTTTTCGCTATAACATATTTCACTTGAAATGCTGCGACACAATTCCATAAATTTTGCATCTTTTGAATTCTCTTCCTTTTCAGGTGTCTTGAAAAGATTCGCAAAATCCTGATTGGTCATCTGCTTTGTAGGAGTTACATATCCTGTATTAGTAAGCGCCTCAATATTGAGGGAATGTTTTCTATCGGATGACTTCACCTTAGCACCCTTGTTTTCGAGGACAATCCAGTACCAAGGTTCATCGTAGACAATGCGCGCTTCCATATTAGGATCCAAAACGCGATCTTGAAAATTACGAGCAGCAATATTGTCGTACCAATAATTGAAATGAATGTAAACCGAGTTAAAATCTTCGCCACCAGCGCCTCTCTTGCGAACAATGTCAACGCGTTTAACATTGCCAATTCTGAGATTCTCGAATGTGTCAGCAATCCTCTTCTTATTAATATTAGCGAAAACGTGAGGAATGTAGAGACTGATGTTAGCGAAGTTGGAAGACATTCTCCTCAAATAAATTTAGTTTATAAAAGCTTTAGCAAATGATAGTATTTAATAATTTAATACTTTTTGTTTTAACTCGAAAAAGCATTTCATTTTTTTTCAAAAAGTTAAAAAAAATAAACAAACTAAAATTTTATTTTTACAAAATCTAAACAAATGAATCAATTTCCAATACTATTTCAGATGGCAACAGAATTTGTTGATGTGTAATATCATTAAGTGTTTCTACTTTTACAACCCAATCTAGAGGCGTGCTTAATATACCACATTTATTATATTGTTTTTCTTGTTCACATTCAACATTATCAACGAGTAGTGTATTATTATTAATTTTAATAAAATTTGCTCTAAGTAGTCGTATATCCGATTTTTTACCACAATTTCCAATATAAAATAAATACCGTTGACCATGGTTTATGTCTTTAAATAATTCTGTCATTATACCTTGCTTTTGTAAATAATATAATTTATATTTTTAAATCATTTTTATTTTCAGTATTTTGAAAAAAAAAAGTTTTCTGAAAAAAATTGAAATGATTTTTTCATAAAATGTGAAAAGTATTAGATTATTAACTTATCACTGTTTTAAACTTATAAACCTGTAAACTTTTAAAAATCCAATATGAGCGCCACTGTTGTCAACGAATGCCCTATTTGCATGGATCCTATTGAGAGCATTACTAGGAACTGTGTTTCTACTGAATGCGGGCATTGTTTTCATACAAACTGTTTGATGACAAGCGTCGCTCATAATGGATTTGGATGCCCCTATTGCCGCACACAGATGGCCAACGAAGTTGCTGATGAAGAAAGCGACTATGGTGATGATGAACAGGAGATTTATGAACCATATGATGATTTTGTGCTAAGAGGACTGCGATTCTTCAATAATAATATAAATGGCGAAGAACATGACGAAGAAGATTTAAATCAAGAAGATTTAGACGATTTAGACGATGATGATGACGAAGACGAAGACGCTACGCAAACCCCACCTCCGGTTTCATATGTGGCTCAAAAACTGGCAGAACAAGGTGTCACAATGGAAACACTGTTGAAAGCAGTGCTTTGCTCGGTAAATAATTATGAGCGCGATTTTCAGGATTTTGAGCGCGTCGAAAACGAAATATTCGGAAGGGTAAGTACTATTTTGAACAATTATAATCCTGTATAAATGTATATTTTGAATTTTAACTTTATATTTAATTAACTTAATAAATGAATAAAGGGATTTAAACTCTTTTTTTATTTTATTATTAATTAATAAATGAATTATCCAAACCAAGCAGCGAAAACAGTTACATTATTTAGTCAACCATTTTTAGACACATACAACCAATGCTATAAAAATATAGTTACAATCAACTTAATGCCTCAAGGACCATTAGGACAATTTGTAAGAAGAGTTCAATTCCCACCTCTAAGCACATTTAAACAACCAGGACCTTGCAGTCGCATAAATAATTGCGGACTTGCTTTAACGACATTAAACGGATTCTATAATAATAATTACAATTGTTGCAATCAAAATTGTTCTAATTTAATGGTAGTTGATGAAGTACCTGCTTTAATGTCTTATTTATTGTCAAATGGTTATACTATTAATACCAGTATTACCAAAATGTTAAACACAAGTGATATCCGTTTTGAAACCGAAAATGCGAACAAATTAATATGTCTTATAACATATAACGGATAGTTAACCTTTTTTAAAAATATAAATCTTTTGTAAAAAAATTGATTTAATAATTATTGTTATATATAATTTATATAACAATAATAAAATGTCAGATCAAGAAATCAATTTTGAAATATTAAACTTACCGATACCATGTGTAATTAAAACCTATTCCAAAGAGAAACAACAAGACATCTTTAATTATCTCCAGGAAATGGACGACCATAATAGAAAGGGTTACTTGATAGCACAAGACCATCTTGGTACTTCTTTTAATATATATAAAAGCAACGGATATAAAGAATGGTTACAAAAAAAAACAAAAAAATAACTACATAGAAAAGCGAACACGTTTAGATTTTCCTTTACTTTTTGAAAACGATTTTTTTGTTTTATTATATCCTCCTTTTAAAATCCCAGTCTGATAACTAATAGGATCAGAAAATTCAGCAAGTGAATCATTAATTCTACCGCCAATTTGATCCTTTTCATTTGTTAATTTTTTTAATCCTCCTCTTTGCATAGTTGGTGTAAAATTTGTCATAGCATTATTTGCTGTAGTAGAAGCGTTCATCATAGCATTATTTGCTCTAGTAGAAATGTTAGTCATAGCATTATTTGCTGTAGTAGAAGCGTTCATCATAGCATTATTTGCTGTAGTAGAAGCAATTGTCAAAGGATTACTAATCTTAGGAATATTTAAATTTTGTCCTGTTAACCTTTCAATTCTTTGTTTTTTCGCTTCCAAATCATCAAGTTTACTATCAATATTTTTGCTTGTTTTATCTACAACTTCAGATATAGTTTCAACTGCTTGAGTAGTTGCTTCAACCACATCTCCAATTGCTTTTGAACCATCATTCACCATTTTTCCTGCTTCAATAACAGCGCCGTAAAAAGGTACAGCAGCCATGGCATCAGTTCCCACTTTAATCAATCCTGCTGAAATCCCTGCAGCAGCTTTTGAACCTGCTTCGTTTAACTCATCCATCGCTTTATTTACAGGTTCATCCATCGCTTCTACAACTATTTCAGCGTAATCGGAAGCGTTATCTGCCGCAATTTCTACCGCTTTTTTGAAAGCAGGTGTGCTCGCTACTTTGTTAAAATTATCAAGTAATAGTGTTCCAGTCTCAGCAAGATCTGCTGCTGCTGCTGATACACTTTCCTGTGCCTCAGGACTTTTCAATACATTATTTACATTATTTATTGCGTTAGAAACAACTCCTGATGCTTTATTTACACCATCTTCTACCACATTACCACTAATGTCTGTTTCAGAATCATTTATTTTTTTTAGACCTGCCGCACGTAATCCTTTTTCTTCAATATATTTAAAAGTACTGCTAGCAAAATTAGAAATTTTATCACCTAAAATACTAAATACACCTTCTGTTGGTTTAAATGTAGCGCTATTATTTGTATTCACACCAGTATTTACAGGAGCAGACCCACCATAATATTTTCTTGTTTTTTTGTGTCTTTTATTTCTTTTATTTTTAGTTTTATACATTTTATATTATACCAAGAAGTTTATATTTACTTTTATACTTTATTCAATTATTCAATTATTCTTTTTCATTTTCTCTTCTTGTAATCTCTTAAAATCAGCGAAAGTCATCGCATATTTCTTATCTACAACTTTCCTGTCGACCTTTTTTAAAAAGTTAAAGTTTGATAATTTGCCTTCATATGAGTAACGATTTGCGTTTTCTTTTAATAAGACCTTTTCATTATTATTTTCAGTATTTTTCATTTGATTATTTGGAATACTGTTTTTTGGAGGTGCCGCCATATTTACGTGACCAGTACCTGCTTCCTTATTGTAACTTTTAAACTTGGCAAAAACATTCTTTTTAGGAGCAGGTTCTACAATAGCAATATTACTCTGGTTTTTCTTTTGTTCCTCTAATCTTTTTTCTTCTTCTAATTTCTTTTCTTCCTCCTCTTTCTGCTTCTCATCAAGTTTTCTCTCATAGTTCTTTAATTCTTCTTCCATATCAAAATAAATAGGTCTACAATTAAATGTTTTCACATATTTTCGACTAACCGGTTCTAAATATCTATAAGGAATTGTATTATCACTATAAAACTCGAATGATCCACGTTTATTATTATACAACATTAATACATTACCTAATGGCGTCTTCTCTATTACGAAACTGTTTTTTAACTTATCGAGACGTTCATCAATTACGAATTGTCTGGCTTTCAAACGCAAATTATCAATGTTTGTCTTATTATTTGATTCTAATTCTACCAATACATTTTCAAGCGCCAATCTTTCTTCTGTCATACTTTTTATTGCATTTTTATTTAAAGAATCTTCCGAGGAAGTTTCATCATCAGAATTATTTTCAGAATATTTTACATTAAAATAATCATCACCACTTTTTTGTATTTCAATTTCCCTTTCAATAGACCAAATTTGATCTTTAATCTCATCTACTTTCTTTTTATATTCTTCCTGCGCCAATAATAAGAATTCATTAAACTTATTACTCTCCAATTCTTGTTCTTTTTCATCAAAAATAAACTCATTATTCATTTTTCGAATAGCATCCAAAAACTTGTCTTCATATTTGGGTTCTTCTTTTTTACAAGATACTTCATCGTTTTTATCTTGATCTGTAGTAACTTCTTCCATTTCATTTACTTGTGAAGACATTAATACGCTAAACAATTTTAAAAAATTATAGTTATTGTATATTTTTATTAAAATTGGATACATATTTTCTCGCGCATAATATGATAAAAAAAATATAGTTAATAATGAACATATAGATCCGGGATTTAATCCTAACATTATAATATTTATGTATTATTTAAATATTTTTAAGCGTTTTATCTATTAACTTATTAACTTTTGTTTTCGCTCTTCAAATAATTCATCTATTTCTTTTGATAAATCAGGCAGTTTAATTAATTCATAGTTCTTTTCTTCGGCGTCAGGATGTAACCTGACTAAATATAAATCGGTGACAGTTTTGCCATATTTTCGTTCCAATATCCTTTTATAGGTATTTAATTGCAAAGCGTAATGCCAAAAGTTGGAATCCGGCATATGACATATTAACTTATTTATAGCAAACTTGTTAAAATTATTTATGCGAGTTATTTCTTTAGAGCGTTTCCAATCATAAATTGATAATGTGCCATCAGGATTTTCATATACCATATCAATAGAACCGGAAATCTTAAGTTCTTCATCATATATTGTCCATTCTGTGCGATATGGTTTTAATTCAGGATGGTCCTTTGTAAAATTTATAAAATAATCCCATTCGATTGCTTTTTCTTCATTTGAATCGAGCAATGATAAATAATTATTGTATAAATCGATGTGTTTATACTCAAAAGTAATATCTAGGTTCGGATTATTCATAAAACATTCAATTTGGAAATGTAAATCAGTGCCGGCGCCGGAAACCGCAGAACTATTATTTGACCATTGTTTCTTTATTTCTTCGGCAGTTAGACCCCAATATTTGTGACCTTCTTTCCAGTTCTTTCCCTTCATCATATTCTGAATTATTAAATTAGCGTTAAAAACTGGAAAATGTGAATGATTCCATGTTGTTACAGATGTATATTTGTTTTCTGGGTCATTAGTAATTACGTATTTATGGTCTTCTTCAAAGAATTTGATGTATTGATCGCGGTCATGACTATTTCTAGTTGAGAGTACTGGGTGTAAAGTTTGCTTCATGATAATTATATGTATATACTTCTAATTATTATGATTAATTTTTAATCAATTTTATTATTTATTTTATATTTCAATAATTTTGTCTTTTAACATTTTAACTTCTTTCTTTAATTCCTGTATTTCCTTTATTAAAATACCGATTAATCCAGTATAATTGACACTTTGTAAATTTTCTCCGTCTTTCTCTCCATTTACTAAAAATGAATACTCTTCTTGTAGTTCATGGGCGATTAAACCAATATCTTGTTTTCCTAATTGGATATTATTATAAGTAACGGGTCTCAAATTATCAACAGTAAATGTTTCGTCAAGAGTAACTACATCTTTTTTAATTCGATAATCTGAAGTATTATTATAAGTTATTGCGTTAACATTTCCACTTACATCCAATGCGTAACCATTTCCTGGAGTATATTTATTAATTCCAACATAAGATCCTGGTATATAAATGTTTTCTGTTGCAGTTCCCAAAACTATTTGATTTGAAGCATCTATAATTGATTGGTAACCAATTGCAGTTGAATTATTATAAACTGTTGAAGATGAAGCAACATTTGTAAAATTACCCAAAAAGGTATTTGAATTGGAATTTCCAGATAAATCGGTACCAGTGGAATTACCAAGACCAATATTATTTATACCTACAGTATTAAACAAAAGTGAATTTTGACCTATTGCTATATTGGAAACACCTGTTGTATTACTATAAAGTGCTGCTGAATTAATTGCTATATTTGAAGCGCCAGTTGTGTTATATAGAAGTGCTTGTAAACCTATTGCTACATTAGTTGAACCACTTGAATTATTTTGTAATGAACTTCCACCAACCGCTACATTATTTGTACCTGTTATATTAGTACGAAGTGAATTAGTTCCAAGTGCTATATTATTATTACCTGATGTATTTGAATACATTGATGTAGTACCAATTGCTACGTTTGATGTTCCATTTGTGTTATTATAAAGTGTTTCATATCCAATCCCTACATTGTATATTCCAGTTGTATTATTATACAGTGATGTTGGACCAATTGCTACATTTCCACTTCCAGTAGTATTTAAAGTAAACGAATTATTTCCAACAATTGTATTAGTATTATTATTTCCTCCACCTAAACCAACTCTTACACCATTTATGTAAGAATCAGCACTTGTAAATAAGTTTCCAGACACATCTAATGCGCCATTAACACCTGTTTTACCAATACCAACATTATTTGTAATTGTTGATGGGTATAAATTATTTCCTGATAAAGTCCAATAAGATAATCCTGTAGGACCTTGAGCACCTGTTACTCCTATTGATCCTTGAGCACCTGTTACTCCTATTGATCCTTGCGCACCTGTTACTCCTTGTAATCCTGTAGAACCTTGCGCACCTGTTACTCCTTGAGGACCACCTGAAGGACCTGTTGCGCCTTGAGGACCTGTTGCGCCTTGAGGACCTTGTCCTCCTGAACCACTTCCACTTGAAAATAAAGGTCTTGAATATGACATTATATATAATAAAATAATAAATTTATATTATAATATCTTAAATATATTCACAATATATAATATATGAGTTTTGATTTGAACATTGATAATTATACAAAACAAGAATTAATTTCATTATTTGATTTACCACCAAATTATAACAATAGTATTCTTGAAATGAAGGAATCAAAATTGAGAGAAAATATTATGAAAAACACAGAAATAAATAAAGATACACAAATAAAAACAATTAATTTTTTGGTAAAAGCAAAAACAATATTATTAAACAATTATTCAGGAGTTAAACAAGAAAAGAATACAGCGTTACAAGAAAAAATAATGGATTTTTATAATTCCAGTTATGAATTAAAGGCGACTAAATTGGAAGACCCTGAGGAACATATGGTACAAGTAAGACCTGAAAAACCATATTTATCATCATTTCCAAGTGAGTTTTTCCCAGGTATAATCAATCCTTTGAAAAAGCGCACTATAAAGAAAAACTTGAATATTGATACTAGATTTAGAGAGAATTATTTTTCATCACCTTCTACTAATTTTAATTTTGCATTGCCCATAAATTTCGACAATGTTTTACAAATGCAATTAACATCATTAGAGTTACCGACAACATATTATAATGTTTCAAAACAATATGGTAATAATTTTTTTTCAATAACTGTAAACTCATCAACAAGTGTAGTGACTATTCCAGACGGCAATTACACATATGATGGCATCGTAAATATTATTAATAACCAATTAACACTTTTAGGCGCACCATTTACCGAGGTAACATTTTTATTAAACATAAATAATAATTCTGGTAGTGGGCAAATGATGGTGGGTCCTATCCCTGCTTCAACAATCACAAATTTATCACTTGATTTTCAAGCAGATAGATTCGGAGTAGATGACCGAAATACACCGCTACCATTAAAATTCGGTTGGTTACTGGGTTTCAGAAATGGTATTTATGAAAATAATCTAAATTATGTATCTGAAGGTGTTGTTGATGTTACGGGACCAAGATATGTTTATTTAGTTGTCGATGATCATAATAATAATGTGAATAATGGATTTTACAGTGCATTCAATTCATCTCTTTTAAATAATAATATTTTGGCTCGTATATCATTACAATCCAATTTTTTTAATGTTCAAATATCAAATAATTTAAGTATAGTGACAAATCCGAGAGAATATTTTGGTCCAGTAAATATACAAAATATTAATGTTCAATTATTGGATGAATATGGACGAGTTATTGATTTAAATAATATGGATTATAGTTTCTGTCTTACATTAATAACTGCTTATGATGTTTAAAGTATTAACGATTGTTAAATTATAGTATACTTTACAATATTTAAAGTTTTAAATAATATTATTAATAAAAATTTAATAATATTATAATATTTTATAAATGTCATCAAGACCATTTAAACCATATATGGGAAAAAATACATTTGGTGTATTTAAAGAATCTCAAGATGCTGGACAATATATACTCAATAAAAAAGCAACTACTACTTTTTGTAGTCCAAATGTATGTGTTCCCAGTAGAATAGTATTGAATCAAAGTAATAGACTCTTATTAAGAAAAGCAAATAAGATTTATTTTGGTATTTGCCAAAATCCTTATAATACATCAAATTTGAATATTAATTTGGTAACAAAATTGGATTTATCTGGTGTTCCTGTTATTCAACAGAATGACCCTTACGCTGTTCCTGCTGAACTAGATGTTACATCTATACCATATTTGGATTACACAATTGACCCAAGTGGTAATTTATTTGGAAATACAATTTGTGGAACAGATAATTACCAAAATTATTTAAAATTTAATCCGCCACCGTATTAGTATGAACAATATATAAAACACGCAAATACAACAGTTATTAATGTAGTAGAAGTAACACGAATAATTAAATTTGTAACAGCATTTTTATTATTTTTATTATTTTTATTATTTTCAGTATTTTCATTATTTATAATATTTTTATCAACGATATCAATATTAAAACTATTAATATTCTTTTTTACCAAAGGAAGTGGACGCATATCAATATCAAATTTCATATTCTCAATATCAACATAGTTTCCCCAACCATTTCCTATATAACATGGTTCAAACTGTCTAATTATTTTACTCATTTTATTTTTAATACTTATATTATACTTATATTATACTCATAAAATTTTAATATGATTATAATTCAATTTTAATTTTATAATATTAATAAAATATTTTATTTTTTTACACCCATTTTTACTAGCATTTTTTTTGCTTTATTAGAAACAGTTCTATATTTTTGCCCTTTTGAACTATATTGACGAGCTCTAATATATGCTGAATATAAACCTTTTGTACTGACTTTACAAGTATTTTTCTTACAAATGGGGAACGATTTTTGTGTTCCTAAAAAGCACTTTGATCCGCATTTTTTAAGCATAACACTTCTTTGATGATATCCTGGTTTTTCATTTTTCCATCCTTTGGTAACAGAACCTCTATTTTTACGCGTTTTAGACATATTATTATAAATTAAGGTTAGAATATATTTTTTAATTATATAAATATAATATTATGAGTTTAATTGATGAAGATAGTGATGAAAAATCATTTTCTGAAGAAAATGAACAACAACAAATTATGAAACAATTAGAAGAATATAAAAATATAACTAAATTAATGGATAAACAATTATCATCTAAAGAGCAACAAATAAGAGAATTAGCGAATGAATTAAGAAATTCAGAAATGCGACAACAACAGAGAGATATTGAAATGCCATTATCTCCTACAAAAGTTGTAACAGCAGAAACAACTGAAGAAATAAAAAAAGCGGGTGAAGTTGCGGCACAATTTATTAGAGAAAATGAAGAACAAACATCTAATGACGGAAGTAATACAGATATATCAGGAAATAATACAGTAGGTATGTATAAAAATGACGCCCAAAAAAATACAAATGAATTATTTATTTATAGAAAATATACTTATCAAGAAATTGAAGAAAAAATAAAAAAAAACTATTTTGAAGATAATCAAAAATATTCAAGTGCGTTAGATATAGTTGCGACTTATTTAAAAGGGCAAAAACTTATTTATATGGAGTCAAAGACACATTGTGAAAGTAGATTAAATAAGTTGATGTTACCAGCAATATTTTTATCCGCTTTAGCTACAATTATATCTTCAATTATGAATAATTATATATGGGGTCCTTATTTAATGGCTGCTTTAAATGGAGTTATATCCTTTTTATTAGCGGTTGTAAATTATTTAAAATTAGATGCTACTGCTGAAGCGCATAAAATATCGTCTCATCAGTATGATAAATTACAAACATCAATAGAGTTTTTATCAGGTACTACATTATTATTTAACAAAGATAGCGCTGCTATTCAAACTAAATTAGATGAGGTCGAGAAAAAAATAAGTGAAATAAAGGAGAGTAATCAGTTTATAATCCCAAAAGATATAAGAAGGATGTATCCAATTACTTACAATACAAATGTGTTTTTAATAATAAAAAAAATTGAGGATATTAAAAAGCGTAAAATAAATTACATTACCGATATAAAAAATCAACGTAATTATTTAATAGCAGTTTCAAAAAAAAATAAAAATAAACAAAGAAGTACATCTATTCGCGATTTAGAAAAAGAAATTAACAAATTAAATGAACTATCTAGAGCAGAAATTAATAATTTATTAGTTTTAAAATCGGCGTATTCAATTATTGACGAGATGTTTGCCAAAGAAATGGAAAATGCTGATATATTAAAACAAATGACAATTCGTAAATGGTTATTTTGTGGATTTGGATTAAAAGAAAAAATAGTTGATCCGAAAAAACTTAGTACATTTATTGAGGATGTAATGGATCCATATGGAAGACAAGATAAAAAAAATGCTGAAGAATTAGTTAAAAAAGAAGAATTAGAGAGAAAAAAGGAAAAAGAGAAAAAAGAAAGGGAACTTAAGATAGAAAAGGAAGACGAAAAATTTAAAAAGGTATGGTTAGAAATTAAGAAAACAAAAGATTTATTAAAGGATAATATTGATTTAACAGAAGAATTATATCAAAAACTAGAGGCAGGCGAATTTAATAAAGAAAAGGATATTGATCAGGTATTTACGCTAAAAAAAATACCTAATTTTTTTAAATTATTTGGAATGGAAAGGAAAGATCATGATATAGAATATATAAAAATGGCTTCAAATACAATACGCGAAAATGATTCAGATAATGATGATAAAGGAAGTATGAATAATGATTCAGAACATGCATTTATGGATTTAGATATACAAAGTTGTAATGATAATAATATAGAATTAATATTAAAATCTTATACTAGTATGAAAAATAATGGTGACAGTAGTATTAATAATAACAGTAATAATAACAATAATAATAACAGTAATAATAATAATAATAATAACAGCAATAATAATAACAATAATAGTAATAATAATAAATAATTTATTAATAAATATAAATGAGAAATATAATAAATAAAAATACTATTTTAAAAAAACATAAATCTAAGTTAATTAATAAAAATAATAATGATTGCAATGTTTCTAACAATGATGTTTGTTTTTCTACTGATAATAATAACAATAATAATAATAATACTAATAATGAATATGAATATGAATGTCTTATTTGTTTAGAGGTAAAAAATAATAATGAAACTACTGTAAAATTAAACGATTTAGAAGTTTGTGAAAAGCGTTGTGAATGTAATGGTTGGATTCATAAAAGTTGTTTAAATAAATGGTTTATATTTAGATTTATTTGTCCAATTTGTAGAAATCAAATTGGTAGTTTTACTCCTACTTATCAAATAAACCAAATTAATAATTTTAATCATACTCAAATACATATACAAAGACGACCTACAAGAAATAATTTTTTTCTTATCTTTTTTTCAGTGTTATTCATATATTGGTTATATTTTTTAGAATAAATATTGTACATAATAATTATGTAAAATATTTATTTTCCGACTTGCCTGAATCGAACAGGCGACAATTTGATTACTTTTTCACATCTACAGTCAAACGCTCTACCAACTGAGCTAAAGTCGGGCGGTTAATTATTGCTTAACATATTATATATATATATGTCTTTAAATAGGTTTCAAATACTTATTATATTTTCTTAATTTTTTTTAAATTTATTAGTTATTTTTATAATATTTAATTGAATTTCATCATGCGTAAATTATTTTTACTAGGAGCGATAGTTTGATTATTAATAATATTACTACTATTACCATTATTATTACTTTCAAATAACAATTTTGTTGATTTTATTTGTGCGATTCGTCTTCTCTCACGAATAATTTTTATACGCTCTTCTAAAACCATTTTATTGTATTCTTCAATGGTCTGTGGTACTTTAACTTCTTCCACAAAATCCGCATTCGGGTCCTTATAATTCTTAAAATATTTATTGTAAATATGACTGTTTTTTACTTGCGGATCTAGTGGTTTTCCTTTTATTTGTTTTGTTGTTTGTTGTTGATAATTTTCTTCTTCATAATATGGTTCTTGCTGTTGATTATCATTTGTTGTCGTCATATATTGTAATACACCATTTTTATTTACGACTAAATTTAATGAATTTAAAATATCATCATAACTGAACTTCTTTTTTGTTGATTTAACCTGTGTATTTGCCGTTTCCCAGTAATTCATATCAAATTGGTCTTGATTATTTAAATCATTTATTTCAGTAAAATTAAGATTCATATTTATAATAACATATTTTATTACTTATTAATTTACATATTAATTTTTACATATTGTATAAAAAATAATATGCTTTTAATATAAATATGCTAAATACCTATATAAAAAATAGAGGATCAACTAAAACTATAATTCATAATAATAATAATAATGCTGTTAATCAACTAGAATGGGATGCGGATTATGATGGAAACGTAGCGAATATATCAGTTGATTTAGTTAATAATGGTAAGGTTGGACACTATGATGTTAAATTAGATAATGATGATTTAGCGAAGATTTTAAATATTAATAGTATTAAAACTCCGATACATAAAAGATTACAGAATGATTTTAAAAAGAAGCGTTTTCATCATGATCCTAGTGTATACAATATTTATCTTGATGATTTTAAATCACCTGCTTTAAGAAATATAGAACCTATTTACATTAATAAAGAACCTGAATCAGTTTCTCTCAATAATCTTATTAGTAAATATAATCCTACAATTTCACTTGAAAAACCTGAAACAATTGAAGACCAATTATTACAAATTGCTGCGCCAAATAATAGTCATTTTTCTAGTCCACTTACCGATGAAGAATTAATTATACCTTTGACAATTAATAAAGATTCAAAATCATTAGATAAACATAAAACACATCGTGTTTATAAACACCATATTAATAGTACTGCTAAGGGTCTTAAAAAAACTAAGTCTAAACGTAAAACTAGAGGTAAAACTCATCGAAAATCCCGCAAAATTGGCGAAAAATTAAGATCATTATTAAATATTTAACTTTTAGCATAGTAAAAGAAAAAGGTATAAAATAACTAATACTTTTTATACTAATATAGTATAATGTCATTTAGAAAATATGGCGGAACACAATATTCTGCTATTCACAATATTGTAAAAAGTAATGTTAATACTACAAGTAAATTTTATGTTACCCAAAACATTGGACAACCAAATACTTATATTAATTTTGAAAGTGATATTAGTGGAAATATTATTATTTATGGTGATTTAGATATTAGTGGAAATGTAGATATTAATGGAAATGTTAATGCAACAAGTTATAATTCTAGTTCAGATTATCGAATTAAAAAAGATGTAGTTTCTCTTGATGAAAAATTTACAGTGGATAATTTAAAACCTGTTACTTATAATAATATCCAATTAGGAAAACAAGATATAGGTTTAATAGCGCATGAATTACAAGAAGTGTATCCATTTTTAGTAAATGGAGAGAAAGACGGAGAAAATCTACAAAGTGTTAATTACACAGGATTAATCGGTATTTTAATAAAAGAAATACAAGAATTGAAAGAACGAGTAAAAAAATTGGAAGAAAAATAAAGCAATTATTATTTTCTCTAACACTATTTTTGCTCAATCTTTCTATGCTTCGCAAAAATTTCGTAAAAAAGTGGATAAGATAAAATTGATTTAAAAAATCATATTAAATATATAGATATAAGTATATATAATGGAACTTTCAAAAGAACAACAAATAGCATTTGATAAATATGTTCAAGGGCATAACATATTTATTACAGGTCCTGGTGGTTCAGGAAAATCCGCATTAATCCGATTAATTAATGAAGATGCATATAAAAAATTTAAGGATGTTCACGTAACAGCGCTTACAGGTTGTGCGTCTATTCTTTTAAATTGTAAAGCAAAAACATTACATTCGTGGGCTGGTATTGGATTGGGAAATGGTACAATTGAGCAACTCGTAACAAAAATTAAAAAGAATAAATTTGCGAAAGCATTATGGAGAGGTACAGATATTTTAGTAGTAGATGAAGTAAGTATGCTTTCATTAAAATTATTCGATGTTTTGAATGCAATCGGTAAAGCAGTGCGAAATAATCCAAAACCATTTGGTGGTATACAACTCATATTTTCAGGTGATTTCTTCCAATTGCCACCTGTTGGTGATAAAGATGAACCTGATACACAGCGTTTTTGCTTTGAAAGTGAAGAATGGAATATTGTATTTAAACCCAGTTGTCAAATACAATTAGTAAAAATCTTCAGACAAACTGATGAAACATATTCAACAATCTTAAATCAAATAAGGGAGGGTAAAATTAAACGTAAATCAAATGATTTATTACTAGAATATGTAGGGCGTCCTTTTGACTCAAAATTAATTGCCGAACCTACAAAATTATATCCAACTAAAAATAAGGTAGAACAAATTAATGTTTCAAAAATGTCTTCTTTAACTGGTGAAGAAAGAGAATATAAATTAAAATATATAAAAGATTTGGAAATGACAAAAACCGATAAATTAAAGCGTCTTGAATTTACAGATAAAGATATACAAGTTGAATTAGATTTTCTAGCAGGCAATTTAATGTGTGATAAGGAAATGAAAGTAAAAATTGGTTCGCAAGTTATGTGTGTTATTAATATAAAATCTGAATCAGGTGATGTTCTTATTTGTAATGGAAGTCAAGGTATTATTCAAGGTTATTGTGAAATAACAGGTTCGCCAAAAGTTAAATATAATAATGGTATTGAAATGACAATGGTGCGACATATTTGGGAGAGTGATAAAATACCTGGTATTGGTGTTTCTCAAATCCCTCTTATATTATCATGGGCTTTAACAATTCATAAGTCACAAGGTGCTACATTAGATGCGGCAGAAATTGATGTCGGAAGTGGAATATTTGAATGCGGTCAAACTTATGTAGCGCTGTCAAGAGTAAAAAGTTTGGATGGTTTATATTTAACATCATTTGACGCAAAAAGAATACGCATTAATAAAAAAGTTAAAGAATTTTATGATAATTTAACTGTAAATCAAGTAGAAAATACTGGAATAGCGGTGTATGCTGACACGGTTGAAACAGTTGTTGAAGCAGTTGCTGAAGCAGTAGCAATACCAGTTGCTACACCTGTAGCGAAAACTACTAGTTTATCTAATACTACAAGTTCAAACCCTTTTGAGATCTATCGGTATGTAGAACCTAATATACGTGTTATAAAATTAAAACCTAGCAATTCTGAGTTGGAAAAAATCGAATTAGAAAAAAAACTTTCCGAAATTGGTATTTTATAAATTTAAAAATAGTTTTTAACATTTTACAAAAAAATTGAAATAAAAATACTTTTTTTATTCAAGTGTATAACTATATTTCTAAACCTTACACAGTTTTTATTATTACAAGAAAAATGGAATGCATTAATAATACCCAAGATACTGAATTCGTCAATAAGCGAGATGTCGATTTGAATAATGTCAGCATTTATCGTTATAAATTTACCGATGAATTCACTCAAGAATTGTACAAGTTTTCAAAGATTCACCAATATGACCACAGAAAGGATTTCAAGGAAGCGTGGAATATTTGGATCGAAGAAAACGGAAATTTGGTAGATGATGAAGTCAGACGTTTGACCAATTTGGGTTACAATGGCGACATATTAGATAAGATGTTTAAGAGTGCTCGATATTATTTTAGAAAGAAGAATAACGAGCAGAAAGAACCTCAAAAGAGGCGTGATTATATTGGCGTTCAGAAGGATTTACTTGACTCTATGGATGATCATATTATTAGCAATATTAACAATAGAGACTATAAACCATCTGAAGGATTCACGCTATTTTGCAAAGATAAGTTGGAAATCTTAAAAGCAGAGGTATTGCGATTATGTAAATCAGGTTTTACAGATCACAATGAAATTAAGGATAAAATCAAAAAAACCTATAAAAATCGATATTTTATTTTAGTAAATAAATAAATATTTTCAATTGTTTATGTAATAAACAAATTTTATAATTTATATTAATAAATGGATCAAAGTATTAATATAAGTTTAATAAATAATCAAATAACAAATAAGAGAAGGCAAGTCAATAATATAGACGATGATTATGAAAATCAAACAAAAATAACAGTCTATGACTTTTTTTCCATAAATGAAATTAAAATTGGTGAAATACTTACAAAAATACCTTATTATAAAAATTATTATGATATATTTCTAGATTATGATTTTATAGATATTGGCAAAATAGGCGAAAAAGTAATAGAAAATGTGGATTTAGATACAAAATATAAGGACAATAAATATATTATTTTTAATTATAATGATGAAAAACGCATTGGATTTCGCAATTTTTTATTTAATATATCATTTGGCAAAAAACAATTTATATTTAATATTTTAAACACATATACCATTTTACTTGAAAGTTTATCAAAATTAAATGAAATTGGCATCTGTTTTTTTGCGTTAAGTTCTGAAAATATTGTATTTTCACCGGATTCTAGACCTTTTTTAAAAAATTTTCAATGTAGTTTAAATAATTCTTATCTAGATACGTCATATATACATAATATGATCAAAAATATTGATAATTATACTTATAAACCACTTGAAATACACGTTTTATTCTATTTAATAATGAATGATGAGAAAACATTATCATTATCATTTATAGAAATTATTTGCAGTAATTATGTAAAAACAATGGATGTACTATCACTTTTCTCTCAAAACTACATAGAATCTTATGAAAAGTCTTGTATTGAAACTTTGAAAAAGTATATTAATAAACCAAAACAGGCGATTATTGCGGATATTTTAAATTATAGTCAATATTGGGACAATTATAGTTTAAGTATATTATATTTACATATTATTGGTAATATTTCCAAATGTTTCTCTCTTAAGGGGACTTTCATGAATAAATTTACATTGTTATTAATTAAAAACGTTCATCCAAATCCTTTGAAGAGAGAAACAATACAAGAGACTAGAGAAAACTATGATAAACTCTTTGAAAATGCGGATTGGACTTTTATAAATGATTTTTCTAATGAAAAAATGAAAAAATTGTATGATTTGTTGTTAAGTTAAAAATATTGTTAATATAATATATAAATATAATAACAATAAATTGTTCTACTCGACAAAATGTGAAAAAAAATATGCCCAACCATCGCATATTTTCGTCGCACCCAATCCATTCATATACCACTAAATGGCGCGTCCGTTCGATTATTAAAAGATTTGATATGCCGTTTTTAAACCCGCACTGGTTAGCATTATACCTCAGGTGTGCTTTTTGCCTTAAGCAGACCGTCCTTGGTTTTTGACTCAAATGACCCCATTTAAATGGCGATTTTCTCACATTGGTATTGTCAAAATTTTTTGGTAATTATTTTTATAAATTTTAAATGAAGTATTATTTTTAATATTATTTTTTCAATATTATGCTAATTATCATTTGTATTTATTATAATAATTTAAATAAAAGTCGCCCATTGTCCCCGTTTTATTTAATAGTCAAACACCACTATATTTTATAGCAGCGCCTATTAAAGTTAATAATAATTGCCCATTGTCCCCATGATATGTGCCCCTCCAAGCGCAAGCGACTGTTCACCTACGGTTTACGCACATATCCGTCGCACCCCACCAATTTATTCTTTCGGTGCGTCCGTCGTTTTTTATATTTTTAATTATCATATGTCTCATCATACTCGAGACCAACTAATATCTCACCTTCCTCCAATTCATACTTACCTGCTAGAAATAATCTTGCTCTTTCAATGTGAAGACGTCTAACGCGGTTCTTCTCATCATCTAATTCTATTCTCATAAAATCTGCTGCAGTAGGTATTATGTTATTTGTTGTCATTGTCAAATTATTTTGCATTCTGTTACTAGTATTTATATCTTTTACTTTTTTAAGAAAATTAAATTCATTTTTTTTATTTTTTTATAAAAAAATTGAAAACTTAAAAAATATAAAATAAATAAAATATAAAAATAACAGCATATTATAAATAATGAACCCTTTACAAGTAATTTTATTGTTTACATTATTTTCAAATTTAGCGTCCGCAACTTTCAACCAACTGGCGTTCAGTGGTGGTGGAGCATTTGGTGCGGTTGAAATTGGTATCTTAAAAAGAATCAATGAACTTAACCCCAAAAAATACGATATGTATACCGGAATTTCAGCAGGTGGTTTGAACGCTGGTTTTTTGTCTTTTTACAATGACTTAAGTATTGGTATTAAACGTGCCGAAACATTATATTCTACTATGCGTAATTTTAAGGTGTACAGATTATTGCCTGAAACTGGTGTCTCTTTATTAAATACTGAACCATTATTTGACACACTGTCAACTGTCATAAATAAAATGCCCAATAAACCTGTAGTAAAAACACTGATTGGTGCAACCAATTTATATACGGGTAAACTAGACGTCTTTCAATTTGACACCAAGACCATAGCAGATCAGGTCAAAATATTGATGTCTACATCGGCAATTCCTGTGGTATTTCCACCAATAAGTTATAATAATTACATGTATGCGGATGGTGGCACATTAAGTAATGAATTGCTTGATATAATACATGTAAATGATTATTTGAACATTACTTATATTACACCTGGCAATCAATTGGAAGAAGATGATACACCAATAACATCGATAAAAGATATGATTATTAGATCATTTCAAATAATAATAAGTAATTACAATAATCCCTATTCAACGTTAAATCAAGCGTGCGATAAACCTTATGGAGAAATTAATAATTATTTTGTGGATTCTAAATATTTTGATGATTATAGTATGTTAAATTTTGACGATGGACAAGAATTGATCGATATTGGTTACAAGTACATGAGTCATAAAAAAATTAAGTTATGTTAATATAAAATTATTGTGTTTAAATTTTTATATTAACTTTAAAAAAACAGGCCGCTCTTGCGGGTCTTTCGACTCTTTCTCTTCTTGGGGCAAGGACAGCATTTTTTGGACTTCATATTGTTCATTTTACCCATTTTCATAGATTTATTCGCATTTTTACTGCTACCCATTTCACCCTTACGTCTACTCGCCTCTTTTAATGCATCCTTAAATTGAAAATTCTTATTTTTCTTCTTATTTTCCCAGTAAATTTTCTTTACAAAATCGTTCCAAGCACTCATTATACTATTAATTGAGATAAAAAGTATTTAATAATTTATATTCTAATAATTTTATAAACGAAATAAAATTGAATTATTTTTCAATATTTTTATTATTATTATTAAAAAGACAACAACTTTATGACAATTATAAATTCTATATTTGAAAATAACCACTATTTAAGCGCAAAAATGAGTAGTGAAATTCAATTTACAAGATACCTTTATGAGAAGGATGAGGTAAAATTATCACTTATTATGTGTATCCTAAATAAAAAGGAGTCGGAATCCGAATTTTGGGCGTATGAATTGTATTATTCCGGGTTTAAATTAGAACTAATCGACTTATTTTGGTCCTTATATTACGACTTTTATTATACAATGAATCCTTCATTTGAAAAATACTTGCAATCCAAGTTGAAAAATCACCTGGAATTGGATGTAGATTCAGAGAATTATATATCTATGATTGTGAATAACTTTATGATAAGACCGCATAATATGGATATTTTCATATTAAAACAGATTGTAAATATTTGCGATTTTGATAAAACAGATATTCAACAATATATTATTACTGGTAATTTTGAAATTATGCGCCAAGAATTACTTACCGCATTGCGAAGTAAAGATTTTATGACATTAGCGTCGCTAATTTTAACAGATATAAAGGATAAGGATATTATGGATACATTTAAAACTATATTGGATTATTTTGTTAATACTATGAAACTGAAAATTAATAGTGAAAAAAATGTTCTTGAATACGAGAAATATTTAGTTAATAATTATCAACAAAGTAATAAAAGGGTTATTGTATTAGCGAGAACACTACATTATTTTGTATTATTAAATAATTCAAAAATGGGTAAAAATATTTATGTACATATTGAACCGGAAGAAGTAGTATTATATAAAACAATCAACGCTGATTTAAAAGAGAAGGATAAACGAACTATTTTGCCTGCGCGTAAAATCCTGCCTTTGGCGAAAGTTTACACAATAGACAGCAATAATTATCTTTCATTATTTGAATTGAAGAGAGAAAAACAAGATATAAAAGGTGCGTATTATTATAAATGGCTTTATTATGCGTCATTTTCGCCATTATGGAAGTCTAGAATTATAAAATATAATGGTTTCATTAATGAAACCGAAAAATCAGTATCGTTTGAAGATGATGATATTGAAATGTTTTATCGTGAATATGGTTATGAACCAGATGAACAATCTCTAGCGGTAGAAAATACAACAATACAAGATATTCGTAAGGAGCGAACATGGTTGTCGTTTTACAATGAACATAAAAATAATGGTATTGTTGAAATTGAAGAAGATATTTTAAATGATATGGATAAGATAGCGTATAAATTTTGAAAAATTACATAATTATATAAATAAATATATTTTACTTATATAAATGACAAAGATAAATGTACCAAGAAGATATTTGCCTTCATTAAATAAAATAAAAGATATGCAAAAACAAGTAAAAATGCTAATGAAATCTAGAAAACAATACAAAAAGGGGAAATTTTTTACTCGAAAAAATATTAAATCTTATACTAGTAAACCATCAAAACACATAACAAACGCCCAAAAAATATACAATATTAGAAATATTACTCCAAATAAGGAGTTAGCGCGCAAAACTGGTTGTTCTTTATCGGCATTAAAACAAATTGTACGAAAGGGAGAAGGTGCGTATTATTCGTCGGGTTCTCGCCCCAATCAAACACCTCAATCATGGGGTTTAGCGCGGTTAGCAAGTTCAATTACGGCAGGTAAATCTGCTGCGGTTGATTATAATATTTTAGAAAAAGGTTGTAATCACAATAAAAAGGCGTTCCTTTTGGCAAAAAAATCAAGAAGAAAGTATAAATATGGTCATTCAAAAACACGAAAGACTGAGGTAAAAATACTGTAGATTATAAAAAATAAAATTGAATTACTTTTTATAATTTTAAAAAATATATACTGAACATAAAACACATATACGCTATACCATTATCAAAAATGATGAATATTTTACTAGTTCTATTAGGGTGTAATATTTCATATTTATTGCAAGATAGAATTAGTACAGCAGTACAATTTGCCGGAAATTTTAATAAGACAAATGTGAAATGGTTTTTAAGTGGTGGAATAAAAAATCCATTAGAAGATAAAATAACAGAAGCGGAAAAAATGGCGCAAAAAATTGTGGAGTCAGAATATATATATTCTCACAAATTATCAGGTAATAAATGGGATTATATTTATGATACAGAAGCAACAAATACAGCAGAAAATTTTATTATGGTGAAAAAATATTTGGAAGAAACAACAATAGAGTACTCAGAAATAGTTGTAGTAACATCAGATTTTCATTATAATCGAGCAAGTAAAATAGCGGAAAAAATCATTGATAAGGATATTAGTTGGGTTTTATCTGATGCTGAACTAGACGATTCAAGATATTGGGAAAATATACATATTAAAAATGTGGATGATGATGTAAATAAAGCAAAAAAAAAATTCATAATATAAAATAAAATTGAAATGAATATAATTACATAAGTAAAATGTATAATAACAAGAAAGAAAATGGTTAAAAACGCTGGTGGAAATAAGACTAAAGGTCAAGCTCGTAAGTTTGCTTCAGGAGGAGGTAAAAATGATAAATTGCGCCTTTCTGAAGATGTATGTGAAGTATATGCTATGGTTGAAAAACTATTAGGTAATGGAATGTGTCATGTTTTGTGTCATGATGGTATAACAAGATTGTGTCATATAAGAGGTAAATTTAGAGGACGTGGTAAAAGAGATAATACATTGGAAAATGGTACATGGATATTAGTTGGTTTAAGAGAATGGGATCTCGAAAAAAAGGATGAAACTAAAATGCAAAACTGCGACTTATTAGAGGTTTATCAAGATAGAGATAGGACCGAACTTAAGACTACGGTAAAGAATGTTAAATGGCGATTATTTACTAAAAATGAGGATGATATTAATAATATGAATGACGATGACGCTGATTTGGATGATGAATTTGTTGGGTTTACTTTTGCTGAAAATAAGAATGAGGAAATCGAGAAACTTATTGCTGCCGAACTAGCGAGTAAAGGTGAAGTAACTAATATTGTTATGGATAATAATAATTTGATTGATGCTGATGATATTTAAAATAGTAATTAAGTATAAAGATTTAATAATTATAATTAATTAAATTGTAGGTAAGAATTGCGACCTCCTATAAATATATATAAAACAGTTTTTTTATTTTAAAAGGAAAACTAAACTAAACGTTTGCTGTAAGGAGATAAATATAAATGTTATAAATCTTTAAATCATTATTGTAAAATAACATAATTAATACAATTTAAATACAAATTATTATAACAATATATAAATATCATACTATATTTAAGTATAATGACCAATATTTTCAAATCAAATTCTCGTTTCGCTGCTCTTTCGGAACCTTCAATTGAACCTGTAAAAAATGAGAAAAAACGTGATCTTAACACATTAACAGATGATAAACCTAAAAAAAATAGTTTTAAGTCAAATAATGAAAGACCGACGTATAATGAAAGACCGACGTATAATGAAAGACCGACGTATAATGAAAGCAATCTTTTTTCACAAAAGGTTGTTGATAAAGCACAACAACAGCGAAAGGATGATGAATTACAACGATCAATTAATGAAATACAAAAAACATTATCTATTGATAATTTTCCTGAACTAATAGTTACGAATAATACTTCTGAAAAACCAGTAATTAGTTTCGCAGAAAGGTTGAAACAAAAACAAAATATTACAGAAATGAATGTTGAAAAACCTGTTATTAGTTTCTCTGAAAAATTAAAACAAGTAGACCCTGTTATAGAAACACATAGTAAGCAAATACCGTATGGATGGGCTGTAATTAAACGTGATAATGTTACAAAAAAATCATATATTGAATATAATAAAGATTATGAAAGAGATATTAAAGCATCGGAACAAATAGAGAAGAAAATATGGCCTTTGAAGGTTCTAAATGCTTTAGTTGATTTATATGAAACAGAAAGAGACGAATATATTAATAAATGGGGTTATGACGCTTATGAGGAAAAGTATTTAGATCCGGATTATGATGATGAATATTTTGATAGACTAGATCAAGAGTACATTAGTGAAACTGAAGAAGAGGATGAAGAAGATTATGATGAAGAATATATGGATCAACAATATTGGAAAAATTAAATTAGTTAAAAAGTATAATGTATTATATGTTTATTTTATAATATATTATGCAAAATATAATGAATGATGAATTAAATGATGATTGGATAAACCAGTTTGAAGAAAGTGAAAAATTATATAAGGATTTTTATAAGGATAATGTGTATCATATTAATATTGATTTTATTTATATAAATAATGATAATGAGATTGAAAAAATTAAGCAAGATATTTTTTTAATGTCAGAGCATAATTCTATTAAAAGGGATGAATTAATTGGATTACTTAAAAGAAATTCAATTGATAATGATAAAAGATATTCATTATTGTCAATTTTAAAATACAATATAACGTTAGATGCTGATGATATTAAAAACTTTTTACTAACATCAGATTTATCAATATATAATAAAAAATTTTTAACTATTAATAAACATATTGATACCATAGTTTTTGAAAAAACTATAAATATGTTCCAGGATTTAAATCATTTATATTTTATTTTTTATGAAAAATCAAATGATATAACTAGACGCGACTTAAATAGCATAACAAAAAAAATTTATTTAGGTATAATTGCTAATAAAAAAACTATTAGAAAACAATATAAAGTCTAGATTCTATACTATATAATTAAAAATGGCAGCACTTATTAACGCACTTGATACTTATACTCCTAAACAAATTGGTGAAAATGGTCATCTTGAATATAGTTGGTCAAATGATATTAGAGAGAAAATTTTACAGTTTAGTTTTCAACTAGTTAGAACTAGTGATTCTTCCAATTTAAAAAATATATTAAAGGGTATGTTAACAGTTTTGAAGCACAGTTCTACTAGTACATCCATTGTGGAGAAGGAACTAGCGCGTGGATATTTATCTATGCTTTACAAAATGATTGGACATACTCGTGATATTATTGATGGAAAAGGTGAGTATGAATTGACTTATATGATGATTTATACTTGGTACGATTTTTATCCTGAATTTGCTAAATTTGCTCTAAAATGCTTGGTCGATTTGGGTGATAGAAATATTCATCAATATGGATCTTGGAAGGATATTAAGTATTTTTGTGATTACGTTAAGAGAGAAAATAAGTGTTCTTCTCATCCTTTAATTGATTACGCGATTAAACTTGTTAATAATCAAGTAAATAGAGATTATGAAAAAATGCTTATAGAATCTAATGAGATTTCTTTACTTGCTAAATGGGTTCCTAGAGAAAAATCGTCTTTTGGATGGTTATATCAGCAACTAGCGACAGATTATTTCGCTCATTTTTTAACAACTGCTAAAAATGAATTAGGTAAACAAAAAGCAATACTCAAATGTAAAACAGAGTATCGTAAGGTTTTATCTGCGTTAAATCGCAAAATCGACACCCTACAAATTAAACAATGTGGTCATCAGTGGTCTTCAATTGATTTTAACAAAGTAACATCTATTTCCATGACAAAACAAAAAAAGGCGTTTTTAAATATTAAAAATAATGGCGAGTCCAGGTTTCCAGATGTTAAAGATAGGGTTCAATGTGCAACAAATTTTAATAATCATGTTAAAAGCACTATTAATAACTGTATGGAAATTAAGGGTAAACGTATTTCTATGGCAGATTTTACAAAGCAAGCACTTAATTTGATTGCCGGAGTGAATAATCAAACTGAGAAGGATATTCTTAACTCGCAATGGCGTGACAACGCTACACAAACTGGCGCACTTGGTAAGATGATTGCGATGGTCGATGTCTCCGGTTCAATGGATGGCGATCCAATGAATGTAGCAATTGCGTTGGGACTACGTATTGCCGAGAAGTCTATTTTAGGTAAGCGCATAATGACTTTCAGTTCTAAACCATCTTGGGTTAAATTAGATGGATACGATGATTTTGTTTCCCAAGTAAAAGTTGTAAAAGATGCTGAATGGGGCATGAATACAAACTTTTACGCTTCACTAGATTTAATTTTGAATGCCATCGTTGAAAATAAGATGACGGTAGAAGATGTACAAGATATGGTTCTGGTTGTTTTATCTGATATGCAAATGGATAATGCGGATGATTCTAATAAACAAATCTTATATGAGATTATGAAATCAAAATATAGTGTTGCTGGGTTTAGAGTTCATGGTAAACCTTATAAACCACCTCATATTCTTTTCTGGAATTTGAGAAGCACAAATGGTTTTCCAAGTTTATCTAACCAACCGAATTGTTCTATGATGTCAGGATTTAGTCCGGCGTTATTGAATCTATTTTGTGATCAAGGTGTAGATGCTCTTCAATCGTGTACTCCTTGGTCTTTACTCGAGAGAAGTTTAGAAAATGATCGATATAAAATTTTGAGTGAAAAAATTGCCGAAATGTAAAATAATATTTATGTAAAATAAAAATATATAAAATATAACGTTAAATTAATGTTATATTTTAGAGATAAACTACCAGGTGGTAAGGACAAAATTAGAAGTGAAAAAATAAAAACTATTCAGTATTTTATGAAAAATAGGGAAGTTTTTAGATTAAAAGAAAACTATAATAGTGTTATTCCTTTACATGTGTATACTTGTTGGCATACTAAAGAGTTGCCTCCTTTAATGAAACAAAATTATGAAAAACTTATTTCCGATAATCCAAAAATGACATTTCATCTTTATGATGAAAATGACTGTAGAGAATTTATTAAAACACATTTTAAATCTGATGTATTAAATGCGTATGATTCTCTAATACCATGTTCATATAAATCAGATTTATGGAGATATTGTATTCTTTTTATAAATGGTGGAATTTATATAGATATTAAATTTGGTTGCGTAAATAATTTTAGACTTATTTCACTTACAGAACAAGAACATTTTGTAAGAGATCGCGACCCACCTGGCGGAACATTAACTGGATTATTAGTGTGTAAACCAGGTAATATCATTTTATTTAATTGTATTCGCCAAATTGTAAATAATGTTCAAACTAAATTTTATGGTGAAAATGCTTTGTGTCCAACTGGACCTAATTTACTTGGACTCTTTTTCTCAAAAAGAGAGAAAACATTAATGTCAATGTATTTTGAAAACGCTACCGCTAATGATAGAGATAATTTTTATATTGCTTTAAAACGAGTTTCTGGTAATGATATTATTATTTTAAAAATGTATGATGAATATAGAGACGAACAAAAAATATATCAAAAATATCCATATTACGCTAATTTATGGAATGAAAAAAGAATATACAAATAATTATTTAAGTAAACAAAACTTCTGGACTAATCATTATCCGCGCTGAAGACCTATTTCTCGCCATTTGATGAAATGCTCTATGCTCGCAATCTTCATATCGACCTTTTATATGTCCATAATCTCTATAAACCATTGTTCGTGATTTTTGTGCTTTGGCATGTGATTGGATATATTCTTTTGGAAATAAATCCGATCTGACTCTACCATCATAATATGTATCTAAAAATTTGCGTGTCTTATATATTGAGAATCCATTAAATGATGAAATACATGGTAAAAGTTGTCCTGGTTTTAAACTATTTAATAGTTTTGTAATATATTCTTTAATGATTCCATGATAATTATAATTATCATTAAAGTGATTATAACTAAAACAATATGGCCATATTGAAAGCGCCCAAATATCATAGTATGCAGGAGTTGTGTTAAAAGATAATCCATCCCAATCTTCTCTCTTCAGATATTTTCTAAGAGTATTTATATTTACTTCTTTACAGTTGACATCATCAAAGTCCATCATTATAAAAAATGGATAGAGTTCTTTATTTTTTCTTATAAAATTCAAACAGAAGTTACGCGCCAAAGCTATATTATGAGTTCTAAATTTACTCATAGGATTTGCGTTTACATATAATTTAAATTTTGGATTTTTATTTTGATACTCTTTTAGTATTTGTAATGTATTATCTGATGATTGATCGTAGTATATTAATATTGTATAATCATCAAAGAGAGAACCTATTTTTTCGATATTTTCCAAGACTTTATTTAAATACCCAGCACAATTTTTGACAGGACCGCAAATACAACAATTCATTATATATACCTTTTTATTTTTTTATTAGTATTTAAACTTGGATTATAATAGTTTATCCAATATTCTTCCTTTTCTTCTGCTTCTTTCTTTGATACGCAATTAGGTTCTTCTATAATTCTATATGACCAATTATTCCATCCTCCATTGTTTCTTATAATATTATACATCCGCATAGTATAACTTTTATTTGCTGAATTATTACTACATCTACGATGTACACTCATTCTACCTTTAATATCAGTCGAATATCCAATATAAATATCTGATATATTATCATCATTACAATATATCATATAAATTTTAGTACAACTATAATTCGGTGCCATTATGTTTAGTTAATAATTTTTTGTTATATTTTTTTCAATTTTAAATAAAAATATAATATATTATTATGAACAATATAAATAAGAAAATAAATAATGATTTGACATATATTAAAAAATCTGATATTCACGGATTAGGAGTTTTTGCTAAGAAAGATATTGTAAAAGGAACAAAAATATCTGATTATTATGGTAAAGAGATGAAGTGGAAAACATTTAAAAATAAATATGGTGATTATAAATCAAATTCGTTGAATACATATCCAATGCGTCGCATTTGGAAAATTATTGTGGCAAAGGAAGAACCATATAAAAGCAGGAATTTAACAAATTACATAAATGAAATTAGAGGTAAAGCCAATTGTGAACTAAAATTAAGAGCGTTATATGCTAAAAAAGACATTAAAAAAGGCACTGAATTATTACTTGAATATCCTGAAGATTATAACCGTTTTTGGTTATCAAATAAAACAAGAAAAAATAAAACAAGAAAAATAAAAAATTGATATAATTTTTAATGATAACAATATAATTATAACTAATAATTAAATGATTACGGTAGTAACAGGTAGATTTAATACAGACACATTAAGTTCAAACTATGAATATAGGAGAAAACATGGATTTAAATGTATTTATTGTTGTCCATTGGAATTATCTCCAAAAATTTTGTATGATTCTTCTGTATTTGTAATTGAAATGAATAATACAACAAATAAGATTGAAGGCATCGGATTAATTAAAAATAGACCTCAAACAAATAGGTATTACAAGGTCCATAATGATGGAAATACAAACCGATATATTTATATTGGTAATTACTTTATAGACAGAGAAACTCTCGAATCATATAACCCTCAAATGGTTTATATTTTGGAAATTATATTATTTAAAGGTAAAACACATTCAAAACGAGGGGCGGGGTTAACAATTATCCCTGAAAAAGTATTAAAGTTTGACATTTGTAAGGGTATAAATTTACAAAAAGATATTAGAACTATATTTATTAGTCAGTTTAGAGAAAAAATATCGCAATATAATGAAGTAAAAAGAAATGAAGAAAATAGAAATGAAGAAAATAGCGAAAATAATTTATATAAAAATGAATAGTGAAAATTTATAATTATAAATAATAATTTTTTATAATTAAAACTTTAAAACAAAATCTATATTAATCTTATGACATCTATAGACACAAATGTTTCAAATTATACTTTATCAGAATTAATGGCTATTGTGGAATTAAATGATCTTGATCCTAGTGAAATTACAGAAAAAACAAATAAACTAATTAATCGATTTAAGGATAAAAACCCCGAATTATCTGTTTTTTTTCTAGCAATACAAAGTGAACTTTTACAGTATGCTGATGGACTAAAAGATGATGATACAGGAGAATATAATGATGGTGAATATGGTGAAGATAATGAAGACGATACTGCTAGAAAAATAGTTGTTGAAGGGTTTGGTAATATGTCTAATGAAGCGATTTATCCTGCTGGAGAAAAACAGATAAGTAATTGGTATCAAAATGAAAATCTATCTCAAAGCGATACAAATCAAAACAATAAAATCACTGATAGAGTTCAAAAAGTGCAAACATTTGGTAATCAACATGCACCAATGAAGAGAGAACAATTAGGAGTAAATGATACATATCAAGTTTCTGTCAAACAAGATTCATTGAATCCAAATTTAAAAAACACGATTAATCGGTTTATCAATCTTGATAGTCAATTTAGACAATATACAAACGGTATTGATTCAACTTCTACAGATTATACATTAGACCTTTCAGACACATTAAAAGACGCTTTAAGTTTAAGAGTTTTTTCATACCAAATACCTTATTCTTGGTACACTATTGATACTGCTTATGGTAACACTTGTTTATGGATTAAAGATATAAGTAATAATGTTACAAATATAGTCGTTGTTTCAGTTACTCCCGGTAACTATAACGCTTCGCAATTTGTCAATGATTTGTCTAATAATTTTACTGCTGCTGGATTTTACAATTATCCATCAAATGGTCCAGTTTTATATAATTCTAATAGTGGTAAAATAACTCTTAACTTATTTGGAACTGATTTTTCTGGAAATAATATTGATAATAAACACGCATCTTTTAAAGTAAGTGAAACAACTCAAATCATTTTTTATGATTTTACAGGTGTTCTCCAATGTAGCAATGTATGTTTGAGCAAATCAAATCACTATTTTAATAACTCTCTTGGATGGATTATGGGGTTTCGCGTTCCTTATACATATATTGATCCATCCGGAAATACAGCACCTTGTATTTTAGATTTAAATGGACCCAAATATCTTATATTGGTTATTGATGATTATAATCAAAACCACGTTAATAATGGTCTCGTTTCCATTACACAATTTACAAGTAATTTAAAAATACCATCTTATTATTCACCTGATATACCGTATACTTGTTCAACACCTGAGCAACAAGGTAACAATCTACAAAGAATCGTTAATGAAGCAAACATTCAATCGATTTTTGACACACAAAATAGCACTACAAGCAATGGGTTATTAATCGCGGGCAAATACGAAGGAGACTATAATTCAACCCAAATTGTGTTACCGAGTGCTCCTAGAACATTAACTCAATCACAGATTTATACAATTAACGAAATTAATAAAAACAGAAATAACACAACTAATTATTTGTCAAAAGCACCTACAACATCTGATATTTTAGGTATTTTACCAATAAAAACTGCTGGGTTGAATACTGGTTCATTAATTGTTGAATTCAGTGGTTCAGTACAAGATAATAGTCGTACATATTTTGGTCCTGTAGATATTGACAGAATGTGTGTGAAATTAATGGACGATAAGGGTAATATACTTAATTTAAACGGTAGTGATTGGTGCGTCACATTAATTTGTGAATGTTTATATCAGTATTAAAATTTTATCAATGTAATAAATTATTCTTTTATATAAATGAATAATTTATCAGTGGTTTTTTCTAATTTGGGTGGTTTTGGACCAATTATATTATACTTAACAGCAAATTATTTACTATGGAACAAACCAACAACATTTTATTATTTTCAAGTTGGGTTTTTTATATCCGCTATTTTAAATCTTATATTAAAAGGTATATTTAAGCAACCTAGACCATCAGAAGACCCCAAAGAATTTAATTTAGCGATAAAAAATGGTCACCGGTTTATTTTTAAAAATGGTATCCCTCATGATATTTTCGGTATGCCTTCAGGGCATTCTTCGGCATCACTTTTTATAACAGTGTTTGTTTTTCTCTCTTTGAGAGACTATAAAATACTATTTGGGTTTTTATTGATGTCTTTACTAATAATGAGTCAACGTGTTATTGATAATCATCATACCGTTTTTCAAGTTACTGTTGGAGCAACTCTTGGTTCTTTATGCGCTTATTTATTTTACTATTTTTCAGAAGAAAAAATAAAAGGACAGATCGAAGAAAAACTTGATGATAATGGTCCACTATAATTTTTCTTACATGCTTTTGGGTATATAGATTTGCGTTTGTAAGTTTTTTGGTATTATATATTTTAATATTATATTAAAAATATTATAATTACTTAAATATATAAATGCTTTTGTTTTCTTTTTTGCTTTTTTGTTTTATTTTTGTAAATAGTAAAGAAATACCTAATGTTGTTACAGATATTAAAGTAGATGGTTATTTAGGTCATTGGAAACAGGTATATCAAGCACCAACTAATGTTATTTTTCAAGGATATGGAACATGTATTACCGCTGATTATGGATTACTTGATGACGGTAATATTAGTGTTTTAAATAAACAACTTGATGAAAATAAGGAATTAGAACAAATAACTGGATATGGTTATTATAAAAATGTTTCTGAACCTGGTAAATTAACAGTTCATCTTGAAGGAGTACCAGTTGATTCACCCTATTGGATTGTAAAATTGGGAGAAATAAAGGATAACCAATATCAATATAGTATTATTACAATCCCATCTGGAATATCTCTTTGGGTATTAGTTAGAGATATCGATGTATTTATGGAATTTTACAATAAAGAGGTTGTTGATTTTTTAAATCAATATAATTTTAAATATACAACTGTAATACAAGATAATTGTAATTATAAACTCTCTGCGACATCAATTACTAGAGACCAAATCATGCAAAGAGCCCAAGTTTGGGTCGATGAAAAAATTCCTTATTCACAAACTGCTACTACCAACGGTTATCGTCAGGATTGTTCAGGTTATGTTTCTTATAGTTGGGCGTCATCAACATCGGGTGGTGGACATGTGACAAGTAATATGCAAGAAATATGCACTAAAATATCCAAAGCTGATATGAAAAAAGGTGATGCTATATTAAAACCATCGACACATGTTCTTTTATTTGGTGGATGGATAGATTCTGATGCTTTTTACGAATATGCCGAGCATCAACCCGGTGATGTTTGCAGAAAATCGACTGGTTCGTATAATTATTTCGCCACAAATGGTTACTTCCCATGTCGTTACAATTTAGTTTCTAATTAATTATAAATTTTTTCTTCTAGTGTTTCTTCAATTTTCTCTCTAATCATGCGTCCCTTTTTAAATTTTTCCTTGATAAACTTATTATACACATAAAACATTTCATCCATTTTTTCTTCTATTAGTTCCATTTCGCCAAAATTGATCAAACAATCACTATTCTTATTAAACCCATTATTTATTATATCTTCTACTGCAATGACAAATTTATTGAATTTAGGCAAATCCTTACCGATATCGTTACACAATAAATTCATATTTTCTTTTAAATCATTCGACGACATTCTATTAACAAGTTATTTGTAAAATATAGTTTTTGATATTTTACAATTCATTTTTATTTTTATTTTTATTTTTATTTTTATTTATTCTTTTTTCATATTTTATTTCATGTAAAAAAATATAATTATATTATAATTATGAATGTCAATTATAATATTAGAAGAAATTGTAAACTTTCCAAAGGTTTTCTACCTAGTTTTAAACCAGAAATCTATAGTTTGTCTGTATATACTTCTCTCTCAGGCGCTTATTCAAATGTAGTAATTATAGGTCAAAACTTTTTACCAAATGGAACAACTTATGTTAATTTTGGAAGTTTTAAAAACATACCTGTTAGTTATTTTAGTTCATCTAATATTTCTTTTGTTGTCCCGACAAATGCTGGTATTGGTTCTTATGATGTTATTGTTGTTAATAACTATAATAGCAATTTTAGTGCCAATATAACTACTATTTATAACCAAAATCTTAACTTTTCAAATAGTATACCGTACACTTTAACATAATATTTTATCTTTTATTTATATGAATTACTTTTATCTTAAAATATTTTGTTTGGTTTTATTTATTATTATAATTTCTTATTGGAATACTTATTGTAGTTCATTTATTGAGTCATTTTCTTCAAATACAAAAGGAAATAAAACAATTGTTCTATTAGGTGACAGTATTCTTAAAAATAACTCATATGTTTCTGATGGAAAAAGTGTTGATAATATGATTGAAGAGAGAAATCCAAGTATTTTTTCACTTGCTGTAAATAACTCGAAAATAGTTGATGTTTATGGACAAATTAATAAGATACCTCTTGATATAAATAGTTCATCTACGTTTATTTTTCTCTCTTCAGGAGGAAATGACATCTTATCTTTCTATGTTGATCAACATGGTGATACAACTGATACAGGGTTTTTAAACACCATGTTGGCAGCGTATAAAAAATTAGTTAAAAGTATTCAAACGCGAATGGATAAGTGTCAAATTGTGATTTTGGATATTTATTATCCTACTAGTAACCAGTTTGCGCAATATAGACCCATTATTGAAGAATGGAATACATTAATAGCAAATTATGCGCGTGAAAATTCGTTGGGACTATTAAAAATTAGTCAAAAAGTTACGAGTAGTGATGATTTTACTTTAGGTATTGAACCTTCAGAAAAAGGAGGCGCGAAAATAGCGCAACAAATTTTAAATTATAATTAATTCATATTATAATGTATAAATATAATATGGAGTATATTTTGAGTTGGATAATAGGTATTCTTGCTATACTAGGTGTATTTGTTTGGATTTTTACTACTTTGTTACCATCAGGATCAAAACATGTTATAAAAGGTGGTGGTTATTTAATAGATAAATATATGAAAAGTAAAAAACGCAAATAAATATACTTCATTTATATTCGATAATATATAAGCATTTGATAACTTTTAGTGAAATTCCAGATTATATTTTTACCCGCATATTTATTGGTTTCTTCAAAATACCATTCAAAATCTGTGTTTAATTTATCTTTCCATTCTAATGGTTCTAATTTATGAAAACTATAACCATCATAACCAAATTCCTTACCTTCACAAGTCAAGGTTGAACAAAAATGTTGCCGTGAAACATCCATTACAACCGCACTATCTATTTGATATTTAGCGTCATTTATTGTGAATGAAATCGGTTTTCTATCAAAACTTTTAGCGTTATGATGAAATACTTCTAATACAACAATATGAGGCATATGTTTTAACCGTTGCATTTGCTCAGTGACCTTATCTTTCCAGTTATTTGTTGCATCTCTTATAAGAAGCGTAGTTATAGAATTATTATTTAAATAATTCATAATACTCATATAATAAAATATAGGGTTGCCTGCTTTACCTACATTATATACGTAAGGAACATTTTTTTTATATGATTCCGGTATTGCTTTATATATTTCATTGATTATTACATTTGTATTTAATTTATACGCAAATTGATTTCCTGTAAGACAAGCGTCTACACCAAAATTCAATAAAGCAAAAGCGTTTCTTAGTTTATGGGGAATATATGATCCATCCTTTTGTTTTCCTTCAATCATTAAATGACGAAAAAAATGGAAAAATTTGCGACCTTTATCGCTGACAAAAAAATTTACAAACATCGAATTAAACCAGCAATTGCCTTGTAATTGTTTTGGGGGTACTATTTTTTCAGGATCAACATGTTTATTTGCCGATAAATTCTTTAAAAGGAACCTTTTTGCTTTTGGCGTATCATAATTTAAACAAAAATCATTATTTAAAAAACCCGGAACGCTTATTTTAAGAGGTTCTTTTAACTTATAGGCTTCTACAATATTACAATCAGATAATTCTTCTCTTGATATTGATCGCAGTGTTTCTAGATCTTTATTTATTGTAGGCGAATATGAACTTTTCTTATCATTATTGCTATAACTTGGTCTAAAAAAACGCTTAATTTTTTTAAGAAATGGTGTTGAAGTTTGTTTATTACTCGATTGTTTTATTGTCTTATTTCTTTTATTCCTATTATTTTTCTTTGTTTTATTTCTCATATAAATAAACAATATTTTTCTTTTTTGTTGATGTAATATAAATGGGAGCTGGAATATTACCAACAACAATACATAATGGAAAACTTTACTTTTTATTTGGTAAAGAAGGTAAATATGAGGATTCAGCGCCTGGATTTTCTGACTTTGGTGGCGGCACTGATAATAACGAGTCATTTTTAGAGACTGCGGTTAGAGAAGCAGGTGAAGAATTTACGGGATTTTTAGGTAATGACGCTGATATTCGTAAAATGTTACGCGCTCATGGTACTTATACTATTGATCATAAGACTGACGGTCATAAAACATACCGAATGCACATATTCCCTTTTGAATACAATCATTGGTTGCCACATTATTACAATAACAACCAGCGTTTTCTTCAAAAACGTTTACCTCCTTCTGTCTTTAAATCAACCAAGATATTTGAAAAGGCTGAAATCCGTTGGGTTTGCGTTGATGATTTGAAAAAAATGCGTCCTCAATTTCGTTCTTATTTTCAAAATATTGTTGATATGATGCTTAATCAAAAAGAAAGTATTAAAAAGTTTATTATGAAAGGTTCTAAACATAAGAAAACAATAAAGCGTGGTGGTAGTAGAAAAAATTTTGCTAGAAGTAGAAAACACCGTTAATAACCTAATTATTTTTCACAGGTTTTTTTATTTTACTATTATAACAATTTTTAATTTCACCAATACTCATTCCCGTTTGCTTTGAGCGTCTTTTGTAAAAATTCTCCATTACTATTTTCGTTCTCTGACTCTGAGTATTTATCATTATTTTTTCTATTTCTCCATAATAAAGTCCGTTACATTTGCTTTGATTTGTCCTCGCGCTAATTAAAACAAGAGACGCAATTATACATAGATTTATCAGTATTAAATAATATATGATAAGCATTTTATTAATTATATTTTATAGATTAGTATTAAGTTTATTTCATTTTTATTTATTTTTATATTTTTAAGTTAAATTATTCTCACATTATCTAGTCCAATCACTTCAACACCTTGTGTCCAATCGCCTAATATTTCTATTCTAAATGCGTTCTCAAATATGGTGTCAAAATCAACTTCTTTATTAACATTCTCACTATACCATAAATCGTTTATTAATGGTATATTGAATGATACCATACTTCCATCATATTTTGTCATATATGGATAATAAATAGTGTTATCATTCGCATCTATTATTTTAATTAATGCGGAACAATAATTTAAATTATGAAAATCACCCATAAAACTTGTTATTGTAAATGTCAATAGCATAGGTTTTTTACTACCTGGTTTATCAAGTGTCAATTTGATTTGTGGTGATCTAAAATACCAGAGGTTTTTATCATCTTTGTTTTTTGAGTCAACATTTACTAAGTCATCTTTGGCAATTATATAATGTGACATAAAAATGCCATCATTTATATTGCTTTGTAAACTATACGGTTGATGTAAAATAGTATTGTCTAATTTATTTCCTGTTAAAATCCAACCTTCGCTACCCAATAAAAAGGAATTTTCAAAAAAAACCTTACCTAATATGTTATGATTTTTAAGAAAAAATAAAGCAAGTATAAGTAAAAATATATTCATTATTAGTAAATATATTTTTATATTTTTATATCATCTTTTTTAAAGATTTTTATATCTTTTTAAAGCATTTAAATAGTATTATTCATCAAAACATTATAAGCGCCATATTCTTCCACATCATTAGTAGAATTATATGATGATTCGGTACTCAAATTAATTACTTGTGTATTGGTTACAACATTTGATAACTTACCGAAACAATTAACTTCATATAATGGTGAACCATCGCCAGAACGTAAATCTATGCGGTTAGGATAGTTGCATACAATCATTCTCCATGGTGATCTAGTACTTACACCTAAAATACTAGTTAATTTTGCTTGACCAATAGTTGATAAGCATACCATGTTAAAGTTTAATTGTTTCTCTTCAGTTGATTTTGTAGACCAATCAGAATCAGTCACCCATGTTAAAGAATTAAAACTAGGGTCTGCTGCAATTGTATTACAAACATTAATAAAATTATAAGGTGTAGCAGTTAATACATTAGAAGGTGTCTTCAAGATAACTGTCGCGGTTTCTCTTGTAGAAGCGTTAAAACCTAAGTTAGTAACTAATATTTCGGCAGCATTTGTAGAAAAGTCATAACCAGTTCCTGTAGTATATTTGGCATATTCAACAACTAAATTACCGTCCTCATCTGTCTTAAATGTGTGACCATATAAAATCAATTTAATAGAATCACCAGGTAACAAATCTAGATGTCTATCAATAACATCAACACCAGTTAAATCCATAAAAGGAGTGAAACTTTCTAGTTCAATATTTACAATTCTAGATCCAAGTTGACCATAAAGTTCACTACTAGATACTCCAGGTGAAATAATAGTAGTATCTTGACTAAAGTATAAATCATATGTCATATCATTATTACGAGCATTAAAATTTCCATCAATATAAGTGCTGTCATATTTATTATAAATATTACTATCATATGGATTTGTAATATCTTCATCAGTAGAGTCAACTAATTCATCATCAACAAGAATATCTAAATCATAGTTCTTAATCTTATGAATATATCCTGTGTAAATTGTAGCTATCAATAATGCATCATCTATTGTAGTATGATCATCATCAGGATATCCTTTATATAAATCAATTGTAACTTTGTTACTAGGAATATATATCTTTCTTCGTTTATCAGTCTCCAAGTCAGCATCAAAACGCATATCATAATATAACTCATCATTATTAAAGACTACTTCCATATCATTCACAACACGATAACCTCCAATTGTGCCATTATGTGTGCCAAATTCACCTGCAAAAGGGTAGTGACTATTAGTTTCATAGATAATATCAATACCTCTAGTTACTCTAACAGGTACATCATAGTTATAAGGCAAAGCAGAAATGCTCTTTGTAGAAATAGCATCAACAATAATTTGAGGTCTAGCAAGTAAACTGTAACCAACAAAGTCTTGAAGAATAATGGGTGCAATTTTAATATAAATATAAGAATCAACTACTCCATCTGGATTGCTAGAAGGTGTTTTAATAAATCTACCACTATTTAAATCAGCAAATGATATTTCATCAATTCTATCGGCATCTTCCCAATCAAATGAAGAAGGATCGCCAACATACTGTTGAGAAAGATAGTCAACTTTTAGTGTAGGCAATGCGTAATACAAGTCAAATGTTTCTTCTACACCACTATTACCATTTGGATTTCTAATCCAAACTCTTCCCGCAACAATATTCATAGGGTTAGAACCAGTATAATTTATAATAGAATATTCATTTGTAAATGTTACGCCACTAGAGTCAGAAAGAGCATTTACTTGACCATCTTCTGTAGTGTTATAAGGATTTGTATAATTCCAAACATAAGCGTCAAAAAGAATAGTAATTGGTTGATGCATTTCTACATCTTGACTAGTGTAATCAGTATTTACATTTCTAAATCTAGAAAGATTTCCATAAAATTTAAGACTAAGATCTCCAATACCACCATCTAAGTCAGTAACAGTGTGAATAGATCCATTGTATAAATCAGTTGCTGTGTCAGTGTATGTTAGTTCATTATCAAAAGCATCTGTATTAACAATCTTCATATAAATTTGTGTGGGTCTACGTGTCCATAAAAACTCTTCATAAGTACCGATATTTGATGCTGTCATAACTCTATTTCCTGTTCCATCAGCAGAAACCGCAACAAATAAACCATGACCATAAGTAACACTATACCAACTATTAGAAATAGCAGAAGTTGATAAAGTCCAGTTAATGCCATTAGGACTTACCATAACTCCATATTCTGGTGCAAAAGCAGCAACCGCAACAAATACACCATTTCCATAAGTAATACTTCTCCAATTATAATTAGCAGCAGTTCTTGAAGTCCAAGTTATACCATCTGGACTTGTCATAACTCTATCTCCTGTTCCAGAATTAGAAACCGCAACAAATAAACCATTTCCATAAGTAATATTCTGCCAATCATTATCAGCAGCAGAAGTTCTTGAAGTCCAAGTTATACCATCTGGACTTGTCATAACTCTATCTCCTGTTCCAGAATCAGAAACCGCAACAAATAAACCATTTCCATAAGTAACACTCTGCCACTTATTATCAGAAGCAGCAGTTCTTGAAGTCCAAGTTATACCATCTGGACTTGTCATAACTCTATTTGAGTCTACCAAATTCCAGGGATCCACACCGGAAACCGCAACAAACAAACCATTTCCATAAGTAACACTTACCCAACCATTATCAGAAGCAGAAGTTCTTGAAGTCCAAGTTATACCATCTGGACTTGTCATAACTCTATTTCCTGTTCCAGAAGTAGAAACCGCAACAAACAAACCATTTCCATAAGTAACACTCTTCCACTGATTATCAGCAGCAGCAGTTCTTGAAGTCCAAGTTATACCATCTGGACTTGTCATAACTCTATCTGTTCCATCATAAGAAACCGCAACAAACAAACCATTTCCATAAGTAACACCAAACCAGATATTATCAGCAGCAGATGTTCTTGAAGTCCAACTTAGATCAGTTGTACCAGTTGGAACCGAGTTACCACGGTAATATTTAATATCAATATTACGAGCATATTCATCACCGATTACCAAACCATTATCAAATGTTACCTCTGTAATACTATTATATGTTCCATTGTAACCAGTGTATAAAGCAGCTTGTAAATAATCACCCAATAGTCTGTAACTAGCAGAATCAGTAATAGCAGTATCAAAATCAAATGTTAACTCAACACCATCAATTACTTGTAATTGAGTTGTAGTATCTGCCATCTTGTATGTATCAATTGAAGTGGTAGTTTCATCTTCAGTCCAAGAAACACCGTTAGCGTCAACAGAAATATCAACATTCTTATAAGTTTCAACAATATGGAATACAGGTGTACGAGAAAAGAGAACATTAAAATCAGATGTAATGTTTTTACTATTTGTTACAAATCTAGCCCATACAACATCATCAGCATCTTTAACAGTTAAAGTTAAATCTGGTTGGATATTAAAATTACTACTTTCTGGTGATGTGTATGTAACAGTAGCAACTAATCCATCAATAGTAGTTCCAGCGCTAGGGAAACTAGTAGAATAAATTGAGTTAGTAGCTGCCCAAGTAGTAATTGCTTGAGCGTCTTCTAAAGTATCAACATCCCACATTTTACCAATTACAGAATAAGACAATTTATCAATTGTTAAACCAATATAGTAATTTACGGTGGTATCACCAATAATTATGTCATTACCAGTTGTAGGATTTGTTTGATTAGTCATATCAGAACTTAAACTTATTTTACCAGCGCCTTCATTTAAAGTAAATGTAGTAATATTGTTAAAAGCTGTGTCAAAATTATAACTAGGAGAAATATTAATCCAATCTGAACCAACACGTTTTTGAATTACTGCTTTAGCAGCATATAAATCTTTAGCAGAAAGTGTAAAAAGAGTTGATGATTTAGTATTAACATCACGAATAATTCTAGTTGCGTGTAAAGAAACTCCATTAATACCCTCAAGATAATGTAAAAATGAATCAGGTAATTTAATACCATTAGCGTCTTCTAATACAAAGTATGTAGTTAACATAGTCATAGGTACACCACGTAATCCAAAGTTAGTATAACCTCCTATTGGTAAATTAAATTGAGGAGTAAATGTCGAAGTTTGAAAACGTCTTTTTAATGATGTATTTGCCAATTTGGAAAAAATTAAAGGGTTATTACTAGCATAATTAGTTAATCTATAGTCTTGGTCTCTAACTAGATCTACAATTCCACCTATAGGAACGCTAGCATCAAACGTAGGCGTTAATTGAGTAATAGCAGTTCCAGAAATTGTATTTGTATAACTATTACCGTCCCAACTCCAACTTATAGTAGCGAACAATGATAAACCATCACGATTTTGAGAACTACCATTAGTCTCCATTGTTATAGTGATTGGTACTGTATTGTTTAAATCACTCATAATATCATAAATTGTATTACCAAACATATTGCCAGCCTCAATGGGGTTAACTGCATAAACAGTACTTGTAGTGCGTCTGATTCTCCAACCATTAGTAAGAGTAGAATCCATAGTAGGAAAACTTGCTACTTGTCCAGTTACATTACCACCCTTAATATTAAAATAGACACGTAAATCCGACAAAGTATCGTCATTTGTATTTTTAAATAGAGATAAATCAATGTTCTCACCTAAAGCACTAACAGTTGTTCCTACAATACCAGTACCGGTAGTAGCATCTGAAAACATAGTGTTTTCATTACTCATTGTTAAAATATTATTTATATGTAAAATCGCAATATTACTATCAGAAATTGCACTAGCAGCGGCAGCGCTTGATGTAAATGTATAATCACTGTTTAAATTAATACCGTTTTTAACTATTAAAGAATCATCTGTGTCTAATTCTTTTTGAAATACAGCAGCGAAACCATTATCAATTCCAATGAAATCATCACCAGAAAATACATTACCTTGAGCAACAGTGGCGGGGAAAATAGTAGTAATATCAAAATTATCATAATAACGATCGCGTCTATCATCAGGTAATACAGATTCACTTAATACACCTTCAGTACTATCATATACAACTCTAAAATCAGTATATGTAATGGTATTTCCTTCTGCTTCTTCAGCTCTATGATAAGTAGCGGGAACACTTGTACTAGGTTCAGTAAAGTAAGTTCTAACCCAATAATCATTTTGGTACTGAGAACTGTTCAAGTTCTCATCAGTATCATAAGGTGTGGGATTACCATTATCATCAGTATTTGATTCATCAATGCGATTAATTAATAAATCAGCGTTAGGACCAGTAAAAGTTGCTGAAGTAAGGAGATCACCATTATCAATTTCAACAGTTTGAACTGAAGTTTCAAAGTTTTGTCCCTCTTCGGCACATTTGCGCATATAAGTAGTGTTACGTTTAACATAAGTATCATCAGTATCAAAACCTCTAAAAGGTCCTGATACCTGTGTACCATTTGTATAGTAACCACCCTCTACACCATCACCGGTTACACCACTGGGATCAGTAATATCATATAGATATTCTCTAATGGTTAAATGATAATCCTGACCAACATAAGGTAATTCCTCTTCAGTAAATAAATCATCAAACTGAGTTTTTGTCATAGAAGTAGGTAAATCAGAACCAGGATTAGAAGGAACCATACATAAAGTTGTACTATTAGAACCAGAAGCGCTACCAGAAATTTCTATAACATCCTCACTTGTTTGGGTAAATCTGAGAGCACCAAAAAATGCTCTATCATTATTAGGATCAACAACATCATCAGGAACACCTATGTATCCATCACCAAAAACAGTGTTGCCTGAAAAATAATATTGACCAGATGAGTTAGTAAGTGAAGTCATACCATCAGTAATAGAATCATCAACACTTAATATATTAGTGGTTGTATCTCTTACCACTAAACTTTCAGTGTATAAACTGTCAGGTCCGTTAAATGAAGAATTCTCATAAATTTGTAAAGGGTCATTTTTAGTTATATTAGGTGTTGCTGTAATATTATCGTCCTCATCAGTTATAAAACTGGAGTAACGAGAGTTAACTGCCTTTTCAGCGTTAAAATTACCCTCAGAAACTACATCAAATGTGACTTCATATCTTTTTGTAATATTATCATCATTATCCTGAAAAACATGCTCACTATTGTCGGTTGAAACAACAATATTAGAGTCATAATATGACGCAGAATTATTTGTGACATAAACGCTACCAGATAGATTATTTACCAAACCATTACCACCAGCACCACTTGTAGTAGCAAAACTCAAATGAGCGGTTTCATCGGTAACACCATTCGTATTGTCAAAATTATGCTCAGCAGCAAAAGCAAAAATAGATCCTAAATCATTCATTTGTTGATTAAACATAAGATGTGTTAGTGGTTGTGTAGTAGATGTACCAGGTGTTACAAGGGAATAATTTATATCCATATTTCCACTAGGTGCTTCTTCATTAAAAGTTTGGATATCCATTGTCAACATAGATTTAGCTAGAGCAACTTCTGTATCAGCAATCTTTTCTGTATCTACTTGCTCATACTTAGTATACTTGGCGTTTGTATTGTTATACAAAATAGTAGGAGGTGCCATTATAATAATACCAAATAAAATAAATTTAACAATATATTTAACATATTTCTTAAATTTATTTCTTTTTTATAAAACCCTCATTTTTTGAAAACAGAGTTAAAATAGTAAATATAATTACTATTACTTATACAATTTTAAACCATAAACTTTTAATATGGTTTATAATATGGTTCATAAATACTTTAAATACTTTAAATTGCTAAAATAGTATAGGTTAATTATACTATTAAAATCATCGTATTTGGATTTAAAGTTTAAATAAATCCACTAAACGCACTAAATAATAATCAAATACAAATAGAAAATTATTTAAATTACTATTTAATTATATCAAAAAACATAAAGAAATACCAGTTATTAAAACTATAGTTATAACTAATACAACTAAAACAAAAAAATATTTATTATCATAATCCGAATTACAGATAGTTTTATTATTTTTAATTAATGAATCAGTAATAATATTTCTTTCTTTTTCATTTGTTATATCTTGACTTATTTTTACATCATAAAACTCGTTAGATTCGCTCATTCTTTATACTAAATTTATATATTTATTATTCTTATAATTCTACAAGTAGATCCTTCAATTTCTTATTTTCCGCTTCTAATGCGGAAATTCTCGCTTTTAGAATATTATTCTCATGTTGTAATTGATGAATGTTTCTAGTTGTTATCGCTCTAGGTGTTGGGTTCGAAAATTTTTCCATAGTCCAACAGTCATTTGAACCATCAAAATTAGTATGATATAAAATAAAAGTACCAGATTCGTTTATAGATTTTATAATTTCATCATTCCAATCATTTGTTTCATTTTTATAAATAATCGCTGTCTGATATTGCGGATCAATCACACCTGTCGCCAAATTTACTCTATCTTCAAAGTCTACGCGATAAATCTTTCCTAGGAAATATTTCCAAAATATGTTAATTATCACATCCTCCGTATAGCATTTTTTTATTTTATGAATAATTAAACTTTCAAATGACATTCTTTATTTATGATTGTTCCAGGTCTTTAAATATGTATTTTATATCTTTTATATATAACTTAAAGAACTTCTCAATTTTATTTTAACTTGACTCAAAAATAAAATAAAAATCTATTATAAAATGAAGATCACGCACACAATGATCATAATGTTTATTGGCAGTTTTGTCATTCAATATTTTTTTATGCCTCCTATAATGATCGAGCAATTCTCGGATTTTACAAATAGTACAGGCAAAGCATATATGTCCATAATTATGGGTATATTCATGGTTTTAATGGAAGTCGCAATGCACGATCATCAATATGATGTATGTAGTACCAACTTTTATATTGGGTTAGTTGCCGCATTGATCCTTTTCATTTATTTATATAGAAAACAAGTGACAATCAAGGATAAGCAATATTTAGAGGGTATGATTGAACATCACTCTATGGCGCTTTTAACCAGCAAAGAAATATTAAAAAAAACAGATGATTACAACGTCGCCAAATTGGCGAAGAATATTATTGAATCACAAGAAAATGAAATAAAAGTGATGAAGAGTTTATTAAATAAACATTAGGTTTATAGAATTTCATGATTATTCGACCAGTCATCTGACGCAACAAGTATTGATAAATCCTTTAAAATATAAATATTATCCAGTTCTGATGCTTGGTTTGTTTCTACCAACGCCTTTCTAATTGCGTTTATAATTATTTCTCTCTTTTCTGTAGTTTCTAAAGAGTTTTTATCGATAATTATTTTGCGAGATTTATAGTTAAGTAAGTTATAAGTTTCATTTGTTGGCACTAATTCTATAAAATCGGTTTTATCAAGGTATCCATTTTCATCAAGACGCGTAAAATTATAAATTGTAATATGGTCTTTACCAATTGTGTAATGCGGTTCCCAATCTATTGAGGTCTTTGCCAGTGATTTTCCTAACATTTCACCAACCGTTTTCACCAAATGTAGTTTCGTATATATAGGACTCATTCTTATTTTTATTTGTTTAATTGTATTTAAATAAAAATAATTCAATTTTATTCGTAATATTTCTTGGCGTCATCTGTTTCCAAATGTACTTCCGGTGGCGATGGCCATTCTGTATACGCGATTGCTTTAGTAGTTGGTCTTTCAAGCGCCAACAATTGTTTCAACGCTATCATTCTTCTCTCTAATGGTAACATTTTGGATGGTAATTTTCGCGAAATTTGCTTCCAACGCCATTCAAATTGAAGCGCTGCTGGCCAATCAGGAAACCCTGATACATGTGCCGCACGAGTCCAAATCTCACCTTTCGCCACTTTTGCGCTTGTCGCATGAGCGCCACCTTTTATTTCCTTATTATGCTGCCTTAGACGACGATTAAGATCCACTGTTGCGCCAACATAGGTTGCGTTGTCACTAGAAACTAATAAATATACATAAGACATTTGTATATAAATACATTAAAATATTTAAATGTTTTACCTTTTGTAGATAAAAAAATTGATTAATTTATATTATATTAAAAGTATAAATATAATATAATTTACAAGAAAATGGATTTATCTAAATTGACAAAAGCGGAATTATTAATTAAATGCGACGAAATTGGTTTGACAAAGGTCAAGTCTAAAACAAAACCTGAATTAATCGCATTGCTTAGCAGTAAAATTACTAGTACTAATGATACGCCTATTACAAACAAACCAAATTTGGTAATTGAAGAAGATGACGATTCAGAAGATTGTGAATCAGATAATGATTTAGATGATAATATTATTATTGAAAATGATATTGCTATTGATGTAGAGTCTGAACCAAAATTGGACTTAACCGGTTATAAATTCATTGATTTATTTTGCGGTATTGGCGGTTTTCATCAAGCGTTACATAAAATGGGTGCTAAATGCGTTTTAGCGTGCGACATAGATAAGGAATGTAGAGTAGTTTATAAGGATAATTATGGGATTGAACCTGTAAGTAATGTAAAAGATATTGATGAGAAGACCATGGATGATTTCGATATTTTATGCGCTGGGTTTCCCTGCCAAGCGTTCAGTAACGGGGGCAAAAAGAAGTGTTTTGACGACGAAAGAGGTCTATTATTTGACGAAATTGTTCGAATTGCCAAGGTGAAAAAACCACGATTCATGTTTTTGGAAAATGTTAAACATATATTAAAGGTCAGTAATGGCGAGGTAATTGAATATATTAAAAATAAAATTGCTGCTCTCGGTTATAAACTACAATTATTTCAAATTTCGCCGCATAATTTTGGCATTCCTCAACAAAGAGAACGAGTATATTTTGTTTGCGTAAGAAATGACATCTACAATGGTACCGATATTGTTTTGCCGACCTATATTGGCAAAATGGAATTTCAAAAGTTTCTCGATAAAAAAGAGGAAATTGCTGAAAAATATTTTATAAAGGGCGACACATTGGATGTGCTTGAAGCGTGGGATATAATGGTTAAGACATTTGAAGTTGGCGAGAAAATATCACCGACAATTATGATTAATGATGCGTTTAGTTCATATACGCAAACCGATTTTGACGGATTTCCTGTTTGGAAAAAAGACTATATTACCAAAAATAAACCATTGATTGAAAAATATAGGAGTCAATTTACTGAATGGTATAAAACCTATTCGCTTCTTTTGAAGAAGCGTGAAATCTATGGGAAATTAGAATGGCAAACTGGACCCATAAAAGAGAATGATAGTATATTCAATCATTTCATCCAGATCAGACAGTCTGGTATTCGTGTCAAAAAGGGTCATTATTTCCCTACTTTAGTCGCTATTGCACAAATACCTATTTATGGTAAGGAAAAACGTTATATTACACCACGAGAATGTGCTCGTTTGCAGTCTTTTCCTGAAACATTTAAGTTGTCGCCAGATGATAAAAAAAGTTATAAACAATTAGGTAATAGTGTTAATGTTAATAATGTATATACAGTTATAAGTTCAACTTTAAAGAAATATATGTAAAATATTAAATGTAAATGTAAAATATAAAATATGATATATAATTTTTTATTTTATTCTTTGTCTTCATGATCGTCGTCATTGTGTATTTGAAATTGCGGCGCGGCGTTGTAAATGTTACCCTTCCATCTCACCTCAACTCGATAATTTTTTTCCCCAGCGGTTAATCTATAAAACAACTTGGCAGTCTCTCTTTCTTTTCCTTTCTTATCAAAATAATAAGGTAAATGCTCTTCAAATTTTGCGGAACTCATATCAGCATGATTATTTAATTTTGCGAAACTTGTTCCGTCAAATTCATATATGTCATAGTTAACATTCGAGCAATAGAGTGAATCCAAAAGTTGTGGTAATATAGTGTCCTTATTTTTCGATACTTCTTCGCGGACTCTTAACCAATAGGGATTTTCCTTGTTTTGGGGATAGAATAGTTTATTTACATCGGGTCTTTGCGCTTTGTCGAATTTATCAAAGCCATTTTCCTTTAAATAATCCTTCTTGATCTTTGTAAGGGTCTTATCTAAGTCTTTGCCGAGCATTTTGTGCACACTATAATTAGATTTAGTGGCGTCTTGACTCTGCTTAACAGAGAGACCCATTATTTGCATTGATTCATCAGTGTATTCAATGTAAATGTCGCCCTTGGCGGCCTTGGGATCATAACCTTTATTTAATTCGTTAATTTTTGCGTGTCTATTTTTTTTTCCTGAAATATAAATATGTTTAATTTTGTTAATTTGTAGAATTTTATCTAAACTTAAAATACGGAAACCAGTAATAAATTTATTTACAATTGTTTTCTTTTTAATTATATCAGCATGGTAATTTTTAAGATCTGTATTCTCTCCAAGTGCAAGATTAGGATCGTTGAATAGAATAGTTAATATATAGTTTCCAGGATTTTCTTTCATATCTTGTATTTTTTGGAGGACTTCATCATAGTTATTGATGTCTTTATACAAGATTAAAAGTGCTAGAACCAATTCCATACCGTTATATTCGACGGTCGCACGCTGCTTGGGTACCTTTTTTGTAGGTTCAATAGTATTCATATTAGTGTCAATCGTTTTGTCTAATTCGTCAGGCATTGTTATATAATTTATTTATAATTTTAAATAATTATAGAATATTAACTCAATTTTTTTTTGATTATTAAAAAAGTTGAATTACTTAAAAACTATATATTTGTCGATGGCGTCTTTAAGTTACTTTGGGAATTTATTATATAAAATTCAATATTTTTCAAAAATCCAAGATTATTTTGGAAAATCGATTTTTGGACATTTATTTTTGTCCATTTTTGAAAAATGAAAATACTTTTGGAAAATTAAAAACAGTGAAAAATTGAAAAAATGCTGAGACCATAAAAAAAATTAGCGTCTGGTCATTGAAAAAAGTTTTTCAAAATTGTGACGATAAAATTTTTTTTTAAAATATAATAAATTCGGATAAAATATTTAGAAACTTTTCTACTATCATTATATGATAGTAAATGATAGTGAAAAGTTGCCAAAAGTTGCTTTGAAATTTTGTTGCGAGTATTGTGATTATAATACGTGTAAAAAGAGTAGTTATGATAAACATTTGTCAACCGATAAACACAAAAATAACGAAAATGGTAGTAAAATGGTAGTTGAAGATAGTGAAAAGTTGCCAAAAGTCGCACAATATAAATGTGAATGTGGTAAAATATATAAATACGACAGCGGGTATTATCGACATAAAAAGAAATGTCATGATGTAAAGACAATTATAACTACAGATGATCCTACTGATAAAGAATTAATATTGATGTTAATCAAGCAAAATTCACAATTGATCCAGCAAAATGCGGATCTTGTTAAAAATGGTACTCATAATACGACAATTTCAAATAATTCGAATAACACAAATTCACATAATAAGACCTTTAACTTACAATTCTTTTTAAATGAGACTTGTAAAGATGCAATGAATATCATGGATTTTGTGGATTCGATAAAATTACAATTGTGTGATTTGGAGAATGTTGGGAAACTAGGTTTTGTAGATGGTATTTCAAACATAATTGTGAAGAATTTAAATTCACTAGATGAGACAAAGAGACCAGTTCATTGTACTGATACAAAGAGAGAAGTAATGTATGTTAAGGATGAAGATAAATGGGAAAAAGAAGATGAAAGCAAACCCAAAATAAGAAAAATGATAAAACATGTAACACATAAAAATACAAAATTATTGAAGGATTTTAAAGCAAAGTATCCAGGTTGTGAGAAAAGTGAATCGAAATATTCAAATAGTTATGATAAATTAGTGATCGAAGCGTTTGGAGGGAAAGGTAATAATGATGAAGAAAAGGAGGATAAAATAATTAGAAATATTTCTAAGAAAATAACAATAGATAAGGTAGTTCTTTAAGTTACTTTGTGGATTTATTATATAATTTGCAATATTTTTCAAAAATCCAAGATTATTTTGGAAAATCGTTTTTTGGACATTTATTTTTGTCCATTTTTGAAAAATGAAAATACTTTTGGAAAATTAAAAACAGTGATTTTCTGAAAAAATGCTGAGACCATAAAAAAAATTAGCGTCTCACGTCTGAAAAAAGTTTTTCAAAATTGTGACGATATTTTTTTTTTGAAATATATAATAAATTCGGATAAATATTTAGGAGTTTTTTCCGTTGTCAATATATAGTGTAAATGACAACAAATGACAACGAATTTTACGCAAAAAACTCTTTGAAATATTGTTGCGAATTATGTCACTTTAATACGTCTAAAAAAATAGATTATAATAGACATACTCAGACGCAAAAACATAAAAACAACGTTTTGACAACGGATGACAACGCAAAAAACTCCAATAAATATGAATGTGAATGTGGTAAAATATATAATGATAGGGCAGGATTGTGGAGACATAAAAAGAAATGTCTTGGAATAAATACAATTATAAATAATGATGAACCTACTGATAAAGAATTAATATTGATGTTAATCAAGCAAAATTCACAGTTAATCCTGCAGAATGCGGATCTTGTTAAAAATAGGACTCATAATACGATTAATTCAAATAACACAAATTCACATAATAAAACATTCAATTTACAATTCTTTTTAAATGAGACGTGTAAGGATGCAATGAATATTATGGATTTTGTGGATTCAATAAAATTACAATTGTGTGATTTGGAGAATGTTGGGAAACTAGGTTTTGTAGATGGTATTTCAAATATAATTGTGAAGAACTTAAATTCACTAGATGAGACAAAGAGACCAGTTCATTGTACTGATACAAAGAGAGAAGTAATGTATGTTAAGGATGAAGATAAATGGGAAAAAGAAGATGAAAATAAACCCAAAATAAGAAAAATGATAAAACATGTAACACATAAAAATACAAAATTACTGAAAGATTTTAAAGCAAAGTATCCAGGTTGTGAAAAGAGCGAATCGAAATATTCAAATAGTTATGATAAATTAGTGGTTGAGGCATTTGGAGGGAAAGGTAATAATGATGAAGAAAAGGAAAATAAGATAATTAGAAAAATATCAAATGTTACGGCAATAGATAAGAATGTTTAAAATAATATAAAAATAACCAAATATATTTATATTATAAATGAAGATATTAAATATATCAATACCGGATGATAAAATATTGGATATTAGTGGTTTCTCTCTTGAAGAGAATTATATGATGTTAAAAATAGGGAGTGAATGTTTGTTAGAAGGTAGAAAAGCAGTAGTTGGTTTAACTCAAAAGGATATGTATAATAAAATAAGGGATGAAACAAGAGAAGAAGTCCAGCGTTTAGAGTTGGATATATTAGTTGAGAGAGAATTAAAAATAAAAATGGAAGAACAAATTAAAAAAATATATGAAAGTCAAATAGAAAAAATGAGGAGTCAAATGGAAACAATGAGTATTCAAATTAAGAGTTATGAGTTACAAAATAATGATTTAATTAAAGCGGAAGTTGATAAAGCAAGAGAAAAATTTGATTTATTATTAGAAGAAAAAGACAAACAAAATAGATTAAATAGAGAAGTTTTTGATAAAGCAGAAAAAATGATAAGTAAAAATATTGTTAAAACATCAAGTGTTATTGGTGATGATGGTGAACAAATATTTGAAAGTTTATCTGATACATTTAAGGATTTTCCTGAATATAAAATAGAGAATAAAGCAAAACAAGGACACAAAGGAGATTTTCATTTATTTTTTAAAGACTTTAATATTTTAGTAGATTCAAAAAATTATTCTGGTAGTGTGCAAAAAAAGGAAGCAATAAAAATAGAAACAGACTTAATAACAAATGAAAATATGAAATTTGCTTGGATGGTCTCTCTAAATTCGAATATTAGTGATTATAATAGATTTCCAATAATGACAAAATGGATAACAACAGATGTTGGTGTAAAGTGTATATTATTTATAAATAATTTACTAGAACATAAAGAACCAAGAAATATATTGCGTCAAGCCTGGGCAATTTGTGAAGATTTCCATAGATTAACAAAAAGTGTTGATAAAGAAGATGGTGAATTAGAAAAATATATAGAGAGAAACATAAAGCAAAAAAAACAAATAGAAAATTTACAAGAAAGATCTGCTGAATTAAGAAGAGGTATGAATGTATTAAATAATACATTAAAACATATAGATAATGACTTACTTGAAATGTTGTCATTAGTTTCAGATGAATTTGTAAATGATAAATTTGCTTTAAATGATAAAATAAATAGTTGGTGGGATAGTAATATTACATTTTCAAATGATGAAAGTAAAATGACATCAACAGAAATATGGAATAAATTCAAGAAAGAAAATAAAGAATATGTACAGGAAAATAAATTAACAATCGAGATATTTAAAGAAAAAATAACTTGTATAGTTAACAGTTCAAACTATATAGAAAAAACAAAAAAAGGTGTAATTGATTTTATTGGTTTTAAATGGAAAGAAATAAAAAATTTAACAATTGAAAATACAGTATTGGGAAATATAATAATTGAACAAAACCTAAAATCAAAGTCAAAGTCAAAACCAAAATCAAATTTTTATTTTAATGAAGAAGAAGATGGTAAAATATTAAAAGATTATGAAGATGAAAATAATAATATAATGTCAATAAGTATAATGAATAACATTTTACCTTGGCAAGTAGTCTCTCTATTAATGCAATATAAAGTTATATCGAAAAGAGGTGAAGCGCGTGGGTATGATATATATAAAGAGACTGAAGAATATAAAAGTAAATTAACTAAATAAAGTTTGACAGCATACATAGTGTAATATTTAGGAAACAATTGGGATGGGACCCAATTTATCAAAACCGCGGTTTTGAGTTTCCTAAATATTAAAAAAAATTAATTTTTTTTTTGCTTAATCACGAATTATCATCACATTTTATTTGAAATTTTGAAAACTTATATAGTGACCAATTCGGAAGTCAAAATTGAGTTTAGTTTTATTATTTTCTGACCATAATAGGTAATAAAATAATATATAATAATTATAATGACACATTATTATGCTCTTGTGACCATTACCGTCACAAAAAAATAAAAAGAAATTGAAAAAATGAGACCATAAATGGTAACAAAATAAAAAGAAAATAATAAAATTAAAATGAGACCATAACAAGTAAGAA
>Ga0255219_1000018_pt1 | contig 51033 bp, 84 predicted proteins | sample Miss_Colum_RepA__FD_183037 | JGI IMG/M metagenome (GOLD analysis project Ga0255219, IMG submission 183037) | Freshwater microbial communities from Mississippi River, Louisiana, United States - Miss_Colum_RepA_8d | ecosystem: Environmental > Aquatic > Freshwater > River | place: USA: Louisiana...
AAACGATAATAATTCTCATCTAGAAACACATCAAAAAGAATTCAAATATATTTATTAGGTGGGGGTGGGGGAAAACTTCCTAGCTTGAATAATTGTGTAAGGCACCTTATATCGCTACAATATATTTTCTAAAAACAGGGCTATTCTATAGCGGGCTGATCATGTGTTAAGCTCGCCACAGCTCGCAGCCAAAAGAAAAGGGCCTCAAGGGCCCTCTAATTTTTTATTAAATTTTTATTATTCTATATACTTCACCCTAGATCAGAGCAAAGCTGGCCCTCCCCAACAAAGGGGATAACCAGCGATACTCCAACCTGGGGCACTACTATAAAGTAGCCTTCACCCTGAGTCGTCGTTTAAACCTAGACTATTCACAAAGACTAACATCTTCATGCCGAGAACGCTCTAGTTTCGCCCACGTTTGTACTTATATCGGTTCCTGGTAGTACAGTAGTCTTAGATAGAAGACTTAAATCACCCCACGTCCATATCACCGCGATGATTTTTTAAACTAATGCTAATATTATACCACAAAATGACTAAAAAGTCAAGCTTTTTCTTCAAAATAAAAAATATTTTTACTATTTTAATCAAAACACTTGACAAATGAATAAAAATATGTTATAATATATGTATACACTAAAAATTCATTCACATTTTTAGTAAAAAGTCAAGGAGCACAGATGCTTAAAGTTTCAAATTTAAATAAACAGCATACACCTGGCACACACTGGCCTATGGAAAAGAAGATTGAAGCAGTTACTGTTTATCTTCAAGTTGGTAATATGAGGATTGTCTCAGGAGCTACTGGAGTTCCTTACCAATTACTACGCCTTTGGAAGACACAACCATGGTGGAGAGAGTACGAATTCGAGATCAAGAACGCTAAACGTTCTGATACAAACACCAAACTCACCAAAATCATTGATAAATCCATTGCTATTCTTGAGGATAGGCTGGAAAATGGTGAAGTGGTACTAAATAATAAAACTGGAGAGCTTATTCGTAAGCCTGTCTCCATGAAAGACACATTATCTGTTACCAGAGAGCTTTTTAACCAGCAAACTGTATTGGATAAACAAAAGATTGATGAGTCTAGCCTACAACAGCAAGAATCTATCCAGGACACCCTGAAACAGCTTGCTGAAGAGTTTGCTAAATTCAATGGTACAAAAAAACCTCAATTAATTGATGTTGAGGATGTAGAGTTTAAGGAAGCAGAAGATGCCATATATGAAGAACGGGAAACGGGACTACAAGAGGGAGTACGAGAAGTACCAGGGGAAGCCGGAACAGATCAAGAATCGTTCGGAGCGGAACCAAGCGCGGAGCGAACTCTCCAAGCAGGGCTTAGTCCGAAAGGGGGATGGTAAGGATGTGGACCATAAAAAGCCTTTATCCAAAGGTGGTTCTAATTCTAGATCCAATCTACGGGCTGTTCCAAAGTCTGAAAACCGTAGCTTCAGCCGTAACTCAAACGGCACTATGAAATCTCAACGTTCTAAATCTGGTAAATAACTAAGCGGGTGTAGTTCAATGGTAGAATTACAGCCTTCCAAGCTGACGATTAGGGTTCGATTCCCTATACCCGCTCCACGGGGGTCTAGTGTAATTGGCAACACCACAGTCTCCAAAACTGTTTATCTAGGTTCGAGTCCTAGGGCCGCCGCCAAAGGAATTAAATGTTAACTGCTGACGTTATTAAGGGCTTTGTGGGCTCTATGCTCCAGAAGAACTTTGACGGAGCAGTAGAGTCCCCAGACTGCCATTATGAATGGTGGTCTTATTTTTGTGATAAACACCCCCAAGTAGCTCTTTGTGCCCCTCGCGGACACGCTAAATCTACTTCGTTAACTTTTGCGTATACTCTGGCAAACCTTGTATTTCGGGAGCGATCCTATGTACTTATCGTCTCAGACACGGTAGCCCAGAGTGTACAATTCTTAGCGGATATTAAAAGAGAACTACTTGATAATGAAAAGCTTCGCGCTTTATTCAAAATCCAAGAGTTTCTTAAAGACTCTGAAGATGACTTAATTGTTGGTTGTACTGACGGACATATGTTCCGAGTACAAGCAAAAGGCTCCGAACAAAAGGTTCGTGGTTTAAAATGGAATAACAAGCGTCCTGATTTAATTGTCTGCGACGACTTGGAAAACGATGAAATCGTTCTTAATAAAGAGCGTCGTGAGAAGTTTCGTAGGTGGTTTTTCTCAGCTTTAGTGCCTTGTAAATCAGCTTATGGCATTGTCAGGTATGTAGGTACTATTCTGCACTCTGACTCGCTCCTAGAGCGTTTAATGCCCCCTACGTATGATAAAAACACTGTTGTTGAGGATCTTAAGACTTATTCAAAGGATCGCCGCAGGGCGTGGTTGTCCGTGAAATACCGGGCGCATACCGATGACTTCAAAAAAATCCTTTGGGACACCCGTTTTGATAAAGACTTTTTCGTAACTAAACGACAAGAGTATATAGATCAGGGTATTCCTGAGTCTTATTCCCAAGAATATCTAAACATTCCTATTGATGAATCAGTGTCTTACTTTAGACGTGATGATTTTAAATCAATAGAAAAAGAGGAAAAAGACTTAAAACTACACTATTACATTGGCGTGGATTTGGCTATTTCCAAAGAAGATACAGCGGACTACTCAGTCTTTATAGTGGGTGGAATGGATGAAAATCGCCGCTTGCATATTAAAGATATTATCAGAGAACGTCTGGACGGTCGGGAAATTGTGGACACAATTATCCAACTTGAAAGAGTTTACAGGCCAGAATGTATCGGTATCGAAGAAATGCAGGTCACCAAGGCCATTGGCCCCTTCTTGAACGAAGAAATGATTAGACAGGGTGTATTCCCCTCTATTGTTCGTTTAAAACACGGTGGCAAAGACAAGATTGCTAGAGCACGCTCTATTCAAGCTCGCATGAGAGCTAAATCAGTTAAGTTTGATAAAACTGCTGATTGGTACTTAAAGTTTGAAGATGAAATGTGTACATTCCCTCGTGGTAAACATGACGACCAAGTAGATGCTATTGCTTACTTGGGCCTTCTATTGGATAAAATGGTAGAAGCTCCAACAAAGCAGGAGCAAGATGAAGAGGAATACGAGAATGAACGAAGAGACACAGATGATTGGGAGTCAGGTAGAAGCGCCTACACAGGATACTGATGAAAATCAAGAAGCTGAACTTAACAAGTTACTAGAATCAGTAAACATTGCTGATAACCTTGATGAAGACAAGCTAAAAGAAATTGGTGAACTGTGCAAGAACGGGTTTGACATTGACTTACAATCTCGTGAACATTGGGAACGAGACCTAGACGAATGGTTAAAGCTTGCTATGCAAGTTCGTGAACCAAAGTCATTTCCTTGGCCCAAAGCATCAAATGTTAAATACCCACTACTATCCACAGCAGCTATGCAGTTTGCAGCCAGAGCTTACCCAAGCCTAGTTCCTTCTGATGGTAAAGTTGTTAAAGTAGAGGTAATCGGCACAGACCCTACTGGTGAGAAACAAGCCAAAGCTAAGCGTATTTCTACGTTTATGTCTTGGCAAGTAATGAAGCAAATCGATAACTGGGAAGAAGATATGGATAAACTCCTTATGATGCTTCCTATCGCTGGTGTAGTCTTTAAAAAGACCTACTTTAGCCAGTATAAAAACAAGATTTGCTCTTACTTAGTAAGTCCTAAAAACCTGGTAGTTAATTATTGGGCAAAGTCTTTAGAGGATGCTGATCGAGTTTCTGAAATCATTGAAATGCCACAAAGAATTTTTAATGAAAGAATTCGACAAGGTATTTTTCTTGATGTAGAGCTAGATAAGCCAGTCGTAGATCCTAGTGTAATGAATATCAAAGATGGTAACATTACATCTAACGACGACACTATTCCTTACATTTTTATTGAACAACACACTTTCCTTGACCTAGATGATGACGGGTATAAAGAGCCCTACATTGTTACTTTTGAAAAGAGAAGTGGTCAAGTTGTTCGCATTGTAGCTAGATGGGAGATTGACGGTGTTTCGACAAATGAAAAAGGTAAAATCTCTTCAATTGAGCCTACTTGCTATTACACCAAATTTTCTTTTATTCCTAATCCTGATGGCTCTTTTTATGACCTTGGGTTTGGGCTTCTTCTTGGCCCATTAAACGAGTCTGTAAACGCTGCTATTAACCAGTTAATTGACGCTGGCACTATTAGCAACTTACAATCTGGTTTTATTGGGAAAGGTTTAAGATTAAAGATGGGCAACCAGCCTCTTACCCCTGGTGAGTGGCGTCCAGTTAATGCTACTGCAGATGATCTTCGTAAACAGATTGTTCCCTTACCTGCTAAAGAGCCTTCAAATGTTCTTTTCCAGTTAATGGGTTCTCTGATTACTTCTGGTAAAGAGTTAGCTTCTGTGGCTGAGATTTTTACTGGTAAAATGCCTGGCCAAAACACCCCTGCTACTACAACAATGGCTACAGTAGAACAGGGTATGAAAGTTTTTACTGCTGTATATAAGAGAATTTTTAGAAGCTTAACAAAAGAATTTAAGCGTATCTACTCTCTTAATGAAACTTACCTGGACCCGAATACTTACCTAGTAGTTCTAGACGAGGCAATTGGTCCTGAAGATTTTAATGATGATGGCCTAGACGTAAGTCCAGGCGCCGATCCAGCAGCTTCGTCATCCCAAGAAAAACTTATGAAAGCTCAAGCTTTGCTTGAACTTCTACCATTGGGAGTACTTGATCCTATCGAGATTGTTACTAGAGTCCTACAGGCTCAGGAACAACCTAATGTAGAGAAATTATTCAACCAAGCGGTTCGAGAAACTGGTCAAATGCCACCTCCACCACCAGATCCTAAATTGCAAGAAATGCAAATGAAGGGTCAAATTGAGCAGCAAAAACTACAAATGCAAAGTGCAGCCACTGCTCAAAAAATGGAACTGGAAGCTAGAGACAAACAAACACAGCTTGTTATGAAACAACAAGAGCACGCCATGGACATGCAACATAAAGCAGATATGGCTAAACTTCAAGCTAGTGCAGAAGCGCACAAACAACGTATCTTCTCTGCACAAGCGCAAGCAGAAATGAATCAAAAACTGATTCATGGTGAACAAGCCCACCAACAAAAGTTGCAACAATCTAAGGAGATTCAAAAATCATCACAAAGCAAGACTTCATCGACTGGAAATCAAACCCGGTCACAAAAGCCTACTTCCAAGAAGTAGATAAGCTGATTGAAAACATGAAAGAAGAACTTACCTTTACTGACGTAGATATGCTACGGTACAAGCAAGGGTATATTCAATCATTAAAAGATATCCTAAACGTAGAGTTACAGGAGGGTTCGGAATGAGTTTAACACCTTGTGGTCATCGTATTCTTGTACGTCCACAACGATTAGAAGATGTAGACGAAGCTTATAAAGCAGCTCAACGTGCTGGTATTATTATCCAGGAAACACACGAAAAATTACAACAAGCTGCTGTTGACAAAGGAACTGTAATTGAACTTGGTTCCACTGCCTTTAAAGACTTTGGTGGTGAAGCTTGGTGCAAAGTAGGTGATCTTGTTGCATATGCACGTTACGGTGGGAAATTAATCAAAGATCCCAAAACTCAGGAAGATTTCCTGATTCTAAATGATGAAGATATCATCGCAATTATTAAGGATTAACTATGAGTGAAGACATTCAAAATGGCGCTGAACAAGCTTCTGAAAACAACACCCCGGTAGTTAACGAGGTTGAACAACGAGCCCGTGAAATGGGTTGGGTGCCAAAAGAAGAATACACAGGTGACCAAACTAAATGGAAGTCAGCAGAAGTTTTTGTAGCTCTTGACGAACCTATTAAACGTATTGAATCACAAAGCCAAGAGCTGAAGCAAATGCGAAAAGCTTTGGAAGCTCTCAAGCAACATCACAGCAAAGTAGCTGAAAATGAATACCAACGTGCTTTGCGTGATCTAAAGTCACAACGCAAGCAAGCTCTGGTTGATGGTGATATTGATACTTTCGATCGTCTTGAAGATGAAATTGAAAAAGCCAAAGAACAATTTGGCTCCATTAGAGAAACTGCTCAAGCCCCAATTATCGAAGAGCCTAGCAATGTAGTTCATCCTGAATTCCGTTCTTGGCTAAATCGTAATGCTTGGTATGAGTCTTTCCCATACATGCGTCAGTTTGCTGACGATGCTGGTCGTAAGTTCCATAATCAAGGGCTGGATAGAGCAGAAGTGCTAAAGAAAGTTGAAGAGGCAGTTCGTAAAGAATTCCCCAACAAATTCACTAACCCAAACAAGGATAAAGTTCCTGGTGTTGAGGAAGGTGGTACAAAGTCTGGTAAACGCGCTGAAACAATCGAGCTAACCGAGCAAGAGCGTAATATCATGAATACCTTGGTCCGTAGTGGTACCCTAACCAAAGAGCAATACATTGCACAATTAAAGGAAGTGAAAGGTCTATAAATGACTGAAAATCTCAATAAGAGTCCAAGAGGACGAGTAAAGCGTACACCTATTGCTGGTCGTAACCGTTTGTCAGTACATAATAAGGACGACAACTATGTGTATCGCATTGTGAATGACGTCGATGATCGAATCGACGCCTTTAAGGAAAACGGGTGGGAACCTGTACTTGCTAAAGACACCAAAATTGGTGACAAGCGAGTAGAAGGATCTGGCCCTACGGGTTCTGTTGCAGAAATCTCTGTTGGTGGTGGTACTAAAGCTGTTGTTATGCGCATTAAGCGTGAATGGTATGAGGAAGACCAAGCTGTTAAAGCCAAACATGTTGACGCAATTGAACAAACTATGAAAGAAGATGCACAACGTGGAAATTACGGTAAGATTGATCTCACACGAGACTGACGTAGCTTCCCCATTAGTGCATAATTAATGGAGAAATAAATGGCTAACGTAAGTCGTATTTACGGCCTGCGCCCCGTCAAGCACCTAAATGGTACTGCTTGGAATGGCGCTACTGAGGCTTTTGCCTTCCTAGCTGCAGATGGCACTGCTGCATATGTTGGTGACCTAGTTAAATGGGGTGGTTCTGCTAGTGCTGATGGTCTAGCTCAAGCTACTCGTTCTAGTGCTAACACCGATGCCCATGTGGGTGTTGTTGTTGGTTTTGTCCCCGACTATTCAAACCTTAACAACCCTTCTGGTTATCGTGCAGCTTCAACTGCTCGTACAGCTTTTGTTGTTATTGATCCCTCTGTAGTTTATGAGATTCAGGCTGATGCCGCTGCTGCTATTACTGATGTGGGTCTAAACGTTGGTGTTACTTATACTGCTGGTTCTGCAACTACTGGCCTTTCTGGTCTTGTTGCTAACATGGCTTCTAAAGCTACCACCGCAACTCTACCTCTAAAGATTATTGGTGTACGACAATCCCCTGACCAGGATATGTCTGATTCGTCTAGCTGGAAACTTCTGGTTACTCTGAACACTAACAACTTTGGTTCTGCCGGTACTGTCGGCGTTTAATAAGGAGTAACTCACTATGTCAGTTATTAACAGTTCAAGTTTTGCTAAGGCCCTATGGCCTGGTATTAATGCCTGGTATGGCAAAGCTTATGACGAATACCCTGTCGAATGGAAGGGTCTGTTTGACGAGTACAAGTCTCGCAAGCAATTTGAAGAAGACGTTGGTGTCTCTTCGTTTGGTCTTGCTGTTCAGAAGCCTGAAGGTTCACCAGTAACTTTCGACACTGAGCGTCAAGGTTTCATCACCCGCTACAACCACACTGTGTTTGCTCTGGGCTTCGTGATTACCCGCGAAATCTATGAAGACGACCAGTATGATGTAGTTGGTCAACGTAAAGCCCAAGGTCTAGCGTTCTCTATGCGCCAAACTAAGGAAATCGTTGGTGCTAACGTTTACAACCGTGCTTTCAATACCTCCTACACTGGTGGTGATGGCAAGGCGATGATTGTAACCGATCACCCCAACTTTGCAGGTGGTACTTGGTCTAACCGTCCTACTACCGATGCTGACCTTTCTGAAGCTTCGCTTGAGCAAGCTTGCATCGATATCGCTGGCTTTACCAATGACCGTGGTCTGCTAATCAAGGTTCTTCCTAAGAAGCTGATTATTCCTCGTCAACTAGCTTTTGAAGCACAACGTATCCTCAAGACTGAGGGTCGTGTTGGTACTGATAACAACGATCTGAACGCCCTAAAGGCGATGGGTATGATCCCAGAAGTTGTTGTTAACCACTACCTGACCGACCAAGATGCTTGGTTCATCCGCACTGACGTGCAGCATGGTCTCAAGTATTTTGAGCGTCGTGGTGACGAGTTCGGCATGGACGAAGACTTCGATACCGAAAATGCTAAGTATAAGGCTACTGCCCGTTACAGCTTCGGTTGGACCGATCCTCGCGCCATCTACGGCTCGCAAGGTGCCTAATCAACTGGGGGCTTCGGCCCCCTTTTAAGGAGCTAAAATGGCTATTTCACTTTACGGCGATCCTAAAAATCGTTCACTAGTTACTAAGGTATTCCAAGTAACTCGTTCGGATACTACCGCCAGCATTAAAGCATACTTACCAAAGGATGCTGTTCTAGCTGGTGCTTATGTACTTGGTGGTCCAGTATCTAACGCTGGCACTACTGGTACTCTTTCTGTTGGTACTACTTCTACTTCTAACGAAATTGTAAACGGTTTCAATCTTATCACCAATGGTGTAGGTTACGTTGCTGTAGGTACTGCTGGCACTGCTTTGTTTGGTACAAAGTTCACTGCTGACACCCCTATTTATGCCAAGTACACTGAATCCGGTACTGCTTCAAGTGCTGGTGGTCCATGGGAAGTTAAGCTAGAGTACTACGTGCCTGGTCCAGGCGAAAGTCTGTAATTTAGGGGCGGCGGTGAGTCGCCCTTAATCTCTTGGGGAGATTATTATGAGTTCTAATGTTTGGTTAAAATCTGGTAAAATCTACAACCTGCTAGGTACTGGCGCGACTGGTACTGGGGCGGGTGTTGCTATTTATAAAGATTCTCCTTACTCAACATTTCATGGTGTTGTTACTGGCACTGGTGCCGTAACTGCTACCATTACTATTGAAGTATCTAACGATGGTGTAACTTGGTGTTCCACTGTAATGGGGACTATCACGTTGTCAGGGACTAACTCTTCTGCTGACGGTTTTACATCACAAGCTCCATGGAAATATGTTCGTGCTAATGTAACAGCTATTTCCGGCACTGGTGCAACTGCACAAGTTTATATGGGGGTTTAAATGGCAACGAGCACTAACAGTATTATCTGTGGTTTACCACAAAATAATAACGCTGGTGGATTACTAGTAGATGCAAGAGATTTTGGAATTAACCCAGGATCTTCGCATTCTATGACAAGTGCTTTATCCACCGCGCTGAATGCTGCCGCCGCCAACAACACACAACTGTTACTGCAACCAGGTACATATAATTACGACAACATTATTAATGTTACAGGCGGTGGTGGTATTGTTTGTCATGGTGGTAGGGCTAAATTAAACGCCCAATCCCCAACCTACGACCTTAATGCTATTTCTTTTACAGCATCTGGATCTCCGTACATTGGTTTTAGACTAGAGAACATTGATTTTGATAATGTTACACGCCCATCTTCTGGATTGACCAACGATGCTCCAGAGAACGCACACTTCATCCGGCTAACAAATATTCATGATGTGTATGTTAACAATAACAAAGTCATTAAGAACTATGGTGGCTTTATTCTTCTGCGTAATGTAGAAGATGCTAGAATTACAAATAACGTTTGCAAAGATCTATGGAAAGACGTGTTTCACACCACAGATGCTAGTAAAAATATTTGGAGAACAGGAAACGTAGTAATTGATTGCGGTGATGATGCATTTGCTACAGTAGGGTATATCTATCGTGGAGTACGACCAGAGTATATTTATGATCTGAACAACTATGTTTACGGTTGTCGCAAAGCTAGAGCTTTTGCATATGTTGGTTGTGCAAATGTTAAATCATACAATTTTGTGGATGGCAGAGTTATGGAAGCCCCACAAATTACAAGCACCGATGGCTACTACTTTGGTGGAAATTGCGCGCTATATATTGGCTCTGAGTATCTGGGTGTTGGATCAACTTACAACACATATGGTGTAGATAATATTGAAGCACATGTTGATGCACAACATATGCGCCCTATTGTTACTACTCCTGGCGGAGCTGCAGTTGCAGCAACGGGTCAGTATGGTATTAACTCTTTTGAAGCTGTACATATTGTAGCTTCTGGCCAACCACACTCTAACGTAAAAGTTACTGGAACACTCACCAACATCTCTAAAGGTGGTGTTTTTGTTGGTGGTGCTGATGGTACTACTGATCTTGACTTAGATGTTGTTATTAAAGACAACACTGATCCGGATGGTTGGAGAGGCACTGCTGGTACTTATGCTAAGCCAGCCGTAGAAGTTCAATACTTACGTGGTGAATCTAACCTTTCTGCTGATATCTCTACTTGTAACACTATACCTTTTGTTGTTGGGAATACAAACTCTGGGGATATTTCTATCAAGCTAAAAGTTAACGATGTGTGCAAAACTGTTGTACATGATATTCTTTTTGTTGATACTTCTGCTCCTATAGATAATTTAGATATTGATCTAGATATCGACTGGGATATTGGTTCTGGAAAATTAGATTTTCTTTTGGACTTAGGTGGTACTACCCCATTAGCTAACTCTTGTAATTTAAACTTACATGGTAAAGGAAGTGTAGATAATGTAACAGCTTTGGTTCGTGGAGCGGCATCAACCAGATCTATTACACTAACTGGATCACCACAAATTTTAGTTAACCCTGGTGATGATGATGTATTTTTGCAAATAAAAGGTGGTACCTTAACATCTTTAGAGCAAAGTAGAATCTTAACACACCATGCAAGACCAGTAGCGTCAGTTGCTGGAAATGTGTTAACAATTGCTGGTGATGTTAGTACTTTATATACTACAGCAAGGCATTGTGTTTTTCTTTCTTCTGGTGCCCAGTTTGATATGACACAAGCCATTGCTATTTCTTCTGTTAGTTTTTCTGCTGGTAACACATCTGTTACTCTAGCAAGTGCGCCACCAGCTAGTAATACTTATACAAGAGTAGCTCCTTTATACACTGACGGGTTTGTTTCCTCTCCAGGAAGTGCAAGAAGGTTTATTAAGGTAGGTAAAAATAGAGCAGTTAGAGTTACTTACTCATCTACACCAACTGTAAATGTTATTTCTTCTAGACAATAAGGGTATTTATGAGTACAACAACTGTAGCTTCAATAACTAATACTGGTGGAGTAAAACCTGGAACTCCTACAGGTGTTAGCCAAACAGCATCTATCTACATGGGTTCAGGGGCACCTAACAATGCCAATGGTAGCAACGGTGATATTTATCTAAGATCTGATGGTGGAGCCGGCACTACTATTTATCATAAAAGAACTGGTTCCTGGGTAGGAATTGTGTAACATAAAGGCTACATAATGGAAGACGCAAAAAATTTCATCAATGTAGCTCTTTTTCTTTTCAACGGAGTTTTGGGGATTACTATGTGGTTACTAAAACAGTCGTATGCAGAGGTTAAAGAGCAGTTGAAAAATAACACTCAAGCTATCGACAATGTGAAAGAACATTATTTTAAAAAGGAAGACTTTAGGGATTTCAAAGAGGAACTATGGAAACGTTTTGATAAACTTGAAAGTCGGATAGACGAAAGGGTGAATAAATGACCTATCGTGGGAAATGGCCTGGAACATGGGCAACTATTTGTGATGTGTGTGGGTTCCGCTTCCCATCAGATAAGTTAAAGAAAAGGTGGGACGGGTTAATGACCTGCGAAAGCGATTGGGAGACCCGTCACCCACAAGATTTTATTAGAGTTAGAGAAGAGAAAATTGCACCGGATTGGGTTAGACCTGTTGTACCAGATCAATTTGTACTTTACTGTGATTTGCTCAACTCTAGGGCAATGGCTGACATAGGGGTTGCTGATTGTGCCCAAGCAGATAATTCTACTAAACCTCCAAATTACTAAAGGATAATTATGCCCTCAATTAATTTCTCACCTGGTACAGTTATTCCTAGTACTTGGTTAAACGACATAGACGAGACTGTTTTTTCTACTATACCTAACATTATTAGTGGAGTGACACCAGTTGCTTTAGCTACTGCTGCCACAACTGCAAGTATAGTAACTAATGGTGTCTACACAGTGGGAGATCAAACTGTAGCTGGAGTTAAAACATTTTCAAGTTCTCCAGTTGTTCCTACTCCAGTAAATGCTACAGATGCTGTCAATAAAACATATGTTGACACAGCTCTTGGCAGTTACTCTAGAATACAAACATACACAGCCCAAGCTACTACTTCTGGTATTTCTGTAGATTTTACTTCCATTCCAAGTTGGGCTAAAAAGGTGGCAATTACTTTTGACCAAGTTAGTACAACTTCTTCAGGGGATATTTCAATCCAACTAGGCACCAGTAGCGGGGTTGTAACTACTGGCTACTCTACACAAACCTCTTATTTGGCACACAGTTCCACAGTTAACGTAGGTAGTTCTACTAGTGCAATTTGGAACACAGGTTCCGGTGCAAGCACTGCTTCTTCAGGGGTTATTATTCTGCAACTGCACTCAGGAAATACTTGGGTAGCAAGTGGTAGCATCTCTCGTGTTAACGACAATGCTATGCAGCTATCTTCTGGTAGAGTGCCCCTTGCTTCTGCCCTTACTTCCTTACGTGTACTCGCAGTTAGTACTTCTTTTGACTCCGGATCTGTAAACATTATTGTTGAGGGCTAAATGTTAGAGTTTCATAAAGCTAAAAGACCTCCAATCTCTTGTAAGGGTATCTTGTGGGCAATTTTTGGTAACGAAGATGATGGCCCTTACGGCGACGACAAATGGCGTGCTGGTAGAGAAAAAACATTTACACTTGCCTTAGAATGGTGGCTTAGAAACCCAGCCCACAACTTTTGTTTCTATGTGATTGGCTTTGCTGATTATGACCATTACTTTGAAGGTAAAAAGGATTGGGGGAAAGACCCTGGATTTTCTTTCCACTGGTGTTATAGGGACGGGCATACAAAATTTCCTTTACTATCTTATGTTGGTAAAAAGAGGGGATGGTATGTAGGTTGGCGGCCTTATGGTTCTTTCGGTATTAGTTTAAGTTTTGCATCAAAGGATTAAGTATGGCTGGTTTACTAGATTTTGACTCTATTGCTGTTATTGGTGGTAAAATTATTGATAAAATTTGGCCTGATAAAATAGCGCAAGAAACAGAGCGCAATAAGGCACAATTAGCTCTACTACAAATGAACCAAAATGGAGAGTTTAAAGAACTAGAAGAGCGGATGAAAGCTATTGTAACTGAAGCTTCAAGCTCTGACCCTTGGACTTCAAGGGCACGGCCCTCTTTCATGTACGTAATGTATATTATGATTCTTGGCTCTATTCCAATTGGTATCTTGACTGTATTCAACCCTACAGCAGCTTCAGCAATTGCTACTGGTATGGGGAATTGGTTGAAAGCAATTCCAGAAGATATGTGGTTCTTATTCGGTGCTGGCTACCTTGGTTATACATACCAGCGTGGGAAAGAAAAAATTATGGGAGTATCTAAATAATGGCTACATCTGGAGTAACAACCTATCAACTAACGGCAGAGCAGCTTATTAATGCTGCCTACCGTAAAACTGGTGTTATGGGTAAAGGGCAGGTGGCAGATGCAGAAGAACTGTCTTACGGCTTACAAGCACTAAACCTGACTATCTCTTCTCTCAGAACTCGTGGCATGCAACTATGGAAGTTAAATACACACACTTTACCTCTAACAGTAGATGTTCAAGAGTATACACTAACTCAACCAGACAAAGCTTTTAAAATCCATAAAGCTTGGGTTTTGCCAGGATCAACAGGTAGCAGAATTCCGGTGGAAAGTATCTCTTATTTTGACTACAATATTCTTCCGTCTACTTCATCTGGTACTCCAGTAAAAATTGCTTATTTACCAAAAAATACTACTGGTACTATTTATATTTGGCCCAAACCATCAGCTACGGTAGCATCAACGTACACGTTTCAGTATGCATCCCTAGACGAAATACAAGTAGTTACAGACACTTCTCAAACTTTAGATTTTCCTAGTGAATGGCATTTGCCTCTTGTTTGGGGAATAGCAGCACAACTTGCTATTGAACTCAATGTACCTATTCAAGATCGTCAGGATATCAAAAAGAATTATGAAGAGTTTGTACAAATAGCTGAGAGTGGTGGTGTGGAGGAAGCTTCCTTATACGTACAACCTAGACTGGATTACTAATGGCTAAAAGACAGGACCCTCAATACAGCACTTATAAAACTGAACAGTTCGGATTGGTTAAAGATGTGCTTTCAAGAAGCACCCAAACATATGACGGGCTGTACAAAAATTGTTTTATTGAACATATTGAAAAAGACAAACAAGGTAAACAAGAAGCCATCGTAAAGCGTCCTGGAACTGAGACTAAACTATCTTCAGGGTCTATCACATCAGAGTTCCGTGGCTGTTTTCTTTGGGAAAGTCAGGGGTCTCTAGTGACTTTCATTGGTTCTAACATTGTTGTGTACAACCCAACAACAATGGCTGTCACTAATACAATTCCCCACACAATGGGTAGTACCACAGGTAAAGTTGGTATAGTTGAGTATATATATAGCACCAACGAAATTGCTTTAATTTTTTCTGATGGTAATAAAATTGGCAAGTTATCTACAAGTTACGCTGTAACAATTTCTGCAGACGCAGATATCCCTACACCACACAACCCAAATATTATTACTTTAGATGGGTACTTATTTGTGGTAAAAGCAAACACTGCTGATATTTACAATAGTGATTTGGATAACCCGTTGTCGTTTACAAGTGGTGAGTTTATTACTGCTGAAATGGCCCCTGAAACAGTTACAGAAGTAGCCAGAATGAGTAACTACATATTAGCATTTGGTCCGAAAAGTATCGAGTTCTATTACGACGCTGCTAATGCTTCAGGATCTCCACTGGCTAGAAATGACACCTTCTTTAAAAACATTGGATACGTTGGTGGCATTGCTCAACTACAAAACAAAATCTTTTTTATTGGAAAGGAAGTTGGTGGTGCTCTGGATGTTTTCATGGCGGAAGACTCTAAAATTACCCCGCTGAACAACCAACAACTACGTAGGTTTTTAAACAGGGTTACTTCTACTACTTCTGTGCAGGGTAGTTTGCTGTCTTTCGATAGCAATACTTACTACATAGTGACTATTGGGGGAAAATCTTTTTGTGTAGATCCGTATAACCAAAATGTTACACAGTTTGCATACAAAGCTACAGACATTTTCCCGTCTAAGTATTACACAGAGGGCATCTTATCATCTACTGGTGCTATTAATTTCTTTTACAATGATGTTTCAAACGAGTTGCTATCGTTCAAATTAGACCAATGGACTGACAGCGGTACTAATTATACATTTCTTGTTAGGACTGATCCACAAGATATGGGTACTATGCAAGCTAAATTTATTGGTAGATTAAGTTTGTTCGCTGATAGGGGAAACACTTCAGGTGTAGTGTACCTACGCTGGACTGATGATGACTACCAAACTTACAGTACATCTGTGCCAATTTCTTTAGCACAGGAACTGCCAAGTGTTCGTAGGCTAGGATCTTTCAGACGTAGAGTGTTTGAATTTAGTACTACTGACCAGTACCCTGTAAGACTATTTGGGTATGAGTTAGACATGAATATGGGGAGTAGTTAATGGCTAGTATTCTACCACCTTCTCCACAGGGTGTTCCACCTGGCCATCCTTTCTGGAACCAATGGTATGAGAAGCTGAGAGTTATTATCAACTCTTTAGCTACTTCTATTTCATGGACAAATTTAAATTTTGCAGGCTCTAAGATTCAGGATATTGCAGATAGACAACATAATAATCTACAAAGTATGCAAGGTGGTACAGCAGGTGAGTATTACCATTTAACTGCTGCTCAGCACGCTACTTTAACCACCACTGGTATTCTGACTCTTTACACAAAAGCTAGTGATCCTATCGCGGCCGATATTACTTCTGGGACAGCAAAACTGTACAAAAACACAAGTACCAGTGCTGTAAAGTTATGGGTCAACGACTCTGGCACTTTAAAGTCAGTAACATTAACATGATTAAAACTAATTTTGAATCCAGTAACGAGTACCAGCAGTACTATAATATGGCACTAAAACTATTCGATGACTCTGTATATGCAAAGTATTTAGAAAAGGATAGTGAAGAACTGGTTAAGTTCATGGAAATATGTAAACGAGGAAGTAACAAATACTTCTTGGGATTTTACGTAGAAGATAATATTGTGCAGGGTATTATGGCAGGTGAAGTGTTCAAACGACCTTTCATGAAGGAAATAGTTGCTAGTGATTTATTCATTTACGTAGCTGACGATTTTCGGGGTAAAGCAGTGGCAGGTAAAGAGTTACTAAAATGTTATGAACACGAAGCAACAAAAAGGGGTGCTAAACTTTTGTTTGTTGCTGCTAATACCGGAATTAATACTGATGGCACTAAACAATTTTTTGAGAAAAATTCCTACGTAGAGTACGGAACTAACTACATGAGGAAAGCATAATGTGTGGATTAACTAAAGGTATTGAAGATGCTGTAGAAGATATTGGTGATTTCGCCAGTGATGCTTGGGAAGGTATTGAGGATATAGGGCAAGATGTAGTAGACTTTGGTAGTGATATTTTTTCAGGTATTGATGATAAGATTCATTCTACGTTTAAAAATATCCCTGACATGATGCAAGCTGGTGTTGATCTTACCAAACTTGCTTTTACAGCACCCACCGAAATTGCTACTACAGCCCTTACTAATCCTTTTGAGCCTGACAAATGGTACAACAAAACATCTGACTCTTTAGCAGAGTTTGATGATATTGGTACTGATTTATTCGGGTCGGGCTCTTGGGCTACAGGGGTGGCTAACTATTACACTGGTGGAAGTGGTGGAACTACATTAGCTAGACTAGTAGAAGGTGATGATTACACACCAGGTAGTACTACTCCAGCTACTGATTTATACGGTATGTATAATATGGCTAACAATATATACAATTCCGCCACAACTCCTAGTTATACTTCAGGTGAGGGTTTTACAAGTAATCAAGGCTCCTTACAAGGATATGACTTACAAGCACCACCTAATTATACACCAAATTTTTCTGGTGCTGATTTAGCAACAACTGGGGAAAATTTATCAGGAGGCTACTCCGGAGGGTCTGATATGAGTTATGTTAATGGTGATGGGTTTAGCGACAACACAGGGTATCTACCAGGGTACAATATTGGCCAGGGGATGGACACTTCTAGTCCCTATGTTAACCAAGCCCCAGATTTTTGGGATCAATTTTCAAGTCTTTATAATGATGTTTCTGGGTATATTAACAGCCCTGGTGGCAAACTAGCTACTGGTGTAATTGCTCGCAAAAACCCAGATCTAGCAAATTTAACTAGACTTGCTACAGCGGGAGGTGATGGTGGTGGATACGGCCAGGCCATTGACTCTTTAGCCTCACTATATAAGTCTAAGCAAACACGTAAACAACTACAACAAACACAAGGTGTGTTAGATTCACAACTAAACGCAGGATTACAACAGTACGCCCCAGGTTCCGCCTACGAGCAACAATTACGTAAAACCCTGGAAAGACAAGATGCTGCTGCTGGTCGAAGATCTCAATATGGCACTCGTGAAGTTGAGTTACAAGCTCGTCTAGCTGATAAGCAAAACCAATTGCGTTCTGAATATATGAAGCAAGCTCCCACAATCGCTGGTTCTAATGCTGCAATTGCTAATGCTCGTAATGCCGGTGTAGCAGATTTATTTAGTCTTTACGGTAAAAACTACAAACAAATCAATAAAGGTGTAAGCGACGCTGCTTCTTCTTTATATGATTATTTTAGGGGTTAATAATGCCAATTGCACAATACCCAACTAATCTAGCAGAGCTTGCTGGTGGTGTTGCTCAAGGGCCATATTCAATGGCTAGACAGCAGTTTGATACTGCTATGCAAAATGAGCAGTTAAACCAGCGTGCTGCTCTGCAACAGCTTCTTTTTGATGAGGAAAACAATCCTCTAAAATTAGAAGATCAAAGACTTAAAAATCAAGGCAAGGGATATGAAAACCGATCACTTGGTGTTAAAGCTTCTACTGATGAAGCCTTAATGCCTTCAGCTATTGAATCAGGTGTTGCTGGTAACCAAGCTGCTGCTCAAAAAGCTAGAGTGGAGAATATGGCTAAACTTGCAGAAATGGGTGGCCAGCTCGCTGATATGATTGATGGTGGTGTTCCTGTTTTATCCTTAGTAGGTAAAGTACCAGATCAAGTCTACCAAATCCTATCTCAGCCAGGCGGCACTAAAAAGATTAGGGCAATCGCCCAGCAAATTGCAAAGAACTCTGCTGCTCAACTACAGAAAATGCAAGAAGTGGACGCCTCTAATGCTTCTGCTGAAAGACGTAACAAATACACTGCTGATACTCAAATGGGTATTGAGCAAGCCGGTATTGCTGCTGGTAAGTACAACCGTGCTGGTAAGGGTGGAACCTCTTGGTATGAGAAGTTCCAAGCTGCTAAAACACCCCGTGAGAAGCATACAATTGCTTCCACTCAAGCATTACTTGCAGAGCAAGAAGGGGATATGGATGCTGCTAAGAAGTGGTCGCAGATTGCTAACCAAGCTGCTGAAGCTTGGGCTGCAGAGCTAAGAGCAGGTCAACGACCAGGTGTAGATCCTGCTGCTACAGCTAACTCTGGTGTTGTTACTCCAGCGCCAGCAGCTTCTATCCCCACTGTTGGTTCACAACCAAAACCAGACCCATTAGGAATTAGGAAATGAAATTAACTGAACTGCGTCAACAATATCCAGATTATAACGATATGAGCGATCAGGAATTTGCTGACGCTTTTCACTCTAAGTTCTATTCAGATTTACCAAAGGAAGAGTTCTACTCTAAATTAGGTGTCAAGGCTGGACAACCTAAATCCCCATCTTTGGTGGATGAGTTTATTGAAGGTGGTAAGGGCACCTTATCCGCTATTGGTGATATTGCTTCTGGTGTTATTAAAGTACCGGCTGCTGCAATGCTAGCCACTGGAGGTAAGATTGCTAATCCAGATTTACCGTTACAGACTCATTGGGAGAGTGCTCAACAAGCCATGGAGGATACTTTTCCTTCCATTGGTAAGACCTTTGGTACTAATGAGAATCTTGGGTACACTGCACCATTAAAGCCTTTTGAGCTTTATGGAGAAGGTGCTGCCAAGGTAGCAGAAGTAGCTTCTATGGGTAATAAGGATGTAGAAGGTGCTATTAACATTGGCGCTAACTTCCTACCTATTCCTTTAGCAAAACCAGTAGGTAAACTAGCAAAACGTGCTATAGAAACAGTCGATCCTGGTTTGAGAAATATTAAGGTTGAAAAACCTTCATCTTCTCGTATTGCAACTTTAGATGAAATTGATGCTAAAAGCACTATGGATGAAATCCCCGGTGCTAAGGCAGGTGAGCATGCTGCTCCTATTGACCCTGAGTATTTGGCACGTCGTCGTGCTGAACAACAGGCTATGGATACAACTGTACCTAAACCTGAAGACTTAGATGCTCGCGTTCGTAACGAAGAATTTCTAAGCCAAGCTGCTGAGGAACGGGCTATTCGTGAACAAGCCACACAAGGTCCACGTATTGATCCTGAAGAAATCGTTCGTAGAGAAACCGCTGCTAAGAATCAAGAGTTCTTGGATGAGTTTCATCAGCGTACAGATGAGTTAGGAATTAAGCAAAAAGCCCAAGCAGAGGAAGCTATGGTTGAACGCCAAAAGCTAGCTGCTGAAAGGGAAGTGAGAGACGCTGAAGTTCGTAAGCAAGTAGAAGAGATACAAGCTAAGCAAGAACAAGCTAGAGCTGAATCCCAGACTGCTAATGAACAACTACAACAAGCTTTGGAAGCACAAAAAGGTATGGGTAGGGATACTCCTGGTGGAGCTATTGTAGATAGAAAGCCAGTAGTGTCTTCTGGGGTAATGGGAGTAGAAGCACCAAAAGCTACTGATCCTTTTAAGGCACTTACCAACCCAGACGTAGTTCCACGAACTGCTGAACCTAAAAGAGCTACCGTGTCTGTTAGACAAGCTGAAAAGCCATCTAGTAATCCATGGGGTTCTATTGCTGGTGTCCCCAGATCACAGCGTGGCGGGGTTAACTTTAAAGAAGTATCAAAGGCGTTAGGCAGAGCAGAAAATGCTATGTCAAAGTTCTACGGAAAGATCCCTGGGCATAGAGAAGTAATGGTAGGGTTTACTCAACGTTATCCCAACGTGGAGGAACTACGCAAACAGATTATTTCTACTGGTAAGAATAGCAAGCAGTACTTTAACAAACTACAATCAGGATCTAGTCTGTCTGCTATCCAAACTAAAGACCCGTTAATCAAGGGTGTGTCTTCAATCATGCAGGCTGCTGCAAAGCGTGTAGACCATAATATTGAACTATTCGTACGCCCAATTGAGGATGGTCTTCAGAAGCTACGTAAAGCTGACCCACAAGCTTTTATGGATCTTGGAGAAGTATTTAAAAGGGAAATGTTACAGCGTAAAGTGTATACTCCTGAACAGCTTTCCCAAGCTGGTTTTACTCCAGAACAAGTATCACTTTATACAGACATGCGTGATCTGTACAACAGAACCTATGAGGCTCAAAATGCTGTGCTAGAAGGACAAGGTAGACCTAAGCTCTCTAAGCTTGAGTACTATATGGCTTCTAGATGGAAGGGCGATTGGGGTACTTCTGTGTACGGCCCTGATGGTAAATTGATGTGGGTTATTCGTGGTGATTCAAAGGCTGAAGTTCAAGCTGGACTTAAACACCTTGAAAACAGTGGTGTAGAGTTTGACAAGAACTTAACCAAAGTAGAATATACCAAGAAAGATCCACAAAAGTTTGCTGACTATCCTGCTGCTTACTCTGCCATGGTACAACACCTTTCAGAGCACAATCCAATGACTAAGGCTGCTCGTGAAGCTATGGAAACCATGGATGCAGAAGCTGTCTTTAAGATGCTTGGTCAAAACAAGCACTTTATGACTAAAGCTAATGTTCGTGGGTTTATTGGTGACCGACCATGGGTTAGCAAGTTTGATGACATTAATGATATGTTCCACCAGCAAATGCAGTACAACAAGAATGCATTTGAGTGGGCAGAAATGCAGCAAGCTAGCAAGATGGCAGACAGCCTACTAGATGATCCTACGATTGCAAAGCAGTCTCCCGACTCAGCGCAATACGCTCGTGATGTAGTGGATCATTATGTTGGTCGTGGTGACCATCAACTGTTTAACAAAGTTGAGCAGCAATTAGCTAAAAGTATCGGTCGTTCTCAATCTAATCTCAGAAACGCATCTACTGGTTTGAAATCCCTATGGATTACTCAGAAGATGATGACCAACCTTGGGAACATTCTGATCCAGAACCCATTACAATTTGTTAACTCTCTGGCATGGCATAGACAATTGTCTTCTTCAGGGGTGAACCATAATCCTCTCAAGACTTTCGCAGCCTCAGCTTCTGATACTTTTGCAGGACTATCACAACACTACGGTGCTGCGCTAGGACTAGATAAAGCTATGAAGCCTGTGACAAAGATAGGTCAAGATGCTATCAATTACGCCCGTGCTAATGGTATGTTAGACATGAGTGTATTTGACGAGCATACTGATCTCTCTACTCCTGATTGGCAGAAAAAGTATAACAAGACTGTGGGGCGTGCCCAGATTGAATCTGACAAGCTTTCCCGTTTTGCTGCTTTCATGGGCTATGTGCATCACTTAGACCAGTCTGGTTTGTTCCCTGATAAGATGGAACTATTCCGTGAAGCTGAGCATTACACTCGTGGATCTATGGTGGATAATTCTTTCAAAGAACGTCCATTTATTATCCAAGATACTGGTAGTGTCGGTCAACTAGGTTCTGCCTTACAAAGCTACTCTATGAACTACCTTAACCAATTAGCTGGTTTTAGTAGACAAGCTGCCAATGGTAATGTAACTCCTTTAGCAACTTTCTTAGCTACTTCAGCGGCTCTTTCTGGTATTAGTGGTGTAACTGGGTTCAACTGGTTTGGTGATATGTATGATTACTTACGTGATAATTCACCAGAAGCTTACACAAGTCTTCCCGACTTTAGAAAGTTTCTATACGAGTTAGAAAGCGATGGTAGTTTTAATAGTGTCGCCATGACTCGTGGTATTCCTTCAGCAATTGCTGGAGCTGACCTCGGTCCTAAGTTTGAAGCTAGCTTACAAGTTCCTATCGCTGGTATGGTTACTGATATTGGTAAACAAGCAACTGACGTTGCATCCAACCTAGCTAAAGGTGATTTTGCTAAAGCAGCCTATACTGTGGCTCCTGCTGGAGCAGCTAAGGGATCGTTGGAAATTGGTACTGGAGCATTCCAGGATAAAAGAACTGGCAAGTACTCTGATACGAAGGGTAACTTTGAAAAGGGATTTTATCGTTCTGAAGAAGACAAGCTTTATAAGAAGCTGGGCCTTACCTCCATTGCAGAGGCTAGAACTAAAGACAGAATTTACTTCCGTAATCGTGATGCTGCTAGTAACTCTCAAGCTACTCAGTACTTCACTAACAAGATTGTAAAATCTGTTTTTGATGGTGATCAAGTCAACGATAGAGCAATCCAAAAGCTTGCTCAAGTTAATCCTGAAGCCCTAAATAACCTAGGTAAAGCCATTGAAAAAGAAGCTCTAGCTAGGGGTATGGATGACCAGGCATTGGCTGCAGTAAAGATGAAAACTCTACCACAAATCCAAAGGTATATGAACTATGCAGATAAGTAAACAAGGCTTAGAGGCGTTAAAACTTCGAGAAGGTTTCCGTGCTAAAGCTTATAAAGACACTGCTGATATTTGGACAATTGGATATGGCACAATCAGGATTGATGGTGTTCCTGTTAAAGAAGGGGACACCATTACAATTGAGAAGGCTACCGAATGTCTCTTAAAGGATATCAAATGGGCTGAAGACTGTGTTAACAAATTAACTAAAGTACATCTTGAACAATATCAATTTGATTCTCTAGTTAGTTTTGTGTACAACGTTGGAACTGCTGCTTATGAACGCTCTACCTTACTTAGATATCTAAACGAGGGAAAGTATCTTTCAGCAGCAGACCAACTTTTAAAGTGGATTTACTCTGGTGGTAAGATTACTCCTGGTCTTTTGAACAGGCGTCACTCTGAGCGTAAACAATTTCTTGGAGCATGAAAAAGGGGCCTTTACGGCCCCTTTTCTTTTTTCTCGAAAGAAAATGATTTAGTTCCCATACCAGTACTAGGATCACATTTAGAAGCAATATTAACTGCTTCCTTAGGTGTCTTCCCTGCGTGTAATGCACCTAGGGCATACGCTGCACCAGTACCAATAGAATAAAATGGTTCCACAATTTCTACCCAAGATAATGGGTTAGCAAAAGTGAAAATCTTTTTATCCTCAGTTAGAATGATGTACTCATTATATCTGGTCTTAGGAGGTTTACCAATAGGATTAGCAAACCATTCTATAATACTATGAGCGTCTTCTAAGCTACCGGCAAAACCTAAGAAGAACGGTTTAGGGTAAATCTGTGGGTTATGAAACCAGTGTACTTTTGTTTGTACTTTTAACTTATATCCTGAAGAATGAGTTGCCTGTTGATCACAGGCAATCTCAGTTCTGCTTACCGCGATTGTTGTCATTTATTATTGGCAAGCGATACATTCATCTTTCGCTGCTTTTACTCCTGCCATAGAATAGACGTAGTATAAACCACGAATGTTTTCATCTAAGAAAGCTTGTTTATGAACGGCACTGATATACTCTTCGGACTCTTCAGAACTAAAGAATAGATTCAGTGATTGCCACTGGTCAATGTACTTGGCACGCTGTGAAGCATGACGTAAGATTTGGAATTGGTCAATCTCAAAAGCAGTTAGAAACACTAACTTTTCTTCGTCAGTTAACCAAGTAACTCCCTGTACAGAACCATTGGCTTCTACAATCTCATCAATGTGCTTCTTACTAAAGACCTTACGATCTTTCATAATTTCCAGAAGAACTGGATTAACACGATTGATCTCACCACCTGCTGATGTCTGAGTGTAAGTCATAGCGGGATCAGGATTGATACCCTCACTTACTCCACCCATGAGTAGAGCAGTAGACTTAGTAGGAGCAATAGCAATAAGATGCGTATTCCTACGGTCATCACACCACTCTGGAATGCCATAAACAGCACCAAGGCGGATAGACTCAGCTTCAGCACGAGAACGAATAGTCGCAAAGATTTCTTGGTTTAAATAACCAGCTTCAAGCGATCCCCAGGGTAGGGATTTTTGTTGTAGTAAAGTATGGTAACCACACACCCCCAACCCGAGTGCTCTACCTTTCCGTGTAAACTCCACCGCTTTCTCAAGTCCTGATATGGACGTTGCTTTTTGGATAAATTCTTCGGCCACACAATCAAGGAAATGAATAGCCGTTTCAACGGCGTCTGTATCCTTCCACTCATCCCATTTAGCAAGGTTGAGCGAACTAAGAACGCATGTAAATGTGTTACTTTCATCTGAGTACAAATTGATCTCATTGCAGAGGTTGGAAGCTTTAACTTCAAAGCCACGTTCTTTGTAACAATTCGGGCTAAAGCGATTGACTTTATCCTTGAAGAAGAAGTATCCTTTGCCAGTGACCATTTTGACTTTGAGAGCCTGTTGGTAGCGATTTGTAGCTTCTTCTTCTCCAGACTGTAACGCCTTGATAAACTCATCGGTAATAACCCATCCAATATTAAGATCATCAGGGTGGTTTTCCAGGTAAGTAATTAACTCCCAGAAGTCACCATGAGTGATTTCTACATAGCCTGCCCATGCACCTCTACGAGTAGACCCCTGACTAACATCTTGTGAGTCTTGTACGAACCCCTTGATTACAGGAAGAATCCCAGACGCTTTGCCACCAACAGAGATACTACTCCCACGAGGCCGAATGTCACCCAAATACCCTGAAGTACCAAAACCGTATTTAGTAAGAAGTGCTGTTTCTCTCCGCGTAGAATAGAACCCATCAATTGAATCATCAATATAACCGCCAGAGCATGATACAGGCAATCCTCTATCAGTACCCATATTTGCAAGCACTGGAGTGCTACAAGATAACCATCCATTCCAGATTAACTCGAAGAATTTTTGTTGATACTTTTCCGGATCGTAGGTGTGTTTCGCTGCAGTCGCGGCAATACGACTGGCCTGTCCCAGAAAAGAATCGGTTCCGTGTAAGTATTTTGATTTGAAGAGCTGCCAGCCTCCTGTGGTGTACCACTCCGGGAGCTGTGCAGCTTTTTGCATTTGCTTTCGCTCATCACTTAGTTTCTTATATAGATCAGCCATTATTTTTCTTATGATCCCCAAACCATCTACGAATTACTTCTCTAGCATCCAGTCTCGAAGCAAACCATAATGCTAGCTTTCTATTATAATCTTGGCATAAACCAAGATCCCATCCAGTTCTATTAGTCATTACCAAATAAAAGATTTAGTGTCCCAGCCACGAGAGTACTCTCTGCCTTGGCCAGTGAAAAAGTCGTTAAAATTAAAGTCATTAATGCCTTTGTAAAACCAATCAGCTACAGGATTATACTCAACGTCGAAAAGATTATCAAGGCCAAGATTACGGAGACAACCATTTAATCGTGATTGAGTAAAGTTCTCAAGTTGATGTGCTGTGATACCTTCAATCTTACCCTTCTCAAAAATCTTAGCAATAATAGCTCTCTCATGTTGGAATACATTGTCAGCAATATCGTAGATTACAGTTTCTTTAACAGGTGGTTTAGATTCATTGTACAGCCATGCACCAGCTTCTGCATGTAAGTTCTCATCACGTACAGAGAAGTTGATTCCCCGCACGATATTAAGCATCTTGTTCTTACCTTGAGATTGGAAATGCTTCAGGAAAGCAAAAGAGCTATACAACACAGCCCCTTCCATCATGGAGAACATGGGTAGGAAATAATCAGAGTTTTCCCATTGCTTAATAAACTCAATACGAGACTTTAACGAATCATCATTTAAGTAGCTTGTGTAAAACTCGTCAGTCGATAGCCCAAGTGCTTGGTTGATTTTATCATAGAATGGCTGATGCACAGCCAGTTCAAACATACCAAAAACAGAAGCCATCCGCTGAATCTCTGGTCTTGGAAACATTTCCATAATACGACCAGTCCAATAGTCCCGTCCAACAAAAAGCTCATACAATGAGAAGAGTTTAAGGACAGTAAATACACCATGCTTCTCAGCTTCTGAAAGGTTTGTAAGAATGTCATGTGCGTCTTTCTCTACTTTGATTTCGTCTGCTAGCCAAAAGACAGACAACTGCTTTTCAGCAAAGTCAACCGCCTGTGGAAACTTGACAACAAAAGAATCAGTAGGAGTTAGGATAAGTGGGTGTTGCCCAAGGGTCTCGGTCATCCTCGTCTTCCTCTTCTTCTTCTGAGTAGAACGCATCAATCTGTAATTGCGCATCTACTTCTTGTTGTACTCGTTCTTGGTAAGTCTTCTTGCCTTTTAGGCGCTCGTGTTCAAGTTCTCGGTAGTTCTTATTCTTCTGCATATAAGTTAAATAGCTTTGCCTGGTTGTCAATAATTCTGCTGCAAAAAGCATCAATGAGGTCTTCTGATGTCACCTCTAGCAACTCCATAAGAGTTACTTCGTCAAGCTGCCTTAGCTTCTCTAGTAGTGGTTGAATTTCCGTATAGCTCATAAAATAGTTCCAGGAAGACTACTCGTGCAACCTCAGGATCTAGACAGAGTGGTTTGAACTCTGCTGTTACTGCTGGTCGTTTAGTATGTTTCCAGAATTCCCAATCGTTACCTTGGCTAGGTAGTAAATGCCAAGCCTCATTACTTAGGAGTGATAAATCAAAATACTTAACAATAGGAGTATTAAAGTCAACACCAAACTTAGTAGCGATGCACGTCGAGAGTTTTGCTTCGAGATCTCGGTATTCTGGCAAGTATTGTTTGATAGGACTCGGGATATCACAGAGATATGCTTCGGTAGCATCGTGTAGTAGGAAGGCTAGTTTGTGTTCTTGTGGGATGTATCTTGCCCCAGACCAACAGTGTTCTGCCACTGTTAGAAGCCTGGAAGTGTGCCCGTTAAATCTAGGCACACGACTCAGAGAAAGTGCAATGTCTCGGATATCAATTTGTTCTGGCTCAGGGTTTAGAAAGTATACCTTTTTACCAGAAGCTGTTTCAATATATGGATCGTACATTACTTGATATTACCTTCTAGTTCGTCAGCAACTAGCTTAGCGTAACCTGCAATGTCCACCCAGGAATCTGCGTAGTTAGGATCACCATTAAGAATACGACCAATCTTGTGTGCAATCATATCCAAAGACTCACGTTGTGACCAGGAGAGTTTACCATTGTCACACTGATCAATGATAGTCTTTAAAGATTGCGTAATACGTGCATGATCTGTAAATTTACCATAACGAGCGCCACGCTCGCTTAATACTGCATCAACATCATTAGTTGCCATATGTTCTTTCTAAGTAGTTTAGTGAAAGTGGGACAAGATCAAACTCACCATCCGCAACTTCCTGAAGTTCAAGAATACCTCTCCAGTGTCTATTACCCTGAGCACCCATATAAGGTTCATCATGTTGGTAACAGGAGCCAGCAATCACAGAAGTAATACGCTTACCATCAGCTCTGTAGGCCATATGAACTTGTAGTCCTTGTTGATGGCCAGCTACACAGCTCATGTGCTTTTTTGTGAGTTGCATTGTTGCTGATGTGCATGGTCTGCCGAGGGCACCACTTGTAAAGTAATGGCTATAGGCAACACCATCAAGCACAATAGGCTGTAAGTAAGGAACAACAAACCATCCACGATCTTCATAACCCAAGTCCTCCAATCCTAGCGTACCATCTAGTTTGGGATCAGACTCAGTTGCTCGTGTAATACGGTCTTCGTGGTTACCTAAGGTGAGATATAGCTCTGGATGATACTGTTTTTCTTTATTCTTTTTAGCTTTAGCGTTGAACTCAATAAGAGGTTCAAGCAAAGTATCCATAGCAATGTGGGTAGCTTCAATATCTAGTTTATATCTACGACCTTCAAAGGACTTTTTACCTACATCGTAGGAGGATAAACTAGGCATATCAGCAAAATCCCCAATACAGATAACCTTCTCAGGTTTCTGGTCTACAATGCACCTGCCAACCCATTTAAGGAAGCTGGGATCAACTCCAGGCTTGGCTTGCACATCGGGGATTACAATGTGCCTCATTGTAGCGGACGACCGTCAGGGCGTGTGATTCGGGTGGGAGCTGTCTCGGGATCTTCTTGCTCGTCTTGGCCGAAGATAAAACCCATTGCAATGAGATTATTGACAGCATATTGCAGAAGTGTGTTTACTTCTGATTTGTTTAGATAGCCACTAAAATTAATGGAGCCATCATCATTGCGGGTAGTAACATTAACTTTCATCTGCTTTTTCCTTCTTTTGTACTAGTTTTAGGAAATGGTCTAAGCTTACAATTGCCAAGGGGATATCCCTATCTTTCTTGACAACTACTAAGGGCTCATATTTTCCATGCGTCCTGGCTTGGTCATAGTATGTATGAACTTGCGAGGTAGCTTTGTTTTTTGCTTCTACTTGGTAAGGAAATACTTTTCTAGCTGCTGGAGATAACTGAATATCTTCTCCAGTAACACCCATTGAAGTACTTCTTACATCGTCTGGTTCAAGATTAGGAAAGATCCCAAGGAGGGCCTTCACTATAATCTTCTGTAGGGCTCTGCCCTTGGCCTTGGCCGATTGGGGTGTCAATACCTTCCTCCCATGTTAATCTTCCTGCTCTCTGAATCCACAGGCAGCTTGCATTCATTTTCATTTCTTCGTAGGAGCTAAAATAATCTCTACAAGACTCGAAATAGTGTTCTTCTACTTCGCAATCTTGCAAAATCTTTTCCGCTTTCTTAGCTCCGATTCCTTTAGCTCCTTTGATACCATCAGCAGGATCACCTACAAGCAATTGGTAGTAAAACCTGTAAGTTGCTTCTTCCGGTGTAATATAAATGAACTCATCTTTAACAAAGTTGTAATGCCAACCAGGAATGGTTAACATATCTTTGTCAATTGAGACAATACAAGTATCTTCTGTTTGGTTTAGACCTAGTAAGTCATCAGCTTCCAACTCATCTGCAACTTGTTCAGGGCTACTGATGAAGTGCTGCTTAACCACTGGCAAACTAGGTGGCCTTTCCATTTTCCTACGGTTAGCTTTGTACTCCGGGAAGATTTTGTAACGGAAGTTGTTTTCACCCGAGAAATAGATTTCAACATCCTTTACTCCTGTGTTTTCAATTATATTACCTAGTGTGGTGTATGAAGCATCAATACCACATTGCGCGTCAGTCCATGAGTCTGGACCACAACAGGCACGGTAACAGATTAAATCACCATCAATTAGCAGCTTCTTTATCGAGTCTGGCTTTTTCATCAATTGGAACTTGGTCCTCATGTACCATTTTACGAAGCACTAGATATGTTAAATACAGTGCATCGTAATCTTTTCTTGGATAATCAGTAATGTATTTACGTTTAGGAGGACATGTAGTACCTAGATTCTCACGAACTTCAACTTTATAGTCAGCGTACTGAACTGGGTTTTTATGCCATCCGTCGTTAATAATCCTGATCTCTTTTAAGAGTTTGGCCGCTCGTTTATCACCGTAAGGCCATAACTCAAGTGTCAGCCGCAGCATCGTTTTCCGCTTTCTCATAAGTATCAATTAGATCACCAAGCTCACTGATAGCATTCGCAAATCTACGTCGGTCAACACCATCATATCTAATAACTTTTCTAGCGGCCCAATAAAAATTGTTCAGAAAAATATCTTTTTGTTCATCAGTCAACATTTATTTGTTCAGTTCTTTCTTCATTTGTAGTGTAGAAAACTCTACTTATACCCACTGACTTAATAAGTTCCATACAGCGAGAACAAGGTTTAGCCAATCCAATGCTTCCATTAGGTCGTACCCTCGATACGTATAAGTCAGCTCCAACTAATAGGTGTTGCCTGCGTGACCGGAGCATTTTGATAATGGCAGCCTCTTCCGCATGTAGCGTACTCTTGCCAATCTGTTTGGAGTACCGTAATCCATTATGGCCAGTAGATAATACTCTGTGTCCTCTAACGATTACGGCACCAAGGCGATGTCGATCAAATGTGCTGTTTAATGCAGTCTTACAGGCAATCTTAATCATTATTTTAAAGTATTAACAATTTTACTAGCGTACTGTTGTTCTGACAATAGTAGTATAAGTTCCTTTTTATTCAGAGTAATAAAAGATGGTTTTTCATTACCTATTTTTAGACCGGAAGTAGCACTACCGTAATCTTTTGGAACAGAAACTACTTCGTTATTTTTATTAACACCCCAAAATATCATACAAATTTACTCAAGTCTGGGGGGCTGTAGTTAGGCCCCTTCTTAATCTTACCATTCTCGTCAAACACTGGTTCGCCATTAACAAACTTAGACCAATTAGAACGATTAACCTCTTGTAATGCACCTACGATATCAAAACCATTCATGTATGCTACACCTACTGCTGTAACAATCTGGTCGCATAGAGAGTCTAAAAATTCTTTTCTATCTTTTATATCTAGTTTTTGTGCGTTCTTTTTATACTCTCCTGACCATTCACGCAGCTCATAGGAAGCCTCACCATTTTCAGCAACAAACATCTCGTTAATCTCTTCTAGGTGAACACCATATTGTACAGCGCGGTTCTTATCAGTGGGATTAGGAACAGCCCTCTTGAACCATAAATTAATTAAGTCAATCATTAGTAGGGGATATCCTTGTCAATATCGTTAGGTTGGTGGAACAGGTCAACTGCTTTATCCTCAGTTGGGATATCGTAAACAAACTTTACTAGATCCTCGGCAAGAGCTTTAACGTCATCCAGTTTAGGACTCGACTTAGCACCCACAGTGAGGATAGCGACAGCATTTGAAAGAGAAGACTGACGGATAATGTATCGTTGGCGAGCCTCACGTTCATCCTTGCTTTCCCTGTCTCCAGCGAAACGAGTAGGTTGAGATTGATTATTAACAACCACAGCTTCAGTCTTATCCGCAGCAGTAGCAGCCTCAATCGCATTCCATGTATCATAGCCTTTATCATTCTTTCCTACAGTTACATTAAATTCATCACCAGCCTTTGCGCTGGAAATAGTCTTGAAGACTTGAGGATTAAGGAAGCTGAAAACTTTGAAAGTCTTTACCTTACCAAAAGCAGAGAAGGTAACTTCAGCAATTTCGTACTGGTTACGACCGTTACCAGCCTTAGACACGTCTACGTGTGATACTTTAATTAGCATACTTTGTATTCTTCCATTTCATTTTTGTTTTTGCCCACCTGGATCTCAGATGTAATTGGCAAAGAAAATTTGTAGTTATAAATATTATAGCATAGTTCTGGGATTTTGGCAATAGATTCAAACAGAATTTTTGCACATTGTTCCCATTCATCATCCGGTGCGTCTGCAACAAGTGAGTCATGCACTGTACAGACTAGTAGAGTTCTTTGTAACTCTCGCTTGATACGTTGGTAAGCTTCAATACGAGCAAGCTTAACTAGATCAGCTCCAAAGCCTTGCACTGGATAGTTTTTGATAATCGTTTCAGGCCATTTTACTCTACCTTGATTAATGACGGGGTTGATTGGGTAATAACGCCCACTTGGTATCTCAAGGTAGCGAGTAGTTTGTGCTCTGCTGATTTGGTTTTTGTGCCATCTACCGATACCATAGTATTTAGCATAGTAGTTGTCAATAACCGTTTGCCAAAAGGACTCTGATCTTGATACGTCAAAAAAGGAAATGTCGTGCGCAAACCCATATGCTGATGCTCCGTAAAGAAGTTTAAATTTAAAGCCCTTAGAGACTTTTCTGTCTGGTAGGTTGAACGCAAGACGGTTGTTCTCGTGGATATCCTGTTTGTCCCAGATTTCCTCCGACAACACCTTGTCTCTCGACAAGTCCCCAGCTACTACTACCTCCAGACTTTTCACATCTGCGTTTACAATCATTTCTGAAACATGAATTCGAGTAAAAATAACATCCTCTATAACATCCTTCCTCGGTATCTATAGGGGTAAATTCTTCAAAGTGACCAATCATCCACAACCACCCCAAGGAGATACACCGTAGTAATCCGCTTTCTCCTGATCACTTTCACGATCAAAGTCACCATAGTCACGGTTTGATTTAACATACTTGTCAACTTGCCCTTGGTGAAATAGTGGTTTGCCTTCAAACCATGCCGCTTTGCTACCTTTTTTGACCTTATAGCCGGCAGCAGACCACTCCTGAAAGGTACGTAAAGTAATCTTCATACTAAAACCTTGTGATTAACATTTGGTCCGCCAAAGGTGCTGTGTTCTGAAGATTAGGCTTAGAACTTGTGAGGCGACCTGTAGCAGCAATAGTTTGATTGAACTGGCCATGTAGATATCCTTCCCATTCCATTGAGTCAATAAGATCAGGGAAAGCTCTGAGATATGTGGAAGTTACTTTCTCAAGGAAAGCAAACCTCTTTAGTTTCTCAAGAATTTCTTTCTGAATTTTAGACCTTGGTTTAAGCTGCGTCAGAACTTCTTCTGACGTTGAATAAACCTTTGGTGCTCCTTCTTTCTGAGACTTCTTGAGTTCAGAACCAGGGATAGGGTTAAAGAATCCAGGCAGGTCAATAACTCGTCTGTTAACCGTTCTGTTAAACACACGAGGCTCGCCCTTACGGGGTCCTGATTTAAAAATCTCATGGACTACTTCAGTATCAGTGAACTCCAGGGTGCCACCAAACAGGAAAGCAGAAAGATGGTCGCCACTAGAAAGATTAATTTCTTTTGTCTTAGCAATTGCATAGAACCACTCTGTGATTAGTCCCAACTCGTCGGAGAGCTGTCTGTCGAGCTGTCTTGACTCGGACATGTTGTATTTGAGTCCGTTGAACTCCATGTCTGAGAGGACGAGCAAGTCTCTTCCGTCGGCCAGGATGAGGCGTTCAAGATTTGGTGTACGTTGGAGCCTTGGATCAAGTAGCTGTTTATGATAAATTGCTCGTTGACGTCTGATGTCTGCTTTGTTGTACTCTCTGACGATTTCGACAGGGATGTCTTCCGTTGAGATTCCAGCGTTCCAGTACTCTTCGAGGCCACCTTGTTTGTTCTCCAATCCGTACAGGTCGCACATTCTGTCCATCCCAGGTAGCACTGATTTTTGTCCTGACATGATGTGTTCTGCGATGGAGCAGTCCCAGACTTCTTCAGGCTCTTGAAATTTCCTTCCTTCAGCTTTGAGGTAGTTGAAGTCGAATTTGATATTGACTCCAGACGATCTATGCGTGGGGATAAGCTCCAATAAAGTGGAGAGGAAATCTGGGTCTCTGTAGTAGGTGAACTGCGGTTCTTCGTCACCCACTGCCCAGCTCGCTGAAACAATGAAATTACTTTTTGTAAAAGGGTTTGGTGTGCCATGTCTAATGCTTGTTTCTAAGTCCCAAAATAGGGGCTCCATATCAATCCTTATCTAACCAACCTTCTGGTAGAAACATTTCTTTCCAGTAGTCACTTCTAGGTTGCTGCTTAGGTTCTTGTTTGCGGCTGTCTTCATGCTGCATAACTTGTCGGTACTCTTCACTACATGCACAGAAGCATCTACCATTACATTTGTTTTCAGATGGTAATTGCATCACGCTTCTCGATTAGTTTTGCAATCTCGGGGTTAGTCTTAGCAAGGTAATCTTCAATAAACTTACGTTCCAACTTTTTAATTTCTTCGTCCAGTTTACTTTGAATTTTAACACGATCAGCCAGAACATTGTTAATACTAAAATGATCCACAACTTTTACTAAACCACTAATAGCTTTAGTAGTTTTTAATGTCAAAGGAAGAACAGCAACAATATCCACAGTTTTTACTTCTCCATAAGCTCCTGTAATTAGAGCTTTATCACCTGCTTTAGCTTGTAAATCCATGCTACAAGCATAATCGTAAATACCATTGCTATTAGGAAACTTAACTTGCACAGTGTACAGTTTAGTCATATTGGATAATGTCCTCATATCTTGCAATCATTGGTCTGATAAGTACATCAAACCGTCCATGTTTAAGTTCTGGATTAGAGTCTTGGTCACCCATCAGTTTGTTTTTGCTGATGTTAAGGTAACGCATATCATCTTCACCATCGTTGTGGGATTTCCCAACCCCAAGAATCCAGTCACACTCCGCTTGTTTGGAGGTCTTGGCTAACGCCATGTGGTTCATATAAAGCCATTTAACACCCTCGGCAGTTCCATCGGCTTGGCATACGCTAATGACCGGGCAGTATTGTTTGGCTAACTCTCTACCCCATTGGTAAATAGTGCCATACAAAAGGTCATCTCTCTCCGCCTTGAAGCCCTTTACTTTGTCGAGTTGGTCAAACACGATAAGTCCTGGTTTGTACTTAGATACAAGATCCTCTACTAAACCTTTATCAATGTTTGCACTGTCAATAAGCTTTATCTTGTGTCCTACTTGCTCCATAAACATATCACGGTAGCGTTTAAGGTCAGACAAAAGTTGATCCATACGGATACCAAAGTAAGCTTGTGCAATACGAAGCATCACCTTGCTACCTTGCTCTTCATTGTTGTACCAATGTAAGAACTCATCATCAGCTAGTTGGGGAAGCATGTTGCTAGTTTCGCTTGCTAGGATTGTGGTCTTACCTGTTTCCGGCCTAGCAAATATAGCCCCAAAGTCACCCTTACGAAGTGAACCTAATGATTTGTTGAGACAGTGTAGTCTCCATCTAAGCCCAGGAGTTGCAACGACAGAATTAGCGAGAAACTCAATGTCGGTACTAACAAACTGGTCTTCGGTTTCTTCCACCTTTACATCCTTGTAAAGATCATCGTAGACGGCTTTCACCTCGTCTAGAGTGGATCTACCTTGGGTAAAGGCTAAAGACCTCTCAGATAGCCGCAGAGCGGCCTTCTTTTGCACCATTTCCTGCAACAGAGTATCAGCAATAGCATCGGAAATGTCTAGAGATTCTAGCGTGTCGAACAGAATCTCGTAGCGTTCGATGTGGTCAGGATACTTTGTAAAGAAATAGGCTTTTAGATCATCTAGAGTTACAGTTTCACTGATCTCATAGAGATCCTTTAACACATTGTAAATATAATAGAGTTCTGTATTGTATTCCTTTAAATAACTATAGTCTATAATACTATTATATTTACTATAGTTATTATTATATAGTAGTAATTTAAGTAGTAGTAGTTCTGTATTCATACATAATATTTTACCATGAAAATCCTAGCTTGTCAATAGTCTTACTCAACAAAATCTTCTTCAATAGAGAGAAGTCCTTTCTCATACGGCTCTTGAATTTCAATATAGCGGGTAGCTGAATCGTACAGGGTGAATAGCTTAACTACTGAATAGCTCCCATAGCCATCTTCTCGATAAACAATATAAACTTTCATTCCTGTAATGCCTTCCATGAAACAGGGAATAGACTTGACATTTGTTCAGAGATTTTTTCAGCCACTTCCTGAGTTTCTTTCTGAGTGTGCGGGTCTAGACGAAGTTTGCACACTCTACTGAAAGCAGCAAGGCTACCAGACCAGATCCATTCAGTCATCATGTTCTGTGGAAGGTACATACGGGCTTCCTCTGGTGCTACACCATCCTCAAGAAGGCCATTATACAGGTCCAGGCAGCTCTGAATTACAAAGTCCCTATGGGGATACTCAGTACCCTCATTTTTTAGCTCTGAGGGCGTTTCTGAGCTTCCTTGTTTAACAGACTCAGCCCTTGCTCTGAGATTGTCAGGACAGTAGAATTCCGGCTCTGAGTCAACATAACGACGGGAGACTTCATTCCAAACCAAACCAACTTGATGCTTACCGAGTTGCCGTGCCACGAATAGTGGAGCTTTAACCCTAAAGGTAGTGAAGCTATGCCCGAACGGCGTCCAGTGATTATTACGGGCAAGGTATGATATAAGTTTTCCATCTCTTTCACCTAACTTTTTAGCAACTCCATCCTCACTTGGATAACCAACAGCCCAGTCACTTTCTTTATCAAAACTAACTCTAGCAGCATTTACAACGGATAAATCACTACCCATTGAGTCAACTAAAGTTACTGCAATATCAGCTTTCTTAAAACTCATTAAAACAGCCCATCAAAAATATCACTGACAGCATCAGAGATAATGTCACCAACCATAATACCACCAATAATACCAGCACCCAGGCCCAAAAGGGTGGCTAAATCATCATCACAACCAAGTTCACGAAGAAGCCTCTTGGCAGTTTGTTCGGTAATTTGACCTGCTTTATAGCCAGCAATAACGCCAGCAATAGTACCTAAACCATTAGACATTTAACTTTTCCTTTATATAGTCTATTGACAATTCTTTTGGATCTTTTTCAGTGATAACATAGCTACAGGGGAGTCCTGTATACATACTGATCTCAGCACACTTCTTTGTCATAGTGTGATCTTGATCTTTGTCAAGCCATAATACCACTGGAAGACCAAAATATTTTAACAACTTGTAATGGCAGTTGTATACCATAGTGCCGAAGATAGGCACAGATAAGGTTACTTGAGCAACTTTGTGCGCGGATACCAAATCTTCCACCAAGACAACTTGCTTCGCAGTCGATACATCACCGTAAGATACAGCAGTTTTGTGCGTATCTCCGTAAGCCAACCATTTAGCTTTACTTTCTCCGGTAAGATCCCTACCGACTGAGAAAATGACTGGATCTCCGCAGGTAAGTACCAAGCGGGAGTGTGATTCTGAATATCCCACATACGGTCTCCAGTATTTAATCGGCAAACCATACTGGAGTAACCATTTCCAGGCTTTTGCTGGAACTTCTCTGGTGAAGTCAGGAGGTAACACTTTTGAGCCATGATAGTCCTTTTTAATTACAGGTTTGTAATGTTTGGGATATACATGATACCCACATGCAAAGCAGTGGGCGTCATGCTCAGAGAACCATACAAGGTTATTCCCTCTCCGATCTCTCCCATTCTCCCTGCATTTCGGGCAGGCTGTCGTGAATGTCTTCTGCCTCATCATCTTCTAGGGTGTCCTCCAGGTCTTCTCTGTCAATATACGGGATACCAGTATCAGAGATACAACGATTACAAATGTCAAGGAACTCGTTAGTAATAGCATGTCTACGTGTAGACTCAATATCACTAAGGTTCCGGTTACAACACAAGCACCTCATTCTAGTGCCTCGAAAACAACAACAGTATTGCGCTGTTCAGGTGCATAACCCTTGTGGTTAGGGTTAACACACTTCTTAGACTTAAACAGGATTTTAACTTCTGCTTTTAGGAAAACTTCCAGATACGGGTCTTGTGTAGGACCAAAGATAGCAATACCAGTTCTACCATTTAATTTTTCTTGATAAAACTTTTTACTATTTGGTACATAAATAAAACGCCTGCCCCAAGTGGTACGATTGTCACTGGGGTCGGGCTTACTAGTAATTAAAGTGCCAGCGGTGAATAACAAAAACTTACCAGGCATAACGCATTCCAATCGTCAAAGGACCGTTAGATGTTTGGATACAAACAATCTCACGCTTTTCATCTTTACTAATGTAGTGATCGGATTCCACAGCTTGTAGATTAATGTTGTTACTACGACGTAGATTAACTGTGCTGTTAGTTCTACGAAGCCGTGCGCCACAACAGTTACACGGCTCAGTAGCGCCATTCCAAGTGTCGTAAACACCCTCAAACTTACCATCAAACATTAAATTGCTCCTTAATAGCTGCAACGTATTTCTTCAACGTAGTACCTTCCATACCAGGGTTAGAGTTAACCTCAAGGACAAAAGATTTGTTCAATTTCTCATTCCAAATAATGTCTACCGCACCCTGAGTCCTACCGATAGCATTGACGGCTGCAACAGCCAGATCAAGTACGTCGCTAGGAAGCACAATATCATCACGACAAAATACATACCCATTGGCGAGATTACGGACTTGAGTGTCTCGATCACCTTCATGGCCACGACGCTTACGTTTTTCAGCAAAGTCAATAACACGGTTGTTATAGACATGAACTCGAAACTCCTTCTTCTTCGGAATGTACTCAGTGTACAGAGGAACGTTGGGAAGATCCTGCCCACGTTCGATGATAGTAATACCCTTGCCAGAACTGGAGTTCAGGAGAGAGCGGCACACAATCCGCTTAGGATCACCCAGATCATCCACCACGTTTTGTCCACGAACAGAAAACTTAGGGCATGAGATAGCCGCGTTAGAGAACCTTTCAAATTGGGTCCGCTTGTCAATTCCAGAAGGAAACCCGACACTGTTACGGCCACGGATGCGGTCAGGGAGAACACGATAAACAGTATAACCCAGCTCAGTAGAAAGTTCATTTGCGAGCCTCTTCAATGATTGAGATTTAAGGTTAGTAGTAGCAATTACAACCTTGTTTTTAAACTTAACAGCCACAATGTTCCTCCGTAGGTGTGGGGCGTGCCTTTTCCAAGTCATGCAGTTGGATGATAACGGGACCAGAAAGTTCACCTGGATCACAGGTGGTAATCAGATTCTTAAAGATAGCCAATTTGACCTTACCCCGAAGGATTTGTTTGTTACCCTTGAGTGTAATGAGCTTAGTGAAGTCGTCTTCGTTGATCTTTGCAGCAATGATTACGTCATCATCAAGTTCAGAAGAACCATACAGAATATAACCATCATTTTCCACCGGGATGATGTTCTTAGCGTTGAAGTGAACGTAAGAGCCATCCTTGTAAAGCTCACGATATGAATTAAAATTTGCAATACTAAGCATGGGGACAGTAACAGCATCAGAAATAATTTTGTCGGCCATGCTATTGTGGGCTGGATCTGGCAAGTCATGTCCTGTGATTGCCTTGAAGTTTTCTGCGTGCTTACTACCGTTTTTGGGAGTTCCGTCGTTGTTCCAGGCGCAGGCAAGGTTGTTGTTATTTGCTGCGTCTTGGGTGGTGGTACGTTGGGTATGATGGACACGGTGGCCGTAGTTGTATCTGTTCCAAGCATCCGCAATCTCATCTTGTTGACGAAAAGGAATTTTAACTTTGGTACGAGACAGTTTGGTCTGGGACTCACTGAAGTCAAACTTGTAATGCTCATGTTCTTCCAGCAATTCGGGGCCACTGTCTTTGTTAACACTAATGTTAGCACGCAGCACAGTGAAGTGCAGCATCAGAGCCTCACTACTGAACAACCAAGCAGTCTGAGTTTCCCAAACGTACAAGGGACGCTGGTCATTACGAATAAGATTCAGAGAATGGTCACGAACATCATACCAGATAACTGCATATGCAGCATTGATTTGACCAAGAACCTTGTCAGTTTCAGTGGTCTCATGATTAGCCAGCAAGTGGCACAACGCCTCGCTGTCAACCTCAGTATCAGCATGCTTCTTATGGTCACCAACAAAGGTGCCATTATGCACCATTACAACTTTGTCATCCTTCCAGAAAGGATGGGCATTGGTATCGTTGACAGTGCCGCGAGTAGCCTTGCGATTGTGAGCCACAATGAACCGAGCATCCTTGATAGCAAAGGCACGCATATCTTGATACTCCTTGGAGCGGAGAATCTCGGAGCCAGTCTTGGCTTCCTTCATGATACGCAGTTCATCATTATTTGCAGAGAAGATCCCCGTGGAGTCTTCCCCACGGAGAGTGTCAAGAGTCACTAGAGTTTCAAAAGCTGTCGCTTCCGGATACAGGAGGCCACGACGAGAATACTTAGGAACAACGGCGACAAGTCCACACATTTTTAATTTACCTTTGTTTAGATTGCGGTCAGCTTGGCTTCAATGACACCACGAGCCAGCTTAGTACGGATAGATTCAGAATTGAAGATATGGATGCTGCTTTTTAGGACAGATGCTGCCCATGCAGAATACTCGGAAGTGTTATTCAGACTGCTTACAACTTTGTAAACGTCGTCAAACTTATTATTGACAGAGAAAGTCATGATGTCGTCAATAATATTAAGCCAGTTTGTCAGGCGTTCAATATCGGCGTGACCTTCCATGTGACGGAACTCCACAGTACCCTGAACACGAACAGGCGCAAGGTTCAAGGCGGTGTATTTCTGCCAGCCACGAGGGCTTTCCAGGATACTCTTCAGACGAGCAACACTAACACCTGCTTCAGACCAAGGAACACAGAAGATGTTCTTGTATCGTTCTTGTCCGATGAACTCGAACAACAAGTCTTCCAGAGTGGCATAAACCAGCATCAGAGTTTGCAGATGACTAGTGGTAAAGTTCAGCACATTTGCATGTACATGAATACTGGTGCGCTCAGAGAAGTTATGCTCAGTGATACCATACTTATCCCACAACATCTTGGCACACTTCAACGTACCTTCCTTGCTATTGGGCAGGGAGATAGCTTCAATGCCAGAGTTACGAAGAGACCCGTCAGTGGTAAACCTAAATCCAGTGGCGCTAGATTCCTCCAAGGGCATAGGCCAACCCTCAATCTCCAACTCAATACCGTAGATATTGGCGTTAGGATGAGACTTCATAGCAGCAACAGCCTCACGCATCGGAGTGATTCCGAAATACTGCCAAATAGTTTTTTCAGAGACTTCTGCTTCTGCTTTCATACGCTTCTCTTCAGCGACAGCAGTCGTAAATTCTACCCACAAATTGTTAGCATTACGAGCAAGCTGGTCGTCCATAATAGCTGCATTATTACCTTGAACTAAGGTGTTAAAAATAAACCGATCTCTTCCAATACCAGCTTGAACCCCACGCTGCGCTGCGGCTCGATTGCGAGCCCGTAACTCGTTAATCTCGGCTTGAGCAGCGTCTACAGGTTGAGTAATATTGTTCTCAGGCATTTTTAACTCCAATATTAAACGGACGGCAAGCGTCTTTAACTTCGACAGAAAAGACGTCATACTTTCTGGCTAATTCCACAGTATTTGTTTCCTTATTATAACCACCAATAACAAGGTTGTAAAGATACAAACAGCTACCAACGATAGCAATTTGATCTGTGAGCTTGAAATTGGTCTTACCCTTGGTTTCCATTTCAACAAGGATATTGCGCATCAGAGTGTGCTCAACTCCACGTTCCACGGCACCATGTTTCTCAGTGAGAAGCCAGGCACGAGTGTTGTTTTGGGAAACACCACGGGTCCACTGACGTGCTGGACGACGCTCAATCAGATAGATGTTACCATCCAACCCAGCGTAAAGTCTACGTGTCATTTGCATGAACTCGAAGACAGCCCCACTATTTACAACAGTGTTAAACTCGACACCATACAGGTCCGTGAAATACAATGTGTTGTCATCCATGTTGGACAAAAACACAGGGATGGACTTGCCATCATCACGGATATAATGCCCGTAGCTCCCAAGATAGCGTGCTTGAAAGTCCCGCGCATTATCACGAGTGAATGAATCTCGCATTAGTTATACCCCATAGGAAGACCAACCTTGTGGTCAATTACAAATTGTTCAGCAACACTCTTGTTATTGTTATCAATTGCTTCTTGAATCACATCAGCGTACTCAATAAACGAGCTACCAGACAGCACTGCATCCAGAGCCGTAGCTGTATTGTCGTACACCCAACCAATCAAAGTTTCATCGAAAACCCAGAAGTTACTGAGAACTCGGTATTCAACACCGTAAGGCTTGAAGCGGAAAGCACCACGCTTACCATACAGTTGTTTACGCAGTTCACCCTTGTCAATCAGCACAGACGGCACACCGAGATGATAGTCCATAGCACGAATCATAGACAGGGATTGCTCCTTGTTGTCAAAAGAATAGCCCACATGAACGTGGCCACCACAGCTACGCAGGTTAGGATCTGTAGCAGCCGGGCGAGGATTGCGCTTACGAGTCCAGACATTGAAGTCAGGGTCACAACCGAATTCCAGAGCACGGGGATCTTGAAGTTCCTCCGAAGGGAAAGATGCAGCAGACACCTTTTGCAAAGAAAGACCGAAGCCGTCTTGCATCAGTGTGTCAAGGAAGTCACGAGCAGTGCAAACACGCTCGATAAACTCTTCCCGAGATTCAGCCGCAGGAATATTGAACTCCAGCGCAACGTTATCTTCTTGGACTGCGTAACCTTCACCGATAGGAAGCGGGCGTGGCATCATTTTGGTTCCACCGATGGTGCCGATGATGGACTTCAGACCACCAGAGTTACCAACAAAGATTTCGGGGTCACAACCAATCTTGAATTTAGACATTTTTAACAGCCTTGTAAATGTAGAAGTTAAGGTAATTACCGTTACCAGCGTAGTTCAAATTAGTAAAGTCAGGGCTTTTATGCATCAGCTTAAAGTTAAAGCCAGTACGTTTCACCAGGTCAGGAAGATGTACACGTTCAAAATCATTCACTTGGTCTTTACGCAGAATAAAGCAAACGTTGGTCTTCTCATCAATAGTGTAAAAGCACTCTTGATACAGTTTATCCATGATGCTTTCAGCTTTGCCGGAAATAGGAGGTAGTCGGTGGTAGCGACTACCAGTGTAGTAATAACAGCCCCTAGAAAACCTGTTATTCCACTTAGCTTTTGCATATTGGATGTAAGAAGTACCTAGGAAAAGAAAGTTAGAAATCGTCATCATCTTCCTCATCTTCTCGTGCTGAAGAAATACTAATGCCATCCAGGGCGTTTTGTATTGCAACCGTGTAATAAATGGTTTCGTTGGTTTCAGGATCGATGTAGGAAAATTCTTTCCTCTTGATATCGTACTCTTCAAGCTTGTCATTGCCACAACAAGCTCTATAGTCAGTATCCTTCATCTGTTTTTCTGAAAGAAACGGGGCAAATCCTTTGAAAGTAACATTGGAGTCAGAAACACCCGGGATTGTATAGTTTGAAGCACCACAACAATCGGCCATACTTGTATGTGCCTGTTGGCCCAGCTTGTACTCATACATCTTAGGCTTAAACCCGAGTGCAGACAGAACTTCCTGGAAATTCTTCTTAACAGTGCCTACAAGCTCGTCAGGTACATCACTAACGGGGTTGGACCAATCGATCACCATACAATACCCCTATCTTGCCACAGAGTGCGAAGCCAATTGTTGGCATCACAATCTACATTCATATACTCAGGATGCCATTGAATAGCATGGCCACGGGTCTTGGGAAAGTAAATGTACTCAGGCTCTTTATCAGGTGCCTCAGTAGGTTCTTCTGCCTCGGCGTAGTAGACATCACTACGACGATGTTCAGACCACTGAACCATTTCATGGTCGGTATTGGTGGGGTTCATCATCTGATGGTGTAGAGAACTAACCCGAACAATTACACCGTTGTTATCAATAGCCGAGTGACCACCACCAGTATGATGGTTAACGTGTTGGTACAAAGTACCACCACTAAGGGCACATAGCATTTGAGCACCACGACAGACACCAATGATTGGGATACCCAGCTCAACAGCCTTGTTCATCAGCGCCCACTCAACAGCATCACGACGGGAAGGGCGTGGAGGTGCCCACGTGCGGCTATTGTTGGTGCTTTTGTAGAGACTGGGGCTGATATCTTCTCCACCCCAAACAACAAGGGCATCAGCACCCTTAAGCTGATCGGGGTCCATGAGGCCACCCATATTGGTGAAACCCATAGAATCAAACGGATGAATACTACCTTCGTAGTAAGCGGAAGCTAACTTCATGCTGGGAGAACTCCTTTGTCAGTGTAAAGCATTTTGATGGGTGGGGAGGGTTGAGAAATAAATGCAGCTTGCACTTCGGCTACAATCCAAGTAGTGCCAGCGGCACGGCTGGAGAAAGTCTGAGCAATGTCTTGAGCAACTTCTGCCGTCACATTATTTACAATAACGTAATCAGCTTTGTGTTCACTTCCATCACCCCACATAGAGAGGTCGAAAGAAGCGCGCTCGACAACGTGGCGGGGAAATTCACCACGAACCGGAGTACCATTATGAGTGGTAAAGCGCCAGTTAGTGGTTTGTGTTTCCGCCTTCTTCATGATGATAAAGCAGGGCATCATTGATCCTTCAAAAGTAAATCAGCAGGGTGACACATAACAGATGCCATGATTTCCACCATGAACACCTCAATGAATTTGGGTTTTAACCCTTCCCATTCTACCTTGTCGAACTGTTCAAGATCAAGAACATCAATGACGTGACCGTAGTCACCCACCATATCCTTAACCACCACAGTATCTCCAATCTCCCAGTCGCTCCACTTAATAGTCCCCTTCAGGATGGACTTCTTGTGAAGTTCAGAGCCTACACGAGTTTTAGGTTTCTCGTGTGTCAACAAATTTACTGGAGGATTTACAACCTTGTTATGAAACTTGATGCAATGGGTCAGCATTGTCTCTCTCCTTCAGCCAAGCAGCCAATTTGGGTGGATATTTATCCTTGGGAACTTTCGTCCACCAAGAAGGACAAGCGAAAAAGCCCTGTCTACCATGCCCATCCAACTGCCTCATCCACAAGCACTTGGGCTCATGATTGGTTCGGTCAGCAGAAGCGTGATAGTCCACATGGGCGTGCAGTTCTTGGATGTCCGTGACTTCATAAAAGAAACAGACTTCCTTGTCAGGAAACAGGTCATTTTCCACATGGTGTGTGTGGATCATGATGTCACCCTTTTGCACAGCCAAATCATGCAGGTATTGTGCGTACTCCAGCTTGCTAAGTGGCCTCAGCGACGGCGTGAGTGCTCCCGTCCACCACGGCGCTTTTCTTTCTTCCTGCGCTCTTTCCTGGCGGCCCGTCCACGGCCAGTTACTTTTGGTCGGCGCGGCGGCGGCCACCTCCGTCAACTTCTTAGCGAACTTAATCGTGTGAGTAATCATTCAGAGGAACTCCAGATGTGTCATCAGTTTGTTCATCTTCTTTACACTGTTGTGAAAGTTGGTTGAACATGGTCTTCTCTCGAAGTGACCACAGATTCTTATCAAATGGACTCAAATTAGTCCAATGCTTATAAAAGTTGTTCGGGCTAGTTCCGTGTTCCCAAAATGCTTTGTGGAACATTTCACCAGGTTCGTAAACCTTTTTGTTCATAAACCTAACGCTTTCCTTTCTTCGGGGGTCAGTTTTTTCAAAGCCTGTTCTTTGACAGCACGCGCTTTGGCATCACTAGCCTCCTTGAACACACGTTGACGATCAGCCTCCTGATGGTCACGCCACCATATTTGAAGCTCAAGACTGTACCGAGTAGTGTCCTTGTTTTTCAACATGGAGCACAGTTCAGCAGTGGCCTTGTCCAATTTTTCCTTAGTAAACTTTCCATACGCTCCCTTATGATAACCACCCAGGGAGCTTTTGTCAAGTTTACCAGTCTTTACTTCATCAATAAAACATAACACCTTACTGAGATTAATCTCAGGTTGATGGGGTGCCATATAGTCTGAATTACAGGGCATATTACACCTTGTTATTTGTTAGCTTGACCTGCATCCCAAGCGATTTTAAGAGCGTTTACTGTAAATTCCACACGGGTGTCATCCCAAGGAGGGTGAAATCCATACTTCTTCAAAAACCACTCGTCAAACGTCAGCTTCTTCGGGTCCGGCTTATCAGACTTTTGCTCGATGTATTCACCGAGAGTCGTGATAGTCCTCCCTTCCATACGCTGACGCATGTCGTTCTTGGGGATGGTAGACATGATTACACCGTGTAAAGCTGACGCAGGTGCTGCTCTGCATCGCGCATGGTACGGATGTCATCAGGAAGATGCATCTTGCGTGCAGTTTCATTCAGACGAATGGTGCTCAAAGCGCGACCGAATGACTTGTTGTAGTTGTCACTCTCCGAACAACGTGCAACAGCACACACAAAACCATGTTCTTCGTTACCACGAACGGCCACCGTGATACCACCCTTGCAATTGGTACGCACGTTTTGGGGACGAATGTGGATATAGTAGGGACGATTAGACATTTCAGTTTCCTTTAAATAACAAGGTTGTTAAGGTTTGGTTTAAACGGGAATGAATTTAAGAGACACCACTTTCCCGTCAACAGTGGTGCGTTTGCAATACCCCTGAATCTCTCTATTTGGGTAGTAACCTGGCATAGACAAGCTTGCTATTGTCTTTGCATAGGATGCTCCAACTGTACCATGCTCAGTAACAATCGTGTAATCCACCACCTCCTCAGGTTTAACACGATACTGGTACTCTTTAACGAAGCTCGGGTAGGCGACCGACCGCCACGCGGAAGTGGTGTTATACCGATATTCGATCGGCTTCCCATCAGCCCATGCCTTGATAACGTCAGCGTGGGGATGAGGGGTGTATTTGTTTTCAGTAGTCATTTACAAACTCTCTTTCTAAGTTGAGATTTGTCAGCAGGCCCAAACCAGAACTCCACCAACTGTTGGTCGGTGGGTTCCTTATACACCGTTGTAATTGTGTGGCTGCTACCGTAATCACGTCCGACCATAAAACCGAAACCGAAATAGAAAACAGCAATCACCACCCAGGCCCAGCGCATGATAGTCCTTAATGGACGTGCTTGGGCACTTCTTGTACTGCGATGTTGCCACGGTGCAGCAGCTTCAGCTTGCGGCAAGCCGCTTCAAAAGCAGACAGATCATCGTCAGCGCGGACAGTACCACGAGGGATAAAAGAATTGCCATTCCAGTGGAAGTAGTTGTAGAGTTTCATGATGTTTGTTCAGTCAGGTTGTTTGTCTTGAATGAGGGTGAAGACGGGAGGGAAACGCTTCTGGAAGTCATGCACTGCTTGATCCGCGTAGCGAGACGCAGTATAAGGTGACTTGCAGTCATTGGCATTTGCGGTGGCACACCAAGCCTTAATCCACAAATCTTCCAACTTCAGTTGTTCATCACTTTTCTGCATGATCTGGCACCTTTTCATAGCTGATGATGCGTTTTACCTTGATTTCCTCACCTTCAACGAAGGTAAACTCCGGGAAGATTTCATCGTCCACATCAACGTGTGTCTCTTCAGACCAGTTTTCAATGGCAGCGCCGATTGTTGGTCCCTTGCCAATAGCCTCATAATTAGGATGCATGACACAGAACATTTGTATTCCTTAGTCAGTTGTTTAACAAGTTGTAATTACTTACCCTTGTTGCGCAGGCCCAGCGCCACCCAGTTGCTGCCAGTGAAAGCAGGCCAACCTTCCTTGGGAGGAATGGCAACATAGAGCTTCGCTCTATTGGACTTGGTACGACTGGCCTTGCCACCCTTACGCATTTGAGAGAGACGACGAGAAGATGTCATTTTGTTTCCTTGTTTGTTGGTGCCCCTGGTCGGACTCGAACCGACAAGCTATTCGCGGCAGATTTTAAGTCTGCTATGTTTACCAATTTCACCACAGGGGCGTGGCACCGCCGGAGGGACTCGAACCCCCATCATTGGCCTTAGCTGGCGTACAGATTAGAAGTCTGCTGCTTTATCCATTAAGCTACGGCGGTATTACAAATTGTTATGCCGGTGTTTTCAGCCGGTCACACCAGGATGCCCTGTTCACGAGCGATAGCGGCTCGCGTTTTGGGCGACACATGGACCGTGATAGACCGTTCGGCCTTGGTACCTTGCATGGTGTGGGTTGCACGTTCTTGCACTTGCTTGGACATCCAGTTGTTGGGGTTGTCCAGGGATGCTTGGAACAGGGCGGCACCGATGGTGGTAGGAATGCGACGCATGATGTGTTTCTCCAGGTGTTGAGGTTGATGTATCAGTTGTGCTGGCCGGTGGCCTTGCGCAGTGCTTCTTCTTCGGTGATCTTGCGATTGACATAGGCCACATAGACCGGGTCATTGGCATCACCTGCCTTGATCTTGAACGTGGACAGCACACGCAGTTGACGTGCGATCTTGTTGGCCTTGCTGCGGCCTTGAGTGTTGCGACGGATCATGTTGATCTCCACAGTTGATGATGCGACATTGCATCTTATAACACCGTTGTAAACAGCGGTGCTAGGTAGATACATTATCCCTTGAAATACAGATCTCGAAACGCAACCATTGCATCGTAGTTCAAATGATGTGCGTTCTTCACCAAGTAAGCAGCCATTGCAACACAATATGCTGCCCATTTAGCATCACCACTGCTGAACATACGAAACTCAATGGTGCTGTGCTTGTTGAAATTCACCGATTGGAACTTGTCATTCCCGTTGATGTTCCTGCAGTACCTGTTAGGTTGTCTGCCAAACAACACCTCCATGTCCAGATTGCTCAAGCTGGTGAGAAACTTGGCGATGGCACGGCCACGCTTTTCACCACACCACTTACGAGACACATGCACATGAATACCACAAGAGTCGTTGTAAGTCCACGGGAATTTGGAATACAACTTGTAAAGCTCACGCTTCAACCACTGTTCGGTGAGGGGCTGAGAAACAAATTCAATCCCAGTATACCCAAAACTAGGATCTATGCTGTAATCATGGGCAGTTAAGAAAAATCCTTCAAAGGTTTTTGTCTCCCTGTAAAGAGTGTTGCTCAAAATACACTCCACCTCAATTCCGATGGCGCGGTCATGGGGTGGAGTACGGGGGGAACGCAATTGATCCGACATTTCTTTTCCTTTACAGTTCTGGTGTTACTGTTAGAACATGGGTTACTGACTTGCATCTTACACAACACTAATACCCATAGTGTTGGTGCTGTTACAACAGCGGTAGGGCATTCCATTATAACTAAGTTCCGGACCTCAATTACAACGTGTAAACATTGCCATTGTTTACCAACAATATAAGACCCTTTCGGGTTTCGTGCCTTTTATAGCCGGGCTACTCGTCAGTTATAACGGCTGTCAGTAATACAGGTTGTCCCATTCAAACCACACATTGCACATCAGTGTGTATTCACGAATGGATGAATCAATGAATGCACGGCGGATTGCATCCTCGATCAGATAGGCGTCGGGCATGATAGACCTTTTTGCGCCTTAGCGCATAGAGTTATTCCTTGGGGACCAGGGTCAGCAGATCAGCCTGATCGAAGGCATCACCGATGAATCGTTCCATGGCCTTGAGCCGAACTTCATACATTTTGTAGGTATCAGACCAACAAAAGAAATTCTTGGCTGCTTCTTCAGCCGAACGGATTTGAACGAGGGACATTTGTAATTCCTTTCAGTGTTGTAATTGGTAGTACGGATGGGACTCGAACCCATACTAAAGCCTTATAAGGGACTCTACTCTACCGTTAAGTTACCGTACTAAACCTTTACACCGGTGTTATTACATCGGTGCTTCTTCGGTGTCGTCGCAGCCACCGGCCACAAATTCCAGGATGGCGTTGCGGTCATCCGCCGACAGATTCAGCTTGGCCAGAAATTCCTTGGCCTTTTCCAGATCGGACTTCGCCTTACGACCACGGGTGGAGCTGGCGCTGGCATTCACCAGCAGTCGGGCATCGGCCACGAGGGTGTGGTAGGACTGCTCCCAGTCAGGCGAATAGCCCATGTCCAGTGCCTTGGAGAAGGCCACGGCTTCGGACAGGCGCACCGATGCGGATTGGTTGATCTTCTTCAGGCGCTCATGCTGTTCACCACCCTTGTGCGATTGCACAAACTTGGCACGTTCCTTGCGGATGGAATCGACTTCCTTGCGGAATGCGTCACGGCCGTCATTGTGCAACTGTGCCAAGTCCTTCAGCACAGTCTTGAGGGTGGATGCCTGCTGTTCCACATAACGAAGGAACAGGTGGGCCAGGGCGCTGCCCTGTTGCTTGGCACCAGTGGCATGAGCCGCATCTTGAAATTCCCCTGCGGTTTGGGGATGAGTAGCGAGAAGCATTTTGTATCCTTTCCTTTAAGGGAATTTAACACGGTTGTAATGATGCAAGATGCATCTTGTGTAGCACTACCCGATCCTGAGCGAAAGGAACCTAAGGGGATTAGAAAAGATAATGCCACACAAGATACACCCTTGCGAGTGTATCAACTATTTCTAGTTATTGTTTGTGTTAATGGTTAGGTGTTTGCCAGTCACCATACATTAACATGATTGTTATTTAACCTCGGCTATGCCATTATTTAGGGTGTGCATAGCCCTGTCTCACGACAAGTAGCACACAAACGTCTCGAATCGAACGAGTCACCGAGGGTTTCACCTAATGATGCTATTCGATTGGCATCACACCAATTAGGGAGGGACATACAAATTGTTAAAGAGCTACACTACCCCGAAGGGACACCCACCAGGGGCGATTTAGTGTTCACAATCATTACTGACTGTGCTCACAGTGTAGCCTATCTTTATCCACTTGTCAACCCCTTATCATTTGCATTACGTCGTTGTTATTTTGTCGCAGCCGCTGGATGCTTGCACATCTGTACAGATAGGGCACGGCCTAACGTCTGTACGTTCCATTGACAAACAATGACCCCTGCTCACGCACTGGCACGGTAAACCGTACCTAAGGGAATCGACAAGTTTTTAAAGAACTGCACACAGTGTACCCCTAAGGGACTCTGCCTGCAACCCCCCATTTAGGGGGGATCTCCACCAGGGAGACGACCAGGGCAACCCCCGATCCATGAATGTATTACAACACGGAATCACCAGGGCTGACAATAGGGTAAACCCTAGTATTAGTAACAAGATGTAACAGCCCCTGTAACACGTTGTAATCACCGGGTAAGGGGTGGGCATAGCACAGACGAAAAAAAGCCCGCCAGCGGCCGATTAAGGCCATTCTAGCGGGGGTGGGAGTGTATCAGTCGGGTTGTTATATTGGTAGATATGTATGCGGGGGAAGTCCTTGATTTATATGTTATGCATCAAACGATAATAATTCTCATCTAG
>Ga0255219_1000023_pt1 | contig 47015 bp, 39 predicted proteins | sample Miss_Colum_RepA__FD_183037 | JGI IMG/M metagenome (GOLD analysis project Ga0255219, IMG submission 183037) | Freshwater microbial communities from Mississippi River, Louisiana, United States - Miss_Colum_RepA_8d | ecosystem: Environmental > Aquatic > Freshwater > River | place: USA: Louisiana...
ATTCAGTGTAGTACCTAATGGAAGGTTAATGAAAAATGAATAAAACATCAGTACCCTTCAACGTAACACTGTTGCGTCTGAATGACCAATTATTAACAGGACTAAAGCCTGTTAAAGTATTAGACTTCTTTGATGGTAGTACTTCTGACTTTCATCCAGAGGGATTGTTTTCTACTGAAATTTTCGGTAGAATGGGTGATGAGAAAAGAAATTATCGATTCTCATACATCGATATCAAGATAGAAGTTATCCATCCGATTATCTACAGAGCCTTAGGGGACCTTAAGAAACTGTACGTCGAAATAATCAACGCTCAGTCTTATGCCGTTTGGAATGATGAAGAAAAGGACTTTGATAAGTCTGACGCCATCAACGGACAAACTGGGATGTACTTTTTCTTAAAGCACTGGAAGGACATTGTATTTAAAGAAACAAAAAGTATTGTTCGAGAAGAGAATGCAAAGCTTCTCTACAAGTACAGAGATACTGCATTGAACAAATACATCATTGTTCTGCCTGCTGGTTTGAGAGATATTGAATTCACTGCTCAAAATAGAATCAGTGAAAACGAAATAAATACAATTTATCGCAGTCTTATAAAACAATCAAACACGATAAATGAAAACGTTGTAAAAACAAGTCCGGAATTATTGGACGTTCCAAGACTCCATCTGCAATTAGCTTTTGTTGAATTGTACAATTTACTTGAATCTCAAGTAAAAGGTAAGAAGAAACTAATGCTCGGAAGATGGGCATCCAGAAGAATCTTTAACGGTACACGTAATGTTATTACCGCTATGGATACTTCTGTAGATGTTTTGGGTTCTGAAGGAAATCCCGGATTTAATAGCACTATAATTGGTTTGTATCAGTATTTAAAAGCTAGTCTTCCTGTCAGTGTTTTTCAGATAAGAAGATTCTTAGATCCAATCTTTACTGATATCAATAAACCAGCAAACCTCATCAATAGAGAAACTCTTAAGTCCGAGCAAGTCTTATTGCACAGTAAGTATTACAATTACTGGGGTACAAACGAAGGCATCGAAAAGATGATCAATCGTTTCAAAGACGAGAGTATCAGAAATAAACCAATCATCATTGATGGTTATTATCTAGCATTGATCTATAAAGGACCTGATGGAACTTTCAAGGTCATGCACAGTATTGATGAGTTACCTGAGAATTTTAGTAGGAAGTACGTTTACCCCATTACTTTCTCTGAATTCTTATACATATCCGTATACGCAAATGCAAAGAAATATCCAGTTCTAGTCACACGTTATCCAGTAACAGGTATTGGTAGCATATATCCCAGTAGAACTCATTTGAAAGTAACTCTAAAGAGTGAGGTGAGAGTTCCGTTGGATTATGCTTGGAAACCGACGCCTGAAAGCACTGCTTATGAATTCCCATTGATTGGTTCGGCTTTTGTTAACAGTTTGATTCCTCACAGCAGTCGCTTAGGTAGACTGGGGGCAGACTTTGACGGAGACACTTCATCAGCTAACATTTGTTATTCTGACGAATCTATCAGAGAATGTGAAACGTATTTCAACAGCCGTAGAGCTTATGTTGGTACGAATGGTGAATTCATAAATAGCACGTCTGTGTCAACCGTTGAACTGGTCTTACACAACATGACCGGAAATTAAAATGATTCTTGAACCATCTTTATTCTTTAGAAAATATGGAATTAGGAATTCTAATCAACTTGTGAAGCCTCCGCTTCCTAAGTTAGAATTATTGAATCTTCCTAAGAACTCTATATTTCACTATCCTGGAACAAGTGCTTTGGACGATGGACCTGTTGATACGGATCCAATATTTGGACAAACACAAAGACCAATTTATATCGACCACATAAGTAGGATTTCGTCCACAGAAGGAAATCCTAGGGTTCTGGTTTATGATGTAAACAAACAAATAAGATTACATCGAACAAATAATCCACGATTCAGATTATTCAAAGATGCCGAGACATCGTACAGAGATCCATTTATTCATGTTTGTTTCAGCTACTCGCTGATTCATAGAACTTATAAATATCTCAGAAATTATTACACTGCGTATTATCAGTGGTACAATCTGACTTCAACTATTTGGAATAAAATAGACGAAGTTACCACATACGTGCCGACGATCAATAGAAATCACTATATTGAAATTGATCTTCCAAATATTCTTCCGAGTATATCATCTTTGAATCTCGCTGAAAAGGTGATGAATCAAAATACTGTTAAAGTATTTAACAGTCCAGAGAGTCTGATGATTCTTGATATATGGAAATGGTTAGGCAAAAATAGATCTAAATCTATAATAGGTTTAAACATTAGAAGTAAAGAACAATACGACAAGATTAACATCATCTTCAAGGAATCGGGAAGATGGTTTGTTATAAATCTAGGAGTTCTAGATTCTTGGAGAAAATCCCAACCTGGTGAAAAACCAGACGGTCAAGAAATAACAAAAGGACTCGATCCTGAGCAGTTACAAAAACGCTTTCTGAGACTTCTCATTTCTTTGTTCGAGGCTAGGACAAACCCAGATCTTCCAGATAACGTGGATGTTAAAGAAGACGTGGTGCTGGATCAAAGTCTAGATCAAACGGAAACAAAGACAACCACTGTTGATAACGACGGTAGTTTAGATCCGGACGATGATGATATTGATCAAACTACAGATGTCAGAAATGAAAGAGAAGTAATTCAAATTGCCAATGATTTCGAAGATGAGAATCATGAACAAATTGATGCAGAGATAGAGGCTGACTTAGAGAAACTGGAGACCACTGGCGATAACAGCGGAATGGATGTTGTTGTTGATGGTAACGTTAGTACTCAAGTAATTGAGATAAAGACTAAACCTAATACTCTCGAAGGCGCGATAGTCGAACACTGCGACAGACTTGCAGATTCAGGCGGTCTATCCGCAGCAGAATATCGTAAGTACTTAGAAATGGCTAGTACTTATAAGACTCTGAAAGCCCCAGACGGCACTACTCTTGATAAGTTCATTCAGATTGCTCCTCAAGATTTACAAATAAAAGAATCTCCCTCAATTCCTGATAAGAATACCATTGTTGATAAAACAATGTTGAAGTCATCACTTTTGGAATTTGATAAGAAATATGTAAATCACATTCTTCAAAAAGACATAGCTGCTGCCGTTCTATCTATTCAGAAAGCAGGAGTCATCGTCACAGATTACGAAGTCGAAGAAGTCGAAGACATCACTGGATCTCATTTTGTTTATCAAGTCAAGATAAAGCCACTGCAAGGCACAGCCAGTACAATTCACTTCAAGATACCAAAAGTAGATGATGAAGGTAACTTCATGGTTAACGGTGTCAACTATAGACTCCGTAAACAAAGAGGTGATTTACCTATCAGAAAAATATCTCCCAGTAGGGTTTCTCTAACAAGCTACTATGGTAAAGTCTTTGTTGAAAGAAACGATAGAAGAACCAATAATTACGGTAAGTGGTTAGCAGCATCGATAATGGTTCTTGGCTTTAATAAAGAATCAGACCTAATCACAAATATGGCTCCTGGTAATTCTTTCAGAAATGAAATTAAATTGCCTAGACTATACACCATTTTAGCTCAAAACTTTAATTCTTTCACTTTGAAAACAAAGAGAAACGAATACGATTTGTATTGGAATTTGAATTTCGACTACAACAGTCGAGCAAAAATAACCAGTTCCAATAACATCGGTGAAATTGAACAAGATGGAGCTGTTGTCGCTGGATCAAACAGTCAAGGACAAATACTGGTTATCGGTAAAAATAATGCTTTATACCACACTGTAAGCTCTACAGACTTTAGCTTACAAGCAATGCCTTCAATTGAAGATCTGTTAGGTATAAGTAGCAAGAAGACTCCTCTGGACTTTGCGGAGTTGAGAGTATTTGGTAAATCAATACCTGTTGGTGTAATATTGAGTTACCTTTATGGGTTCAGTAAGTTGGTTAGAAGTCTAAAAATAACTCCTAGAGTTGTTCCAGCCGGGCAGAGAGCACAATTAACTCCCGACGAATGGGAAATTGTGTTCCAAGACGAGACTTGGGTATTTAATAGAGAAGACAGATTAGCCTCTATGATACTCGGCGGCTGGAGAGAACACAGAGATACCACCATCACCTATAACGTACATGAATTCGACAAACCTGACGTATATCTGAACGTACTTGAAGACGCAGGATTGGGTGTTCGTTATTTGAGGGAAATCGATTTACTATCTAACATGTTCGTTGATCCAATAACAAAGGATCTTCTTGTTGAGATGAAGGAACCAACAGACTTTGAAGGTCTTTTGAAGAGAAGTGCAGAATTACTTCTACTCGACCATCATCCCAATGAACTAGATAGCGAATACATGCGAATAAAGGGATATGAAAGATTTGCTGGTGTTGTATATTCTGAGATGGTTCGCTCCATCAGAATACATAATGCAAGACCTGGTAGGTACAGATATCCAGTTGAGATGAATCCTTACGCGGTTTGGATTCAGATTAACCAAGACCCAGCTAAAAATCAAGTCGTTGAAATTAATCCAATACAGAATATGAAAGAAGCGGAAGCTGTTACTTATTCTGGGATAGGTGGTAGAAGTTCGAGAAGCATGGTTAAGCGAACTCGAGTTTATCACAAAAACGACATGGGTACTATATCAGAATCGACAGTGGATAACTCTGACGTAGGCATTAACATATTCCTCAGCGGAGATCCGCAGTTTACATCTTTAAGAGGTATAAGTAGAAGATACGTCGTCGGTAAATCTGGAGCTACTCCATTACTATCGTCATCGGCATTGTTATCAGTTGGAGCAACAGTAGATGATTGATGTTAGTTAATTGAAATTAGGTAAAGTTCACCCTCCTATTATTTGAGCAATAGGAGATAAAAAATGCAAGGTTTTACAATACCTGGATATACTCGTTACAAAATAACACCCGATGGAAATGTATTCAATTGTGAATCAAATACTTGGTTACAAGGTAGTACAAATCCTGATGGTTATGTTAATTATAGATTAACAGATGATTTTGGTAACACAATGACATTTGGACGACATCGTTTAGTTGCCATGGTTAATTTTGGATTACCAAAAGAGGGCCAAATTGTTAATCATAAAAACGGCATAAAAGGAGATGATCGTGTCGATAATCTTGAATGGACAACATATCAAGGAAATATCGAACACGCTGGAGAATTAGGACTTACAGAAAAATGTATTCCTATATCTACAAGAAATCCAATAACAAATGAAATAACACATTATCCTAGCGCGATATCTGTAAGTCGTGAATTAGGAATTTCTAAAGACGCTGTTCTTTGGAGAATAAATAATTGTGAAAAAAGAGTATATCCGGAAGGTTTACAATATCGAAAAAGAGACGATAGTAAACCATGGTCTGATCAAATAGACAATCAATACGGAAGAAATCGATCTGTTCTTTTAAGAAACATACATACAAACGAAATTATAAGTTTCGAAAAACAGCAAGATTTGGCAAGTTATCTCGGACTCAGTGATGCTGCCGTAAGTGTTAGATTGTCAAATAATGATCAATCCCTAATAAAAGATTGTTTTCAAATAAAATTTAAAAATGATTTCTCTCCATGGAGAATCATTGATGATCCTTTACGCGAAAGTAAAGTTAAAAAATCAATTGTTGTAATTGATGAAAATAATCAACAAATAACATTTGCTTCTGCAAAAGAATGCGCAGAAGCAATGGGATTAAAACCTTCTACTTTAAGTGAACGACTTAAAAGCAATGGCGAAAAAATCTTCAATGATGGAAAACGCTATCGCTATTACTAACATAGTCCTTTTATGTAGGAATACATAAATAGAATTCTCTCTAATTGCTGGAAACCCCTAAAGCTATGTGCACCACAACGCAGGTCGAAAGATCAATCGTGATGGTTTGAAAAGAATATAGATACTACAATGGGCAATCAGCAGCCAAGCCTCTGAACAGAGGAAGGTTCAACGACTAAGACCTTATCAGTCTGTAGAGTCAAGTGACTCGAAACGAGAGACCTCCAGAACGGAGGAAGATATAGTCTGGTCTGCATGGAAACATGCAGCTGCGAGTGATGTCGCGGGATGAGATTAACGACCTCATCTGAACATAACGCCAAAGCGTGTTAACTTCATCGCCATTCAACACGGACATGGTGTTTCCTGTAACGGGTATCACCAAAATTCTGTTAGAACAGGTTACGAGCAAGTTATTCCTTATAAGACTGGCGAAATGTTTGCTTACATGGCCAAAAAATCTGGTAAGGTTATAAGCGCTAATGATCAAGGCATCATTGTCGAGTACGAGGACGGTGAGAGAAAGGGCGTTCAATTAGGATCTATATACGGTAAAGCCGCAGGATTGATAATCCCGCACACCGTTATCACTCCTCTCAGAACAGGCGATGTTTTCAAAGAGGGCGATCCGATAGCCTACAACGATGGTTTCTTTGAACCAGACGTTCTCAATCCTAAACAGATAGTTTGGAAGTCTGCAGTTAATGCCAGGACAGTATTGTTGGAAAGCGCAGATACTTTGGAAGACTCTTCAGCTATATCGACAAGATTAGCAAGTAAGCTCAGGACAAAGATTACCAAGGTCAGAACGATCGTTGTTGGTTTCCAGCAACAAGTTCATAGACTGGTTAAGGTAGGCCAAGTCTTAGAATCGGAAAGTATCTTATGCAACATTGACGACAACATAGGTGGTAGAAATACCGCTTTGGACGATTCAATTCTGGATACATTGCGTGTTCTTTCATCACAATCTCCATTATCTAAAATTCAAGGTAAAGTGGAGAGAATAGAAGTGTACTATCACGGTGATAAGGAAGACATGAGTGAAAGTCTTAGAGAAATAGCAGATATATCTGACGCTCAAATATCTAAGAGGAATCGCTCTGCTGGTAAAAAAGCTTTTACCGGTAGTATAGATGAGAACTTCAGAATTGATAACGAAGCACTTGCTTTGGATACTGCAGCAATTCAAATCTACATCACCGCTGAAGTAGATGCTGGGGTAGGCGATAAGGGTGTTTTTGGCAATCAGATGAAAACCGTATTTGGTCGAGTATTCGGAGAAAATACAGTTACTGAGTCTGGTAAACCAATTGATGCAATATTCGGAGCTAAGAGTATTGATGATCGTATCGTTTTAAGTCCAATTGTTATAGGTACAACCACTACATTGCTTGACGTTATCGGCAAGAAAGCTGTCGAAATGTATAAAAAATAAGAGAAGGGGGAGTTATCTCCCTCTTCTACTTTTTCTGATGAGAAACCAACATGAAAAATCAACAATCCATAGTTACTCAGCTTACACTGGCTAACGCTTCACAACTTGTGAGCGAGGTGTGTTCTGAAATCTTGAATTCTTCTAGCGGTGTGGATAACACTATTGGTGATCTGCCTTTGAATGAAGAAATGCTTCAACAACTGTCTCAATCCACTTTCCAAAGTGAGATTGAAAACATCATAAAGGGGATCTAAGATGTTGAAATCTACCTCACTGGCAATCGCATTGCCTTTAACTCAAACGCTTGATCAAAAAGACATTTATGTTCGTGCCGTCACTGGTTCACCTCTCGACATATTGGTCAAGAGCTGCATGAAGCGTGACTTGATTGATATTCAAGGCCGTCCTCTGGAAGGACAAGCTTTGGAAGAAGCAATCAATTCACTGTGCCCCATCAAGGGTTATGACGAGCACGCAATCGACATGGCAGAACTAAAGACTGCTGTAGCCTCTGCTGTTCGCAACCACCTGGCTCTGGCTCGTACAGTCGTTGTTCCTGAAGTTACTCACTTTGTTGAAAGTGTGACTCCGGTAATTGATGAGGTATCTAGAGACCCGCTTCATGAAATTGAAATTGTGCAGTGTGCAAATTACAGTTTCATGGCAGAGCCGGCACTCCTAGACTCTCTTGAAAGATACAAGGACCAAGCAACCTACGATATCGAAGGTGGTTTCCAACACTCCACTCGCACGGACGAGCAAGTACTGGAGTTGATGAAGACTGGTTCGATCACTTTGGATGAAGCTGTTGCAATTTATGTCTCGAAGCTAACTCCTGGAACTCTGCAACATGTTTGGGAAACGATGTTTACCAACATCCCCCAACCAGACGGCGATAGCGCTAAGACAACAACTCAACTACTCAATGAGCCTGAGTATGCTGTTTGTCGCTCGCTCGTTACATTCTTGGTTGCTAGAAATCTCATCAGCAATCCGCAAGAAGACGCCGGAATGAGTTTAACTGCTTATAAGGATCTGTTAAACCAATACAGAACCCAAGCAGCTCTTGGTTTGCTCAGAGCAAAATACAGACAAGATCTATCTAACAAGGTAGGTTATCTGGTTGAAAGAATCGTTAAGAAAGATGGTTTTGTTAAGATCTTCGTTAATCCCACTCTTTATAAAGAATGGATAAATGAAGGTGGTGACAACACTGCTCTTTTTGGACTGTCTACTCTGGATAATCCCGAACTAACTAAGAGCTATATTACCGATAATTCGGTTGCTCTTAAGAATGTTTGGGACAAGCACACTGTCTTGACTTCTACAGTTGTTAAGCTTCGCAAGTTTAATAAGATTCGCGAAATTCTTGCAACAGAATTCAGCAGTCACGTTGCAAATCTTAGCCCAGAAGAACTACCGATTCAGCAAAGAGCGAACGTTATCAGCAAGTTCAATGAAGCTTTGGAAAAAACAAAACTCGATGAAGTTGATAACATTCACGGTTTGATCCTGCGACTGGTTTGTACTGCTCGCTACGGACACACTAGCGCTTATGAAATTCTCTCTACTCTGGATAGAGTTAAGAAGAGTAATCCGAATATGGATATCAAAACCGCTGCAAGCATCATGACTGCCATGTATGTTTCGAAGTGGGTTGCTTCCATGTTCCGCGTTGAATCTGCTCGTAGATAAAAAATAGGATTAGCATGGATATCACAAAGCTCAGAAGAAATCCTGAAAAGATACATGCTAGTCTCTCCGAACTGGAGGACGGTAGATTGATCACTTTAAAACAGTGTAAGATCTACTGTCCTGTCCGTTTCTCAGAACGTAATCTGGTGTCTATCGGAGTCGATACACACATCGTCGGTATATACGCCATTGTAGTCGAAAACTTCTACGGCGTATCGATGGTTAACGCCATGATCAGAATTACGCCTGATTATAGAAACATAGTTACTATAAACGGAGACGACTACTATGAATTTATTTTTGAGCCTGGTAGCACTGTAATTGCCACGCTTAACTTAGTCAAGACAGACGTCTTGACTTATCGAATTTATGACGAGATAATATCTAAGGGTAATGTACCTTGGTATTTGGGATACAAAGAACTAGCAAAGATATTTGATACTGCACAATACCATGCTGGCGCCAACATTGGTAGAGAGCACGAAGTAACAGAATTGCTTGTTTCAATGATATCTAGAGATCCGTCAGACAGAACAAAGTACTACAGACAAGCGGTTAGAAGTGAGGAAGATTTGGTAAACATCAATCCTTATTTCATTCCTCTCAAATCTGTTACTTACTCTGCAACCAACACAACTAATAAACTGGCTGGTAGTCATTTTACAGAAGGTGTTGTGTCTTCTCTTGTTTCTCCTTCAGAACGTGAAGAAAGAATTGAGAGTTTGTTAAGAAAATAATGGAATACAAAAATGAACCATAACAGTGTGCGATTCGGATGTACTGCGTTGTTAGGTACCAATAAAGTTGGTCTCCTAACTCCAGACGCCGATGGTTATTACGAAGTCGTTGTGGGTGCATTGGATGTCTTTAACTCTGCTGGACAATATTACGTTTATGAGCAATCTAGAGAGATCTTTGAATCTTCTAGTCAGTTCATGAGACGTGTCAAGAAGGGTTCTCTGAACGGAGAAAACGGACATCCTAAACCACAAATTGGACAATCTGAATCTGATTTTGCAAGACGAGTGCTCAGCATTTACGAGGAACGTATTTGCTGTCACCATAAAGAAATCTGGCTTGACTTTGATAGAGTAAAAGATGAAAAGGGCAGACCCATCATCGCTATCATGAGTAAAGTAAAGCCAAGTGGTGAACTGGGTTATGTCTTAGACGAAGCCTTGAAGAACAAAGATAAAAATGTTTGTTTCTCAATTCGTTCCTTTACAAAAGACTACTACCATCAAAACGTAATCAAACGTGCTTTAAAAGCAGTGGTTACATTTGACTTGGTAAATGAGCCAGGTATTGCTTACGCTGATAAATATCACAGTCCAGTACTGGAGTCTTATAGTGGTGATTCAATGATCATTAATCGTGGTCAATTTGAAAGAGCTATTTTAGCTGCAAGAACTACTGCCGGTATAGGAACTGAGTCAGCGATACTGACTGCTGAAGATTTATTCAAGACAATGGGTTGGTCCACGTCTTTAGAATCTGAAGATGGTCCAGCTTGGGCTAAATGGTAAACAACATAAATGGACTGGTTTATCCAGTCCATTTTTTATTTATTTATTTATTCACGATATAAAAAATGAAACACCTAAGCATAACTCAATTTCAAAAAACTCCAATTGTTCAAAGTATTTCTCTCGAATCACTTGAGCAAGATTTAAATAACTCTCTAAGTGGTTTAGAATTAAGTTCATTGAAACTATCATTCGGACTAGAAGATTCCGATAGTCTTAAACAAAAAGTTAAAGATTTTCTAAGTAAAGTATTTAAAGCGATTGCTGATTTTCTTAGAAAAATAGCAAACAGTCTAGATTCTTCAGAACAAAAAAAGAGGAAAGAAGAGTTTGATAAGCTTATCCATAACAGCAATAGAATAAAAGAATTAGAAGAAACTCTAGCTGTTTTAAATGTGAAACTCTCAAGGAAAGCAGCAGATTATGAATCCAAAGAAGATTTTATTAAAGATCAAGCAGCCGAAATTGAAAGACTTAACATTAAGATCACAGAACTAAGAGGCGATTCTTATAAAGTAAAGCTTCTAGAAAAAGATAAAGCCGATCTAACTAAGAAAAATACTGAATTACAGGATAAATTAAAATCCCATGTAAGTGCAACTGCTATAGTTTCAATGAGTTATAATTTATCTAGAAAAATATCAGTGGTTGGTAATACCTGGCGTAATGACTTATACATGTTGTTATTTCAAGAATATCACATGGTAAACATTGCGACTGATTTAATGAGTGATTTGGATGACGCAGTTAAATTCTTTAAAGATTTTAATGATGCGTTAGAAAAGAATACCGGTTTTAAGGATATATCTATACACGGCGGTACAGCTACTGATAAATACGAAGAAGTACTATCTAACGAACACCACATTAAAGAAATGATGGATAAGTGTCTTGATAGTAATGTTCATGAATTTACAGCTAAATTACTTAAAGCCACAATGAGCTATGAACAGAAAGTGTTGAGGATTATCGATAAGGGTGGTGATAGTTCATCAGTTGCCGATAAGATTCTTGAAATGGCTCGATTTGCTGACAAGTTAGCAGACAGCGGTTCTAAAGAACACGGTTTAACTCAGGACGATATAGCTAAAATAAGAACGTTTAGAAATCTAATATCTAACACAGCCATTTTATTGCAAGCAGTAAAACGCATCGGTAATCAATCTCGCACTCTTGTAATAGACATAGATAATTTAATTAATAACGGTGATTAATATAAACGGCCTTGAGATTTAAATTCTATCTAAATTTAACTAAGATAATAAAATGAAACACTTAAACCTAAAACAAACAATTGATTCGAACAATAGATACCATGTTTCGATGGAAACAATATCTGCTGATCTAAATTACAGTTTTGATAAAACTGATATTTTTGGTCTCAATAACTGCATTAGTTTAGAAGACGGTTCTACTTTTAAAGAAAAAGCTGCTAATTTCTTTAAAAAGATAATTGAAAAAATAAAACAACTTATAGCTTGGTTTAAAGAAAAGATTTTTGGAACAAATAAAACACAAACGGAACAATTAAATAATAATAGTAAGAAGTTTAAAGAAAATATAGAAGAAGCTGAACGAGAAATCAAAAAAGAACAAAAAGATACAACTAAACAAAGTGCATCTAACGAACAATCAAACCCTGATATTCAGAACGTCACTATCGGTGAATTAAAAACACTTGTAGAAAATAAAGCTAAGGAAACTGGTGTTCAATTAAATGCTTTTTCCGACTATCATCGTGTAATAAATGGTATTTTCGATATTAAGACCGATAGTCGTTTTCATAATGGATTCGTAAATACCGGTGCACAAATTTTAAATGCCCGGAATCTACCTTATTTTTGTTATGCGCAAAATGATTACACTTATATAGTAAGACTATCAGACAGTATCGTTCGTTTAGTTACAGTCATAAAAGGTATGACTGAAACATACAAGAAATCAGAGTCTTTACAAGATGTAATTGATTATCTTGAACGTAACTCAAACTTAATTAACGAAAATAAGAAATTAACTGAGTTTGAGATTGATGAAGTTGAATTAAAAGATATAAATAATAAAACAATTAAAGAAGTCGCATATCAAATTTACGACACGGTTAAAGTAATTTCACCCATGATTGAGAGAGTAATTAATCTTTACGAAAAATTCTTAATAGAAGAACAAAGTAAAGATAGTGTGGTTGAAAAAATGGCCGTAGCTATTACAGACGTTTTGTTAACCGGAATAACTGGTAAAGATCTCACAAGTGATGAGACAAAATTAGAAAGAGAAATACTTAAAACATATTACGAATTAGTAAGAGCTGCTATAAATGCAATTAATAAGTTAACCAGGACTCGAGAACAATTTAATCGAGTAGTAAGCACGATGTGATTAATATAAAACAGGGGGACAGTCCCCCTGTTTTATACCCATTGAAACATTTTATAAACACATATCACTAAACAGACATAACTGCATTAGGTTGTACTGTTGTGGTTTTTTTACAAACCACATTGATACATGTGGACAAACCTAACCCTTTTTCATAAATTAACGAAAATGGATTTTCCTGAAGATAAAGAAATGTCGGAAGAGGCTTCGTTCCTTTTTCTAAATCAAAAATATGATTTTAGCCGAATCATCACTGCGGCTAATACATCACCAACAGTTCAAGTTGATGTAAAAGAACTCAACATTGAAAAGAAATCAATAACTGAACTCAAGCATTGTTCTGAAGAAGATTTCGAAAATAAACCCATCACACTCTTCCGTTTTGAAGGCAAATATCATGTTGTCTTTGGCTACAACCGTTGCGTTGAAGCTTCTCAAAATGGTTCCATGATTAAGGCACGTCTTATTACCAAGCATGCTTTGAAGAAATGTTTGTTCGATGAAAACCCTGAGAAAACTCAGAAACTAATTGAGCAACAACTGCGCCCTGACCACGACTCGTCGGAAGGTTACGGTCGGCGCGGTAGTTACGGTTCGAATAACTCGCGACCACAATCCTTCGGTCGGAAAGATCGCGGAGAATTCGGACAACGTAACAATGACTATGGTGGACGTAAATCCTCCTCTAATGGTCGCAATCGTGATTCCTATTAATCACATCTACTAAACTTGTCTTTTCCCAAGGAAACTAAAATGTCTAACAAGACTGAAACCAAGACCACTGTTGAAGTTCCCGCTGATGTTCTGGAATTCGCCAAAGGCGCACGTCCTCATCTGAAGGCTCGTCTGAGTGATTCCGATAAGACCATCGGCATCATTGAAGTCGAAGACAATGCCCTGTACGCTTCTTCCCTGCCTGAAGGCGTAACCATTGCAATGGCAGAATCGATCAAGAAGTCTGATTCGCTGTTTGCAGCCGGCACCGTATACGGTGGTGGTCAAGAAGCTATCGACTTCTTCAAGAAGCATCCTGAAGTTCAAAAGGTTGAGCTGACGCTTCCCACTGTTGGTAAGGATTCCTTCTCGGCAACGTTCACTCGCGAAGCTTCGTTCCCGAACCCTCAAAACCCCGATCAGAAGACGGTCAAGTACTGCAACGTCAGTGCTGGTTTTGAAGTTCAAAGCACTCGCAACATCGGTGACATGAAGAAGGTTCGTCTGTCTCTGGCAGAACAAGCAGCAGCAGCTCTGGCGAAGGGTTAAACCCAAACATATTACAGAAAGACCTCCGGGTCTTTCTGTAATTTATGTTCTTTATTTTTTTTTGTTTTCATTGTATTTGTATGAATTTAAAAACAAATAAATAATCATGTTGTTCAAAGTAACCAAGCGAAACATAAATGAAAACGAACTACTCAGATTTGAGGAAGATTTAAATAATCATCTAAAAGAGACAAATTCATTTTTAAATTACGACGATCTAGATTACTTTATAGAATTAACCACTGAAGTACACAACCTCTGTAGATTCGATAAGTTACGAGGTCTATATTCTGAAATAATCATAGCTTCGGATGATATCAGAACGATTGTTGGATTGACATTGAACTACGAAGTTGATAGAGGTGTTTTAAATCACTTATCATTAACTTCTATACATGGTGATGTTTCTGATCTGGATTATGAAAAAGGAATAATCACGCCAAATCACGCAATTGATGTTGTCAATAGTTTTGATAGCAAGTCAATAGCTGGCGATAGGTTAGTTGATGATTTTAAAGATATGATCTTTAAATACAATTCCTATAATTTTCAGAAATCCACCAATCTCGGTGTCGGACTATATGTTGATAGTTTGGAACTTTATAATTCCAATCAAACCCACTTTATTGGAATTAAACACTCACCGATTAACATATGTGATAGAATTAGAAGGAACTTAAAGCATGAAGTACTTCCAATTAAAATAAAGGATAATAAAGATTTAATAATTCATTAAGTAAGCGTTATGATAAATCTTTTAAAAGACTTGATAGATTCTATTCTCGAATTGTTCTCAATTGTGTTTTTTGATAAAAACAAATTGGAAAAAGAGCAAGAGGAGCAATGGAATATTAGCACTTATGGTTTAAAAGTCGGAGATGATCTATGGTGTAGTAGAGGATGGTTCATTATCAAGCGAATCGAAGAACCTAATAAAGTATTTGTTGTCAAAGACGATCCGACATAAAAGGGGGATTTCCCCCTTTTATGCTGTTATCAGAAATTAACAGCTATTCTGTTTAAAACATGGAAAGCTTGTCTGGTAGTTGTGAATTTCAACTCCATGATTGCTTGTGAGAAATCAATAGATCTTGTCTGAATGATAGGTAACATTTTGCAACCCCTTCTTCAGAATGTCTTTTGTCTCAACTAATCCATTATCGTAACGCACACCAAATTCAGAAGATCCTTTTTGGTACTTATAGCCTTCAACCTGATATTCGAAAGTCGTAGAGTTCATTTTATTAAGTTCGATATAATCGGTCTTAAAAGACTCGATTGTGTACTTAATCATGTCCTTTACAAAGTTAGCCAACTCTAATACTTCCTCTCTGGTCATTGAGGCTGTTTCACCCGGACGTTTGGCTTCAGTCTCATTGATTGATCTCGGCAAAGGTAGTCCCTCTCCCCAGAATTCATCAATGGCTGATAAAAACCATTGTGTTCCAGTCTTATCTTCGAAACCGCCTTTGGACTTAACCAGAATTAAAGAACGATCAGCCATGAATTTAATAGCGCCTTCTGAACCTGGTTTTATACCTTGTGTCCAGAAGTACTTCTTGTAATCGCCGCCACGATCAATGAATGTCTTTTTAAACTGTTGGTCGTTGGAGACATTTAAACCCATGTAGATATTCTTCATCAACCCAAAACCATCTTTCGACAATCTTGTAAAGACTGATTCATGAAGTTGTATGCTTTTAAAGTTGCTCTTTATGTCACCAATTATATTTGTTGATACTTTTGAGTTCTTTACTAAGTAACCAGCAACTGAAGAAATATCAACATTATCGACTTTGGCTTTACCTGAGGTTTTGACATCAGTTATCAATACATCTACCTTCTTAGATAGATCTTGTAACATATTGACTATCTCACCTACTGTTTGTAAACTGTTAGAATTCGATTCTGTGCGATTTTGTAACCAGTCTCGCCACTTACCCTTCACCCAGTCCCCAAAACCTTCCTGAGCGACGTTTAAATCGGTTGTAGAGGTATTGTCAAATAAACTGGGTAGCTGTATGTCGTCGATTGATTCGAAACTTACCTTAACAGGGGTGTTCTTAACAGCTTGCTCAACATACCGAGAAACAAGTTGTGATGTTCGTATCAGAGTGAACATCATCTTTTCAGCAATTTGATAACAAGCGGTATTGTAGATAGACTGAATAACCGCTGGAGTCCAAATGCAAAGGCGAATTGATTTTATAAAATCATGTTCTTCGACTTCAACATATTCTCCATTACATTCGCAGTAAGACTCCTCAATTAATCCATAGAGTCGATTGTACTCTCTTGAGATCAATTCTTCATCTAGCATTAGTGATGACAGTTGAGTCTTATAAACATCAAACATTTCATCTAGACGAGTTTGAATTGTCTTTATGATTACAACTAAGTCTGACTTTTTTAGTTTAGGTGACCAACCCGGAATGTCTCTTACAGTTGCTCTACCGACCAAAGGAGGACTGATTTCCTGAGAATCGTGCAGCTTAGCAAAATTCTCAAGCCAATCAATTCCGCTATATCGATCGTATCTTTCGTTGTTGGGATGAATTCCTACACCGTATCCGCCTAAGAATTGCTTATAGCCAGATATTCCTGATTTATTAAATCTCGTCCAGTGACTTTTCTTTATTGGGTCAATTTTCTGAATGAAAGTTCTATCGAAAGAGCCAATTGAGTTTAAATCAAGATCTTTATATATTTCTTTAACTGCATGCGAACAACTGATCGCATTAGAAGAAAATTCTGAGAGAACGTGAAGAAAATCTTTTTGATTGGTTGTTATAGCTTTGGATATATCTGTAGCGGGATTATTTTTGTCATCAACAAAATAACTAGATAGATGACTAATATCCACACTTATGACATCGTCGTTTTTAATGGCTTCCAGCTTCTTTAGGAATACATCAAGTTGTTGTTTTAGCTTAACAATGTAATTTAGACTACCACGGATATCGGTCTTGGAAGCAAATGAACCAACCTCCATGTTTTCACCGACCTTTTTGAAGTACTCTTTGAAACCATCAAAGATACCTTCTGTGGCGATTGAATGTTTATTTGTTAAGATATCCTTAGGATTTACTTCAGCTTCGTCGCTACCTAAGAATTTCATCTTAAATAAACTAATTGTAAAAATAGAATCCGCAACATGCGATTCTAGCGAAATATGTTTTTTCATTTTACACCCGATGAATAAGAAGACAGCATATAAAGGAGGGGGGTTTCCCCTCCTTTAATTAAACCTTCAGAGCAGAGCTACCGAGTTTTTCAACACCAGCCTTATAACCTTGTGTAACAGCGCCAACGTCGGCACTGATAGCGTTAATGAAGGCAGGACGATTGGTCGGATTGGCACCAACAATATTGATGCTGTCGAGCATTTGCTGAGCAAAAGCATCAACACCCAAACCAAATTGGCTGATTGCTGTAAACTGGATATCCAGATTCAAAGCTTCACCACCAGCGGTTATTTCACGACGACCAGATACTTCGCCAGTTCCTTGAGGGAACATGTTTGTGCACAGCCAAGACTTAACAACCTTAGTGTGTGTATGATCTGGTTCAATGAACAGCATGGTTGCCGAGTATCTATCGGCAAGCATGTCTGTTGGACGATTACCTGAATAAGTTGCAATGTTAGCAACCTTGGATTCAGCATTCATCATCAGGTTCTCAATCCAACCACGCAGGAAGCTGGATATGGGCATGCCTTCCTTTTCATTCCAGCGGAAGACAGGATTAGAACGTTGACGAGTAACGTTTGTGAAAGATTGATGCATTTCACCAGCACCACCAACAGGTGCGGTATCTTGCACTTCTACTTCCAGACCAGCTTGCAGACCATCGATCGACAGAGGATGAAGTTCTACAAGAGATCTCAAAGTAGCCACCCAATATTCCGGATTAGGAAGATCCTTAAAACCGGTAGGTGCTTCAATCAGCAAACAGATAAGATTCTTACGAATGTATGCCTGATTCGAAACCCATTGGGTTAAGTCAGGTGCAAAGCCCATTTGACCGCCATAACGAAGATCCAGCATTGGATTTTGACGTCCAGCTGCATAAGCGGTATTAGGGCTCAGAATAGCGTCGGCTAAACGAGTCATTTTGAATTCCTTATTTTGAGAGGGGTGGTTGTCTACCACCCCTCATTATGACTTATTGTTGCAGATCGTCTAAGCGACGAGCTTCCAGAGACAGAGTCATGACAGTCTTCATGTTCGGAGCGTAGATCTTTATTCTCAAAGACCAGCTATATCCGCGAGCCAGGTCTGCTTCGGTGAAGTAGGTTTCAGGCTCAATGACAAATCGACCATCAAAACGATCCTTAACAGCATTACGAACAAATTCGTTAACGCGTTCCTTAAGTTGATCGTTGGTGAGATTGGAGCGACCAGTGAAGGTTCTCCAGGCTCTTTCTCCAACCTTCTCAAGTTCCACACAAGCCATGGCTGTGAAGAAACTATTCAGGACAGAAGTGTCTTTGTCATAAACAGTCTTGAAAGCAGGGAAGAAATAGCTGTTTCTCTCGAACTGTTGAACCCAGTTCAGACCAACATCCCAATCCTTATTACGGGTCTTAGAAGGAGTATAGGTTACGTTGATGTGTGAGAACATCGATACTCTGTTCAGAGGCGATACATCAAACGCGAATCCACCCTTCCAAATGCCGTTACCAGCACCCATGTAAGCAGCTGCCTTAGAAGCCACTTCGAGTGACAGAGGCAGGTGTTTGGTGTATTGTGAATTCAACAGCTTGCCAGAGCGACCCACAATCATGGCACGCATCACTGCGGTACCATAATAGTCAGACTCAGGGTAATTCTGAGCACGAGTCTTAAGAGCTATGGCGAGTGAGTTTTCTTGCGAAGCAGTCAGAGGTTGACCCAGAACATCATGCGTTGCTAGAACAACGAATGTGTCTTTACGAACCAAGAAACTCAAAAGTGCCTTCTTTGTTTCAAGAGGGAAGCCCGAGTCATAGATGATTGATTCAGGATACTTGGCAGTATCTTGAAGAACGCTATTTTCATTAGCATATTCGCTTACTCTGCTGGCAACCAGTGTAGCAAAGAGAGCTTCATCCATGGTACCGTCACTACCGCCGGCAGCGTATATGGTTGAGTTTTCAGAAAGTCTGACAAACTCACCAGTCGTCACCATTTCAATAGCGTGGTATGGAACATTCTTAGAAGAAGTTCCGCTAACCGGATTGATCATGTAACGCTCATCGACACCGGCGGTGCCTTGAATGTCACTGAATTGATCACGCACAGGCAGTTCAACGTTATACAGCAAGCCGAGAACTGTTCTCAGATTGTTTTCGTAAACATGCAGCTCGCCAAAAGGACCATACGACTTAGGCATGCCTGGAGTGTCGAGATCTTGGTATGCTTGAATGAAACGATCACCGATATACAGAAGAGCGTCAGTATTACGATCAACCGTATCGGGCTTCAGACATATGTCTAGATATTGTTCACCAGTCTGGGTTTCAACAATGTTAGGAGTACTCAGCTCGTTCTTACGATAAACGCAAGAAATGCGGAAAGGGTAAACCTTTTCATTATTGATGATTCGCTCATCGATAGGTATACCTGAAGTTGTGCTAGGTGCCCAAACGCGAATACCGTAGTTGTTGCCGTCCTTACCGAAATAAGGAGCCTTCAGATCCATGATCGGATATCTGACAGACTGCTGAGAGGTAGCTTGGTTAGTTTGATCACCGGCCTTCTGAGTGCCTACTCCAAAACCATCCACGCCATTGACGTCGTTAGTTACTTGCTTAGCAACCCACTTGATCTTATAGCCTGCGACAGTGGTTGCTGTCGCAATCTTTTGACCATCAGCATCCAGTTGGAAAGAACCATCTGAATTACGAGCGTACTCTGGAATTTGTGCAGGTAAAACGTCCAGGTACAGACGGATAGAAGCATCAGGACCAGCATCAGCCGGCTTGATTCTTTCAATCATCTGTGCGTTACCTTGAGCATTCACTAAGTTCGAAAGAACTGTAGCGTGTGTAGCATAAGGGCTTCTTAAATCAAAAGTATCCGTACCGAACATCGCGGTACGAGAATCACCAACTACCAGTTCAGGGGTAGTAGGGCCCTTTTGAGCATAAATGTAAACTTTGGGTAAGTGAGTCGGTAGTACTTCTGCTTCCGGAACAAGTGCACGAGTACTCAGATCCTGAGTACCTAACAACTTAGTCATCGGAGCAGCATTGATAATTGTAGTCATGCTAATTTTCCAATAGTTAGATATTACAAATCACACAAGGTGATTCACTGCATCCAATCTTCAATTTAGATTAAATGGCACTTGCAAGTCTGGAACGTTTGCCACTAAGATCTTTACGAAGATTGGTCCTTGTTCTCACAAGATTCACCTAATAAAGTGTAAGCGATAGCGCTTTTGGTAATGTTTATCTGTTTTCTATGAATGTGTCTATTCGGACTTACTTATAGTTTATTGTATCTTAGTCATACATGTTTACAATAAGTCTCTCGTAGAAAAAAATATTTTGTAACCACGAAACAGACACGACCCATCACCAGGTTCGCATTCATATAAATGTGGGTGTGAAACAATCGAATCTTAACTGAGACTTAAAAAATGAATAGAAAGATCACAGCTTATCAGACTACTGCAGCAATTGCTTATCAAAACACAATTGAAAAAGCAATGTCGGATCTGAAAGTTTCATTCATAAAAAATCACACTCCAAAACACGAAGAAACCGGAATTTATCTGGTAACTGGATTTGGCAGTACTTCAAACATTCCTACATTCAATCATCCTCTTACCTTTGAATTAGAAGGTGATAAGAAGACATTTGTAGACGTTCGGACATGTATAAAACTTGATCCACATTCACTGTCGGAGACAAGCTACATCGTTAAGGATGTTGATGAGTTTAACTTCAACATATATAGATCTCAACTACAACATTTGTGGGCAACTGATCTACCTTCGATTCTTAGAGACTTCTCCACATTACCTATAAGTGCTTTTGCTAATTTAATCTCTGAGCACACTACCAGAAGACTGGCTCTTGATCCAAGAGACACGCTCATAATTACTGTTTTAGCTGGCGTTCTTTATCTGAATCTTTTCAAAGATGAAATTAATTCAGAAGATTCAAAAGTGGCAGCTGTACAGATGAGTAACAAGTTATCAGTCAACCTGGGTGTAAAGCAGCAGTTGATTTATGAAATCATTCTAAATCACACTTCAATCTCAAACATCGATGAATTCTGCACAGCGTGTCAAGAAGTTAGTAACAGTGTCAGACTCAGAGATCTTAATCACGTTACCCTGTTTGGAATTGTTGGTCCAAATTGGTACGGATTTAACGGTAGAGAATTGATGTCTGTTGCGCTTGAACATCCGCCAACATGGATATCTTTAATCTATCGCGCACTTAACAGTCGTGGCTATAACAATAGCGGATTGTCTAAGTTCATGGAAAGAGGAATATTCAAAAAGCTGTCTTTGAATTTTAATTCTCAATTCAAGCAATTGATTCAAAGAGACATCCATCACTGATAAAAATAGGAGGATTCTTCCTCCTATTTTTATTTCTTAAAAGGAATAAACAAATGCCTGGTTTCAATACTGGTATAGGTGGATTTCTACAAAAACACGCTTATGACAATGTTTGGTGTACGCCTAATCAAGACAAGCATGCGATTGTAAAACCTAAAAGAGTAAGTAGATCAAGTGGTGTTAGAAACAACATCACCGTAATGTGGAGAACACATTCTTTACCAAATAAGACTTCTAGATTTCACGTCTTTCATTTTGGCTTAATTTATCCGATTTTACTTGGACTTAAAAATAGCTCAAATAATTGGATAAATGCCCAAGAAATTTGTTCTCAACTAAGTTTAATGGTTGACATCTATACGGCTAAGGGAATTCAAATTCCCAAGCATAACGTGTGGTATAAAGTCACCAGAGAGCAAGACTTAATATTTGCAGTCATGAATCCGGATGCTGATAAATTCGATACAAATTTATCAGAAGAGGATGTGTATTTCAGATTTTACAGGAATGCTTTTTACGAAAGCACAAGAGCTGATGAGGCTCTAGAAGTTGTGAAGATATCTGGTAAAGACACACAGTCTGTATCGGATATATTGCAATTACAAAACGACATGGCTCTTTACAGAAGTTACGGTAAAGGACATGTGTATGGTTTCATAAACGGTAGATACGTCAATGATGTTAATCTAATAAATTGCGAACCCGGTGACTCTGTAGAAGTTATTTACGATTCTTCGATTAGGCAAGTTTTTGAAATAAAAATAACTGATCTGAAAAACTTTGTAAGTATCAGAGATGGTGTTCAGAAATATTTAGTTCATAATCCAACAAGAATTGGAACCATTGACTTCTATGATGATTTGGATTTCTTTATCATCAAAAATGATTCAGGTAAGAAACACGGACGCTACTATAATCGAAATAGTGAAAGATCTGTTAGAATGGTCACTCATCAAGACTATTCGTTACCTGTATCAGACGTCGCGATGTTCGGAACATATCTCGATAACTGGAATAACGTAGAGGAATTAAGCGTTCTAGTCCATGTTAAAGAATCAGGTTACATAAGACCTTTGGTTTTTGAGAAGAACAGAATACATGAACTTTACAGGCTTGATGACGATAAGTTGATAAAAGCAATGGTTGGTATTGATTCCACTGTAAACGAATGGTCTGCTGCTGGATTGGAAAATTCAGAATATGTCAAATTGATGGAATCTAAAATAGGCGAGATAACCAAAGAGCGAGTACAGAAGTCTTACGGGTATAATGCTTTAAGTAAATTACTTGCGGACTCACCGATTAAAACTCGCAAACAATCCAACATGACTGTGGTGGATATACCTTCTGGTCTGCAAGGTGGATGTACTGCCTATGAATACGATGCCCAAGGTCATTTAACTGGATGGAAGTACCATACAGGAGGAGTAACATATGTTACCCTCAATCCACTAACGGATATGGTTGAATTAGTCGGTGGTCAGTTTTCTGAATCTCTAGATGAGATGAGAAATCAGTTGTCCGGTCAAATAGATCCTAATTGGAACTATAGATTTTACTATAGAAACACCCAAATTGGTCAGGGATCAACAACCTGGCAAGATGTTACCAATACTGGCTCTTATTTGGTAAGTGGTTCAAACTACTCTTGGACTTTAGATCCTTCTGCTAGAGAATTCATAGTTCTTAGCAATAAGAAGCATCTGCTGTACGAATATGACTACACCGTTGATTCTGGATTAATCAGTTTGACTCTCAGACATTACCGACAAGATATTCAAGATTACAGAACAATAGATTTCCCTTTAGGAAACATAGATGTTTTCTTAAACGGTAGATCGCTCGTCAAGGATCTTGATTATAAAATCATTTTCCCAAGAATAATCATCACGAATAAAGAATATCTAGATGATCCTGACAACAAGACTCAAAAAGTCGTTATAAGAATGTCGGGTTTCTGTAACTCTGAAATGAAATTCATAGCCGATGACGACGTTGGATTTGTTGAACATGGAGCTTTATCTAAAAATAATAAATACGACATTCGTGACGATAAGATAAACAGAATCATAGTCGGTGGTGCTCTTTACCATAAATCTGAACTAGAGTTTGGTGAAGAAGATTTTTCAATCAGACCAACTGATTCTCGTAATGGTTCTCCTTACGTTATTCGTGATGTATTTGTTCCAGTCAATCCATATCTGACACCGGATACAGGACAGTACGTTGATCCAAGCTTTCAACTTAAAGAACAAGCAGAAGAAACTGATTCCAGAATATCTGCTTACTTAAGTTTAAAGATTCCTGAAAAATCAACGAACCAACCAAATGCAATTCCTGATCTATACATGGTTTATAGTCCCTTCTTTGGAAAGATCATAAGTGATCTGGTAAGCGGTGCTATAAACGATCCTGAATTAAAACAGCATTATGGTGAAGATTTCATCGCTGATAGACTCAGTAGTTATTTTGAACTACTTCAGTTTGATCCGGTAACTGATGGAAATAATCCCGATAAGAAATACGTGATCATACATCCTCACCCATATTCAAACTACATTGAGCTTGACATTTATCAATTAAAGTTCTTGAAAAAGGTAGTGGATATTTACGGAAATGATTTGATAGATATCTCTTCATTTGTTAAAATGAAATCTAGTTCGTAATAAATAGCTAGGGGTCTTACCCCTAGCTAATTGGAGAAACAATAATGCCAACAAACCCTATTGATACCTCTGGTATCGTTGGTACTGACGGTAAGACGCCTATTTATAATCCAAATGCTAGCTTCCACATATGGGGACTGCATGAGATTTATCTTGGCGGTCCTGGAGAAAACAAATACGTCCCTAAAGTAAACGACATGGTCGTTGATAAGGACCTGTTGGTTTTCTACGAAGTTCAGTCCATCGATCCCGGAACTCTTGTACCAACTCTGGTTGAAAAGCAAACTGTTAAGACTGATGGTTTGTTTGAAGACGATGATCTTTTATTAGGCGTCGGACCAGGAACTCAGAGTGATACTTATCGAATCTACATCGATAAGAGCACCATGCCGTATACACTTACTGTTGATGGTAGACTGAAAGTTAACGGCACACTAACAACGACTTGTAAGATTTATCACGGAGCAGATCTTACCAATGAAGCGAACGTTATCAGTGCGTACTATGATAACGTTGGTACTTTATTGAGTAATTCAATTCCTCTTGAAATAAACGCAAATGATTCAACAATCATCAATCGTTCAATCAAAAGCGTTCCTACTTGTTACACCACAAGTGATCTTGAAGACGGTGAAGTAGTCACTGCTGTATTTTATTCAAGTACAGGACACATCGTAAGTAAGAGACAGCTTCTTGTTGAAAATACAGCTTTCATCAGACAAGCTAATTCGTCACTCAGATACATAACAGGTATAAGTCTGGAATCACCATTCCTAAGCGAAAGCGATCCTAGACTACTTCAACTACCTCTTAATGCTCTAATTGACTCAATAGGTCTTGTGGGGGTTGTTCATTACTCTGACGGTCAAGTTAGTAAGCTGCCTGTAGACGGTAATAAGTTCACAGTACTGGGGATGAGTAATTATGTCCCGACTGTTGTTAATCAGCAATTAGATATTGTTTTACGCTATAAGCTTTCCAATACTGAGTCAGCAGTGGGTGCAGTAATCGGTGAAGAAAAGTACATCACTAAACAATACAAAATCAAAACCATGCAAACTGATGGTAGTTACTCAGTTAAGCTGTTTGGTTTCCCAGTATGGCAAAACGCTGTAGACGGATATCGTCTGGAATGGTATCTGTATAACGGAGATAGACAGACTGTTTATTCTGTTACCGGTTTAGTCGAATGGGGTGCTAACTCACCGGCATTTAATCCGATTGGTTATGGTGTTAACCAGCAACTGACAGTAGCCATCAATTTGAAGAACGTCAATGGTTTATTCAAGAACTACAGACACGTTCAAAGATTCGATCTGATTCTTTGGAATCAAGGTACTGAAAGAGATACCAATTGGACGATTGCTTACGAGCCAGGTCAAACACCACCATTTGGTGTGGATAACAATGCAGTCCTAACCGTTATCAATTCTAATTTCTTTAACTTGAGAGTTGATACGGGAGCAGCCACACAAACCGAATGGCTCGAGAGATTGTATCTACGAACCTTACCTATAACCGACCAAACCAAAGAACAAGTACCTCCAACACCTACTCACTTTAAGATTAAAGTCGGTGTTCAAGAACTTGAATTCCCGATTTCTCAATGGAATCAAGATCTTGTTGTTGGTAATGGTTTGAATGTCAACGGCACTGTCTTTATAAAGTTTATCCGTAAGACTCCGGATTCAGATTTACAATTATCTATCGCAGCAATGCCGATATATCAATCATAATCAACATAAAGAGGGGAACTCCCCTCTTTATGCTCTTTAATACATTTTCCTATATTACTATGTTAAAACGTATTCACTAATCCAGAAAGGGGTTATTGAAAAAATGACCATACTTTTTGCCGAAGATTGGGCTAAATACCCAAACGCAATAATAGATACACAAACAAAAAACAAAAGTTTTGTTAGATTAGCAAGTGTCTATAGATCAATGGGTGTTAGAAATCACGCATTCATCCTGGCTCTTATTAATCCTAAATTACAAGGTGTTGATCCACACGATCCGAATCTCAGTCGTGAAATGAGATTGATGATTGCAACTGAGTGCAGACTCAATTATTGGTATTACTTGAGAGAAGTCATAAGGGTACCAGCAATCGGTGGTTCAGAAGGAACTTACTTTGAAGCAAACAGAGGTAACATAGCTTCTGCTTGGTTATTCTTCAATCACATCACGTACACTCTAATTCAACCTCGTCAAACTGGTAAATCATTCAGCACAGATACGTTGATGGTCTACCTCATGGACATTGGTTGTTTGAATACCAAAATAAACCTATTGACTAAGGACGACAATCTTAGAAGAGCGAACATTCTAAGATTGAAAGATATCAGATCCGAGCTTCCTCCGTATCTTAGGCAATTCACTCCTAAGGATGCCAATAATACGGAAGAAATGACTACTGAGAGATTGGGTAATAGATACACCACTCACGTACCCAGAACATCTCCTAAAGACGCTATTAAACTCGGTCGTGGTCTAACTACCAGTATATTCCACATTGACGAGTTACCATTCATTCCACACATCTCGATTGCTCTACCAGCAGCGTTGGCTGCGATGGGTGCCGCTGTTGATAAATCAAAAGCAGAAGGTGCGCATTATGGAACCATACTCACAACTACTGCGGGTAAAAAAGACGATAGAGACGGTAGATACGCATATGGTCTTGTCAGTGAATCAGCTATTTGGGATGAGAAGTTCTTTGATTGTAGAAACTTAGAACATCTTGAAAATGTCATAAAGACTAACTCTAGAAACAGAGTACTTAGAGTTAATCTGACGTTCAATCATCGTCAATTAGGTAAAACTGACGAATGGTTGTTAAGAAAACTACAAGACTCAACTCAGAGTGGTGACGATGCTAATCGAGACTTCTTCAATTTATGGACTTCAGGTAGTCAATCCCACCCATTACCAGTACACATACTTGAAAAAATAACAAGCAGTGTCAGAGATGTGGAGTACACCGAAATATCTGGTCAAAATGGATATGTTATTCGATGGTATATTCCTGAGAACGATATTCCTGCCAGAATGGCGTCCAGCAAATACATCATGGGTATGGACACTAGTGAAGCTTGTGGTAATGACGATATATCCATGGTTATCATGGACGTTGAAACATTAGAAGTCATTGCTTGCGGAACATTTAATGAAACAAACCTAATTCATTTTGCAATGTGGATTGTTTCTTTGATGTTCAGATTTGTTAATTTAACAGCAATCATTGAAAATAGATCAACAGGAACAATGTTGATCGATTACTTGCTTGTAGAATTACCAAAATTAGGCATAGATCCGTTCAAGAGATTATTTAACACATGCGTTCAAAATGCTGACGAACAGCCTGAGAGGTTCTCTGAAATAAGACAACCTATGAGTCGTCGCAACTTTAACACTTTGGTTAAATATAAAAAGACGTTTGGTTATTCGACAAGCGGATCTGGTGCGATGAGTAGAACGCAATTGTATTCTACTTCTCTTAACATTGCTGCTAAGAGCGCAGCCGATAGAGTTCATGACAAATCAATCATAGATCAGATAGCTGGACTAATCACTAAGAATGGTCGGATAGATCACCAAGATGGTGAGCATGATGACATGGTTGTTGGATGGTTGCTGTGTATCTGGATGATAACGCAGGGTAAGAATCTTTCCCACTACGGGATTGATTCAAAGACCATTCTTTCTAGAACAAACATCAATGAGCCTTACGATGCTGAAGCAGAAAGATTTAAAGCTCTTCAAGCAGAATATCGTAATAGACTAGAAGAAGTCTCGACTCTAATGAGTAAGTGTCGAGATGATTTCTTAATTCTAAAATACGAACAAGAAATGAGATCCTTATCCAACCTGATCGTTCGTGAAGAAGGTGAATTAATATCTGTTGACGAAATGATCAGAAGAGCTAAGGAAAAAAGAAGAGAGAATCGAGGATCTAGAGTCGATTCTTGGAATCAAAACATTCAAAGCATGCAAAGTCATGGAGTGTTCATACACCGATAGGGCATAAAGAGGGGGAATTCCCCCTCTTTATGCTGTTATTTAATTTTCTTAGTCTTGGCTATTAGAATATCCAAATATCCTCGTATAGCCGCTTCTCTTTGATTACTGGAAGGCATCCAACTCATTAGTAGTTTTGGAAAATGTTTCTCTTCCTTACAGAATGTTTTTAAACTCTCAGGAGCATTATCCGAAACATCAGCGTAAACTGAATAAATGCTTCTAATTCTGTTAGGTATATACCAACGTTTATACTTACATTGATATTTTATTTCCTTACAGTGAATTTGAACCCGATAGCCGTGATGACAGAAACCAATCAAAGACTCAATTGCATCAATATCTGATTTGATTTCAACTAAATTACACGGCCCTCTTATGGCTTCAAAAATAACACCCACAAAGAAAGAAATAACGTCTTTGATTCCAAGAGCTGTTCTTGTATTATTCATTTTATCACCTCGCCATTATGCTGGTTGGCGTTATATTTGAATAATACCGCATGGTGTATGCTCTGGCAACAATATAGAGCAATACAGCAGTTCTAACGCTAGCAACAACGCTGTCTGTCTTGGTCTCTATTGCTCTTCTGATTATTTTTTCAGCGAGTTCTCTTAATTCTAATAACTCAGGATCACTTGATCTAGAGGAAGTGTATATCCCTCTTAATCTAATCAAAATACCTGGTAAATCAATGTTGTTAGACAAAGTATTCTTGTTCTCTGATAAATAAGAGAAACTATGAAGCATTGTTGCTTCTAACAGCTGATTGATTTCGTCAGTTGGTTTTCCAGAATAGTTTTTGGAAATGTATTTCAAACTGATGTTGATTTGTTTAGGAGGAGCATTAGGACAAATGTTCTCAATGATTTTAACCAATTCAGATTTAATGAAACTATTGGGATCGCCAGCCACACTCTTGATGTAGTTGGTATAGACCATCAATCCTTTGGATTTATCTTTGAGTACCTCAACACCATCGTGCTCCAGGGTATTGCTGGTGGTAGCAATTCTGGTACCCTCGCTATGTATTCTTAAAAATACTGCATAAATATTTTTAAGCATATCCCGAATTCTACCCTGGATATCATTAATCATAACGATCACTTTATGATCATCATCCATGGAATGAATCGCATCGTAATGAATGCTGGTGTTGGATATGATGTCCTCAGCTCTTGCTTTTAAAACACCTAACCATGTCTGGTGTTCTTTGATGGCAAATTTCTTAGATAGTGCAGCGTAAGTTGCTTCCGCAATTTCAACATCGGCAGGATATTTGAAATGTCTTGCTAATCTACTGGTTAAAAATTTAAATTGAAGATATAACAATGCGTTTATCATGCCTTGTCTTTTATCTTCATATTTCATTTTTGGGTCACGGGATAATTTGTGAATTATCCAAGCAACCGATAGATTCAGTGGATCGCTAGAAACATTGAATTCTGGGTTAACTGTAGGTAGTGCGTGCAAGTTTTCACGCAGATATTCTTCGTCACATTCTAGAATCAGATTAAACCACTTATCTTTGTCGGCCGGCAAAAATCGCACGACGTGAACGCCGGTGAGGTTGCCGCCAAAGAACTCTATGTGTTGTTTGTTCTTATTTACGAATTCGGTAACAATTTTGTTTAAATTCGTAATCAAGTGGTTATTGATCTGTAATCCAGAACATACTCTATCGAATGTAGATTTTATGTTTTCACTCATGTTCTTGATTTCAGTAGATTATTGGTTAGGACAGTAACTGTCCTATAACACAACATTTAGCTAAAGACAGCATAAAAAGCTTTTTTCATAAGCTTTTTATTTTTCTAATTTTTTATTTTCTTTTACAAAAGACCGAAGAGTCTTTTGTATGTATAATTTTATTTATTTATACTATCTAATGAGATTGGAACAATCTCATTATTTTTTATATTACTATATTAAAGATATTACTATAGTAATATCTTTAATAGTATAAAATACTCTCCTACCATAACTTGAAATTGTAAAAAAATACTTTATCAAGGAAAAGCTTGATTTTTTAAAGACATAGTGGGGATTAACCCCACATATGCCTTAATTCTTCTTAAGCTTAACGATAACCGAGATAGATTCTACTGCGAGTGTTTTTAACTCATCTTTAGAATAACCACCAGGAGTAGGTGATGCGTCACCCACCAGCCCTGTTTCAGTACCGTCGACGTAGTAGATTATTTCTTTAGGAACCAAATCTTCATCAACAGCTGATAATTGATTCATGACTGATGAAGCACTGGGTTGTTCAGAGCTAGCTGTTCCTATTACTGGATTGTATTGGTAATAAACAACATCACTAGGTTGTTCAGAGTTTGATTGTTTAACCAATGCCAGTTGATGGTCAATAGCTTGCGATTCAGTGGCTACTTTATCTTGCAAAACTTGCTCATCTGTCTTTTCAGTTGTTTCTGCTTTTTTATCATAAGCGACATTCAGAGCTTGAGTAACCAAAGAACCCAGTGAGCTAACAATTACTTTTGGTTTGTCGTCAACAGATTCTAAAGCTACGTTTCTAAGCACGCTGCCTAAGTGTTTGTTTTGATTTGTCATTTTTTCACTCATGTTACAAATAGTTTGCGAAAGTTCACTCATTCGATTTATGATAATTTCTTATAAATCGAAAACTACTAAAGGAAATCCAAATGAATAAACCCGCTGCATTTAAGAACGAACACCAAAAGACTCGTAAGCCTTTTCAGAAAGGTGTTTCTCAAGTTCCTAAGTCAACGGTAGCTAATAATTTCTATATCGATACAAATCATTTCGACTTTAGCCATTCTGAATTGGCTTTTGTTCGCAAGAATGTAACGAACTGCTACCCGTTTGCTTTCCGTCGAATGATTGATGGTGCTCGATCCATCATGGAATTCATTCAGCAAAATGCTGAAGTTAAGCTAAACTATATTGCCAATCTTATCTTTACGGAAGACCGTAAGAATTATCGATTGTTTGAAACTCTATCCAATAAAAATGGAATTTTGGTTTCCATCATCAATACACCTCAGAAGCTAAAGGAAAATGCTCGTAACCACTCTAGCAATGGTTTGAATATTTCCTACGAAATGCTGCGTCAGTTTTTCTCCACTGTCGATGATGTGGATCATCTTGCTCAATTCCATCATGTTGTTGGTTTGAATGTTTCCCCGATTGATCTGTTTAAGAAGATTTGGGAATTCATCGAGCAAAACAAGAATCACATCTTCATCTACGCTTGCAGTTTTCCTAGTGATAACAACGATGCGCCTGAAAACGGAATTCGCATGATCAAGCTGTGCTTGGGACATACTCAAACTCAAAGCCACATGATTGAAATTAAGATTCCCATGAAACACGGTGCGTTTAAGAAAGTAGAAGTGGAATCTATTCCTTCTGAGGATGACGATAAAACTGAACAACAAGAAACTCCGAGCACTGAGAACGAGCGCACGGATGACGTTGCTTAATCTTGATTGAATAATACATACGAGAAGGACTTCCTTCTCGTATGTATGTTCTGGTAAATAAATATTTTTTACAATATGTTGTGTTAAAAGTCAGGAACGACTTAACACTTCACAATCACTACTGAGAGCATTACCTTTACCTAGTTGGTACAAGGATGGACAATGCATCCCAAATGTGTAAGTTGACAAAGCGTTCCGTCTTTAAACGGTATTTGGGGGAGATGGAAACATCTCCCCTTATGCCGCATAAATGGAGAGACACTGTCTCTCCATTTATTTAGATGTGATTAGGAATCATGGAGTTTATTGCACGACTAAAGCTTTCTCGATCATTCATCAACAATACCTTCTGAAGCTTCTCAACCTTATATGTTTCATAAAGTTCATTCGCATCACTGTATTGGCTGATGATTTCTTTGAAAACTCCCAACTCTTGGCCACCATATAGTTCTGCCTGGCCCATTTGGATAACATATTCATTATAGATATAAGCTTTAACAGCGTACTCACAAGCTTTACTAAAATGACGATATGCTCTAACTTGTAGGTGATTCATCTCGGCATCGTTAGCAATCATGCATCTCAGGTATACGGTGCCTGGAAGATGATTTGCATCGCGTATCATGATCACGTTCTCACCAATGATCTGTACGCTAGCTGTTGAAATCGACGGCATGTTGGTGGAGGAATTAAATAATCCTCTTGCCAGATTCATCATGTCTCCACCGTTTAGAACAGTATTTGGACCGATGGCTTCCGCGTAACCTGGATCTGCGTATGTTAGGTTTAATGCACTAACTATACTTCTGCCTTGTGTTCTTTCTTTTGGTATTCGAATGACAACGGTATAGTTATTCACTCTCTCTTGTTCAAGTCCAGCAAGCGATACCATTACTTGGGCACCACCAATTAAATTACAATCAACAAGAACTCTCGGTCTTATGACTGCATTGATTATTTGTTCATCAATGTTGACTGGGGTATTTCTATAGTTGAAACCATTCTTTACAAAGACGGTTTCCAATATTTGTCTTGGGATGACGAACTTAATGTCATCTACGGCTTTTCTGATTGGGTTCATTTTGTTCTTTCTAGTACAACAAATTACAACCACATATTACTGTTATAGCTAATATTCGGTATGTCTGTTAATGCGATTTGTTAATCACTCATACAAAGACTGCAACAACTTTGTTATATTTTTATTTCCTCTCATTTATTTAGTGGAGTAAATTCCACTTATTTAAAAAGGAAATAAAATGAGTAAAGCTACAGCACGAATCTACGCTTGCGGCGGTGCAGGTGTAAACATTGGTAAGTTACTTCTTGAATTCAATCGCACAGAAGAACCAGGTGCGGCAACAATTGATGTTGCTTTCATTGATACAAGTTCCTCAAATATTGATAACAACATCAATCCTGAGAGCATGTATATTTTTGAAAACATTGACGGCTCAGGTAGTATTCGTTCAGAAAACTACAAGGCCATTTCTGAAAACACTCTAAAGATTCTTAAAAAGTTTGAGCCAAAAGACATCAACATCGTTGTCTCGTCGACTGGTGGTGGTTCTGGCTCAGTCATTGCTCCTTCGATTGTTTCACAGCTTCTGGAAGATGACCAACAAGTAGTCGTTATCCAAATCGGTGATTCCGATTCCAAGATTCGAATCAACAACAGCATTCGTTGCATTAAATCGTACGAAGCCATTTCTCAAAAACGAGGCAAGCCTGTTGTCATTTCGTATTTTGAAAATAGCACAACGAATACTCGTTCCAGTGTCGACAATTCTGTTCGAAACGTTATTATCGCTTTGTCTGTCGTTTTCTCACGTCAGAATTCTGAACTAGACAGTCGAGACCTTTATAACTTCTTGAACTTCCATAAAGTAACTTCGAATAATCCTCAGATTGCAGAACTATCTGTTCTTTCGCAAACCACTTTAAAGGACTTCGAAGAATCCGCAGTAACGGTAGCCACTGTTGCTGAGAATGAATCGCAAGCTAATTTGGAGATTACTCCTGAGTATCGTTGCGTTGGTTATTTGCCCGCTTCAGTAAACAAAGAAATTGCAAGCAGCCTACCCATTCATTTGGTGGTTACGATTGGTGGTTTCTACGATCAGATCAAAGCCATGGAAGAGCGAGTCGTTCAGATTGAAAAAGATCAAAAAGCTCGCCGTCCACAAGCTCGCATCATCAGTGAAAATGATGATCCTACTGAATCCGGCATCATTCTGTAATGAATAATAAATGGGAGGATTAATCCTCCCATTTATGCCGATAAACGAATCAAAAACGTCTGTATTGAATTTAAAATGACGATTTGGTATCTGAGTACCATAAAACATTTTTTTACGTTATAGCCTAATTTTTTGTATAGTCTTTAAGAAATCATGCCTAGGATCTACATTCTAGACATAACTGAATTTAATGCTCTTGTAGAGCCGATCATAGTTCAGTATGTTAAAAACGTAATGCCTTACATGACTCCGGTGAGTAACGTAAAGGCAATATCTGCTAAATTACAAAATGACTTAATTAGTCATTTACTAGAGGAAATATATTTTACATCTGTTACCAACTTCAATAAAAAATACGCAGGTATAGATGAGATAAAAAACATTCTCAATCAAGAAACATTTAACTACGAAAGATTATTTAGAACAGGATTACCCGATTTTGGAATAACTACTTTTTCCGATTTCATTAAAATAAGAATAATCAAGAATGTTCTGATAGTTACGAAAGACAGCAATGAAGACTAAGATAAACTTTGACGGGTCATTTACAGCGTTAATTCCCGTTTCCGAATACATCGAGTTGTTTGAATCATCAATAGCTGATCTGTACATCGATCAACCCACGATGATTTGTGATGGCAAAGCAAATAGTATTTTGTTAAAGCCAGGACATCTGTTTGTAGCAAAATCTAAATCAGGACAGGTTAATTTCCCACATATCTACGACGGTAAACCCGGCTCATTCAGTTCAATCATCAACGCTATATTGGTTAATAAAAATAAAGATCCAATTAGTATTTATGATTCGAAAGGTATCGAATTAATAAATGCTAACAATGCACCGGCTATCGTTGAGAAAAAACCTACAAGACACATCAGTATTGAATTGGTTATTTCTTTTATAGCTAATCAATTAAATAGAAATTCTGCTTGGAAAAATAAATACACTGTCTTAAATGGGGTGATCTTACCTCATAATGGATTTATTAATCAAGATCGCAAGGAATTTTATCAACATTTAGCAGATTGTCTGGATATTGATAAACTAGGTATTCCTTTGTCTTTCAGAAATAATCCAAAGAACAAAATCACAGACTCTGAACAATTCATCCAAATAGAAGAATTCTTTAAACTCTCCTTAACTCCTCTACACACACAGCTTAACCAGTTGTTTGATGGTGATCGATGGGGTGTGTATAAAATCAACATCAAATTCGATTATTGCCTTATAGAGAGAACTGATTTCAGAATTCTTCATTGGAATAATCTTGAGTTGGCTGGTTCAGAATGAGTCATAATCAAGATAATGAGAAGCTGTATGTTCGAGCAATCTTCAGTATAACTGAAGAGCTATCGTTTCTTAAAGATACGTTCAAATTCAGCGATATAAAAGCCACGTCACTATTGCTAGACTTGATTCTGGAACATGTGTTCAATGGGCGTTTTGAATTAAACGTCAAAAACATTTCAATTTTTACATCACATCTAGATGTTGTTGAATTGGAAAGACTCATACCAGAGATAAAAATCTGCATAGATCAAATTTACGATAAGATAACCGCACTATCACCAGACATAGTCCCGTTAAAGGACAAGATATACCACGTCTATGATGGCGGTGCTTTCGTTTTAATCTACGTCCCGTATAACGAAACACGACACCATAATGTCAATCGATCGACGCTTTTATCGGAAAACGCAATTAATTGTTCCATTAGAGCACATAGTCGACATGTGTGATGGAATGAAGGATTTCTATTTCTTCCTAGACGGAGGATTGAGAGAATCTATATTGATTGCATTTCAATCAATTCATTCAACGCAATACCTAGACAGTTTCATTTTGTTTTCAGATCAAATAGAAGAAAAATTCGACTCATACGTTGCTTTGCTTGAGTCTAATAATTCTGCTGATAAGTCATTGCTTTTGAACAAAGAAAATTTATCAATGGCAAACATGGTGGTATTCATGGAGGTTGAGAATATTCTCAAATTAATGGACGTACCAGATAGTTTGAAAATTTATTCAGCTAACAAGATAGGTTCTCTCAAAACAAATTTAGTTCTACTAGAATTGAAAGATGACCGCCAACTATATTGTGTTTGATGTTGGGAATCATCTTTGTAACTTTCAAAATTACATCCAGTCTCCAAACTTACCAACAATTGATGAAGATGCCGTTTTGGCTATACTCGTAGATTGTTTGAGAATCAAAAACTCAGTTAATGATCAGTTTTTCTTTATGGAGAATGAGATGATTAACGGTATGCTTTTTTCTTCTAAACTAATGTGTGAAGATTTGAGCGAATTTGGAATATACAGCGGTGAAGAATCTGTGGTTCGTCAAGATTTGATTAAAGCTGCTGGATTGGCTATTGAAATAGGCAAAGAGATTTTCCGACAAGCTGTAATACTAAAGCTTTACGAAAATGAACACTTTAATTACGAATATTACAGAACCATCAATCCAAGGATCATTATCCTCACCAGGATTGGTTTTGATAGACCCTGCTTCGGTTGATAAAAACCAATCTAAATATGTAACTGTGGATCTTTACGATCCTTTCTCCAGTTACCGAGAAGTAGTTGAATCTTTGGAAGAAATATGTATTCACTACGATGAAGCGATAGCTGACATGATTGCTGTTATAAGTAGGAAAGATATTGCTCTGAACTCGATTTCTCAAAGAGTTATGTCTACAATTTCTACTGAAGTAGCGATGCTTGATGAAGTGACTAAGTACATGACTGCTTGGGAAAATTTGTCAAAACAAATGCTTTATCGCTTTCTTCAGCTTGGTCTTTATAGAAACAATTACTTGTACTATCAAATCCAATCTTTACTGAGCACAACACTCATTATGGAAAAAATAGAAATACCGGATTTGAATAATGAGTTTACAAGAAATCTTCATATCTCAAGAATCTTGGCTGATCCTCCCTGCCCACGAAATCATTATTGAGTTCAACAAAGTAGTTGATTCAATACCTACTTGTTCTAGAATTTTCAATGAAAACAAAGAATATTTTCTAGAACAAGTATTGCTGTCTATTCTTCAGAATTATCGTTATGAGGATGAGTTTGATTTTCCATCCGAAGAAATGATTGATGAATTTGAAGTCTATGACAGTATTTCAAGGAATAGAATCAAATGCGCTTTTGCCAACTTAATGAGAGAGATATTGTCTCTTTTTCGAACCTACGAAGTGATTGATCATTTTGGTCCGAAAGTATTAAGTAGGATTGTTATGAATTCTTCTGTTATAATGATATCTAGAAAAGGACTCCGAAATGAGTTATCCATTTAAAATTAGAAGCACATATAGCTTTGACGTATATCCTGATACAATCATCGGGAATGATTACAAAAATGTGACGGTTCTTGCAATCGTTGATTACCAAACAGCATTGTCCATGGGTGTTGATATTGACGCCATCCATGTTAATGTGTTCCCTCAGCTTCCAGCTGGTCTTCCAGATGATCCTCAAGCAACCGAATACATTAAGATTCGAACTGCGTCTAATATCGAAACTGTGATTGGTATCAATTGGATTCGTGAAAATACAATCCAAGAAGTGCAGTCTCTCAGAGCAGTTATAACTGTTGAGGGAGTTACCAGTTTGGATTTGCCCAAGATTCTTTTGGCCATAGAACAAAACGGATACAACAATGTATCTGGAGTTTTACAGTAAAAAAGAATTACGCTTTCTATTGTATGAGTAACTGATCGATTACTTACTTAACGCGGCTTTTACAGTTTCCTTTCAGCTTGCGTTAAGAGCGATTTACCTCGCATAGATCGCGAACGTAGCGTGTGCGTTCGAGTTGAACTCAAGTATGGGTTGCTTGGGTGTAGAGGGAGTGAGAATGGGCCGGTCCCATTCTCACTTTTTATATTTTGTTTTTTTTTTTGCTTAAAATGAATAAACTACACAAACTGGCAAACCTAATTAATTTACATCTCAAAAATAAAATACTAGATCCAATTGTTCACTTTGTCAAAGATCAATACGAGTATAGATTTAGACAGATAACAATAGAGGATGCATTTTTCTTTGATTATAACTATACTAGATTTTTCACAAGTCAGATTGATTGGTTTTTTATAAATGGCGTTTTCACTAAATCAAATATCAATGATGGTTTAGAAGGTGTTTTTTATAAAGACATAACAGTCACAGATACAAAGAGAGCTGGTACTGAAATAAGAGTATTGGTGGCTCTGAATAAGCTACCTTTAGACCCAATCATGTTTTCCGACAATCCCGCTTCTAGACAGCGTTATATTGTTGAGATAAATTTCATTCCAATTGATAAGTCTTATAAAGTTTATCCATCTATTGTCAGCTCCAATCTTTCTCTCAATGAGTTGTTTGGAATCTTTTTAAGCGATGCGTCACTTAGTCATTATCTAAAGACTTATTTTGATACATCTGATGCTTTGGACAAACATGTGTTAGATTCAAAAAACAAATAAAATAAATAGAGGATTAATCCTCTATTTATGCTGCTTTTTTACAACTATCACTATTAATTTGATTAATAAGGAAACTATCATGACAGCTACTAATCCTTTTGTCTTAGAGAAAAACGAATACAAAAGAGATCTGAACATCGTCAGTCATTACATTGAACAAGCTACTAACTACCTATCGATCGTAACAGGTAAATCGATAGAAGAATGTAAAAACTGGGTTGTATCTAATCTTAAGCCTGGTGGTAAGTTTGAATTCAAAGATCCAAAGATTGTTTATTTGGAAAGACTGGATAATGGAGATCGAATTGAAAAAAGCGGAACAATGCTTGAATTCATTCAATCGTCCATTTCTGATCAAGACCTGATCGCTCCAAATTTAACGTGTTATATATCTCCCAAAATCAACCAATCACTTCTTGTTAATTTTATCGACGATAACGTTAAGGCCAGATCTGCTGCTAAGAAAGCGATGTTTGCAGCGGAACAAGCCGGAGATAAACATACGCAGACACTTAAAAAGATTGAGCAAGGAAATAAGAAGATTTCTAATAACTCAATTTCTGGTGGTCACGTATCTAGCTCAACCGTGCTTGTTAATAAGACGGCCCACTCAACACTAACTTCTAACTGTAGATCTACATCTGGTTACGGTAATGCCAATAATGAAAAAATGTTATCAGGTAACAGACATTATTGGAACCCAAACATTGTTACTGGCAACATCATTTCAATCATTACCAGAACAGATTACGATAGATTACAAAAGGTAATTGATAAATATAAAATCAATTATCCTACAGTTGAAGAAACTCTAGAATGTATAACTTATTCAACTAATCTGTATTGGAAGAACAAACACGCTTTAAAGAGAATCAGAACTCTTATCAGTAGACTATCTCCAATTCAGCGCGCCGCTTTCGTATATACTGGCGATTTATATCACATTAGGAAACATAATCCGGAACTAGTCAGAACATTTATAGCTAAATTGACTACCACTGTAAATGCAGCCTACGACATTGATCCAATTAAAACAATGGATGAAAGTCGCGAAGAGTTCCATAACCTGGCAAAACTTTTCTTCCCGGAAAGAATGCAAGACATGGCTGTCAGAGGTAGATCTTTGGCAGACGTTATGAAACAGATTAAGGATTCTAAGAAATCGAATCCCGACACGACTCTCGAGGAATTGCATCAGATCAAAGACTATCAGTCTCTTTGTGATGTGGCTGTCACTGCCAAACACGCAAGCGCTGTTATTGATGAGTATGGTGATTTCATCGAGTGTTTCTTTGTTACCGATAACGTTCCAGCTTCTCTGGCTTATTTCCCAACAAGCATTAGAAGGGCAGCATTAACTTCTGATACAGACTCAACCATCTTTACGGTTCAGGAATGGGTGGAGTGGTTTAATAACGGAGTCATTACTTTTGATCCAAAGGGAATGGCTGTGGCTTGCTCCATGATCTTTCTTGCTGCTGAAGCAATCACTCATGTTCTTGCAAGAATGTCTGCCAACTTTGGTATCGAAGAAAAGCGGATACATCAAGTAGCCATGAAGAATGAATACTATTTCCCAGTATTCACTCCCACTCAAGTAGGTAAACATTACTTCGCAGGTATATTTGCTCAAGAAGGAAATATCAAAAAAGAACTGGAAATGGAAATCAAAGGCGTTCATTTGAAATCCTCAAATGTTCCCAAGATTATCATGAAGCAAGCTGAAAAGATGATGAATGACATCGTTGAAGCAGTTTTGCGTGGTGAGAAAATAAGTCTGGTAGAGTACCTTACTAAGGTAGCGGATGCTGAAAGAGAAGTTAGAAGATCTCTACTTGCTGGAGAGTCCACTTACTTCCGTAAGAATCAAATTAAGATTCCTGCAGCATACACCAAGAGTGCGGAAGAATCTCCATACCAGTATCACTTGTTCTGGAACGAGGTATTTGGTCCTAAATACGGAACTGTAACAGAACCGCCTTATACCTGTCTCAAAGTGTCAGTTAATCTTACATCCAAAGTTGTGATTAAGCAATGGATTGCTTCAATAAGCGATAAACCTTTAGCTGCTCGACTAGAAGCTTGGGTTGCAAGAAATAATAAAACGAGCATTAAGTCGTTTTTAATTTCTGAAGAAATGCTTAGAAGAATTGGTATGCCTGAAGAAATTAAATCAATCATGGATTTGAGAAAAACCATTTTCGATATATCTTCAGTCTTCTATATTGTTCTTGAAACGTTAGGTTACTATGTGGTAAACGAAAATCTGACCAGATTGATATCTGATGAGTACTGAGGCATAAAAGGGGGATTTCCCCCTTTTATGCCTCAGTATAATTTAATTACAAAATACCAATTATAGTCTAGAGGTTAGTTATGGTGTCCATGCGAGAACTTGCCCGCCGCCGGTTGCTGTGAGTGCCACGGTTAACGCGCCCAATCGGCCCGGACCACAGCCGCGAGGCCTGGGGCCATTGCCCGCGCACCCGCCGCGTTGAAATGAAATTGCTCGCCGGATTTTTGGTATCCCAGCGGAGCCCGGACGTAATAGACGCCCCAATCAGTACGCGCCAACTCTTGATGGGCTCCATCGATGCGGCCATGGGCCGCTGACGATGCGATGTATTCGGGGACGATTGACCCGATAACGCAGCGCATTTTCGACGCGCCAGCAACCCCTCGGAACCCGGCCAGCATCGACTGGAATGCAGTTTGATACTGCTGCTTTGTGCGCAGGTTTGTAGCGTCAGCCTCACCCTGAATCCAAAACATGACCGGCACAGCGACTGGGTTATCCGCCAGGGCTGCGGTCAGTTTTGTCACGGTATCCGTGTACCGAGCGCCGCTCGGCGACGCCCACGGACCGCCTACCAGGGCCGTGCCGCCGATTGCCGTCGGGACAATCGTCACACGGCTGGCCTTGCCAGCGGTCAACAGGCTCTTGGCGATGTGATACGCCGGACACGGGCCTAGCGCTCCGATGTTCGCAAAATCGATCTGGTTAAAAATCGGCTCGGCGGCGACCGGGTAGCTCGTCCCGCTCGACAGCACTTCGCGCAACTGAAAATCGCGCAGTCTCGCGAACACCGTGCCTGTTGGCGTGGTGCCAGAGTTAGAGATCAACTCGACTGTGTGACTTGTCGCTGTCGCTGTCCAGCGCGTAGACATTGCCTGAGCAACGCCTGTGCCGCGCACGTCCTGCGATGTGTACCGAGTGCCGCCGATGAGCGTTGGATTCGATGTGCCCAAACGAAACTGGGCGTCTGCGCTCACGGGCTCAACCCAGCCCGTCAGTTCGTATGTGGTTCCAACAGTCAGCCCCGTGATTGTGCGGATCATGTTCGGGAAACTGGCTGCTGTGGCCGTGAGCGTCAGCACGCCGCCAGTTGAGGCCCCCGTGAATCCACTTAACGTCCAACCAGTTGCCCCGTCGAAAAAATCGCCGTTGGAAATTAGGTTGTCGCCTTTGCCAATGTCGAACACGCGGATGCGCTCGTCGCCAGCCTCGGCAGTGCTGATTCTGTCGGGCGCAGTCCAGCCAGCCATGTTTGATTGACCTGCTGCTAGCAGAATGATTTCATTTGCGTTAGGGGTCCAGCCCGGTGCGTCAAGTAATCCCATATCGTGTCCTTCTATCTTAATTTACCCATCCAAGGACCTGGCCGCCTCCAGTCGCAGAAATGCTGCCAGAAATGCTGCACTCACCTGCGACATAGGCCGTCCCCGTATTGGCTTCAGCGATGATTGCGGGTCCGCTACCGGCGTCGATCTTTGTCCCATGTATCCACATGCGGACATCGTTTGACGCACGGGCAACGCCCGATGTGCTGTTGAGCGGACCCGCAATCATCTGGCCGCCAAATACAGCGCATTTAGCCTGTTCGATATGATGGTACAGACTGCCCTTGCTGTCGTAGTAATCTGGATTGACTGTGATCGATACCACATCGTCGTGAGACGTTTCTGCCTGGCATGAGGTGGCTGTAAACAAGCCATTGCCCTTGCTGACCGGATTAATAGTCAGCACGAACATCGACCCAGCAACCGCACTATCGCGGTGATAGTTCAGTCCATCCTTTGTGTTGCCATAAGCGCGGATGTTTACGTGACACACCAGCCCCTGGTTGCGTCGAATTCGCACACCATCGCTCGCCGTCGTGTACGCCGAACCGCCCGCGTAGCTAGCCTCGCAGTTAACAGTCACGATGTTTCGAGTCGCGATTGGGTCGCAATACAAGGCACCATCATAGCCACCGTAGAACGCAAAGTTCTCAAAATAGAGGTCTGTCGTGCAGGTCATAAAACGAGCAGCACTATTGGTTCGAGTTATTAGGGTATTTGCGTCGGTCGGCCGCAGTCCGTCAGCGCGTCGCAGGTACAGCAAACCGCCAGATATGCAGTATCCGCCCGTCGATGTGCTGTTAACGGTGGCAGGGTCAGCCAGCAGAGGTATATCCGTAAAACGTGACGACGAATCTCGCGTCAACATATCTCGAATTTGTAGCAGGTTCGCTATGGATGCCGTGTATGTGTTTGTGTATGTCGCGTCGGTCGTGGCCGAAAAATTGATGACGCCATCGCCCGCAGTGTTACGAACTACACCGCCGACTCCGATGAATGCTGCGTGTTGAGTCGGCTCCACAGCAGATCCACCCGTCAAAGCGCGTGACCCACCGTAGTATCCGGCTTTGACGTAGACCCGGTATGGCGCACCTGTCGCATTGCCGAGGACGATGGCCTGCTGAATAGTCAGCAGCGGCGCACGGAAATCGCCATCGAATGCGCCAAGGCCCGTATTCGTGTCAACGCCGGTCGCGACATCAACGTGATACGCAGCGCCGCTCCAGATTGCGCTGTTGACCAAATCGCGAGCGTTGAACGGATCAACCGAGTAAGTCCCTGTCTGCATGTCTCGGTAAATCCGAGGAACGAACGAAGGAGCCCATCCAAGGTTCGACGGAAGGTTGATATATTTGCGCCCGATCTGTTTTTCTGAAATACCGGGTGTATCGAGAATTCCCATGATTTACCTCACGAAACTACGATTGCGGGTTTGTTGACCACGGCGCCAGAAGCGTCGCGGGTGACGGCAGGTTGCGTGTACGTCGTCATCACACCGCCGACCACTCGCGTGCATGTGTAAGCGTCCACCGCTCCCGGAAATGCAGCACTGACCTGAGTTGCTGTGTAAACGCCCGTTGCACCGTCTGGCCATACGAGTGCCGCTGAGATTGCCGCACCGTTAGCGTCACGCGTGATGGGGCCATTGATGATCGGGTCGATCAGTTGCGCTAGCGAAATAAACAAGCCGCCGTCCGCGATCTTACCCGTCACCGGGTCAATCAAACTGTTTTTGTTGTCTGTCCTATCTATAACAGGAATGTTTGTTAATTTGGTATCTACTATTTTACCAATGGCAGTTACTGCATCAGAATCGGTAATTTCTTTTGTTTTTTCGACGTAATCGATGGCTTTGGTGCCAAAGCCAGCTAGAGAGTTAGTTATATCAGATATTGAATCATTTGACATTTTGTTTTACCTTTTTAAATATAATGATTTATTTACTTTTTTCAAAAAGTAAAGTTATAGTTTTGTTAATTTATCTATTTTGATTTTTTCATCAAAATAATCTTCTATAGGTAATGATGCTTTTAAAGCTTTATCTGTTTGAAACAAATTAAAAGATCTTCTAATATTGTTAAGATCTCTACCGTTTTGTATTCTTACATTACTGCTTGTTCTAACTAGAAAATCCAGAATCTGCAGTCTTGAACAAACCAAACCCCATACGACTTGTCGAGTTGGCGCGCATTCTGGTAAAACAGATAGTTCTTTAAGACTGTCGTTACTTACTAACGGTATTTGTCTTAAAATTGTATCAAATTTCATCGGACTATTTATTCTCTTTAATAAGTCAGAATAGATTAAATCTAACTTACTAGAATAATCAGTAAGATAAAATGGATGTGTCTTATTACAATAACCCATTGGTTTGTTTATTAACAGATTGTACATTCTGTTAAACAAACATTGATCCAGGTGACTGCGAAGAGCGTTTGTTAAAGGATACGCGTGAATAAATTGCTCCATCGATCTTGGAGATTCACCATATTCTTCAGCTATCTTATCTTCTAATAATCTAAACTCTCTATATTGGATTGCCAACATCGTTAGGTTAATAGAGATAACCGATATTCCTTCTTCACCGTTGTATGCCTCACCATTTATAGGTAATAAACTCAAATCACTTTTAGGGTGTCTTAAGATTTTAACTGGCTCCAAGTTTCTCCAATTGTCCCTAGCCTCGAAGATATCGAAGTCTTCGTTAGTACCTATTATTATTTCAGTACTTCCCTTACCGTAGAATATACCGTCAAAGGTAATCCCTTTACTTAGAGAACTGGTCATTTGGTGAGACATTGCAACTGACAATGATCTACCTTTTATAGTGGTTAAGAATCTTAAATAATCATCGTCACGATGTGTTCCAAGAGTGGTTATCAATTTGGCTAGAAAGTGAGAGCTATTTACAGCAGTAGGAAACTTTCTATAGTAACTAATAACTTGGTCGAGATTATTCTTTAAACCGTCTTTAACATAGGACCACCAAGGAGCATTCAAGATCCCTTGATTCGTCCCAGTTTCCATGTTTAGCAGTTTTTGCATATGTTTATAACTAGGTATTTTAGATACATACGATAGCTGTTTGATCTATTTATGTAAAAAAATACTTGTTTATGTCCTATTGTATAGATGAAACATCATCCATTCTACCAGGGCTTGATCGCCCCTGGTAGAGTAAAAAGACCTATTACCGATGTATATTTTTATCATGTTAAAGTATATGTTGGAGCAACTCTCAGTATAGTCAGCATTGACTATGTTTGTGGTCTTATTTGAGGCAGTTTGCTTACAGATAAGATATATCCGCTATAGAAGTTGAATTTAAAAACTTTTTGGACACATATCACAATACTGGAGTTAGGGATATAAATCTCTCGTTCCTAGGTTTTTGCAAAACCCTATAAATCAACTTCCACACTTTAGTAAAGGAATAATAAAATGGCAGTTCATGATACCAACGATGGCCAAGCAGCAGCACCTAAGCAAAGCGCGGCCCAACAGTCTGCTCCTACTCCTAACTTCGCGCCCGCCGCACGTCCACAAGCACAACGCAATACCAATATGTCTACCAATTCTATCAAGTCGCTGATGGCCTTCAAGGATCCCATCACCAACGTACCTCACGCTGAAGCCATCAGCAATTTCCAAGAAACCATCAAGCGTGCACTTCCTCCCACGATTGATGACTTTGTAATGACCATCATTTCTGTTGACGGTCAAACCAACCAACTGAACATTTCTTCGATCATCGTTGCGATCCAGTTCGGTCAAAAGGGTCAAGCTACTCCCGGCTCTGGTGTCGCATACCACGCACTTCTGCTGGCTGACACCCTCGTCCAGAAGGATCGTCAAGACGTTGTTCAAATCAACGGTCAGAACGTTTCGGTCATTCGTCCTCCTTCGGATGCTTATGATGAAAAGTTCAAGGCACAAATCGCAGCCATCGTGGCTCGTGAGTTCCGTGGCGTTTCTCCGGACAAGATCTACGATGCTGATGGTGAAGTTATTCCTGCTGGCTTCGAGTACAAGAGTGATGACCAAGTTCGCGCTGTGATGTATAACGCGCTCAAGGCTGCTGCTTCGACTCTGGTGACTTGCACTCCGGACACCGGTGCTGAAGACTTCTCCCTGGCTCGCGCAGGCGGTCGTCTGACTGTGAATACCCGTGTTTCGATTCACCAACCTCACGCAGTCGATCCCGTTGGTCAACCTGTTCGCTCTGACATTGTCATTGACTTCATCGAAGTCAAGAACACTGAAGTCAATCGCGAAGTCCTGCCCTCGATCCACAGTGGTGAACAGTCTGAGAAGCTGTTTACCATGAACGGTTTCATGGATCTGATGTGGAATCCTGAAGATTCTAACGTTGGCAATGGTGGTCAGTTTGCGTTTGCTCCTCTGAACCAACAACCTCGCACGAAGCTGTACCAGCCTCGCTTCGTTATCACTCGTAGCGATGTTGAAAATGCAGGTACTCTGCCTGTCCAACTGCTTCAACTGGCTTCGGTTCTGGCTCTGACCCAGAATAACGCTTGGATGGCTCAGTTCATGCCTCAGAAGGGCATCAAGAATCCGATGCACAACATCGGTAACATCGGTTACGAAGCGATCCCCGCTCTGCAAAACCAGCCGGGTGCTCCTTTCAATACCCTTGATGACCAGTTCAGCATGCAACAGCTGGGCGCTCTGCTGCAAACCTATTTCCATCCTGATCTGTGGATTTCGATGGATATCGAAGAATGCGGTCCTGGTACCTGGGCTAACTCCATCTTCATGGCGGGTGCTCAAGGCAATTCTCGTGCAAACCAAGAAATCTTTGCAGCAGCAGATTACC